>Ga0172376_10000662_pt1 | contig 44176 bp, 39 predicted proteins | sample Lak35m_FD_121114 | JGI IMG/M metagenome (GOLD analysis project Ga0172376, IMG submission 121114) | Freshwater microbial communities from Kabuno Bay, South-Kivu, Congo - kab_092012_35m | ecosystem: Environmental > Aquatic > Freshwater > Lake | place: Democratic Republic of the Congo: South-Kivu...
AGCCAGCTGGCTGCGCTCGAGGCCGGCGACTGGCGTGCGGTGCAGGCGCCGCGCCGCGCCGGGGACCTGTGGGAGCGCTGGCTCGAGTACGTGCCCACGCTCGAGGAGAAGGGCCTCGATGCGGCGCTGAAGGACGAGCTCGTGGCGCTCTTCGTCGACTACTACCCGACGCTGCGCAGCTCGGCCGAGATGTATCGCGAGCAGTGCTTTCACTGCCACGGCGCGACCGGCGGCGGCGACGGCTCGACCAGCGCGTTCCTGAACCCGCGTCCGCGCGACTATCGCCCGGGCAAGTTCAAGTTCACGGCCCAGAAGGAGAAGGCGAAGCCGCGCCACGCGGACCTCTTCCGCATCCTCTCCGAGGGCATCTACACGACCGCGATGCCGTCCTTCAGGCGCTTCAGCGACGCCGAGCTGCACGGCCTGGCCGACTACGTGCGTCTGCTCGCCGCGCGCGGCGAGACGGAGATCTTCCTGGCCGAGGGCTACAACCCCGACGACGGGCTGCACTTCGACAACGTGAAGGAGAACTACGAGCTCGTCGTGTCGCGCTGGCGCGAGGCCGACGAGAAGGTGATCGCCTTCGAGGGCGAGATCCCGGCCGAGACGCCCGAGCGCGTCGCGCACGGGCGCGCGCTCTTCATGTCCGAGGTCGGCGCGAACTGCATCAAGTGCCACGGCGCGAGCGGCCGCGGCGACGGCGTCTCGGCCTGGGAGCCGGGCAAGGAAGGCCAGGAGTACGCCAAGGACGAGTGGGGCAACGAGATCGTCCCGCGCGACCTGACGCGTGGCGTGTTCCGCTTCGGGCGCCGCCCGATCGACCTCTACCGCCGCATCTACGCCGGCATCAACGGCACGCCGATGCCCGAGCACTTCGGCATGACGATCACCGAGGACGGCGCGCAGCGCACGCTGAACGAGGACGACCTGTGGGACCTCGTGTTCTACGTGCGCTCGCTCTCGAGCCATGCGGCCGTGCCGACCACGGCCCACGCGCCCGCCGCGCACGGCGAGGGTGATCACGCCCAGGACGGCCACGCGGCCGAAGGCCACGCGACCGAGGAGCACAAGTAGCCATGAACGCGCTCAAGCACTTCCTGTTCCGCGCGCTGGTCGCGCTGCTCTTCCTCGCCGTGCCCGTGTTCGGCGTGTGGACCTGGGTCAAGGCTCCCGAGTGGGGCCTGTGGTTCCCGGAGAACGTCAGCAGCTACGGCGACGGCATCGACAGCCTGTTCATGCTGATCTTGTGGATGGTGACCGTCACCTTCATCGGGACCGAGGTCCTGCTGGTGTGGTTCGTCTGGCGCTACTCGAAGAAGGATCCGACGCGCGCCGTCTACTCGCACGGCAACCACACGCTCGAGATGGTCTGGAGCGCGATCCCGGCCGTGCTCCTGATCATCGTGGCCATCTCGCAGATGAAGGCCTGGACCACGGTGAAGATCGACTTCCCCGACGACGGTCCCTACACCGTCGAGAAGCCGATGATGGAGGTCTACGCGAGCCAGTTCGACTGGCGCGTGCGCTATCCCGACGCGAGCGGGAACTTCACCGGCACCGACGTGGTCGAGGTGCCCTACGACATCACGGTGCCGGTGAACACGAAGGTCGTGTTCCACCTGAAGAGCCGCGACGTGCTGCACAGCTTCTTCGTGCCGAAGTTCCGCCTGAAGCAGGATGCCGTGCCGGGCATGGTGATCCCGGTCTGGTTCGAGGCCGAGGAGGTCGGTTCCTACGACCTCATCTGCGCCGAGCTGTGCGGCTGGGGCCACTACAAGATGGCCGGCAAGATCCACGTCCTCGCGCAGGACGAGTACGAGCGCTGGCTCGCCGAGAAGCGCAAGGCCCTCTACGCCACCGAATAGAACATGAGCTCCCACGCCCACGCCCCCCAGAAGCCGCTCGGCATCGATCCGCCGGGCACCGTGCACGTCACGCACGACCACCACGAACTCGGGTTCCTCCGGAAGTACATCTTCTCGGTCGACCACAAGGTCATCGGCCTGCAGTTCCTGTTCACGGGCCTCGTGATGCTGCTGCTCGGCGGCCTGATGGCGATGGCCATCCGCTGGCAGCTCGCCTACCCGTGGACCGAGATGCCGCTGCTCGGACGCATCCTGTTCCCGGAGACGGGCGGGGTGGCGACGCCCGAGGGCTACACGATGCTCTTCACGATGCACGGGACCTTGATGATCTTCTTCGTGGTCATCCCGCTGCTCACGGGCACGTTCGGCAACTATCTGATCCCGCTGATGATCGGCGCGCCCGACATGGCCTTCCCGAAGCTCAACATGCTCGGGTACTGGTTCTGGTGGCCGGGAATCCTGTGCGTTTTCATCGCTTTCGGTGCCGAAGGGGGCGGGCCGGCGGCGGGCTGGACGGCCTATCCACCGCTCTCGACGATCGAAGCGGCGGCGCCAGGGTCGAACTGGGGTCAGAACTGGATGCTGATCTCGCTGACCTTTGTGGGGGTGAGCTCGATGATGGGTGCCGTGAACTACGTCACGACCATCGTGAAGATGCGCGCGCCCGGCATGACGCTCTTCCGCATGCCGCTCTCGATCTGGGGCCTCCTGATCGCGGCGCTGCTGCAGCTGTTCGCGTTGCCCGTGCTGACGGCAGCGACGTTCATGCAGCTTTTCGACCGCCTGTTCGACGCGGGCTTCTTCACGCCTACGGGTGTGGTCATCAACAACGTCAGTCCCGAGAGCCTGGGAAATGCGGCCGGTGGACACCCGCTCCTGTGGCAGCACTTGTTCTGGTTCTACGCGCACCCGGCGGTCTACATCCTGGTGCTGCCCTCGATGGGCTTCGCGTCGGACATCCTGGCGGTGCACGGGCGCAAGCCGATCTTCGGCTACAAGCCGATGTGCTACTCGATGGCGGGCATCGCCGGCCTCGGCTTCATCGTGTGGGGCCACCACATGTTCCAGTCGGGCATGAACCCGAGCGTCGGTCTCGTGTTCATGACGGCCACGATCATGATCGCGCTGCCCTCGGCCGTGAAGGTCTTCAACTGGCTCGGCACCCTGTGGGGCGCGCGCATCCAGCTCACGACGGCGATGCTGTTCGCGATCTCCTTCGTGTCGATGTTCATCATCGGCGGCCTGTCGGGCATCTGGATGGCCTCGACGCCGGTCGACATCTACATCCACGACACCTACATCGTCGTGGCGCACTTCCACTACGTGGTGTTCGCCGGCTCGATGATGGGCATCTTCGCCGCGATCCATCACTGGTTCCCGAAGATGTTCGGGCGCCTGATGAACGAGACGCTCGGCAAGGTGCACTTCGTCGGCACCTTCATCCTGATCAACGGCGTCTTCTACATGATGCACCAGGTCGGACTCGCCGGCCTGATGCGGCGTACCGCCGACCCCTACGCCTACGAGACCTACGCGCACCTGCAGCCGGTGAACCAGTTCATCAGCCTGTGCGCCTTCGGGTTGCTCGCCTGGCAGGTGTTCTTCGTGATCAACTTCTTCGGGAGCATGATCTGGGGCCAGCGTACCGGGCGTAACCCCTGGAAGGGGACCACGCTCGAGTGGGAGGCGCCCTCGCCCCCCGGCCACGGCAACTTCGACAAGCAGCTCGCCGTGTACCAGGGCCCGTACGAGTACGGCGTCCCGGGCGCGGCCGAGGACTACGTCATGCAGACCCAGCGTCAGGCGACCTGAGGCACGCGTGGTGGCCACGACGGGTACGACGACGGCGGGACCGTGGGCCGGGCGCGCTGCGCTCGGAGCCGCGGCTTCGGCCGTCCCGCTCGTGCTCTTCGGCGGCAGCGTCACGACCCTCGGGGCCGGCATGGCGGTGCAGGGCTGGCTGATCGCGGAGGGACACTTCCTGGTGTTCTTCCCGGTCGAGAAGTGGTTCCGCGACGTGGGCACGTTCGTCGAGCACACGCACCGGCTGTTCGGGATCCTCGTGGGCCTGTTTCTCGTGGCGGGCCTCGTGCTCTCGTGGAGTCGCGGAGCACGCGCGCGCGGCTGGGCGCTCGTCACGCTGGCGGCGGTGATCGCCCAGGGCGCGCTGGGCGGCTTCCGCGTGCTCGAGAACTCGCCCGGACTGGCCTTCCTGCACGGCGCCGTGGCGCAGGCGGTCTTCGCGCTGCTGTGCCTGAACGCTTTCACGCAGTGCTCCGGTTCGGCGCCGCGCGCGCCGCTCGCCGGCCACGCGCTCACGGGCGCCCGCGCGCTGCGACCGGCGGCCTGGCTCGGACTCGGCCTGCTCTACGCGCAGGTCGTGATCGGGGCCTGGTACCGCCACGGCCTGCGGCCCGAGCCGGTCGACGGGCACATGGGACGTTTCGCGCTGCATGCCCTCGGGGCCGTGCTCGTGCTCGCCGCCCTGGCGCACCTCGTGCGGCGCGGGAACGAGTTGCGTGCGAGCGGGGCCGAGCTCTCGCCGGCGCTCGGGCGCGCGCTCACCTGGCTGCCGCGCCTGTTGCTGGTGCAGCTCCTTCTGGGCGGCCTCGCCTGGGCCGGCTTCCGGCCGGGAGCGCTCGGGCCGGCGGAGTGGTTGCTCTCGATCGCGCACGTGCTCGGCGGCGCGTGCCTGCTCGCCGACGTGGCCGTGATCGCGCTCGAGGCCACGCGCCTCGCGCGCGGCGCTGGCGCCGATCTGACGGACCGTGCCGGTCAACCGGCGCTGGGGGTGCGATGAAGGGCGAACCGCGTCCCCTGGCGGTCGAGCGCACGCTCGGGCGCGTGCTGTCCGACTACCTCGTGCTGGTGCGGCCACGCATCTCGGCCTTCGTCCTCTTCGCGGCCTTCACCGGCGGTCTGCTCGGCGCGCCGACCGGCACGCCGCTCACGCGCGTCCTGCTTGCGGCCCTGTTCGTGGGCCTCGTGGGCGCGAGCTCGAGCGTCTTCAACCAGGTGCTCGAGCGCGAGACCGATCGCCTGATGCGCCGCACGGCGACGCGCCCCTTGCCGGCCGAGCGCATGAGCGTGCGCGACGCGGTCATCTTCGGCGCGGTGCTCGGCCTGCTCGGCGTGGCCGGCCTGACCGTGACCTTCCAGCCGCTTTCGGCCCTGCTCGCGCTGTCGACGCTGGCCTCCTACGTGCTCGTCTACACGCCGCTCAAGCGCCACACGAGCCTGAACACTGTCGTGGGCGCGATCCCCGGCGCGATGCCGCCGCTGCTCGGTTTCGTGGCCCTGAGCGGCCACGCCGGCTCGTGGGGCTGGATGCTGTTCGCGACGCTGTTCGCCTGGCAGTTCCCGCACTTCTTCGCGATCGCGTGGCTCTACCAGGAGGAGTACCGGCGCGCGGGGATGCGCATGCTGCCGGCCCTGCCCGGCGCGGCCGGCCTGGCCGGGCGTCAGGCGCTGCTCTACAGCTTGGTGCTCCTGCCCGTGTCGCTGATCCCCGCCGTGCGCGGCGAGGCCGGGACCGTGACGGTCGTGGCCGCGCTCGTGCTCGGCGGCGCGTACCTCGCGAGCTCGGCCGCCTTCGCCTGGCGCGAGACGCGCGTCACGGCGCGCGCCGTGCTGCTGACCTCGCTCTTCTACCTTCCTCTCCTCTACGCGGCCGTGCTGTTCGACCCGGCCGTGTCCCTGGCCTTCCGCAACTGATCCGTCCATGAGCGAAGCTATCGCTGCCTACGATCCCGCGGTGGATGCGCCCGCGCACCACCATCCGATCTACGACTACGACAGCGGTCCGCCGGTCGAGCGCGGCAAGTTCGCGATCTGGCTGTTCCTGGCGACCGAGATCATGTTCTTCAGTGGCCTGATCGGCGCGTACATCGTGCTGCGCTCGGCCGCGAAGAGCTGGCCCGATCCGGCCGAGCGTCTGGCGGTCGACCTGACGGCGGCCAACACGTTCATCCTGATCATGAGCTCGTGGACCATGGTCAAGGCCGTCTTCGCCGCGAAGAAGGGCGACCAGGGTGGGCTCGTGCGCTGGCTGATCGCGACGATCCTGATCGGCTCGGTCTTCGTGGGCGTCCAGGTCTACGAGTACTTCGAGCTCTATCACCACGGTGCGCTGCCGAGCGTCGACATCTTCTGGTCGACCTTCTATGCGATGACGGGCTTCCACGGCACGCACGTGGTCGTCGGCGTGATCTGGAACCTGTGCGTCCTGATCGGCGCCCTGCGCGGCAAGTACAGCGCGAAGAACAACCTCGGGGTCGAGCTGGCCGGACTCTACTGGCACTTCGTCGACCTCGTCTGGGTCCTCCTGTTCACGATCGTCTACCTCTTCTAGGAGCGCGAAACATGTCGCACGATCACGCACACGCGGGCGCCGGGCACGACGATCACGGCCACGACCACGGCGGGCACTTCAGCGAGAACAAGATCCTGCTGCAGCTGCTCGTCTTCACCGTGCTCGAGGTCGGCTGGGGCCTTGCCGGCAAGCACTTCGGCTGGAACAAGCTGTCCCTGTGGGGCGGTCTGCTCTTCTTCGCCTTCCTGAAGGGCTGGCTGATCGCGGTCTACTTCATGCACCTCAAGTTCGAGGGCTGGGTCGTGAAGAGCCTGATCCTGCCGACGCCGTTCCTGATCATGGTGATCATGGGCTACGTCATGCCCGACGTGGCCGACGCCGAGACGCCGCTCGCGCACCCGGTCGGTTCGGCCGTCGATCCCGCCACGGGCCTCGTGATCGAGGACATCGGCCCGCAGTGGACGAAGCTCGGCGAGCACGACAAGGGCCACTAGCCCCGCGCTCGCCGTGCGTCTCTCGCCCATCGCGCTCCTCTTCGCGCTGGCCCTCGCCGGCTGCGGCGAGGAGGCGGTCGTGTCGGGCGCGGGCTCGGCCGGACCGGTACTCGACGCCGCGCCGTCCGCGCCCGATTCCTTCGGGCCGCTGCCGGACTTCCGCCTGACGGCCCAGGACGGGCGCACGGTGACGCGCGCCGATCTGCTCGGGCATCCGCTCGTGTTCGGCGCGCTGTTCTCGACCTGCAACGGGCCCTGTCCGACGATCGCGCGCTCGCTGGCGCGCCTGCAGCAGGAGCTCGCCGGCACCGACGCGCGCCTCGTGGTCGTCAGCGTCGATCCCGAGACGGATACACCCGAGCAACTCGCGCGCTACGGCGAGCGCTTCGGCGCCGATCCCGTGCGCTGGCTCTTCCTGACCGGGCCGCTGGAGGAGGTCACGCGCCTCGTGAAGGATGGGCTGTATCTGCCCTTCGAGATGGCGCCCGTGGGCACGCGGCCGGCGGGCGAGGAGGTCACGCACGACACGCGGCTCCTCGCCGTTGATCGGCGCGGCGAGCGGCGCGGCTGGTACCAGGGGCTGGAAGAGGCCGAGCTCCTGAAGCTGAGGAAGCGCATCGAGTTCCTCGCCTCCGAGGAGGCTTCGCGATGACCTGGCTCCCCGCCCTGAATGCCAGCCTGAACGGCTGCTGCTTCGTCGCGCTCGTGCTCGGGCTCCTCCTGATCAAGCAGGGGAAGCGCGAGGCGCACGAGCGCGCCATGCTGGCGGCGACGCTCTTCGGTGGGCTCTTTCTCGTGGGCTACCTCGTCTACCACTTCGGCGTGCAGGCGAGTGCCGGGCCGACGAAGTTCCACGGCCAGGGGGGCTGGCGCCCGCTGTACTACGGGATGCTGATCTCGCACGTGGTCCTGGCGGCGGCGAACGTGCCGCTGGTCGTGCTGACGCTGGTGCGCGCGCGCCAGAAGGACTGGGAGCGCCACAAGAAGCTCGCGCGCATCACCTGGCCGGTGTGGGCCTACGTGTCGGTGACCGGGATCCTGGTCTACTTCGCGCTCTACCACTGGAATCCCGCGCCCCCGGCGTGAGCGGCGCTATCCTGGAACGCGCGTGAAGTCCTTCGGCCTCGTCCTGCGCCTCTCGCTCGCCCTCGCGGCGTTGCTCGTGCTGGCACCCGGCACGCGTGCCTGAACCTCCTGTGGGGCGGCGGTCGCCACCCAGGAAGGCGGGCTCGCGCGCGGCATGAACCTGAGCATCTACTACATGCTCGGGACGATGGTGCTCGTGCTCGGTGGTTTCGGCTGGCTCGTCCTGCGCTCCTTCCGCAGCGCGCGGGCCACGGGCGGCTACCACCCCGAGGGCAAGCTGCGCTGGACGGACGAAGAGCGCTGAAGCTCGCCGCGCGGCCTGCGCGCCTCACAGGGACGGAGGGCGCGCGGGTTTTTCGGCCCTCGACGGTGACGTGCGCGGCTGCGGCGCCGTCCCTGGGACATGGGACGTGGCTCCTGGGCAGGGATCGCGCTCGCGCTGGCCGCGTGCGCGGGCGGGCACGAGGTGGAGTTCCATCTGCTCGACGGCGGATCCGGTGAGCTCCTCGCGCTCGACCGGCGCGGCCTGGTGGTGGCGCGCGCGGATCGTCCGGGGGCGCGGCTGCTGGCGCGCGACGGCGAGGCTCTGTGGATCGCGGGCGAGGGCGAGCGCGGTGGGTGGCTCGAGCGCCAGGCCCTCGGCGCCGCGCCGGTGGAGCCGACCCGGCTGGCCTTCCGCGCGCCGCGCGCGCTCGCGCCCGGGGCGGACGGGGACCTCTACCTGCTCGACGGGGCCGCGGGTGAGCGCGCGCGGCTGTGGCAGGTCGAGCCCTGGCTCGCCACGCGCTTCCTGGGGGAGTTCGAGGGCGGCGCGCGGCTCGCCTGGGATGGCCGCGCGCTGCTGCTCGGCACGCAGCAGGGGGGCCTGCTGCGCCTGCGCGGCGACGGCGCGGTGCTGGAGACGGTCGAGTTCGGTGCACCCGTGGTCGCGCTCGAGGCCGCGGCCGGAGGCGACGGCGGGTTCCTGCTGCTCGGTGGAACGGCGCCGCGGCTGGCGCGCTTCGAGCGCACGCTGGCGCAGCGCTGGACGGTCGCCCTGGGGGCGCCCTGCGCCGGCTTCGCGGTCGGCGGCGAGCGCGTCTGGGTGGTGGAGGGGGAGCTTCTGCTGCGCTTCGGCCCGCAGGGGGCGCGCGAGCTCGTCCACGAACTCCCGCTGCGCGGGGGACCCTGGCGCGCGTGCGCGGCGGAAGCGAGCCGCGTGTGGCTGCGCGGCAGCGGGGCCTGGCTCGAACTCGACAGCGCCGGGCCGCGCGCCTGGATCGTGCGCGCCCAGGGCGGCTTCGAGGCCCTCAGCGCGGGCGTGCGGCGCCGAGCAGCAGCAAGGCTGCGGCGAGCAGCGTCTTCCCGTCGCGGGCTTCCGCGAGCACGCGCTCCGGCGTCAGCGTGAGCACCTCGAGGTCCTCGTCCGGATCCAGCGCGCGCTCGCCGCGCACGAGGCCGCGGGCCAGGAACACGTGCATGCGCTCCGAGGCGAAGCCCGGCGCGGGGTAGAAGGTCGTCAAGGGACTCCACTCGAGGGCCGTGAGTCCGGTCTCCTCGGCCAGCTCGCGCCGCGCGGCCGTGAGCGGATCCTCGCCCGGATTCAGGCGCCCGGCGGGTAGTTCCACCAGGCACTCGCGCGTCGCGTGGCGGTACTGGCGCACCAGCACGAGCTCGCCGTTTTGCTGGAGCGCGGCCACGGCCACCGCGCCCGGATGCTCGATCGTGAGCAGGTCCTGGTGGATGCCGGAGGGCAGCTCGAGCTGCGAGGAGAGCACGTCGAAGACGCGCCCCTGCAGCACGGTGCGCGACTCGCAGCGCACCGGCAGGCCGGCGCGCGCCCCCCCGTCCGGCTGCGGGCTCAAGAATCCTCGCCGTCGAGCTCGTCTTCTTCGTCGAGCGTGGGGGCGCCCTGCGCTTCGGCCACCAGACGCTCGAGGCTGGCCTTGAAGCCGAGCGCCGAGTTGGCGACGTCGGGCCGGCGGTGATCCAGCGCCGACTGGATGAAGGTCTTGAGGTGACGGTGGAGCTTCAGCGCCTCCTTCACGACCGGGTCCTTCTTCTTGGTGCGGGCCTCCTGGCGGGCCTTCAGCTCGGTGATCTTGCGCTGGAGGTCGGCGATCTTCTGCTCGGAAGTGCGGCGCTGATACGGGCGGGACATGGGAGCGGGAGTCAGAGTCTCCATGGCGCGGAGCATCGGCTTCGGACGGGGAAAAGAGGCGTTTCGGACAAGGGCTCCGCGAGGAATCCGATCCGGAATCAGGGCGCGAATTCGAGCCTGAACCGGCGCGCATGGCCCCGAACCGACAGGTTCCGAGACCGCATCGCAGTGCAGAACTTCCGCGGAAGCGAGCGAGAATGTATCATTCCACACTTCGACCTCAAGGGCTGCGGATGCAAAAGAACCGTGCCTGCGAGGCCGATCCGCGCCGGACAAGCCGGCGGGGAACTTTGATACTCAGGTGACTCCCCTCTCCCAAGAACCCGAGCGTTCGGTGCATGCCGACGTCGAGCGCGTGCTCCTCTCCGAGGACCAGCTGCGCGTGCGCGTGACCGCTCTGGCCGACGAGCTGCGCGCCGTTTACGGAGAGGACGAGCCGACCGTGATCGCCGTCCTGAAGGGCTCGGTGCTGTTCGTGGCGGACCTGATCCGCCGCCTGCCGATCCGGCTGCGTCTGGCCTTCCTGCAGGCCGAGAGCTACCGCCAGGGCACGCACTCCGGCGAGCTCGAGCTCGGGCCCTTGCCGCCGGCCGAGGAGCTGCGCGGCCGCCGCCTCTTGCTGGTGGACGACATCCTGGACAGTGGCCGGACCCTGGCCGCGATCCGCGCGCGCCTCGTCGCGGCCGGGGCGCGCGACGTGCGTACCTGCGTGCTGCTCGACAAGCCCGCGCGCCGCGCGGTCGAGCTCGAGGCCGAACACGTCGGTTTCCGCGTGGCCGATCACTTCGTGGTGGGCTACGGACTCGATTTCGCGGGGCGCTACCGGAATCTGCCCTACGTGGGGATTCTGCGGCCCGAGCTACTGGCGCGCACGGCGCGCGAGGAAGACCGATGAGCGAGCACATCCTCGTACCGCCGGAGCGCGCCGGCCTGGAGATGGACGAGTTCCTGTGTCTGCACTTCCCCGAGTTCGGCAAGGGCTTCCTGCGCCAGGCCGTGCGTGAGGGCCGCATCCTGCTCGACGGGATGCGCGCTCAGCCGTCGGTGCGCCTGCGCGTCGACCAGGTCCTGATCGTCGAGCTCGACGACGTCGAGCCGCCGCCCGCGCCGGTCGCTCCCGAGGCCGCGCTCCCGATCCTGCACGAGGACGAGGACCTGCTGGTGGTCGACAAGCCGGCGGGACTGGCGGTCGAGCCCGAGCGCTGGGCCCGCGGCTCGGCCTCGCTGGCGGGGGCGTTGCTGGCCCTGGCGCGCGTGCGCAGCGGCAGCGCGAAAGAGGAGCCGGGACCGCTCGCGCTGCGCCTGCGGGCGGTGCACCGGCTCGACAAGGACACCTCCGGCGTGCTCGTGGTGGCGAAGCACCTCGAGTCCGAGCGCTTCCTGCGCATGGCCTTCGAGGAGGACCGCGTGCACAAGACCTACTTCGCGCTGGTCGAGGGCGAGCATCCGCTGCTCGACGGCGCCGAGGAGACGATCGAGCTCGCGCTCGGCCCCGACCCGCGCAAGAGCGGACGCATGGTGGTCGATCCGGCCGGCAAGCCTTCACGCACGCGCATCGCGGTCGAGCGCCGCTTCCGCGGCTTCACCTGGATGCGCTGCCGGCCCGAGACCGGGCGCACGCACCAGATCCGCGTGCACCTCTCGGCCGCGGGCTTCCCGCTGGCGGTCGATTCGCTCTACGGTCGGCGCGACGTGCTGGCGCTCTCGGCCCTCAAGGCCGGCTACCGCGCCAAGCGCGGTCAGGTCGAGCGCCCGCTGATCGCGCGCCTGACCTTGCATGCGGCCGCGATCGAGCTGCCGGCGCGCTCGGGCGGTGCACCGCTCGTGGTGGCCGCGCCGCTGCCTGTGGACCTCGAGAGACTCCTGAAGCAGCTCGGCAAGGTCCGAGCTTTCACGCGATGAAGCTGAAACAAAGGGTGGGCGATTTTCGCGTACGTGAGCTCCTGCGCCGCGACTACATGGTCGGCGAGGGCGAGCATCGCGTGTACCGCGTGACCAAGCGCAAGGTCACGAGCGACGAGGCCGCGCGCATCCTGGCGCGCGAGGCCGGGGTCGAGAGCGGCGAGGTCTGTCTGGCCGGTCTGAAGGACCGTCAGGGCCTGACGACCCAGTACATGAGCGTGGTCCGCGGGCGCGAGGTGCGGCTCTCGAACGGGGATCTCTCGATCGAGCCGGTCGGTTTCGCACGCACCTCGCTCTCGAGCGAGGACTCGCTCGGCAACGCCTTCGAGTTGACCGTGCGCGCCCTGGGGCGCGGCGACATCCACCGCCTGCGGCTCAATCTGCCGCTGATGCGCGACTTCGGCACGATCAACTACTTCGACGAACAGCGCTTCGGCAACCTGACCCACGGGCAGGGCTGGATCTATCGCGAGCTGTGCCTCGGGAACGCCGGGAAGGCGCTGGGGGATCTGCTGGGGGCGCGCAGTCCGCGCGACGACGAGCGTCACCGCCGATTCAAGGACGGACTCGCGCGCGACTGGGGCGACTGGCGCGAGTGCCGCGACCACGCCGGCCGTTTCGGCGCGCACCACTCGATCTTCGAGTACCTGGCCAAGCACGACGGGGACTTCGCCGGCGCATTCCAGCACGTCGCCACGCGTGTCAAGCTGATCCATCTGTACGCCTGGCAGTCGCACCTGTGGAACCGCGCGGTCGTCGAGTACCTGCGCAAGCTCCTGCCGGTCGAGGAGCGCGTCGTGATCGACGGCGGCGAGGAGGGTGTGCTCCTCGCCTACCGCGCCGAGCCGCCGGCCGCATTGCGCGCCCGACGCACCTTCCCGCTGCCGGGCGAGCGCCTGGAAGGGATCGAGGAGCCCGAGATCCTGGCGCTCTTCGAGCAGGTCCTGGCGAGCGAGGGCCTGCAGCGCGAGCACATGGCGGTGACCGGCATCCCCGGCTTCGCGCTGAAGAGCGAGGCACGCGAGCTCTTCGTGCACCCGCAGCATCTGCGCGTGCGTCCGCCGGAGGAGGACAACCTGAACCCCGGATGCGCGGCTGTGCGCGTGCGCTTCGAGCTGCCGCGCGGGGCCTACGCGAGCTGGGTCACGAAGCGGCTTCTGTACGAGTCGGTCGGCGAGCGCCGCGAGCGGCGCGACAGCCGTGGGCCGCACGATGGAGCGGCTGACGCGGGTGACGCGGGCGACGGACGCGGCGAGCGCCGCGACGGCGGTCGGGAGCCGGGCCGGGACAACGACCGGGACCGTGGTCGCGAGCATGGCCGCGAGTACGGGCGCGAGTACGGCCGCGACGGCGGTCGGGGCGGCGCGGGCGGACGGCGCTACGGCGGGGACCGCGCGCGTCCTGCCCCCGGCCCCTTCCCGACTCCGGACGGTCCGAGCGCGCCCGGCCTCGGGCCGCGCGAGCCCTGGCGGCGGGGGCCGAATGGCCGTCCCGGCGGACGTGGCCCCGGTGGCGGCGGCGGACCGCGGCGGGACGACCGCGGATACGGGCGTGGCCACGGAGGTCGCTCATGACGGCGGACCTGCGCGAGCAGACGCTCGGCGTGATCGGCGGCTCGGGGCTGTACGCGCTCGAGGGACTCGAGGCGGTCGAGGAGGTGCGCCTCTCGACGCCCTTCGGTGAGCCCTCCGATGCCTTCGTCGTCGCGCGTCTCGCCGGTCGCCGGCTCGTCTTCCTGCCGCGCCACGGACGCGGCCATCGCCTCAGCCCGACCGAGATCAACTCGCGCGCCAACGTGTGGGGGCTGAAGGCCCTGGGCGTCACGCGCATCCTGTCGGTCTCGGCCGTGGGCTCGCTGCGCGAGGACATCGCGCCCGGCGACTTCGTGGCCGTCGACCAGTTCATCGACCGCACGCGCCACCGCCCCGACACGTTCTTCGAGGGCGGGCTCGTGGCCCACGTGATGTTCGCCGAGCCGACCTGCGCCGACCTCCGGCGCGAGCTGGTCGCGGCGGCGCGCGGGCTCGCGATCCGCGTGCACGACGGCGGCACCTACGTGAACATGGAGGGGCCGCAGTTCTCGACGCGAGCCGAGTCGCGCCTGTACCGCTCCTGGGGTGCCGACGTGATCGGCATGACGAACCTGCAGGAGGCGCGCCTCGCGCGCGAGGCCGAGCTGTGCTACGCGACGCTCGCGATGGCGACCGACTACGACTGCTGGCACACGGCCCACGGCGATGTCACGGTCGAGGCCATCCTGGCGGTCATGAGCGCCAACCTGGCCCACGCGCGGGCCGTGGTGCGGGCCGTGCCCCCGCGGCTCGCCCCCGAACGCACCTGCTCTTGCAAGGATGCGCTGCAGTACGCGATCATGACCGAGCGCGCGAGGATCCCCGCCGAGGCGCGCGAGCGTCTGGGGCTCCTCGTCGAGCGCTACCTCTGATCCCTCCGTTTCTGGTCCCCGTCCGGGGGAGGCCGCGATGATCCGTCCGTCGCTCGTCGGTCCGGCGTCGTGTCTGGCGCTGCTCCTGTCTCCGTCCTGCCGTGGTCTCGAGTCCGAGCTCGAGCCCCTGCTCCAGGCCACGAACGCGCAGGAGGGCGTGCAAGACTTCCACGTGGGGCCGCCGGTCGAGGTGGCGGCCAGTGGCCCGGCGCGCTTCGTGAAGACGCTGCACGCGGGCTTCGAGCCCGGGCGTGCGCAGGAACTCGCGGCCTTCATCGACCGCTACTACCGCGCGCCGGCCAACGACGGCTACGAGGCCGTGCTGGAGAAGCTCGAGACGGAGCTGCGCGCGCTCGGCTTCGGAACGGACGCACGCCTCGTGCTCGATTTCCTGGAGGTCGAGGAGGTCGCGGCCTGGACGCCGCTCTCGGGCTCGATCGTGCTCGAGGTCGACGGCGAGGCGCCCCGCACGCTGCACGCCTTCTCGAAGGGCGACGAGGTCGATCGGGTCATCCTGCCCGTCAACGCGCCCGCCTGCGCGCTCGCCGGCGAGATCGCGCTCGGCCTCGACGGCATCAAGCAGGGCAGCATCCTGGTGACCGATGTGGACGTCGACCAGGTCATGACGCGCGCGAAGAGCCGCGGCGCGGCCGCGATCCTGTCGGCCTCGCTGTACCCGTTCAACGTCGACAAGAGCGGCAAGGACCGCCACCTCGCGGCGATCCAGTTCACGACCCTGCCGCCCGGCTCCGAGCTGCCCGTGTTCCAGATCTCGGCCCGCAGCAAGGAAGCGATCGAAGCCGCGGTCGAGCGGGCGACGAAGCGCGGTGCGCTCGCGCGCCTCGCGCTGCGCAGCGAGGTGCGCGTCGAACGGCGCCCGTTGCGCACGCTGATGGCGATGGTCGAGGGCGCGACGCGCCCGCAGGAGGCGGTGACGATGGTGAGCCACGTGCAGGAGCCCGGGGCCTGCGACAACGCCTCGGGCGTGGCCGGCCTGCTCGAGGGCGTGCGCGCCCTGGTCGGCGCGCTGCGCGCGAAGGACCTCGCCTGGCCGGACCGCTCGCTCGTCTTCCTGTGGGGCGACGAGTTCAGCCAGTCGTCGAGCTGGCTCGACGCCACCGACCTCACGCCGGTGGTCGGGATCTCCTCCGACATGACCGGCCAGGCCGAGTCGACCGGCGCCATCGCGCTGCTCGAGCGCAACTACGACCCGGGTGCGCTGAAGGTCTACGGGCCCGACTTCCACACGCCCTGGGGCGCCGGTCAAGTCGCTCCCGAGGCCATCTTCCCGAACGGCCTCGCCGTGCTCGCGCGCTGCGCGATGGCCGACGTGGCCCTGCTCGAGGGCGGCACCTGGCGTACGGCCGAGCACCCCTGGGAGGGCGGCAGCGACCACGACATCTTCATCCGTCGCGGGATTCCGGCCGTGCTCTTCTGGCACTTCACCGACTTCACCTACCACACGAGCCTCGACCGCATGGGCTTCCTCGATCCCGAGGAGATGCGCCGCACGGGCGTGGCCCTGCTCGCCACGGGACTCGCGGTGGCCTCGGCCGCGCCCGGCGACCTCGAGCGCTACCTGCTCACGCTCGATCGCGAGATCGTCCAGCGCCTCGAGATCGCGCGTGAGCGCGGCGACGAGGAGCAGGCCGCGCGCTGGGAAGACTGGTCACGGGGCACGCGCGAGTGGATCATCAACCTGTGTCGCGGCGAGGCCCAGCCCCTGCCGCTCGTTCCCCAGCCGAAGTGAGTCCAAGCCCTTGAAGCGATCCTCCTCTCCGCGTCCCTCCCGTCGTCAGCTCTTCGGTGGCGCCGCCGGCCTGGCCGCCTCCTGCGCGGCGACCAGCGAGCTCTCCGTGGCCCGGCCCGCGGCCGTCAAGCCGGTCATGGTCGGCAGCGCCAACGCGCTGCCGGGCATGAAGACCGAGTACGCGAAGCTGCTCGACGGCGGCGCGCCGCTCGATGCGGCCGTGGCCGTGTGCAAGGTGGCCGAGGCCGATGCCAGCGACACGAGCGTCGGTCTCGGCGGCATTCCCAACGAGGACGGCGTGGTGCAGCTCGATGCGGCCTGCATGGACGGTCGCACGCACAACTCGGGCGCGGTGGCGGCGATCGAGAACATCCTGCACCCGATCGAGGTCGCGCGCCTCGTGATGGAGCGCACCGACCACTGCCAGATCTTCGGCGCGGGCGCCTACCGCTTCGCACGCGAGCACGGCCATCCGCACACCGAGCTCCTGACCGAGTCCACGCGCAAGCTGTGGCTCGAGTGGAAGGAGAGCCTCTCGGCGAGCGACGATCGCCTGCCGCCGCGCCCGAAGGAGCCGAAGACCTCGGCCCTGCCGGGGCGCTTCGAGCGCCACGGCACGATCCACTGCTCGGTGCTCGCGCTCGACGGGCACATCGCCTGCGCGACCTCGACCTCGGGCCTCGGCTTCAAGATCCCCGGGCGCGTGGGGGATTCCGCCATCGTCGGCGCGGGTCTCTACTGCGACGACGAGGCCGGTTCGGCCGGCTCGACCGGACGTGGTGAGGCCTCGATCCTGGCCTGCGCCAGCGCCATGATCGTCGAGCAGCTGCGTCACGGCGCGGCCCCGAAGGATGCGGGCCTGGAGATCCTGCGTCGCATCGTGGCCCAGACGCGGCGCCTCGCGCTGTGGCAACCGGAGCTGCTGGACGTCGACGGCAAGCCCGTCTTCGACATCCAGTTCTACATCGTGGGGCTCGACGGCCGCCACGCGGGCGTGACGCTTCACGGCCGCTCGCACGCGTCCTTCGCCGTGGCCGACCCCGACGGTGGTCCGCGCCTCGCGCCGCTCGAGCCGCTACTGGTCTGAGGGCTTCGAGCCCGCCGGGGCGTCCTGCATCGCGCGCGTGAACTCGTCCTGGCTCAGGCGCCGGTCGCCGTCGGTGTCGAGCGCCGAGAGCAGCACGTTCACGCGTGCATCGAGGCGCGCCAGACCTTCCATCGAGCGCAGGTCCTGCTCGCTGATGAAGCCGTCGCGGTCGCGGTCGAGGCGACCGAAGGGCGTCATGGCCGCCAGCGCCGAGGGCCGCGCGGGCGGCACCTCGGCCGGCGCTGTCCCGCTGGAGGGCGCCGCCGGCGGCGCCTCGGCCTCGGCGCGCGGCGCGCGCGGAGGCGGGCGCATCGACTCCGGCATGTGCTTCGAGGCGAGCAGCGACAGCGGCAGGAGCTCCACGGCGGCGAGCTCGCCACTCTTGTCGGGATCCATCTGCGCCACCACGAGCGGCGCGGAAAGATCGAGGCCGAGGTCGCCGAGGAGCCGCTCGACCTCACCCGCGGACAGGGCCTGGCTCGCGTCCTGGTCGTAGCGTTGCAGCAGGTCGGTGGGGCGCGGGAACACGCCCGGCAAGGCGAGCGCCTCGCGCCTGCGCGGCTTCGGCGCGGGTGCAGGCGTCGCGACGGTCTCCTCGAGCGGAGCCGCGGCGGGCGGCTCGTCGGGCTGCTGCGCGGGCTGCGGGGCCGGCTCCTCGGGCGCGCCGAGACGCGCGAAGACCAGCGTCTTCTGCGCGGCGAATTCCCTGGGCACGAGGCGTCCGTCCTGGTCGAGGTCCGCGCGGCGGTACTCCGCGCGGTCGAAGGACAGGACCAGCTCGGCCTCGCGCAGCGAGAGCCAGCCGTTGTGGTCGAGGTCGCACAGCGCGAAGAGCTCGCGCAGGCGCTTCTCCTCCGAGCTCTCGAGCGCGCGCCGCGCCTCGGCCTCGTCCGCCACGCGGTCGGCTTCCTTCATCGGGTCGGGCGGCGGCGCGGGCTTCGCGCCAGCCTTGCCCGCCCCGGCCTTGCCCGCCGCCGTGCCGGCCTTGCCGCGCGGTCCGGCCGGCTTCTGCCCCTGGGCTCCGCCGGCGTCGAAGCCGGGCAGCAGGTTGCCGCCGCCACCGCCACCGGCCTTGGCCTTGCCCGCGGCGGCCGGCGGACGCTTGCCCTTGCCTTTGCGCGCCTGAGCCTCGAACGCCGGCGCGAGCAGGCCCACGAGGAGTGCGCACAGCGCCAGCCGGGCGAGCGCTCTAGCGTCCACCGCGAGCCTCCCGCGCGCTGCGTCGGCGCAGCTCCGGCTCGACCGAGATTCGCGTGGGGCTCGCGCGCCGCGCGGGCGGACGCAGCGCGATCTCGAAGGCCTCGCGCACGTCGTCGATCAGGTGCAGCTTCACGCGCCGGCGGATCTCGGGGTCGAGGCGCAGGCAATCCTCGGCGTTGCGGCGCGGCAGGATCACCTCGGGCACGCCCGCGCGGATCGCGGCCAGGAGCTTCTCGCGGATACCGCCCACGCCGATCACCTGGCCCATCAGCGAGATCTCGCCGGTCATGGCGACATCATGGCGCGCGGGTTCCTTGGTGAGCAGCGAGACCAGCGCGACCGCGATCGCGACCCCGGCCGACGGCCCGTCCTTGGGCGTGGCCGCCGAGGGCAGGTGCAGGTGCAGGTCGATGTTGTCGAGCACGTCGCTCTCCAGGCCCAGATACGAGCAGAAGGTGCGCACGTAGGATACCGCGGTCTGCACGGATTCGCGCAGGACGTCGCCCAGCGAGCCGGTCAAGGTCATGCGCCCCATGCCGGGCATCGAGAGGGCCTCGATCGGCAGCAGCGAGCCGCCGGCCGAGGTCCAGGCGAGCCCGGTCGTGACGCCCACGGCCGGGCGGCGCACGCGCAGCTCCTCCTCGACCGTGCGCGGGCCGAGCAGCGCTCCGAGGTCGCGCTTCGTGACCGAGAGCGGCTGTCCGCCGCGCACGACCTCGACCGCGGCCTTGCGCGCCAGGGCGATCAGGTGGCGCTGCAGCTGGCGCACGCCGGCCTCCTCGGTGTAGCCGCGGATCAGGAGGCGCAGCGCGGCCGGGGTGAGCCCGAGCTGCTTCGCCTTGAGCCCGGCGTAGTCGCGTGCGCGCGGCAGGAGGTGCGTACGCGCGATCTCGAATTTCTCGTCCTCGCTGTAGCCGGGGAACTCGATCGTCTCCATGCGGTCGAGCAGCGTCTCGGGCACCGAGGTCGCGTCGGTCGCGGTCGCCAGGAGCAGGCAGTTCGACAGGTCGAACGGCACGCCGAGGTAGTGGTCGAGGAACTCGGAGTTCTGCTCCGGATCGAGCAGCTGCAGCAGCGCTCCGGCCGCATGCCCCTCGCCGCCCAGCGAGACCTTGTCGATCTCGTCCAGCAGGATCACCGGATCGCTCGCGCCGACGCGCGCGAGGCCCGCCAGGATCACGCCCGGCGTACCGCTGGCGCGCTCGTGGGGCACGCCGACGAGCTCGCGCTCCTGCGTGATCGTGCCGATCGGAAGCGTCAGCAACGGACGCCCGAGGGCCTGCGCGACGGCGCGCCCCATGCTCGACTTCCCGGTGCCCGGCGGCCCGAGGAAGCACAGCACGGTCCCGCGCGCGCTGCCACCGAGCTGACGCACGGCCAGGAACTCGGCCACGCGGCGCTTCACGTCGGCGGCGCCGTGGTGCGAGCGCGAGAGGCCCATCTCGACCTCCGCGAAATCGAGCGTGGTGGGCGCGGCGCTGCCGGGCGCGGGCCAGGGCAGATCCAGCACCCACTCGAGCCAGGCGCGCAGGCGCGCAGCCGTCTGCGAGGAGCCGGGCGCGCGCCGCAGGTGGTCGAGCTCGCGCAGCGCGACCACGCGCGCGGCGGCCGAGAGGGGCGTGGCCTCGAGGCGCTCCTGCAGGCGCTCGACCTCGAGCTCGTGGGCCGAGGGCTCGCCGAGCTCGTCCTTCAGCTCGGCCAGCTTGGCGCGCAAGTACTTGCGTCGCAGGCGCTCGGCCACGCGGCTGTCGAGCGCCGCGCCGGCCTGGGCCCGCACCAGCGCGCCGTCGAGGTGGTGCACGAGGGTCGCCAGGCGCCGCACGGGCGCGGGCTCGCACAGGTAACGCGCGCGCTCGCCGTGGCCGAGTGGCAAGAGCGAGGCCACGAGGTCGCTGATGCGCTCGTCGTCGTCGCCGTAGAGCGCGATCATGCCGGCGAGCTCGCGCGGCGTGGACTTGTCGACCTCGGACAGCGAGCGCAGCAGGCCCGCGAGGTGCTCGCGCGCGCGCGCGGCTTCCTCCGGCAGGGCCGCGGGCTGGGCCTCGATGCGCTCGGCGGAACTCCACAGACAGCCCTCGGCCGTCTCGAGGCTCCCGAGCGCGACGCGTCGCAGGCCCTGCAACACGATGCGGCTGCCGGTCCCGGGCAGCGCCGAGCGCGAGACCACGCGCGCCAGCGTGCCGAAGGGATGGAAGCGCTCGCGTGCGGGCCCCTCGGCGGAGGCGCCTTCGCGCAGGGGCGCGGCCACCAGCTGACCGTCGAGCGCGTTGAGCCGCGCGAGCGCGCGCAGCCCCTCCTCGTCGGTCACGTCGACGGTGCACACGTCGTGCGGGAACAGCACCGTGCGCGCGAGACCGAGCACGACGCGGCGAGGAGACGGAGCGAGGTCTTCCGGCGGTAGTTTGGGGCTCACGGGTGACGACTTATCGACGTCGCCGCGCCCGGCGGTGCCCGGAAAGAATTACTCGCGCGCGAGCTCGAGCAGGCTCTCGACCACGCGCTCGACGTCGGCCTCGTCGAGGTACGGGTGGATCGGCAGGCACAGGACCTCGCGCGCGAGGGCCTCGGCGTGGGGGAAGTCGCCCGGGCCGTGGCCCCACGGCCGGGCTGCCTCCTGCAGGTGGATGGGCGTCGGGTAGTGCACGCCGGTCACGATCTGGCGCGCGGCCAGCAGGGCCTGGACCTCGTCGCGTGAACGCCCGCCGCGGATGCGCACCGTGTACTGGTGGTAGCCGTGCAGGGAGCCTGCAGCCGCGGTCAGCGGCACGACGGTGCGGCTGCCGGCGAAGCCCGCGTCGTAGCGCGCGGCCAGGGCGCGCCGGCGTGCGTTCCAGCGCTCGAGCTGCGGCAGCTTGACGGCGAGCAGCGCCGCCTGGATGGCCTGCAGGCGCGAGTTCGTGCCGAGATGCGCGTGCACGTACTTCGCGCTCGAGCCGTGGTCGCGCAGGCGCCGTAGCCGCGCCGCGAGCTCGGCGCTCTGCGTCAGCACCATCCCGCCCTCGCCCGCGGCGCCGAGGTTCTTCGTGACGTAGAACGAGTAGGCGCCCGCATCGCCCAGGGCTCCGCAGGCGAAGCCGTCGCGGCGCGCGCCGTGGGCCTGCGCGCCGTCCTCCAGCAGGAAGAGCCCGCGCCGGTCGGCCAGGGCACGGAAGGCGCGCACGTCGGCCAGCTGGCCGTAGAGGTGCACGGGCAAGAGCGCGCGCGCGCGTCCGTCGAGCGCGCGCTCGGCCGCCAGCGGGTCGAGCTGGGCCGTGAGCGGATCGACGTCGGCGAAGAGCGGCCGCGCGCCGATCCAGGCGATCGCCGCGGCCGAGGCGAAGAAGCTGAAGGGCGTCGTCACGACGCCGTCGCCCGGTTCGATGCCGAGCGCGAGCAGACCGAGGATCAGGGCATCCGTACCGGTCGCGACGCCCACGCCGTGGGCGACGCCGTGGTGGGCCGCGAAGGCGCGCTCGAAGGCCTCGACCTCGGGCCCCAGCACGAAGCGGCCGCTGGCGAGCACGCGCAGCGCGGCCGCATCGAGCTCGGGCCCGAGCTCGCGCCGCTCGGCGGCGAGATCCACGGGCCCGATCGGCCCCGACGTGCGCACGGACATGGACGGGGCCGGACCGGGCTCAGGCGTTGTGGAAGTCCTTCATCTCTGCGGGCGTCTTCTCCGGAGCGGTCAGGACGCGCTTGAAGCACCAGACGAGGAGCGTCGTGACGGAGGTGACCGAGGTGAGCATGAAGATCCAGGCGAGGGGCGTCATGGGAGGGTCCGGTCAGCGGGTTTCATCGGGCGCGGGCAGCTTGCCGTCGATGTCCAGTCCGGCGGCGCGCCAGCGCTTGCTGCCGATCGCGGTCACCACCAGCAGCAGCGCGAGCGTGGCCAGGATCACGCCCCAGGCCAGGATCGCGTTGCGGTTCGGCTCGATGCCTTGTTCCGGGTCGCCGAGGATCGTGCGCACATAGGGCGGCACGTTGAAGTAGCAGAACAGGCCGAGGATCGTGAACAGGTACGCGGGCGAGACGTACTTGATGATGAAGCGGAAGATGCGCGGGATGCGGATCGAGGCTCCTTCGTGGGCCTCGGCCAGCCCCTTGTCGACGCCCGTCACCCAGCCGAAGCAGACGATCTGCGTGCCGGCCACGATGAAGATCAGGAACGTGCCGACCCAGAAGTCGATTGTGTCGAGCGCGACGAGGTCCTTCGAGAAGTAGAGCACGAACAGGTTGCCGGCGATGCAGATGGCCGAGACCAGCGTCGTGGCGCCCTTGCGCGAAAGGCCCAGGGCTTCCTCGAAGAAGGCCTTCGAGGGCTGCAGCATCGAGAGCGAGCTCGTGATCGCCGCCAGGAAGAGCATGAAGAACCAGAGGAAGCCGAACAGGTTGCCGGCCGGCATGCGCGCGAACACGACCGGCAGGGAGTGGAAGCCCGTGCTGAAGGTGCCGCCGGTGTTGGCCGAGGTCATCGCGACGCCCATGAACACGACCGCCGCGGTCAGCGTGATCATGCCGCCCAGGGCCACCTCGAAGAACTCGTTCGTGGCCGACGAGGTCAGGCCCGAGAGCACGACGTCGTCCTTCTTCCGCATGTACGAGGCGTAGTTGATGATCACGCCGAAGCCGACCGAGAGACTGAAGAAGATCTGCCCGGCGGCCGCCAGCCAGGTCTGCGGGTTCGAGAGCTTCGAGAAGTCCGGGTTCCACATGAAGTTGAGCCCGTCGAGCACGCTCTGGCCCGGACCGTTCGAGGGCAGCGTGAGCACGCGCACCAGCACGACGAAGCCGATCACGGCCATGGCCGGCATCGCGTACGAGCAGAACTTCTCGATCCCCTTCGAGAGCCCGCGGTAGACGAAGTAGATGTTGAAGACCGAGGCGATGAGCCAGAAGACGACGCTCTGGTGCAGTCCACCGTCGGCCATGAAGCCGTCGATGCCGCTGCCGGTCGTCTCGGCCAGGAACGCCTGCGACCTCGCGATCTGATCGGATACCGCCGCGTCTGTCGCGACGCCGATGCCGCCCTGGAGGTAGTTCCACGCGTAGGCGAGGCACCAGCTCTCGATCATCACGTAGTAGAAGTACACCGCGAGCGGGATCAGGACGCCGAAGGCGCCCATGTAGCGCGCGAAGGCGCCCTTGCCCCACACGCCCATGATCGCGGGCGCCGAGTGCATGCCCTTGCGGCCGCCGTAGCGGCCCATCGCCCATTCGGCCCAGCCGATCGGGATGCCCAGCAAGAGGAACGAGATGAAGTAGGGGATCATGAAGGCCCCACCACCGTTGGCCGCGGCATTGCCGGGGAACCGGAGGAAGTTCCCGAGGCCGACGGCTGATCCGGCGACCGCCAGGATCACTCCCAGACGGCTACCCCATTGCTGCTTCTCTTGCGACATGCACGCTCCCGGTCAGGGTCCGGAGGACGACGAACGCGCGACGAGCGTACGGCGGGAAGCGTAGGGCGGCAACGAGCTGCCTCGTGCCGTGAGCACTTCCGCCCCGGCTTTCACCCCGCAAATACGGGCGAAAGTCGGTTACCGCGTCGGCCTCAGCGATGCACGCCGCGTGTCGGCAACCCGCCGCTCACCCGTCCGTGGAACAGGAACGAGCCCTCGATCCGCCAGCCGGGCCGCGGCGCGGGCAGCCCGTGGGCCGCGAGCTGCCAGCGCGAGAGGAACAGGTCCAGCGGGCGCCCGGGGGCTTCGACCTCGAGGCGCTCGATGCGCTCCTTCGTGAGCGGGTTCTCGAGGTGCTGGATCGTGCGCACCACGAGCGAGAGCTGCATGCAGCCGCCGGGCACGTCCGCGCCGGCGAGCGGCATCAGGTTGGCGCCCGAGGGCTCGTCGCGCAGCTCCGGATCGAGGATCCCGCGGTCCTCACCGACGTAGGAGACGTCGAGCGCGAAACCGCTCAGCGACAGCGCGAGCACGTGCCCGCGCACGAGCGTGGGCGGCAGGCGCCGCGCGTCCCACAGGAAGGTCGCGAGCGCGTAGTCCTCGCCGGTCGCCTCGCGCCAGGGATCGTCGGGCAGCGGCGGGTTCGCGCGCCCGTGCAGCAAGACGTCGAAGGGCGAGTCGGGCACTTCGAGCAGGCGCTCGACCGCGACGCGCAGGCGCCGCGTGCTCTCGAACCAGGGCCAGAGCGAGTCGTAGGCCTGCCCTTCCTCGCGGTCGAGGCGCACCTCCAGGCCGCCCGCCAGCGGCAGCCGGAGGTGCTCGCCGGTCGGGCCGCGCAGGGCCACGCGCTCGCCCTGCGCGCGGAGGGTGCGCGCGAGCGCGGCGAGGTCGGCGCTCGGAGGGAAGCCGAGGCACTCCAGCAGGAAATCCATGGGCCGGGGGGTGCGCCAAGGATAGCGCGCGGGGGACGACTCCGTCATCGCGGCCCGACCGCGCGCGCCGTAGCATCCGCGCGCAGCATGTCCGCCGGCCGCTCGCTCGCGCTCTTCGCCCTTCTCGCCGCCTGCCAGGCGCCCACCGGTCCCGCGGCCTTCGTGCGCCGGGCCCACGCGCCCCGCGCGGCGCCCTTCGACGTCCTGCACTACGGCCTCGAGCTGACGCTCGATCCCGCCGCGCGGGCCCTCGCGGGCGAGGCACGGATCCGCCTCGTGCCGCGCGGCACCGGCGCGATCGACACGCTCGCGCTCGATCTCGTCGGGCTGACGGTGAGCGAGGTGCGCGACGAGGCCGGGCGGCCCGTGGCCTTCGAGCAGGACGGCGGAGAGCTCGTGCTCGTGCTCGTCGAGCCCCTGCACGCGGCCAGCGAGCTCACGTTGCGCTACGGCGGTGTGCCCACCACGGGGCTGTGGTTTTCCGCGCGCGACTCGGCCGGGATCCCGACCCAGGCCTTCACCCACGGTCAGACGCGCGAGTCACGCGGCTGGTTCCCGTGCTTCGACGAGCCGAGCGAGCGCGCCACGGTGACGCTCGCGCTCGACGTGCCCGCGGGCTGGAGCACGGTCGGGCCGGGCACGCGCACGGCGAGCGCGACGGTCGATGGCCGCCTGCGCGAGCGCTGGGAGCTCGACTTCCCGTGTCCGAGCTATCTCGTCAGCTTCGTGGCGGGCGAGTTCGCGACCCGCACGGCCACGGCGGAGTCGACGCCACTCCTCTACCAGTGCGAGCCGCGCCACGCCGAGTTCCTGGACGCGACCTTCGCCGACACCGCGCCGGCGCTCGCGTTCCTGGCCGAGTTCGCCGGCACGCCCTACCCGTTCGCGAAGTACGCGCAGAGCTGCGTCGACAACTTCCCGTGGGGCGGCATGGAGAACCTATCCACCACGACCCTGACGCCGCTGATCCTCGGCGACGAGCGCCTGCGACGCGACGGTGGACCGAGCGGGCTGATCGTGCACGAGGCCGCGCACCAGTGGTTCGGCGACCTCCTGACCTGCGCCGACTGGTCGCACCTGTGGCTGAACGAGGGCTTCGCGACTTACCTCGCGCTCCTGTTCGTCGAGCACGAGCAGGGCCGCGAGGCCTTCCTGGCCGAGCTGCGCGAGCTGCAGGAGGCGAACCGGCACGAGGACTCGGGCGCGAACCGCCGGCCGACGGTGTGGAACGTGTGGAAGGAGCCCGACGACGTGTTCGACACACGCCCCTACGGCGGCGCGGCCGTGCGCCTGCACCTCCTGCGCGCGGAGCTCGGCGACGCGGCTTTCCTGGCGGGCGTGCGCGCCTACGTGGCCGAGCAGCGCGGTGGTTCGGTGGTGACTGACGACCTCCGACACGCGCTCGAGCGCGCCAGCGGGCGCGACCTCGAGCCGTTCTTCGCCGACTGGATCCTCGGCGCGGGCCAGCCCGAGTTCGAGGTCTCCTGGCGCCACGACGCGCGGCGCGGCGAGCTCGAGCTCGTCGTCGAGCAGGTGCAGGAGCCGGACCGCTTCACGGCCGGCGTGTTCGAGCTGACGGCGCTCGTGCGCGTCTTCACGCACGAGGGCGCGCACACCTTCGAGCTCCACAGCGCCGCGCGCCGCAGCGTGCAGCGCTTCGCCCTCGCGCAGGCGCCGCTCGCCGTGCGCTTCGATCCCGAGGACGCGATCCCGAAGAGCGTGCACCAGGAGCGCACGCGCGCCGAGTGGCTCGTGCTGGCCGAGCGCGACGCCGTCAACGGTCGGCGCGAGGCCGTGCTGGCGCTGGCCAAGCTCGCCGCCGCGGCGCGCGCCCGGGAGGCGCACGACGACGCGCGCGCGGCCGAGGCGGCCGTGCTCACGCGCCTCGGCGCCGACTCTTCGGAGTGGGTGCGGGCCGACGCCGCGACCGGGCTCGGCCTCGTACCCGGCGAAGCGATGCAGGCCGCCCTGGTGCAGGCCGCGCTCCTGGATCCGTGCGCGCGCGTGCGCGTGGCGGCGCTCGCGGCCCTGCGCGCCTTGGGGCCGGACGAGAGCCTCGCGCTCGTGGCCGAGGAGGCTTTCGCGGCCGAGTTCAGCTACGGAACGCAGGCGGCCGCCGCGGCGCTCTTCGCGCGCGCCGCACCCGCGCGCGGCTTCGAGTTCGTGTGCCGCGGGCTGGAGCTCGCCTCGCCGCACGACGTGCTCGCCGCGCGCCTCCTGTCCGTGCTGGCGACGCTCGACGACGTGCGCGTGCCGGACGAGCTCGCGCGGCACGCGCTCGACGCGGAGCTCGCGCCCACCGCCCGTGCGGCCGCGGTCGACGGCCTCGCGCGCGCGGCCCAGGGCGGACCCGAGCTGACGCGTCTGCTCGAGCCCCTGCTGGGCGAGGACTCCTTCCACCTGCGCCACGCCGTCGTGCGCGCGCTGGTCGCGAGCGGCGACGAGCGCGCGCGGCGCGTGCTGACGGACTACCATGCGCGCAGCCGCACCGCCGAGGAGCGGCGCGTGATCGAGGCCTGGCTCGCGAACCTGCCCTGAAACCATGTGGATCCAGACCGTGCTGCCCGAGCAGGCCACCGGCCGCCTGAGCGCCTTCTACGAGGCCTCGATCCGGCGCGCCGGGCGCGTGTTCGCGATCGTGCGCGCGATGAGCCCGAATCCACCCGTGGCCGAGGCCTCGATGGGGCTCTACGTGGCGGTCATGAAGGGCCCGAGCCCGCTCGCGCGGCGCCAGCGCGAGCTCCTGGCGGTGGTCGTCAGCCGCGCGAACCACTGCCACTACTGAACGCACGCCCACGTGGCCGACCTCCGGGCCGAGGTCGACGGGAAGAGCGGCGCGGAGCTCGAGGACTGGCTGGCGCGGGTCGCGAGCGACTGGCGCACGGCCGAGCTCGCGCCGGCCGAACGCGCCCTGTGCGCCTTCGCCGAGAAGCTCACGCGCACGCCCGGTGCGATGACGGCGGGGGATCTCGAGCTCCTGCGCGCCCACGGCCTCGAGGACTCCGCCGTGCACGACGCGATCCAGGTGATCGCCTACTTCAACTACATCAACCGCGTGGCCGACGCCGTGCACGTCGACCTCGAGCCCGGCATGCCGCCCTATCCGGCTTGAAACGAGCGGGCCTCGCGCTCCGGCGTGGAACGCGAGGCCCGTAGGCGTGTTCCGAGCTCAGAACTTCAGGTCGCGCAGCTCGTCGACCTTGAAATCGATCGAGACCTCGTCATCGACGTTGATGATGCGGCCGGTGCCCTTGAACTGGTTGAAGACGAGCGCGCCGCGCACCACGCGGCCATCCTTGAAGTGCACGGTGCAGACCTCGGCCGTGCGGGCGCTGAGGAGCATGTCGTAGAGACGCTCGGGGTCGATGCGATTCTTCTTGATGCTAGTCGTCATTTGTCGATCCGGGTGGTGGCGGGTTGGACGAGGGCGAGCGTGTCGAGGGCCGGAACCAGCATGGCCGACCAGCTCTCGTAGTTCTCACCGCGGGCAAGCTTCGCGCGAAGCTCGTCCGCATCGACCAGCTCACCTTCTAGCACGTCCTGCTCGCGAATGGTGACCGGGCCGGTGGTATTCACGGCGAACACGAGTCCGAGGTGCACCGCACCGACGGGATTCGAGTCGTCGTTGATCGTGCCGACGAGACGCAGCTCGTACGGAGAAGTCACGTCGATCTCCTCGGCGATCTCGCGTCGCGCGGCGGCGAGCACGAGCTCGACGGCATCGTCGCCGTCGATCGGGTTGATGTGTCCGCCGACGCCGATCGTCAGCTTGTCGTGCAGACGCGCCTCGCCACCCTTGGCGCGGCGGCGCATGAGCAGCACGCGCTCCTCGGAGGCGACCACGCAGTAGGGGATGATCTGCTTCCAGGCCGGGGTGCGTTCGGCGCGCGCGCGCTCGACGAAGAAGCCGTGCTCCTTCAGGGTCGCGAGCAGGCGGCGCGCGGGGGCCTCGCCCTCGAAGGGCTGGAAGCCCTGGGGGAAGCAGGTGGGGAAGAGCGCCTCGCGGGGCGCGACGAACACGAACTCCATGGTGGCTGGAGGGCCCGAGCGGTGGGGGCCGGACGAAAAACGAGCCGGGGATTCTCCCCCGGATCGCGCACCTGTCAAGGGCATGTCCAAGAGCTGGAGGTGGCGCCGGGGTCCGACCCCAACATCTGGTAGTTCCCCCGGGCGAGGTGGCTACGGACTTCCCGCCCGCGGGCCGGTGCGGAAGTGCGTGAGAGGCCCTGTAAGCCGGGTTCTGTCCCCCTCTTGCGAGGGGGGGCGGCCATTTCTCTGGGACCACGCTCGCGCGTGGCCTCGAACGACCTACCCGGGGGCGCTCGGTGGGGTCTTCACCCGCCCCCCTATTTGGTCTTTCTCCGGGTGGGGTTTGCCCTGCCAGTCCTGTCACCAGGACCGCGGTGCGCTCTTACCGCACCGTTTCACCCTTGCTCGCACGGACCTCGCGGCCCGTGCGGGCGGTCTGTTCTCTGTGGCACTTTCCCTGGACTCACGTCCGGTTGCCGTTAGCAACCACCCTGACCCATGGAGCCCGGACTTTCCTCCCCCGGGCGAACCCGGGAGCGGCCGCCCGGGCCTCTCACGCGCCGACAGCATAGCGTCGCGCGCGCGCCGCCGTCAGTGGCAGGACAGCCAGTCGTCGAGCAGCACGAGCGCGCTCCAGGCGTCGCGCTCGGCCTTGATCGCGCGCCCGCGGGCTCCGAGCGCACGCAGGCGCGCCTCGGCCTCCTTGGTGGTCAGGTGCTCGTCCCAGGGCTCGAGCGTGAGCTCCGGGAAACGCTGCGCGAGGCGCGTGCACAGGGCCTCGATGCGCGCCGCGGCCGGGCCGCGCGAGCCGTCGACGTTGAGCGGCAGGCCGACCACGAGCGTGCCGACCGAGCGCTCGGCCAGCAGCTTCGCGAGGTGCGCACACAGGGCGGCCTCGTCGCCCTCGTGGCGCAGCACGCCGAGCGGCTCGCGCGCGATGCGCAGCGCGTCGGTGGCCGCGAAGCCGCTCTTCTTCTCGCCGTGGTCGAGCGCGAGCACGCCGCGCGCGCTCACAGGAACTCCGGTCCCTCGCTCGCCAGGCGCTCGACGACCTTCTTCACGTCCTGGGCGCGCGCGCGCGGACAGACGAGCGTCGCGTTGCCCGCGCGCACCACGACGAGGTCCTGCACTCCGACCAGTGCGATCACCTCGTCACCCTCGGCGTAGGCCACGCAGCCGCGCGCGTCCTCGGCCAGCAGGCGCGCCCGGCCCGAGAGCGCGCGCCAGTTGCCCTGCGCGTCGGGTGCGTGCACCTCCGGCAGGGCCGACCAGGAGCCCACGTCGTTCCAGCCGTAGTCGATCGGCAGCATGCGCACGTTGGCGGCCTTCTCGAGCACGGCCACGTCGATGGCCACGCTCGGGAGCTGCGGGTAGACGCGCTCGAGCGTCTCGCCCTGCGCGATGCGCGCGAGACCGGCCGTGATGGCCGGGGCGTGGGTCGCGAGCGCGGCGCGGATCGCGCGCGTGCTCCACACGAACATGCCTGAGTTCCACAGGAACTTCCCGGCCGCCAGGAACTGCTCGGCGCGTGCGCGGTCGGGCTTCTCGACGAAGCGCGTCACGCCGTAGAGCGGGAGCCCGTCCAGCTCGGCCAGGGTCGCTCCGGCCTCGATGTAGCCGTAGCCGGTCGCGGGATGATCCGGGCGCACGCCGAAGATCACCAGCGCGTCCTCGCGCGCCGCGGCCGCGAGGGCCGCGCGCAGGGTGCGCTGGAACGACGCGAGCGGGCGGATCACGTGGTCGGCGGGCAGCACGATCTGCAGCGCGTCGGGCGCGCGCCGCGCGATCTCCTCGGCGGCGAAGGCGACGCACGGCGCGGTGTTGCGCGCGGCCGGCTCGCACAGCACGTTCTCGCGCGGCAAGCCCGGCAGCGTGCGGCGCACGAGCTCGCTCTGGCTCTCGGCCGTCACCACCAGCGTGCGCTCGAGCGGCACGAGCCCCGCCAGGCGCGCGCAGGTCTCGGCCAGCATCGGCTGGCCGCCGGAGATCGGCAGGAACTGCTTCGGGCGGGCCTTGCGGCTGGCGGGCCAGAAGCGCGTGCCGGACCCGCCGGCCATCACCACCGCGTAGGTCGTGGGGGAAGTCATGCGAGCGAGCGTAGAGTCCGCTCGGGCCAGCACAACAGGCCAGCGGGGCCGGCCTCCACGGCTGCGCTCGCGTCCGCCACGGGCGCTGCGCGCGCGGCGCTCAGAAGCGTTCGCCCAGGGCCGAGAAGGGCGGCATGGGCAGGCCGCGGTCGGGGCGCTCGTCGAAGCGCCGCAGGAGCTCGAGCACGGAATTGCGGATCGAGACCAGCGGGCGGTCGAAGTCGCCGCGCACCGCCACGCGCATCAGGTTGTTGTTGAACCAGTACAGCGCCCGTCCGACGAAGCCCAGGCGGTCGAGCAACCCGTAGCGCACCTCGAAGTCGTAGCTGAGCTCGCCGTCCAGGTCCTGCCAGCCCGCGCCGACCAGATCGAGCAGGTTCGACTGCAGCTCGAGGCGCGAGATCTGGATGCGCCCGTCGCGCAGCTCGAAGCGTGCCCGCAGACGGTCGAACAGGCCGGCGCGGTCGAAGCCGAGCTGCCCGAAGAGCTCGCGCACGACCGGAATCGACCACAGCGCGCCCTCGTCGAGCGAGAGCGAGCCGCGCCCGGTCAGGCCGAGCACGTCGTCGGGTGTGCCCGAGAGCTGCAGGGTCGCGTCGAGCACGCCTTCGTCGGCGATGCTCGACTGGAACACGCCGCGCAGCAGTCCGCCCACGTCCACGTCGCTCAGCGCCAGGCCCACGTCGAAGCGGTAGGGCTCGCTGAGGTCGATGCCGAGCGCCTTGCTGGCGCTGCCGCCCAGGGCCTCGAGGCGTCCGCCCTCGAAGTCGCCCGACAGGTTGTCGATCGTCAGGCGCCCATCGACGTAGCTCGCGATCAGGCGCCCGTCACCGAGCTCGCGCTCGGCCAGGGTGGCCTCGATGGCGGTGATCTCGGCCCAGCCGCGCAGGCGCTCGGACTCCTGCACGAGCTCCTTGAGGTCCACCGTGGCGCGCTCGACTCCGAGCGGGATGCCGAGGCGCAGGGCGAGGTCGCGCAGTCGCATCGGACCGCGCACCGCGACCTTGCCGTCGTTCTCGAACTCGCTCGTCACCACGAGGCGCGCGCCGAGCACGTCGATCGTTCCGCGCCAGGATTCGTTGGAGGCCAGGACCGCCAGGGCCTCGGGCGAGATCAGGCCGGCGAGGTGCGCCGCGTCGAGCGGCAGGCCGAGGGTCGTGACGTCGGCCTGCAACGCGCGCCCGCTCGGGTCGCTCCAGAAGCCCTCGCGCGTGAGCCACGGGTCGGCGCCCTCGAAGCGCGCCACGTCGGCCAGGGCGAAGGTCTCGACCTGGGTGAGCTCGAGCGGATGGCCACCCAGGCTGGCGGTCACGCGCGGGCTCGACAGCACGGCGCCTTCCTGGCGGAAGGTCCCGTTCAGGTCGCGCAGCACGAGGTCGCGCGCGACGAGGTCGTTGTCGCGCAGCTGGATCGTGTAGCGGTTCTCGGCCGGCGCAGCGCTGGCGGGATCGAAGCTCGCCTCGAGCGCGAAGTCCACGCGTCCGGCCAGGGTCCAGGCCGACAGGTCGATGCCGGCCGTCGGGCTGGCGGCGTTGAGCGAGGTCGACAGGGCGCCCTTGAAGCTCGTGTTGGTCGGATCGATGCCGGCGCCGAGCACGGCCACGTGCGCCAGGCCGTGCGAGGGCACCTCGCCGCGCGCGAACAGCTCGACGCCGCCCGGCCACTGCCCGGTCAGCACCATCTGCGCGGCGCTGAGCTCGCCCCGCGGGCCGCTCTCGGTGCGCACCAGGATGCGCCCGGCGAGCTCGCGCGTCTGGCGCTGGAAGACCTGCGGCTTGACCTGCACCTCGATCGGGATCGCCTCGATGCTCGAGACGAACGGACCGCCGACGGCCGCCTGCGCTCAGTGGTAGGCGACGTGCAGGCGCCCGACCGCGCCGTAGCTCTCGACTTCGCGCCGTAGCGCCGGAAAGCGCCGCGCCAGGAGCTCGAAGGCCTGGCCGCGCAGGCCGAGCTCGTCGAGGTCGATCGAGAGTTCCTGCAGGATCGGGAAGGCTTGATTCGGCGCGAAGGTCGGCGGGACTTCCTCCTCGCGTACCCAGCCCGCGACGCGGGCCTGCGTGCCCGTGCGCGGTTCGCGCCGGTTGTCGAGCGTGTAGCGCACACCGAAGGGCCGGCGCGCGTAGCTCGGCGTGCCGGTCGAATGGCCGGCGCGTGCGCCGAAGCGCACGGCGATGTCGCCCTGGATCTTCTCGAGCGGCACCGGCACGTCGGCCCAGCTCAGGGTCGCGCTGTCGAGCCGGAAGTCGCCCTGGGCGGCGAGCCCGTCGCCGCCCGCCGCGCCATGCATGCGCCACTGGCCGGAGAGCGTGCCGGCCGTCGGTGCGAAGCTCGTCACGAGCCAGCCGAGGTGGCGGTTCGCGCCGAGCGCGGCGCGCAGACGCTCGTCGAGCGGCACGGCCGGCGAGGCCAGGACGAGGTCGAAGTCGGGCTGCAGGCGCGCCGCCCCGGGTACCTGCCCCGCGGCGCCCTCGACCTGCGTCCAGCCGGTCACCGTGCCCTTGCCGTGGTCGCCGCTGAGCTCGTGGGCGAACAGCCTCCAGGGGCGTGGGGCGGGCGCACGCAGGGCGACGAGCAGCTCGCCGCCGGTGCTCAGCACCTCGAGCGGCAGACCCGAGTCCGGATCGCCGGGGAAGCCGAGGTACGAGAGGTGCAGCTCTTTTCCGCCGCGCACCAGCACGATCGCCTCGCCTTCCGGCGTCGTGCCGGGCGTGCCCCGGGCCAGGGCGTCGAAGGCCAGCGTGACCGTGCCGCGCGGGGCCAGCATCTGGCGCACGAAGCCGAACGGACGCTCGAGCCCGAGCGCGACCAGGTTCTCGGGCGCGAGCGCGACCTCGCGCACGTGGCCGTAGGCCTCGAGCCAGCCGCCATCGCGCACGTCGCGGCCGAGCTCGAGGTCGAGCGCCAGGGGACTGCCGGCGAGCTCGGCCGCGAGGCGCGCGCGCGCGTCCCAGGCCGCGCGCGTCCACGGCCCCTGTCCGGGCGGCGGCGCGAGGCTGGCTTCGAGCGCGAGCTCCAGGTCATGCACGGCGGGTAGACCCGCGTGGAGCGCGAGCGTGCCCTCGGCCAGGTTCGCGCGCAGCTTGCCCTGCGGCCGGGCGGCCTCGGCGAAGGCCAGCGAGACCTCGGCCTCGAGCGTCAGCCGCGCGCTGCACTCGCGCACCGCCACGGGCAAGAGCCCGGCCAGGGTGGGATGGGCGCGCGAGCGCACCAGCAGGTCGTGGGCCCGCGCCCGGGCCTGCACGCTCTCGGCCGTCACCCGTCCGTGCACGCGGATCGGCTCGGTCGAGGTCAGCGCGCCGCCCAGGTTGGGCGCGAGCTCGCCGGCCAGGTCGTAGCCGGCCTCGCGCGGGCGGCCCGCGAGGGCCAGGGTTCCGAGCTCGAGCGACGAGCCGTCGAAGAGCTCGAGCTCGAGCTCGAGACCCTGCAGACGCACCTCGGCCGGCGAGGCCGGCGCGCTCGGTCCGCTGCCGGCGCTGGCCGTGCGGAAGCGGTCCCAGTCGGCGAACAGGCCCTCACCGAGGCGCAGCCGTCCGCCGTGCAGCTCGACGCGCCGCAGCCGTTCGAGGCGCGCATCGAGCGTCAGGCGCAGCTCGTCCAGCCGCAGGGCCGGCTGGCCGTCCTCGAGCGGGCGCAGCGTGACCTCGCGTAGCACGACTCCCGGGCGGAACCACTCCAGATCGAGCGCGCCGATCTCGACGCGTTCGGCCAGCGGGCCGAGGCGCCGGGTCAGGGCTTCGCGCAGGAGGCGCAGCGTGAGGCCACTCTCCTCCGCGAACCACAGGCCGGCGAAGAGCAACACCAGGAGCCCGGCCAGCGAGACGAGCAGGCCGCGCAGGAAGGCGCGCACGTCAGGAGGCGCCGAAGGCGCGCACGCTCGGTTCGGCGCTGACCGGCGTGTTGCCGCCGACGAACACGCGCTCGACCCGCTTGCCGATCGAGCAGGTCACGTCGTACGGCACGGTGCCGGTGCGCGCCGCGATCTCCTCGGCCCGGATGCGGCTGCCGCCGTCCACGCCGAGCAGCGTCACGCAATCGCCCACGCCCGTCAGCGGGACGTCGGTCACGTCGATGGTGGAGTAGTCCATCGAGATGCGTCCCACGATCGGCACGCGTCGGCCGCGCACGAGCACCTCGCCCTTGTTGCCGAGGCGCCAGTCGACGCCGTCGTCGTAGCCGACCGGCAGCACGGCGATGCGCGAGGCGCGGCGCGCTTCCCACGAGCCGCCGTAGCCGACGCTCTCGCCCCGGCGCACCTCCTGCACGTGCACGATGCGCGTCTTGATCGACATCACCGGCGCGAGCTCGGGGTGGTCGAGGCGCGGGTCGGGCGCGATGCCGTAGGCGGCCGCGCCGACGCGCACGGCGTCGTGCAGCGGCGCGAGGCCGGACAGGACGCAGGCCGAGTTGGCGATGTGCACCCAGGCGCGTCCGCTGGGCCCATCGAACAGACCGCGCGCGCGCGCGGCGGCGAGCAGCTCCTGGAAGGTGCGGCTCTGGGCCAGACCCGACTCCGAGCGCGCGCCGTCGGTCGCGGCCACGTGGGTCATCACGCCCGACAGCACGAGGAACGGCATCGCACGCAGCTCCTCCAGGACGGAGAGCGCTTCCTCGGGCGTCATCCCGAGGCGATTCATGCCGGTGTCGATCTTGAGGTGGATGCGGGCCTTCGTGGCCGCCTCGCGCGCGGTGCGCGCCAGGGTGCGGAAGAGCTCGAGTGAAGGCACGGCGACCTCGATGCCCTGACGCAGGGCCGGCAACGCCTCGGTGCCGATGGCCGGGCCGAGCACGACCACGCGCGCGCGGATCCCGGCGCGCCGCAGCTCGAGCGCTTCGTTGCAGGTCGTGACGCAGATCGCCTGCACGCCGGCGCGCAGCGCGTGGTGCGCGATCGGCACCGCACCGTGGCCATAGGCGTCGGCCTTCGCGACCAGCATCATGGCGACGCCGGGGCCGATCAGGCGGCGAACGAGCGCGAGGTTCCGGGTGAGGGCGTCGAGATCGATCTCGGCCCAGGCGCGCGAGGAGTCCACGCACCCGAAGATAGCGCTCGCGACCTCGACTTCAATCGCTCGTGCGCGGCCCCTGCCCGAAGGCGCGCAGGTAGAGCGGCTCGAGCGTGCGGGTCGCTGCGAGCCGACCTGCGGCGCGGCGCAGGCGCGCGAGCGTCAAGAGCGCCGTGGCCTCGGGCGCGACGAGCTCGATGCGCGCGGCCGCGTCGGGTGCGAGTCCGGCCGCCGCGCACAGCCCCGGGTGGACGAGCAGCGGCTCGGCGGGCACGAGACGCCGGGCCAGCAGCGCCGCGTCGCAGGCCAGCAGGGGCGTCCGCTCGACCAGCTCGTCCGTCGTGCGCAGGTAACGCGCGTGGTAGAAGCTCGCCGCGCGTCCGTCGAAGGCCACCGAGCCGCTCTCGCCCGGCGCCAGGCGGGCGAAGGCCAGGGCCTCGAACGAGGACAGACCGTGCAGCTCGGCGCCGGTCGCGAAGGCCAGGGCCTGGGCCGTCGCCAGCCCGACGCGCAGGCCGGTGTAGCTGCCCGGTCCGAGGCCCACGTAGATGCGCGCGAGCGGCAAGGGGCGCACGCGCGCCGCCGGGCCGAAGCCGGCCAGGAGCTCCTCCAGCAGCACGAGGAGGTCGCTCGCGTGGGCCGCGGGGCCGAGCTCCCGTCCCACGCAGCGCGTCCCGTCGCTGAGCGCCAGGCTGGCCTCCCGGCGCGAGGTCTCCAGGGCGAGCTCGAGCGCCACGCCGCCGCTCATCCCAGCTCGCGCGCGACGCAGGCCGCCAGCTCTTGGGCGCGCTGGCGGATGTGGTCCTCGTCCGGGCCCTCGACCATCACGCGCGCCAGCGACTCGGTACCCGAATAGCGCAGCAGCACGCGCCCGTCCTCGCCCAGCTCGCGCTCGAGGTGGGCCACGGCCCCGGCGATGGCCGGCAGGCCGGAGAGCTCGGGCTTACGGGCCACGGGCACGTTGATCAGGACCTGCGGGAAGGCGCGGTAGGGGGCCGCCAGGCTCGACAGCCGGGCGCGCTGCGCCCGCAGCACGGCGAGCACGCGCAGGGCCGTGAACAGGCCGTCGCCGATGTGGTGGTTCTCGGCTCCGAAGACGATGTGCCCGGACTGCTCGCCGCCGAGCTCGAGCCCTTCGCGCCGCAGGGCCTCGACCACGCGGCGGTCGCCCACGCCGACCGTCACGACGCCGACGCCGACCTCGCGCAGGGCGCGCAGCAAGCCGCGGTTCGACATGACCGTGGCCACGATGCGCGGGTCGCGCCAGCCGCCGCGCGCGGCGCGCGCGCGGGCCAGCACGGTCAAGAGGCCATCGCCGTTCACCAGCGCGCCGTGCTCGTCCACGAACAGGCAGCGGTCGCCGTCGCCGTCGAGCGCGATCCCGAGGTCGGCGCCGTGCAGGCGCACGGCCTCCTGCAGCGCCTGCGGGTGGGTCGAGCCGCAGTTCTGGTTGATGTTGTCGCCGTCCGGCGCGCTGGCGAGCGGCACGACGTGCGCACCCAGCCGCACGAGGATGCGCGGCGCGAGGCGGCTGCCGCCGCCGTTGGCGCAGTCGATCACGAGCGAGAGCCCGTCGAGCCGAAGGTCGCCGGCCGCCGCCAGGAGGTGCGCGAGGTAGCGCGCCTCGAGGGCCGGATCGAGCGGCGGCGGGGGACCGAGCTCGAGCGCTTCGGGGTGGGCGCGCCACTCGGCCTCGACGCGCTCCTCGAGCGCATCGTCGAGCTTCTCGCCCCCCGGGCCGAAGACCTTGATGCCGTTGTCCTCGGCCGGGTTGTGCGAGGCGCTGACCATGGCCGAGAGCTCGAAGCCGTCGAGCCGGCCCAGCACCGCCAGTCCGGGGGTCGTGATCAGCCCCGCGCTCGTCACGCTGTAGCCGCGCGCGGCGAGTCCGGTGGCGAGGGCCGTCTCGAGCAGCGGACCGGAGCGCCGTCCGTCGTGCCCGAGCAGCGCCCGCGGAACGTGTCCCGCGGGACGCGGCAGCACGCTGGCCAGCGCGCGCCCGAGGGCCGAGACGCGCGCCTGCGTCAGCCAGCCGTCGCCGTAGCGGCCGCGCACACCGTCGGTTCCGAAGAGGCGTTCCATGACGGCGCGCGAGTCTAGTGGTGTGAGTCACGCATAGAAACCCATATCCCGGGCCGCCTGCCCTCGCCGCGGCGTTGCGCCTCCTCCGAGACTTGCACCGAAGTCGCGTCGTCGGCGCGCCTTGCGGCGAACGCAGGCGACCTCGGGATGAGGGCCCCTCTGCGTGACTCACACCACTCGTGTCCCGCGGCGGAGGTTTCGCTGCCGAATTCGGCCCTCCTGAGGGCAGCGACAGCAACCGGCGATGCCGACGGCAACCCTCAGGACTCTGCTGGGCTCAGGGCGTGCGCGGTTCCAGCAGCACCTCGGGCTCGGACACGAGCTCGACGTCGAGCGCGGGCGCGCCGCCGAGCACCGAGGCCTCTTCCTCGGGCACGAACACCTGGCGCCAGGTCCAGCGCACGGCGAGCGAGCGTCCCGAGGCCTCGGCGGCGAGCTCGGACACGTCCACGAAGACGCGCAGGTTCTCGCGCACGAAGCGCCGCAGGGCCTCGAAGCGCTCGCGCATCGCGGGCGAGGCCGGATCGGCGTCCTGCGGGATCAGTCCGAGGGTGCGCACCGAGAAGCGCGCCGTGCGCGCGCGGGCCGGCAGGCGCCAGCGCGCGAGCTCGTCGGCCCGCGCCGGGTCGAGGCACACCAGGGCCACGTCGACCGTCAGCGTGTCGATCTCGCGCGCCACGGGCACGATCGGCGCGACCACCACGGTCTCGCCCACGAGCTCGAGGCGCCGCTCGCGCAGGTTCGGGTGCAGCCGCACCGGCTCGCGCAGCTCGTCGCCCTCGTCCGCGCCGACCACGATCGTGTCGAGCGCCAGCGGGCCTTCGCCGAGGCGCGCGAGCTCGGCCGTCGGGCCGTGGACCTCGACCGTGGCGCTGGGCTCGAAGCGCAGGCGCGTGCGGTCGAGCGCCAGGCGCGGATTCATGCCCTTCGTGTCGAGCAAGAGCTCGCTCGCCTGCAGGCGGAACGTGCGCCGTTCGAAGCGGCGCGCGACCAGCTCGGGCGTCTCGCCGCCCTTCCATCTGTACTCGAAGCCGCCCTCGTCCTGCCAGCGGATGTCGCGCGTCTCGACCGGTCCGCCGTTCCAGTCCTCGTCGTCGATGCGCAGCACCCCGCGCACGGCTCCACCCAGACGCTCGAGCTGACGCCGCGTGCCGCGCACCTCGAGCGTGTGGTCGCGCGACTCGACCAGCTGGTCTTCCTCGCTGGCCAGCAGCACGAGCACCTCGCCGGGACGCGGCTCCTTGTCGCGCCGCTCCTCGCCACCCACGAAGCGCACGCGGAAGTCCTTGGACTCCTGCAGGTCCTGGTGCGCGATCCAGAAGATGCCCAGGGCCAGCAAGAGCGAGCTCGGCAGCCACACGAGGTCCTTGCGCAGCGAGGCCAGCAGGGCGGCCGCCAGCCCGCCGCCCTCGCCGCCCGCCTCGGTGCTGCGCTGCAGCAGGCGCTGGAGCTCCTGCTCGAGCTCGGCCGGGGCGACGTCCATGCGGAACTTGCCGTCCTTGGCGAGCGAGATCGAGCCCGTCTCCTCGGACACGATCAGCACGACCGCGTCGCTCTCCTCCGAGACGCCGAGGCCCGCGCGGTGGCGCGTGCCCATGGTGGGCGAGGGCAAGGTCTCCTCCGAGAGCGGCAGGATGCAGCCGGCCGCGGCCACGCGTTCCTTGCGGATCACGACCGCGCCGTCGTGCAGCGGCGTCTCGGGATGGAACAGGCTCTCGAGCAGCGCGGCCTTCGCGTCGGCGTCGATCGGCGTGCCGGTCTCGAGCACGGTGTGCAGCGCGGTCTCGCGCTCGAACACGATCAGCGCGCCGCGCCGTCGCGCGGCCAGGGCGCGCGCGGCCTCCGCCGCCGCGCCCGCCGCGGGGCTCTGCGCCGAGGGCACCAGCCCGAGCAGCGTGCGCTCGCCGAGCTGGGCAATGCCACGCCGCAGCTCGGACTGGAAGACCACCACGAAGCCCACGAAGACGAAGCCGGTCGAGCTCTCCAGCAGGTGCTCGAGCTCCTCGAGGCGTAGCGCACGCGACAGACCCCACAGGCCGACCACACCCACCATCACCGCCAGGAACAGCCCGCGGATCAGGCGGTTCCCGCGCGTGGTGCGCACGAAGCGCAGGAAGAGGTGGATCAGGACGGCCAGGATCAGGACCTGGAAGCCCCAGCCGAGGTACCTCACGGCGCGCTCCCCTCCGTCAGGGTCAGGGCGAGTTCCACGCCCGCACGCGCCGCGCGCACGTCGTGCACGCGCTGCACGGCGACTCCGGCCGTCGTGCTCAGCGCCACGGCGGCGCCGGTCGCGGCGTCGCGGCGCGCGGGCAGCTCCTCGCCGGTCAGGGCGCCGAGGAAGCGCTTGCGCGAGAGCCCCAGCACGAGCGGGAAGCCCAGCGAGCGTAGCTCGACCAGGGCCCGCAGGAGCGCGCAGTTGTGGTCCAGGTCCTTGCCGAAGCCGAGGCCCGGATCGAGCGCGATGCGCCCCGGCGCGACGCCGGCCGCGAGGGCCGCGGCCGCGCGCGCGCGCAGGAAGGCGGCCACCTCGCGCACCACGTCGGCGTAGTGCGGCGCCTGCTGCATGTCGCGCGGCGTGCCCTGCATGTGCATCAGGACGAGCGTGGCGTCGTGCTCGGCCGTCAGGGCGAGGAGCTCGGGCTCGCGCAGGCCGGCACTGACGTCGTTGACGACGCGTGCGCCGGCGCGCAGGGCGGCGCGCGCGACGCACACGCGCGAGGTGTCGATCGAGAGCACGAGCTCGGAGGCGAGCTCCAGCACCGGCTCGACGCGCGCGAGCTCGACCTCGGCCGTGACCGGCTCGCTGCCCGGGCGCGTCGACTCGCCGCCCACGTCCACGAGCGCCGCGCCGTCCTGCACGAGCTGGCGCGCCTGCGCGCAGGCGTGCGCCGGTTCGAGCCAGCGACCGCCATCGGAGAACGAGTCGGGCGTCACGTTCAGGATGCCCATCAGCAGCGGGCGCAGGCGCGGCCGGCGGTACACGGCGAGCGCGTCGGCCAGCAGCGCCGCGGCGGGCAATCGCTCGGCCAGGCGCGCCAGCTCGGGCGCCGCGAGGGCCAGGCGCGTCAGGCCGCCGACGCGGGTCGCCGGCCCGAGCGCCGCGCGCAGCAGCGCGTCGCGCTGGGCGTCCTCGAGGGCCTCGAGCCGCAAGAGGAAGAGCGGGGCGTCGAGCACGGTGGGGGCGCGCGGCGTCGCGCGCTCCACGCGCACTTCCAGGGCGCAGGCCAGCGGGCCCACCAGGCGGCGCCGCACCTCGTCCGGCACCGGTACGAGCGACGCCTCGAGCTCGAGCCCGCCCGTGTCCACGGTCGGAACGCCCACGCGGCGTTCAGGCCGGCGAGAGCCCGGGCTCGCCCGCCAGGCCGCCGCTCGTCAGGCCCTCGCTGCGGCGCACGCTGGAACCGCCCTTGCGGGTCGTGTCGTTCGTGCCGGGACCCGGCTCGGGGCGCAGGTCTTCCGCGCGCGCGCCGGCGATCAGGCGCGCGACGTCCTCGCCCGTGACGGTCTCGTAGAGCAGCAGCGAGCGCCCGATCTCCTCGACCGCGCGCGCGTTATCCTTCAGGATCGACTCGGCGCGCCGGTAGGCCTCGTTCAGGAAGCGCATGACCTCCTGGTCGATCTCGCGCGCGGTCTCCTCGCTGTGCAGCTTGCCGCGCATCAGCTCGGTGCCGAGGAAGTCGGAGCCCTGGCGCTCGGCGTAATGGATCGGACCGATCGCGTCGCTCATGCCGAGCTCGGCCACCATCGTGCGCGCGAGGTCGGTCGCGCGCCGGATGTCGTCCGAGGCTCCGGCCGAGATGTCGCCGCAGAAGAGCGCCTCGGCCACACGCCCGCCGAAGAGCATCGCCATCTGTGCATGCAGCTTCTTCCTCTGCATGTGGTAGCTCTCCTTCTCGGGCACGATCATGGTCGCGCCGAGCGCGCGCCCGCGCGGGACGATCGTGACCTTGTGGGGCGGATCGTTCTCCGGCATGAGCGCCGCGACCACCGCGTGGCCGGCCTCGTGGATCGCCGTGATCTTGCGATCCTCCTCCTCGACCTTGCGCGACTTCTTCTGCCGCCCGTAGCGCACCTTGTCACGCGCCTCCTCGAGGTCGGGCATCGTGACCGCCTCGCGCTTGGCGAGCACGGCCATGATCGCGGCCTCGTTGATGATCGCGGCCAGGTCCGCGCCCGAGTAGCCGGGCGTCGAGCGCGCCAGCGTGGTCACGTCCGCGTCGGGGGCGGCCTTCACGCGCTTCAGGTGCACGCCGAGGATCGCGCGGCGGCCTTCGAGGTCCGGCAGGTCGATCGTGACCTCGCGGTCGAAGCGCCCGGGCCGCAGCAGCGCCGGGTCGAGCACGTCGGGGCGGTTCGTGGCGGCCACCACGATGATGCCCTCGTCGGTGCCGAAGCCGTCCATCTCGACCAGGATCGCGTTGAGCGTCTGCTCGCGCTCGTCGTGGCCGCCGCCCATGCCGCTGCCGCGCCGGCGACCGACCGCGTCGATCTCGTCCAGGAAGATGATGCAGGGCGAGTTCTCGCGCGCCTGCTTGAAGAGGTCGCGCACGCGGCTCGCGCCGACGCCCACGAACATTTCGACGAAGTCCGAGCCGGAGATCGAGAAGAACGGCACCTCGGCCTCGCCGGCGATGGCCTTGGCGAGCAGCGTCTTGCCGCAGCCGGGGGGCCCGACCAGCAGCACGCCGCGCGGGATGCGCCCGCCGATGCGCGTGAAGCGCCCGGGGTTCTTCAGGAACTCGACCAGCTCGCGCACCTCGTCCTTGGCCTCGTCGGCACCGGCCACGTCGTCGAAGGTGACGTTGACGTGGTTCTCCTTCGAGTAGAGCTGCGCGCGCGAGCGCCCGAAGCTCATCACGCCGCCCGCGCCGCCTTGCGAGCGCATCTGGCGCATGAAGATCAGGAAGACGACGAACAGGAGCACCCACGGGCCGAGCAGGAACAGGATCTGCGTGAAGGGCGAGCTCGAGCTCGTCCAGCGCGTGCCGCCGGCCTCCTTGCGCGAGATGTCGAAGGTGCTGCGCTCGATCGGGACGCCGCGCGCCGTCAGGAAGGCCTCGAGCTCGACCAGGTCGTCGCGCGGCTCGAGCGGGATGTCCAGGTTGACGATGCCCCCGCGCGCCGGTCCGGAGGTCAGGCGTTCGCCGCCGCCGGTCTCGGCCTGGGGACGCTGGCTGGCGGTGACGAGCAGGCGCGACTGCGTCTCGGGCACGAAGGTCGTCTCGCGCTGCGCCTCACCCTCGGCCGCGGGCGGGGCCTCGAGCGGCGTGCGCCGCGTTGCCGTCAGGAGGCGCGCCTCGGACGGCACCAGCGTGCCTTGCTCGACGTAGTGCACGAAGGCCGCCGCGCGCATGCTCGGCTCGTAGACGCGGCTCTTCAGGTCGCGGAAGCGCTTCTCGCGCTCCTTGAGGTCCGCGTAGCGCACCTCGAAGGACGCCAGCTTGAGGGTCTCGGGATCGCGGTACTGGCCGCGGATCAGGTTGGTGCCCTGCTCCGTGCCCTGGAACTCCAGGACCACCACGTCGCCCTTGTTGAGGGCCCACTCGAACTCGTCCTGGGAGAGGGTCGTGCGCGTCGGGAAGGTCTCGTTCCCGATCACCGCCAGGACGAGCAGGAGCACCACCAGGACGATGAAGAAGGACCCGAAGGACCGCGTGCGGCGGTTCTTCTCGGAGTCGGGCGTGGGCTGGTCGGACATGGGCCTCTTATCGTCTGGTGGCGGGCCGGCCTGCAGGGCCGGGAGCGCGCGAATCTTAGTCGAACGGAGGGGGGCGAGTCGCGCGCCGAGCGCCTACTCCTCGGAGGCCGCCGCCGAGGCCGGGTCCGAGGGCTGTTCGGCGCCCTCGCGCGGGGCGGAGGTCGCGCCTCCGAACAGGTCCAGGATCAGGGAAGCGGCCACGTGGCGCAGGGCGCGCTCGCTGGCGGCTTCCTCGTTGGCCACGTCGTCGAGTGCGTAGCCGCTCCACTCCTGGGCTTGCACCGGCCCGCGGGTGCGGCCCGTGCGACGGTCCACGAGCTCGGCCCGGGCGCGCACGAAGACCGCCGTTTCGGTCAATTCGTTGTCGGTGTTGCGCACCCCGCCACGCCGGCGGTACTCGAGCACCTCGGCCCGCACGACGAGGTCGGCCTCGCGCGGGTCGGCGAGGGGCAGATCGATCCAGTCCACGACCGCCGTCGAGAGCGCCTCGGTCAGGCGCGGCTCGAGGCCGCGCTCGAGCACCGTGGCCGAGCGCCGCACGGCCTCGACACCGATGCTCGTCGCGCCCTCGGGCGTGGCCAGCCCCGCGTGCCAGCCGCAACTGGCGAGCAGCGCGCCGAGCACGAGCGCGAGGCTCCTCACGGCAGGGCTCCGGCCGGCTCGAGGCCCGAGAGCAGCGCCT
>Ga0172376_10000663_pt1 | contig 44129 bp, 42 predicted proteins | sample Lak35m_FD_121114 | JGI IMG/M metagenome (GOLD analysis project Ga0172376, IMG submission 121114) | Freshwater microbial communities from Kabuno Bay, South-Kivu, Congo - kab_092012_35m | ecosystem: Environmental > Aquatic > Freshwater > Lake | place: Democratic Republic of the Congo: South-Kivu...
CGTCACGCGCGGTTTGGACCGCTCTCTCTTCGTGTATCCGATGAAGGTGTGGGAAGAGCTTGCGGAAAAGCTCGGCACGATGCCGGTCGGTGAGGCGGGAACGCGGAGCTTCATCCGTCTTCAGCTTGCGGGCGCCACGGATGTCGAGCTCGATTCGCAGGGTCGCGTGCTTATCCCGGATTATCTGAAGGAATACGCCGGACTCGGAAAGAACGTCATCGTGGTCGGTCTGTTCAATCGGCTCGAAATCTGGAGCGAAGAGGGGTGGAAGTCGTACAAGGTCGAGGCGGAAAAGAATACCGGCGAAATCGCCGAACAGCTCGGAAAGTTGGGAATCTACTAGTAACTGACAACGTACAACTGACAACTTACAACGTCGAATCCAGTTCCGGTTGTCAGTTGTGAGTTATGAGTTGTGGGTTGAGGTTATGACGAGACACATTCCGGTCCTGCTCCATGAGGCGACAGAGGCGATGAACCTTCAAAAGGGCGATGTAGCGGTGGACGCGACCCTCGGAGGCGGCGGACATACGGGAGAGATCCTTTCCCGCGTGCTCCCCGGTGGGAGGGTGGTCGCGTTCGACGCGGATGAGAGGGCGATCGGGCGTTTCCGACGGTACGCGGAATCCGATTCCTTGCTACGAGAAGCGATTGGGAAGGAATCGCTTGTCGTGGTCGGGGAGAATTTCTCGCGGATCGCGGAAACGCTCCGATCTCTCGATATCGACGAGGTGGATGCGATACTCGCGGACTTCGGGTTCTCTTCGGACCAGATGGACGACGCGGAACGCGGATTCTCCTTCCGATCGGACGGGCCGCTCGATATGCGGCTCGACGCGCGGACGGAAACGACCGCGGCCACGATCGTGAACGGCTGGGATGACGAGGCGCTCGCCAAACTCTTTCGGGAGTATGGCGATGAGCCGAAGGCGTGGAAGATCGCAAAGGCGATCGTCGCGAAACGGAAAGAGAAGCCGTTCGCGGGGACCGCAGAGCTTGCGGAGACCGTGTCCGGGTGTTTCTCGGACGAAGAGCGTCGGAAGATGGGCATTCATCCGGCGACGCGGGTTTTTCAGGCGATACGGATGGAGGTGAACGGGGAACTGTCGGTGATCGGGACGCTTCTTCGCGAAGGGATCCCGCTTCTCCGGAAGGGCGGTCGGATAGCGGTCATCACGTTCCACTCCGGCGAGGACGCGCTCGTGAAGCGTCTGTTCGCGGAGATGGCGAAGGGGTGCGTCTGTCCGACGGAATTTCCGAAGTGCGTCTGCGGGCGGATGCCGCTCGTGAAGACGCTCTCTCCGAAGTTCATCGTTCCGAGCGAACGCGAGGTCGCGGAAAATCCTCGGGCACGGAGCGCGAAGCTCCGGGTGGCGGAGCGGGTGTGAGAACGACAGATAACAGATGGCAGATAACGGGGAACGGGAACGGGAACGGGGTGGAAGGATGGACAAAAAAAGCGGGGGAAGCCGGTCATCGATCGTCGGTCGTCGATCGAAAAAAATAAACAAAAAACAGGGGGCGAAAAAATATGAAAAAGGATTACCATGTCTCCGAGCAACGGAATGCCGGGAAAAGGGCGTCTTCCTTCGCGGGTGCGGTGCATCCGGCGGCGCTCGTGGCTTTGTTTATCTTTTTTCTGTCGAGCATAGCGTACGTATACGCGCTCAATACGGGCGCGACGCAGGGATACGAGGCGCGGAAGGTGGAAAGCGATATTTCCCAGCTCAAGGAAGAGAATCGGAAACTGAAACTTTCGGAAGCGCAGGCGCTCTCGCTCTCCCGCATCGAGGAGTCCGCGAAAGGGAAAGAGATGGATCGTCCGACCGACCTGAAGACGGTCGGCGGGCGCGGCGCCGTCGCTCTCCGCTGAGCGGGATCCGGAACGTACGCATCCCGAGTCACCGCCTTTCCCGGCAACGGGAACTTGGAAGAATGTCCGTACGCGTATGGGGATGAGAAAAAAAATATCGGCATCGGCCGTGGAGCGGACCGGACAGGGAACGCTTCCGACGGGAAGGGTGAGAGCTCTTCTCTTTTTCGTTTTTCTCATCGGCATAGGCGTTTCCTCCCGATTGTTCTTCCTTCAGGTGATCGGGGCGGAAAAGTGGAAGGCGATCGCCGAGAACCAGCAGTCCGTCTCGTCGACGTTGATTCCGGATCGCGGCGAGATCTATTTCCGTGAAGGGGATGCCGTGTATCCGGCGGCGGTGAACCGCGAGTACTCGCTCCTGTACCTCGTTCCGGGAGAGGTGGAGAACCCGAAGATGGCCGCGGAGGCGCTTTCCGGAATTCTCGGGGTACCGGCGGAAGAGATACGGGCGAAGTGTCAGAACCTCGGGAGTCAGTTCGCGCCGATCAAGAAGAAGCTGTCGGATGACGAGATATCGCGGGTGACGGAACTCGGTCTGAAAGGGGTGTATCTCCGGAAGGAAAAGAGCCGTTTTTATCCCGGCGGGAGTCTGGCATCGCAGGTCATCGGGTTCGTGAGTCCGGGCGATCCTGGCAAGGGCGAGATCGGTCGATACGGTCTGGAATCGTTTTTCAACGGGAAACTTCAGGGGAAGCCGGGGCAGATCGAACAGATGCGCGACGCCGCGGGACGGTGGATCTCGACGGATGACCGGATCATGATTCCGGCGGAAAAGGGTCCCGATGTCGTGCTGACCATCGACCAGGTCATCCAGCATGAGGCGGAAAGTATCCTGCGCGATTCGGTGGAGAAATACGCCGGCGACGGGGGAAGCATCATCGTGATGGATTCGGCGACGGGCCGCATCCTGGCGATGGCATCCGATCCGGGTTTCGATCCGAACGAATACGCGAAGACTGAGGACTACTTCCGTTTCATGAATCCGACCGTGAGCATGACGTATGAGCCGGGATCGACGATGAAGCCGATCACCATGGCGATCGGTATCGAGGAGGGGAAAGTCGAACCGGAGACGCCGTTTTCCGATCCGGGATCCGTCAGTGTCGCGGGATACACCCTTCACAACGCGGAGGAGAAGACGTATGGGACGACCGATATGTACGGAGTGCTCGACAATTCCATCAACACGGGAGTGATTCATGTGGAGAAACTTGTCGGCAATTCGCGTTTTGCGGAACGGATGGCCCAGTTCGGATTCGGGAAAAAGACCGGGGTCGATATGCCGGCGGAACTTTCCGGCAACCTGAAGAACCTCACCAACGTCAAACGCGATATCCAGTTCTATACCGCCTCGTTCGGTCAGGGTGTCACGACCACGCCTCTGCAGCTGATCGCCGCATACGGGGCGCTCGCGAACAAGGGAGTCCTCATGAAACCGCAGATCGTTGAGAAGTACATGTACGATGACGGACACGAGGAAACCGTGGGGCCGGAAGAGGTCCGTCGGACGGTGAGCGAGGAGACGGCCGGAAAAATGGGGAAGATGCTCGAAGACGTCGTGCTTCGCGGGCACGGGAAGCGGGCGGCCGTTCCGGGGTACCGGGTCGGCGGAAAGACGGGAACGGCGCAGGTCGCGAAGGAAGGGGGAGGAGGATACGAGCAGGGTCTTTCCATAGGATCCTTCGTCGGGTATGCGCCGATCGGCGATCCGAAATTCGTCGTCCTGACCAAGGTGGACAACCCGAAGAACGTGGAATGGGCGGAATCGAGTGCCGCGCCGATGTTCGGGGCCATGATGAAATTCCTGCTTTCTTATGCGAAGGTCGAACCGACGGAGCCGATTCCGGGAGCAAAATGAATTTCAGATAACAGGGAACAGATAACAGATAACGGGGAACACGAAACCGAAAGCAGGGAGCAAAGAAAACGGATTTCATGAAAGATTTGTGGCTTATATAAGCTGTTAAATCATAAGATAGTCGATTTCATCTCAAAATAAGGGTATACTGTCCGGATGTCTATGAATCGAAATGATGGAAAAAGCGGAAAGCGCCGGGTGGCCGAGAGGCTGCTCGGATTCATGGCGGGCGCGGTATTGCGGAAATATCGTCCGCTGGTCGTCGGAGTGACGGGATCGGTGGGTAAAAGTTCCGCCAAGGAAGCGACGGCCCTGGTGCTTTCGGGAACGATGTCGGTCCGGAAAAGCGAAGGAAATTACAACAATGAGATCGGCATGCCGCTCACGGTGCTCGGGGTCGCGGAAGGTGGAAGCGCCCTTTCCCGGATCCTTTCCGCTGTCACCGGGTTTTTCGGTCTCATGATTTTTCCGATGCGATATCCGAAGGCGTTGGTGCTCGAGATGGGCATCGATCGTCCCGGAGACATGTCGGCGCTTCTCGATATCGCTCCGGTGAAGATCGGCGTGGTGACGTTTGTCGGGGAGAGTCATCTCGAATTTTTCGGGAGTGTCGGCAATATCGCTAAGGAGAAAGGGCGACTGGTTTCCTCCCTTCCGACGGACGGATTCGCCGTACTCAATGCGGATGACAGTCGGGTACTCGGGATGGGGAAGAAGACGAAAGCGGTCATACTGTCGTACGGATTCTCGTCCGACGCCTCGGTACGGGCGGACAATATCCTGTTGCAGGAGACGGACGACGGGATCGGTTCCAGTTTCAAGCTGAATTATTCGGGGAAGTCGATTCCGGTCCGTCTGCCGGGCGTGATCGCGCGGCACCATATCTCGGACGCGCTCGCGGGCGCCGCGGTCGGAATCGCGGCGGGTATGAATCTGGTCGATATCGCGAAACGACTCGAGGAATTTTCTCCGCTTCCCGGCAGACTCCGGTTCCTGCGTGGACGTGACGGGATCGGCCTTCTCGACGATACGTACAACGCCTCTCCCTCGTCCGTTTCCGCCGCGCTCGATACGCTTCGCGAGATTCCGGCACAGCGGAAAGTCGCGATACTCGGCGATATGCTCGAACTCGGGGCCGGCTCCGAGGAAGAACATCGCCGGCTTGCCGACGGAGTACTCGCGTCCGGGGCGTCGTCTGTGATTCTGGTCGGATATCGGATGCGTACGCTTGGCGAGGAGCTTCTCGCACGGGGAATGTCGCGAGGCGATGTCCTCTTGTTTCCCGATCCCGATTCGGCGGCGGCCGTGATGCGGGAGTTGGTCCGTGAAGGCGATCTCGCCCTGGTGAAGGGGTCGCAGGGCCTCCGGATGGAGAAGATCTCGGAGGTGCTTCTCCGGAGTCCGGAAGACGCGCGGAATTTCCTGTGTCGACAATCCCGATCCTGGCGTTCCAAACCGTTCGTGAGACCGGTCGAATGGGGCGTGGACTCTTGACAAAATCGCGTTGACAGTTTTCTTTGCTGACGGGTATAATTCGGTCGGACACTGCGTTTCATAATCAGGCGTAAACGGCAAGAGTATGACTGAAAGCTACAAGGACCAGGAGTTCATAGAATATGTCGTGAAGGCGCTCGTCGATCATCCGGAGGAAGTGAAGGTCGCCCGGAAAGTCGACGAGATGGGCGTACTCATCACGCTCGACGTGCATCCCGAGGATATGGGTATGGTGATCGGACGCGAGGGTATGACGGCGAAGTCGCTTCGCACGCTCCTGCGCGTCATCGGCGCGAAGAATAACGCACGCGTGAATCTCAAAATCAACGAGCCGGAAGGCTCGACCCGTCCTCCGCGACGCGAGGAGGCTGCGCCGAAGGAGGTCCGTCACGAGGAAACCGCGGCCGCCGCTCCGATCCACGAGGAGCCGAAGCCGGAGGTCAAGCGCACGCTCGACGACGTGATGAACGACATCAGGCTGTAGGCTGTCGAAAAAATCGGCTCGATGGAATCGAAAGTGTGACGAGTGAGAAGCCGACCTGATTTTTTCAGGTCGGCTTTTTGGCTGTTTCTTTTCTCATATCGAAGATCGTTTTGGAACGGAAATCCTTTGAGTCGGTCGGCTGAAATCTGATGATCCGTACGTATGGGCAGTTTCGCGTTTCGGGCGGGAGGCGGGATTTTGTCGTCACATATTTTTCGTATATAATAATGTCATGCGATGAATGAGACTATGTCTTCGACAGTCTCGTCGCATTTCCCGAAAAGATTTCGGGTCTTCTTGTTTCAAAAAAGGAAACATCGGAAATCGTGGTTTATGAAAAAGATACAAACAAGCATGTTAAAGGGAATATGTCTGCCTGCGGCGGCGTTGATTCTGGGAATGGTCCCGTTTCGGCGACGCTTTTGTCCATGCATCCGATCCGACGATCACCGAAGAGTCGATCGTGGCCGATGGAGCGGGGCCGGGATTTCGCAGCTCCAGCCCGGCCATTTCCGGCGACAAGATCGTCTGGCAGGACAATCGCAACGGAAATCAGGACGTCTATCTCTACGACCTGACCGATAATACCGAGACCCGGATCACCACCGATGCCGCCAATCAGATCTATCCGGCCATTTCCGGAAACAGGATCGTCTGGGAGGAATATCGAAACATAAATGCCGATATCTACATGGCGACCCTTGCATACGATAACCAACCTCCGACCGACATTTCCCTTTCCGGTTCCTCGATAAACGAAAATGCCTCGACCCCGTTTTCTGTCGGGACGCTTTCCGTGACCGATCCCGATGCCGGGGACGCGCACGCTTTCTCCTTGACCTGCGACATTCCTGGGGCGGATGACAACTCCTTCCGTATTGCGAATTCGAATGAGCTGCAGATGAATGTCTCCGCCGACTACGAAACGAAGTCTTCATACGGCGTCTGCATCCGAGCTACGGATATCCAGGGCGCGACTTTTGAAAAAGATTTCACCGTCGCGATAAATGACTTGGATGATACTTCCCCGAGCACTCCGGTCATAATCGGTCCGACCAACGGAATGACCATCCAAAACCGAAACCCCGTCATTTCAGGAACCGCCGAAGCGAATTCGACCGTGACCGTGAGTGTCAATGGGAAAAGCTATGCAGGAACATCCGATTCAAGTGGTAATTTTTCCATAACCGTCACGGACGACTTGTCGGATGGCGGCCATGTCGCATCCGTCACCGCCACCGATTCCCAGTCGAACGTGAGTCCGGCGACCACGGTTTCGTTCATCGTCGAAGCGGAGGCGGGCGGTCGGAACAATGGCGACCGGAAATCGGCGGAGATAGACTCTTGGGATGCCTACCAATACACCGACAAATCCGAATGTGCTTCCAGGCTCAAGCTTATCATCAGGGGTCATCACTTCGACAAGGATGCCAAAGTGACGATCGGAGGAAAGGAGGCCTCGGATACGGAAAGAAAATCCAGCCGGAAACTCACGGCCACTTTCTGTATGGACAAGCTTCTGGGCGTGAAGACCGACCTTAAGAGAAAGCTCAGAGTCACCAATCCGGGCGCGGACAGCGCCAAAGCGGATTCGAAGATCGATCTTGAAACCGTGTTCAAGAAATTTACTGGAAGCGACTTCGATACGTTTACGAAAAACGGTATCAGAAGCGTTCAGCAGGCCTTGGTAAAATTGGGATTGCTCACATCGGAGGGAGTCACTGGATCCTACGACGATCAGACCGCCGATGCCATCAGGGGTTTTCAAGGAGACAACGATATCCCGCAAACCGGCTTTATTGGCCCCCTGACCAGGGGAGAGCTCCAAAGAAAGTATCTGAAGGCGTTGTAGCGGTTTCGGTTCCCGATTCGGACGTCACTTCGACTACCGACCCGAAAAATCGGGTCGGTTTTCGTTTTTCTGGCTCCCTGACGGCTTTTCTGGTATAGTGGCAGGGAAATGAATCGTCATAACAGGGCCGTATGAACGTTATCGAGACGGATATTCCGGGCGTACTCATCATCGAACCGGACGTGTTTTCGGACGAGAGAGGATATTTCAAGGAGACCTATAACCGCGACCGGTACGCGGCACTCGGATTTCCGGACTTCACGCAGGACAACCTTTCACTTTCGAAGCCGATGGGAACGCTCCGCGGGCTTCATTATCAGGCTGCGCCCCATACGCAGGGAAAACTGATACAGGTGCTTTCGGGCGAGGTGTTCGACGTGGCGGTCGATATCCGTCGCGATTCTCCCACGTTCGGGAAACACGTATCCGTCGTCCTGTCCGCGGAAAATCATCGTCAGTTCTATATTCCGGAAGGGTTCGCACACGGGTTCCTCACGACGAAGCCGGACACGGTCTTCTCGTACAAGTGCACGGACGTCTATTCGAAGGAATGCGATCGCGGGATTTTCTGGGACGATCCGAACCTCGGTATCGATTGGCCGATCCGCGAAGGACTCACGGTTTCGGAGAAGGATCGGAATCATCCGGCCCTTTCCTCGCTCGAATCCGATCCGGCGCGGTGGGAAGAGCTGCTGTTCACGAAATAACCATACGACTATGAGGCTGCTTGTCACCGGCGGAGCCGGATTCATCGGTTCGAACTTTGTCCACCATGTCCTGCGGGAGCATCCGGAAGACGAGGTGATCGTGCTCGATGCGCTCACGTATGCGGGAAACCTCGAAAACCTGGCGGAATGGGAGGGGAACGGTCGGTTCCGGTTCGTAAAGGGCGATATCGCCGATCCGGAAACGGTCGATCCGCTCGTCGCGGAGTGCGACGCGGTCGTCCATTTCGCGGCGGAGTCGCACGTGGACCGTTCAATCATGGACCCGGCGTCATTTGTCCGGACGAACGTGCTCGGGACGCAGGTCCTGCTCGATGCCGCGCGTCGGCACGGCGGGAAACGGTTCCATCATGTCTCGACCGACGAGGTGTTCGGGTCGCTCGCGCCGGACGACGCGCCGTTCTCGGAGACGACCCCGTACGATCCGCGAAGCCCGTACAGCGCGTCCAAGGCCGGATCGGATCATCTCGTCCGCGCGTATTTCCATACCTACGACCTCCCGGTCACGATCACGAACTGCTCGAACAACTACGGTCCGTATCATTTTCCGGAAAAACTGATCCCGCTCGCGATCACGAACCTCCTGGAAGGGAAGAATATCCCGGTCTACGGGGACGGGAAGCAGGTCCGCGACTGGCTGCATGTGGAGGATCATTGCAGGGCCATCGATCTCGTGCTCCGCAAAGGTCGGATCGGGGAGACATACTGCGTGGGCGGGAACGGCGAACGGGAAAACATCTGGATCACCCGGACGCTGCTCGATATCCTGGGATTCGGCGAGGATCGGATCGAGTTCGTGAAGGATCGTCCGGGACACGACCGCCGGTACGCGATCGATTTCTCGAAGATACGCGGGGAACTCGGATGGGAGCCGTCGGTCACTCCCGAGGAGGGGCTTCGACAGACGGTCGCATGGTTCCGCGGACACGAGGAATGGTGGCAGTCCGTGAAGAGCGGCGCGTACCGGGAATATTACGGGAAGCAATACGGGAACTGAATCCGGAACCGAAACGGGAACAGGATTATGTGCCTGACCATACCAAAAAAAGTCGTCGAGGTGAACGGGGATTCGGTGGTGGTGGAAACCCACGACGGCGATAGACAGACGCTGAAAACGCTGGTAGGATTGTCTGTCGGCGATTTCATCCTGTCGCAACAGAACGTCGCGATAGAAAAAATCGAACGGGAATACGCCGAGGAGATCTTTACCATCATCAAACGGGGGGGCGGATATGAATGAGATAAGCATGCGGCCGGACGGCCTTTTTTTCCTGGAGCGCATCGTCAGGAGCTGCGTGCCGACCCCGACCAACGGCGGGATGGCGGGAAGGGAATACCTTCTGGGGCTCGTGAAGAAAGGCGAGGAAATCGGTTTCGACGATTTCAAGAACGGGTTCCCTTCGACGGTTTCCCGTCCCGAAGGCTCGTACGACGTCTATGACCACATCCGCCGGGTCGCCGAGGAAGGCGGCGTGACCGGAATCGGCGCGGACTTCATCCTGGATTTCTTTTCGGGTGAGCATCATATCGCGCGCGCCGCGACGGATATCCGTGAGGAAAAGATCGCGGAAATCATCGGGAAGAAATATGCGGTCATGGATTATGTCTCGCATGTCCTGCTTCCGGTGGAGATTACCGAGGCCGGAGGGGAGTTCTTTTCGGCACGGTATGGGAACGGCGACCGTTCGTTCCCGATCCGGAACCTGGTGGCGTTTCCCGAGGAAACGGAGAGGATACGGCCGGGGGATTTCGTCCTCGTCCACTATGCCTCCATCGTGTTCTCGGGGATAGGGTCCGATACCGTGTCTGGAATGCTCGACGCACAGGCCCGTAACGGGGAATTCATGGATGCCTGCCGGTCGGTTTCCGGAAGCGGTATCGACCATTCGAAAATGCTCCATTTCCCGTGGGCCAAGAGGCTGGTGAAAGAATGCGGGACCTGAAACGGGGGGGAAGCCGAAACGGCGCCCCCCGTTTTTTTATGGTAAAAAGTGGGTTATACTGGGGATATGGCCGGCTCAGAATTTAAGAACAACGAAATGGAAACGTCGCAACCCGAAGTGAAACCGAGGATAGCCATCGTCAGTCTCACGTCATGCGAAGGATGCCAGTTCGCCCTGCTCGATCTCGGGGAGCGGTTCCTGGAAGTCGCGAAAAAAGTCGAGATGGTCGACTTCAGGCTTCTGGAGGACGAGGAGGACGACGGTCGTCCGCTCGATGTCGCGTTCGTCGAAGGGGATCCCGTGACCGAGGCGAACAAGAAGACGCTCCTGGAACTCCGCAAACGCAGCAAATTGCTGGTGGTCATCGGAAACTGCGCTGCCATGGGAGGGGTTCCCGAGATAAAGAATTACCGTGAAAAGAATATCCCGATCAAGCATGTCTACAAATTCATCCAAGGGATCGAGAACGAGGAGATCCAGGAGGTTGACAAGTTCGTCAAAGTCGACTTCACGCTTCCCGGATGTCCGATCGACGGCGAGGAATTCCTGAAATATCTCCCGTCGCTCCTGGCCGGAGACATCCCGGTCATTCCCGATCAGCCGGTCTGTATCGAATGCAAGAAAAAGGGAAACACATGTCTGCTTCTCGAGAACAAGCCCTGCTTCGGACCGATGATCCTCGGGGGATGCGATGCGGTCTGTCCGACCGCCAGGATGGAATGTCAGGGCTGTCGCGGGATCCGGCCCACGGGGAACGTGAAGGCCATGAAGGCGGCGCTCAAGCGGCTCATAACCGACGAGGAATTCGAGAACACGACGGAAATCTTCGGGTTGCGGGACGACGTCGAGGCGTGGGAAAACGATCATAAGGAGAATTGACCTTATAAACTTTTCACTTTACGGACTTTCGTATGAACATAAAGATCAATCACATCGCCAAGATCGAGGGACACACCGGTTTCATGGCGAGCGTCCTTCAGGGTGACGTCAAGAGCGCCAAGTTCGAGGTGCAGGAAGGCGTGCGTCTTATCGAGGGAATCCTGGTCGGCAGGACGTACAGGGACATGCCGGTGATCGCGCAGCGCATCTGCGGCATCTGTCCGGTGGTCCATAACCTGACCGCCATCAAGTCGATCGAGAACGCGATGGGAGTCGAGGTTACCGAGGAGACGGTGAAGCTGCGGCGGGTGATGGAGCACGCGCAGTTCATCCATTCGCACGCCCTGCACCTCTTTTTCCTTTCGCTGGCGGACTTTCTCGATATCGAGAACGATCTGGACCTGGTCGGCGAGTATCCCGAGCAGGCGAAAAAGGCGGTGCGGATCCGCGAATACGGCATGGAGATCATCAAGGTTATCGGGGGCCGGGTGGTCCATCCGCTGACGAACGAGGTCGGGGGTTTCAAGAAGGTTCCGACTGTGGAAGAGATCGGGAATCTTATCGCGCAGGGCGAGGAGATCCTTCCGGTCGCGCTCGAGCTCGGTGAATTCTTCAAGACGATCAAACTGCCGGAGTTCACCCGCGAGACGGAATACGTGAGTCTCGGGAGGGACGGGGAATACGCGATCTACGACGGCGACGTGGTTTCCAACAGGGGGCTGCACGTGGTCGTGGACGAGTTCGAGAACAACTTCCACGAGTTCCAGCGCCCGAAGGAAATCATCAAGCGGGTCATGACCGACGGGGAGACGAGCTATATGGTCGGGTCGATCGCCCGGGTGAACAATCAGGGAGACAAGCTGAGTCCCGAGGCGCGGAAGTTCCGGGAATCCCTGGGGTTTTCGTTGCCGGATTTCAACCCGTTCCACAACGTGCTCTATCAGATGACCGAGGTCATCCACTCCATCGAGGAATCGGCGGAGCTCATGCGGCAGCTGTCACGGGCCGACCTGGGCAACGCCGTCACGAAGAAATACGAGGTCCGCGCCGGATCGGCCGCGGCCGCCGTCGAGGCTCCGCGCGGGACGCTGTATTATTGGGTGGACATCGATGACAAGGGCTATATCAAGAGCGCGAACATCATCACGCCGACCGCGCAGTTCCTGACCCACCTCGAAGACGATATCGCGGCGTTCATTCCGGGAATACTGGACGTCGACGAACATACCCGCGAGAAGAAGATGCGCGCTTTCATCCGCGCCTACGATCCCTGCATCAGCTGCGCGGTGCACTGAGGAAGGCCGCGTCGTGAGACGGGGCGTCCGATAAGGTTTACGGACAAGAAATCGGCGCCTAGCAATATAACACCGTAAATAATGGCTTATGCATGATTTTTTACTGGCCAAGGAGATCGTCGACGAGGTTCTGGCCGTCGCGAAGGAAAAACGGCTCTCGAAAGTCGAAAAGGTATCGGTCGAGATCGGACTGGTGGCGATGGCTCATGACGGACACGGGGAACATGTCGAGGATATCAGTGTCGAGAACCTGCGGTTCGGAATTTCGGCCGTCGCGAAAAACACGATTTTGGACGGCGCCGTTTTCGATATCGTGAAGGTGGCGGGAGAACACTGGAGACTGACCGCTATCGACGGGGAGTAGACGCGCGGGTTTGTCGAAAGCAGATATGAGATCGTGAAAAGGAATACATGGACAGGAAACCGAAAAAAATACTCGTCGGACTGACGACGACGCCCGGATCTGACTGGCGGGGGAAGGTGGAAGAGATGAGGCGGCTCGGGATCACGGAGATAGCGCTGTTCCCGACGTTCCTGAAGAAACCGGAACGGGAAGAATTGTATGCCCTGCTCGGGGACATCGACGGGCTTGTCATCCCGCACATACATCTTCGGGACGACATGGACGGGGACGAGATCTCGTATCTCGAGGAACGATTCCGTCCGGTCGCGTATAATATACACGATCGTCCGCGCCATGTTCCCGCGTTCGTGCCGTTCCGGGAAAAGATCTTCGTGGAGAATCACTTCCATCCGTTTCCGGACGGGATAGTGGACGAATACGCCGGCATCTGTCTCGACACGCAGCATTATCGGTTTGCCCGGTTCCGTTCTCCCGGCACGCATCGGGCGCTGTCGGCGCTTCTTGAAAGCGGTGTCGCCGTCGGGTGTTGTCATATATCGCCGTTCCCGGCGTTTCGGAATATCTTCGGGCGCAGGCGTCTCGGCGTGGAGGAACACTACGCGATGGATTTCCGCGAATTCGATTACGTGAAGGACTATGTCGCGTATCTTCCGGAATACGTCAGCATAGAGGCGGAAAATTCCTTCGAGGAGCAGCTTCGCATCCGGGAACGTCTCGAAACCATCATTAACGGATGACTATGAAAAGAAAGATACTCGTACTCGGATCGAAGGGGATGCTCGGGCAGGAGCTGGTCCGTGTGTTCCGCGAGGGCGGACACCGGGTGACCGGATGGGATTTCGGCGATATCGACGTGACGGACACGGCCGACACCCATGGGAAGATCGTCGCGCTCCGGCCGGATATCATCCTGAATGCCGTCGCATACAATGCGGTGGATTCCTGCGAGGAGGACGAGAACGAATTCGGGAAGGCCTGGCGGCTCAATGCCGAGGTGCCGGGAGAGCTTGCGGAAATCGCCAGGGAGATCGGCGCGGCCTTCGTGCACTATTCGACCGACTATGTGTTCGACGGGGAGCAGACGACCGGCGGATATGCCGAGGATTCCGAACCCCGTCCGGTTTCCCGGTATGGCGAGAGCAAGTATGTCGGGGAGAAATCGGTCATGTCGGTCGGAGGGCGATGCTATGTCGTCCGGCTTTCGAAGCTGTTCGGGATGCCGGCCGTATCCGCTTCGGCAAAAAAGAGTTTCTTCGCGAAAATGGAGGAGGTCGCGCGGGAGAAGGGGGCCGTTTCGGCCGTGGACGACGAAATGGGATGTTTCACGTATGCGCCGGATCTGGCGGAAGCCTCGTACGCACTCGTGCTTGATGAAGCTCCGTCCGGGGTGTACCATCTGGTCAACGAAGGGGTGGCGACCTGGTACGGCGCGCTTTCGGAATATTTCCGTATCGCGGGAGTGGAAGCGGAAGTCGTGCCGGTTTCCGGCGACGCGTTTCCGCGGCCCGCACGACGGCCCAAGGACTCGACGCTTCGCAACACCAAGCGTCCCGTTCTCCGCGATTACCGCGAGGCGCTTCGCTCGTTCTCGGAGCGGAAGGATTCGTAGTCTCATCCATTTTTCCCGTCTATGGTGATTTTTCCCCTCATCCTGACCGTCTTTGGACTTGCGCTGTTCGAGGCGGTTTCGAGTATCGACAACGCGGTCATCAACGCGGAGGTTCTCGCGACCATGGGGAAGAAAGCCCGGCGGTTCTTCCTGACATGGGGGATTTTCCTCGCGGTGTTCGTGGTACGCGGACTCCTGCCGTGGCTCATCGTGTGGGCGACGGTTCCCTCGCTCGGATTCTTCGGATCGTTTACGGCGACCTTTTCGAACGACCCGTCCGTCGCGCACGCCATCGGGTCTTCCGCTCCGATACTGCTGATCGGCGGCGGCATCTTCATGGTGTTCCTTTTCTTTCATTGGCTGTTTCTTGAGGACAAGGAATACGGATTGGAGGCCATAGAGCCGTTTTTCAGTCGTCAGGGAGCGTGGTTCTATGCGACGGTGTCGGTCATCCTTGCTGTCGTCGTCTGGTTCGCGCTCAAGGAAAGCCCCTTGCTCGGTTTCGGTGCGGTCGTCGGTTCGACCGCGTTTTTCATCACCCACGGCTTCCGTCAGCACGCGGAAACGGTCGAACTGGAATTGGCCGGGGGGAAATCGCACCTGTCGGATCTCGCCAAGGTGCTTTTTCTCGAGGTGATCGACCTTTCCTTTTCGATCGACGGCGTGCTCGGCGCATTCGCCTTCACTCTCTCCGTCCCGCTCATCCTGCTCGGAAACGGGCTCGGCGCGGTGGTCGTCCGCCAGCTTACGGTCGCGAATATCGAGCGGGTGAAACGGTATGTCTTCCTGAAGAACGGCGCGATGTATTCCATCGCCGTCCTGGGCATGGTCATGATCGCTGAGGCGTTCGGGGCGGAACTGCCGGGCTGGTTCTCTCCGCTCTCGACGGTCGCGATCATCGGGTATTTCTTCTGGAAGTCGGTCCGCGTATCCGTCACGGTCAGAACGGACGCATAACGATAAAAATATGAATACCTACAAGGCACTCAGGGAATCCGACCGTCCGGCGTATGACGCGCTCAAGGGGGAGATGAAACGCGAGGAACAGGGACTCGAACTTATCGCCTCCGAGAACACCGTCTCTCCGGCGGTACTCGACGCACTCGGTTCGGTCTTCACGAACAAGTATTCAGAAGGGTATCCGGGGAAGCGTTATTACGGCGGACAGGACTATACCGATATCATCGAGACGCTCGCCATCGACCGGGTGAAGGAACTGTTCGGCGCGGAACATGCCAATGTCCAGCCGCTCTCGGGCGCGTCGGCGAACCTCGCGGCGTATGCGGCGGTGCTCACTCCCGGCGATACCGTGCTCGGTATGGATCTTTCGCACGGAGGACACCTGACGCACGGGCATCCCGTCACGTTGCCGGCCAAGGTGTACCGGTTCGTCCGTTATAAGACGGAGACCGACGGCTCCATCGATTATGACAAACTCGAGGCGCTTGCCGTCGCGGAGCGGCCGAAGCTTATGCTCGCCGGATTTTCCTCATACACCCGTCAGCTCGATTACGGGCGGTTCGCGGCTATCGCCGCAAAGGTCGGCGCGATCACGATGATGGACATGGCGCATATCGCCGGAATGATCGCCGGGAAGGCGCTTCCGAGCCCGGTGCCGCATTTCGATATCGTGACGGCCACGACCCACAAGACTTTGCGTGGTCCGCGCGGGGGACTTATCCTCTGCAGGGAGGCGTTCGCGAAAGCGGTCGACAAGGCGGTATTCCCGGGCGTACAGGGCGGCCCGCACATGCATATGGTGCTTGCCAAGGCGGTCGCGTTCGGCGAAGCCCTGCGGCCGGAATTTCAGGCGTACGCGAGACAGGTTCTCGACAATGCCAAGGCGCTGGAAGGGGAATTCGTCTCGCTCGGCTACGAGATCGTCTTCGGCAGGACGGAGAATCATATGTTGCTTCTCGATACGGTGAAGAGTCGCGGCGTATCCGGAAAGGATGCGGAGGCCTGGCTCGACCTCTCCGGCATCACGGTCAACAAGAACGTGTTGCCGGACGACCCGCGCGGACCGCTCGACCCGTCGGGAATACGTATCGGCGTGCCGGCCGTGACGACCCGCGGCATGAAGGAGGGGGAAATGCGGACGATCGCGGGATGGATCGACCGGGCGCTCCGGTCCGGTGGGAAGAAACGTGAGCTCTCCGTAATCCGGAAGGAAGTGAAGACGCTCTGCAAAGCGTTCCCGATCTATAAGTAGGAGTTTCCCGTCGACCGATCCCCGATTCCTTGTCCCTGATCAATAATTCCTGATTCTTTATTCTTCATTTTATGAAAGGCATCATCCTCGCCGGCGGAACCGGCACGCGGCTTCTGCCGCTCACGTCGGTCCTCTCGAAGCAACTTCTTCCGGTCTACGATCGGCCGATGATTTTCTATCCGCTCAACACCCTCATCCGGGCGGGCATACGGGACATACTCATCATCGTCTCGCCGGAGTATTCGGGAAGCTTTCTCAACCTGCTCGGTTCCATGTTCCGCGGACACGGGGTGAATATCTCGTTCGTCGTGCAGAAACGCCCGGGAGGGCTTCCGGAAGCGTTCATCCTCGGCGAGGACTTTCTCGACGGCGGTCCGTCCGCACTCATCCTCGGCGACAATATCTTCGAGGACGATTTCTCGGAGGCGATAGGGAGCTTCGTGTCGGGCGGCCGGGTGTTCGCCAAGAAAGTTTCCGATCCGGAACGGTTCGGCGTCGTCGAATTCGACGAGGCGACGGGAAAGGTGATCTCGATCGAGGAAAAACCGAAGGCGCCGAAGAGCGACTTCGCCATTCCCGGAATCTATCTGTACGACGGCAAGGCTCCCGAAATCGCGAAGAGTATCAGGCCGTCGGAGCGTGGGGAGCTCGAGATCGTGGACATGCACCGGGCGTATCTTACGCGGGGTGAACTCGACGTGCGGACGATCGCGGGGGCGTACTTCGATGCGGGGACGCACGATTCGCTTCTCGAGGCGTCGGTTTACGTGAGGGAGAAGGATTTCCGCGGCCGGTTCCATCCGATCGTGAACGAGGCCGTCGCCGAATTCAATGCCGAATTCAAGCGTCTCGTTTCGCTCTCCAAATAGCGTTTTTTCGTGCCCGTCCATGAAAAGGTGGTATACTTGAGGGACAGATAATCAGTCACATTCCGGATATGAGCAGGGAACCGATGAAGATAAAGAAGGCCATTTTTCTCGTCGCGGGTTTCGGGACGAGGTTTCTTCCGGCGACGAAGGCCCAGCCGAAGGAGATGTTGCCGGTCGTGGACAAGCCGGTGGTGCAATATCTTGCCGAGGAGGCGGTGGCATCCGGCATCAAGGAGATCATTTTCGTCACCGGCCGAGGGAAGCGCGCGATCGAGGACCATTTCGATGTCTCCTACGAACTCGAGGACACGCTCGTGGAGAAGAACAAGCACGACCTCCTGGAGAAGGTCCAATCCATCTCCGGGCTCGCGAAATTTTCCTATGTCCGGCAGTCGTCTCCCAAGGGTGACGGGCATGCGCTCCTGCAGGCGGCGCACCTCGTCGACGACGACGAGCCGGTCCTCGTTTTTTTCGGCGACTGTCTTTACGACAGCGAAGTGCCGGCGGCGAAGCAGATCATCGAGGCGTACGGGCGGTACGGGACCCCGATCATCGGTGCGGCCGAAGTCGAATTGGAAGACGTCTCGAAGTTCGGCGTGGTCGCGGGCGATGCGGTCGGGGAGCGCGACGTGCTCGTGACCAGGATGGTGGAGAAACCGAAGCCGGAAGAGGCGCCGAGCCGCGCGGTCGCGGTCGGGAAATATGTCATCACCCGCGAAGTGTTCGACGTCCTCTCCGGGATGGAGACCGGAAAGTCCGGCGAGATCCGTCTCGCGGACGCGTTCGACCTTATACTCGAGAAGAAGTCGCCGATCCACGCGCGTATGCTCGAGGGGGAGTGGCTCGACACCGGCGACAAGTTCAACTTTCTCAAGGCGACTATCCATTACGGGTTGAAGCATCCGGAAGTCGGCGAAAAGCTCAGGAATTATCTCGGGCAAATCACGCTCTCCTAAACGGAATGTATTGGGTATTTTTCATCCTGTTCGTTTTCGCCTCGCTTACCCCGGAGACCGTTCGGGGCAGTCTTTTTGGTCTTCCTGAGGAAGCGGCGGAGACCGTCATCGTGTTCCTGCTCGGGGCGACGGGGTTCCTGATATTTTTCCTGAAGGAAAAGGCGATGCTCCGACAGATACGCGAGAAGATCCTGATACAGCGGGAGAAGTCGGATATCACGAAGGACCTTTCCGAATCGTACTCGTACATCGGGGAGACGAACCGGAAAATAGACCTTTTGAAAGGACTCATCGTTTCCTTGCCGGAGGCCGCGGAACGGTTCCGGCTCGGCGAGACGCGGAAGGCGTACCGAACCTTCGAACGGTCCGTTCTCATGTCCTGCAAATCGGCCGCGTTCCTGATCCGTATCATCGATACGGAACGGGGGACCGTGGAGAAGGAGATCCGGAACGGAAAAGTCTCGTCGTGCACGGCCATTCCCATAGAAAAACTCGTATCCTCGGAAAAGAAAGTGTTCGAAGAGGGCGGATGTGTCGTCGTCCGTTCGCCGGGAACGATCGGCAAGTATGTCTCGTTTCTCCTGTTTCCGAAGACCGTGAACCGGATAGAGGATCCCGGCATGCTCGGCGCACTTGCGACGCAGGGACTCGTGCTGTTCTTCCTGGAGCGGGACGGGGCGTTGTTCCTGCAGGAATCAGACTCCGGAAAAAGGGAAAAAAACACATGAGAATCGGCATCGACGCCCGTTTTTACGGATCGGTCGGAAAGGGACTTGGGCGTTACACGGAAAAACTCATCAAGTATCTTGAGCGCGTCGCCGATGAGGACGACGAGTTTTTCGTATTTCTCCGGAAGAAGAATTACGATCTGTACGTTCCGGGGCATCCGGGATTCCGGAAGGTGCTTGCCGATTATCCATGGTACGATTTCCGCGAGCAGGTGCAATTCCCGTTCCTCCTTCGGAAATACCGGCTCGACCTCGTACATTTTCCGCATTTCAATGCGCCGATTCTGTACGGAAAACCGTTCGTGGTGACGATCCACGATCTCATCCTGTTCCATTTTCCGACAATCCGGAACACCACGAAAAGCCGGCTGACATACGGGCTGAAATATCTCGCATACCGGTTGACCATCGCTTCGGCGATCCGAAGGGCGAAGACCGTCCTGACCGTATCCCGATTCACGGAACGCGATATCGTCGGGTCGTTCCCGGTCGCGAAAGGGAAGACGGTCGTGACCTATGAGGGATGTGATTTCGGGACGGGAACCGACGGGGAGGGTAACGGTTCGGAATCCGTCGCGGAACATGGTATACTGGCGCCGTACTTCCTCTACGTGGGAAACGCGTACCCGCACAAGAATCTCGGGGCGTTTATCCCGCTTTCGGCGCGGTTTCCGGATGTCCGGTTCGTGCTCGTGGGGAAGAGGGATCATTTTTATCGCCGACTCCGCGAGGAGGCGGAATCAGCCGGTGCGAGGAACATCGTTTTTGCCGGATTCGTTCCGGATTCCGGACTGACGGAACTGTATCGGAACGCCGCCGGATACGTTTTCCCATCGCTTTACGAGGGGTTCGGTCTGCCTCCGCTCGAAGCGATGCGCTTCGGAACGCCGGTCATCGCCGCCGATCGCGGATCGCTTCCGGAAATCCTCGGCGATGCCGCAATCTATTTCGATCCGGATGATCCGGACAGTCTCGCCGACCGGGTCGACAGTGTCCTGAAGGATCGGGAACTCGTCGCGGAACTGTCACGGAAAGGAAAGGAGCGGGCCGTTTCCTTCAGCTGGGAAGATATGGCGAAGGCTACGTTTGAGACCTATCGGCGTGCCGTCTGAGGACGCCTGACAGACACGGGGCCGTGAAATACGAAAAACGAAACCGCTCATGCGATCGGAATCGAGAAAAAAAACCGTTTCCCATATGCCCGATATGCGATCGGCCGTCCGGCCGTCGGATTTGCGGTGGGAGTGGGTCAGTTCCGTCGATTCCTTCCATGGCGTCGAATTGAAGGGCCCTTATTCGGAATCGGATCCGATTCCCGGACAGCCCGATGCCGGATACGCGGCCGAATTGTTGTCGGGGCACGGATCTTTCGAGCGTCTGTTGATGCGTGAGCACATCTATTGGCCCTTTTACAGCGCGGACATCGAGAGGCGTTCCTTCGTGGTGAAAGCGCTTGTCGTTGAGGAGGAGATCGCCGTTTCGGAAACGGTCGTTCCAGTTCTTCCCGCTGTCGAGCCGGAGCGTCGGGCGAAACCGGTTTCCATCGTGAACATGTCGGAAATCCGAAGACCGTCTTTCTCGGATATCGTGCCGAAGTCCTCTCCCGTCGCCGAAGTCGTGCCTTTCCGGATAGGAAAGGGGATCGGGACGGTTTCGACGGAACGTTCTCCGACATATCGGAAAGCGTTCCCGGAAGAGGGATCGATCACGCGGGAAGAGCATGACGGGATCGCGGAGACGACCGCGTATCAGGCTGTTGCCGAGCCGGAGGCGAAAATGGAATATGGGTCCGAATCGGTTCCGGTCTCCGATGTGCCCGAGGTCTCGAAGCCGATCCTCTCCTCTTTTGTCGGCAAGCTGTTCTTGGCCGTGAGGAATCGTCGGACGGAGGCGGAAGGAGCCGAGTCGTCGGTCGTATCGGAAGAATGCGACGAGACTCTCGAAGGAATCCCATGTTTGTCCGATTCCGGGTCGGAAGCGGAATATGAATCGGCGCCCATTCCCGCCGGGGAAGAGCCGATCGACCGGAAATTTTTTCTTACGAAGCCCGTCGAGGAAAGCGTTTCCGTTCCGGGAAACGAACCGTTCCAGTCGGAAGAGGTCGCTTCGGAATATTCCGCGGAAGACGCAATCGCTCCGGATCGTGACATGCAAGTGGCCGAAGCTCGTCCGGCCTTCCGTTTTTCTTTCTTTCGATCCGCGCGATCCGTGACGGAGGAAACTTCCGAACCGGAATCGGGGCATGAAGTCGAACCGCTTCCGACCACGGAAGAAACGATGGAGACCGTCGCGCGGATTTTCCCGTCATCCCTGGGGAGCGATTCTTTCCGGATGGAAACGGAAGAAGGGGATGGCGACGGGTATTTCATGGAATCCGTGGAAGAAGCGGGCGTCGGAGAGGCTTCTCCGCGGCGCCCGCGTATTTCCGAGAAGTTCGCGGCTTTCCGTTCGTCTTTCGTGGGCCGCTTGTCCTCGTCTCGGGCGTCCCGATCCGTAGCGGACGAGGTTATGGAATCCGAATACGAACCGGAAACGCTCTCCGTTCCGGAAGAGTCGGTCGATCGCGGATTCGAATCTTTCGTGAAGGCGGCTTCTGTCGATCTGGGGAGTGATCCGTTTCGGGCGGAGACGGAAGAGGTCGCGGAGGATTCCCGGGAAGATTCCGAGACCGAAGAGGTCGTCCCGCGACGGAACGCGTATCTCTCGGAAAAACTCGCGTCCTTCCGTTCGATCCTCTCCGAAAAGTCGGCTTCCTTGTTCGGGGTCCTCGAGGCTGCGAGGGTCGGACTTTCCGTTCCGACCGCCCGATGGGCGACGATCGTCTCGGTCTTCCTGATCGTTCTCGGTGGCGGGACCTGGACGGTGCATCGCGTGGTCTCTTTCAAGGGCCAGGTGCTCGGGGAGAGCGTCGAAGGGGTCTCGCTGGCGTCCAAGGCCGTGAAAGACCTGACCGCCGCCGACTTCAACGGATCTTCGGAGAATTTCATCGAGGCGTACCAGACCTTTTCCGATGCGTCGGATTCGCTCGGCGCCGTCGGCAACGAACTCGCGAAGGCGACACGGTTCATTCCCGGACTTTCAAAGGTGTCTTCCGGGCAGGGCCTGCTCGAGGGCGCGAAATATCTTTCCGCCGCGGGAGTCTCCATGAGCAACATACTCAAGCTGCTTCCCTCGTCCGGCGATGGAAAGGACACGGACATCTCGTTTCTGGACCTGATCGATGAGGCGGAGAAGCGGTCGTCGGTGGCGGTCGATGAGATCGCGGCCGCGCAGGCGGCATTCGACCGTGTCCGTCCCGAGGACGTTCCCGAGGACAAGCGTGAGGCCTTCGTATCCATCCGCGCGAAACTCCCCGTGATCGCGGCCGCGCTGAACGGCTTCAACCGGAATTCCCATCTGGTCCGCGAACTTCTGGGCGAGAACGGGCCGCGCATGTATCTCTTCCTTTTTCAGAACAATGCCGAACTTCGCCCGACGGGCGGATTCATCGGAAGCTACGGATTGCTCAAGGTGGATCAGGGGCATATCGGAAAATTCTTTGTCGACGGTATTTTCAATCCGGACGGACAGTTCAAGGAGAATATCGTTCCTCCGACGCCGATCCAGAAGGTGAGTGCGGCATGGAGCCTGCACGACAGCAACTGGTGGCCCGATTTCCCGGCCTCGGCGGAGAAGGCGATATCCTTCTATGAGAAGACCGGCGGTCCGACGGTCGACGGCGTGATCACATTGACGCCGACGGTGATCCGGAAGCTGCTCCATCTGACCGGTCCGATCGATATGCCCGAATACGGCGTGACGATCGACGAGAACAACTTCGCGCAGGTCGTTCAGGAAGAGGTCGAGGAAAAGTACGACCGGAAGCTGAACCGGCCGAAGAAGATCCTGTCCGATCTGGCGCCGGTACTGCTCGAACGTCTTTTCTCGATGAGGAGCGCCTCACTTCTGACATCGCTCGCCGAGACGTTTTCCCAGGCACTCGACGAGAAGCACATCCTTCTGTATTCCCGGAACGGGGACGTGGAGCAACTCGTCGATCAGGCCGGCTGGTCCGGGAAGGTGCTTGATACGCCGCGCGATTACCTGAGCGTCATCCATACCAATCTGAACGGATACAAGACCGATGCCGTGGTCAAGGAAAACATCGAACATTCCGCTGTCGTCCAGGCGGACGGGTCCATTCTTGACACGGTCCGCATAACCAGGAAGCATACCGGAGGGGATTCCCGGTACGATTGGTTCAATCGGGTGAATACCGACTATCTCCGTGTCTATGTCCCGCAGGGATCCGAGCTCGTGTCGGCGTCGGGTCAGACCTATGAATTCCCGAAAGCGCCGATAAATTACGACGCGCTCGGTTTCCGGCGCGACGACGATGTCGAACGCGAAGAGAAGGCGACGCTGGTCGACAAAGGTGGCACGCGCATTTCGGAGGAAAGCGGCAAGACCGTATTCGGGAACTGGGTCTATGTGAGTCCGGGCGAGAGCGTGACGGTCGAGTATACGTACCGTCTTCCGTTCAGGATCTCGCCGCAGGCTGTCGATCCGGCATCCTATTCGGTACTGTTCCAGAAACAGTCCGGCAGCGAGGGGAGCTCGCTCCGTTCCCGGTTCTCGTTCCCTGACCGGTTTCGGATCGACTGGCATTCCGACGGATTGACGTTCGATCGGAACGGATATTCGTTCGCCAAAACCCTTTCGACGGACGCGTATTACGGCGCGGTCCTCTCCGCGCAATGATCAACCTTATGATGTCAACACTGAAACGGAAAACGGTCTTCCTGGGTCGGTTCGCCGACTCGCAATCGAAAACGATCGGAGGCGCGGCGTTCATCATCGCCACGTCGGGCATAGTCAGCCGCGTTCTCGGGTTTTTGCGCGACCGGTTGCTTGCCGGGCATTTCGGTGCCGGCGATACGCTCGATGCGTACTATGCCGCGTTCCGCATTCCGGACACGCTCTACAATCTGCTCGTGATGGGCGCGCTTTCCGCGGCGTTCGTACCGGTCTTTACGGAGTTCATCTCGAAAAAGAAGAAACGGGAGGCGCTCGGTCTTGCTGCCGGGGTACTGGAATGGATCCTGCTCCTGCTCGGCGGACTCTCGCTTCTCGCCATCGTCGCGGCGCCGGCGATCGTTCCGGTCCTCGCGCCGGGATTCTCCGAAGGGAAGCGGGCGTTGACCGTCGAGTTGACCCGCATCATGCTCCTCTCGCCGCTCTTTCTCGGGGCAAGCGCCGTGTTCGGCGGCATGCTCCTCTCGTTCCGATGTTTCACCGCCTATTCGCTCGCGCCGATCCTCTACAATCTCGGGATTATCGTCGGGGTGACACTGTTCGTTCCCGCGTTCGGGACATCCGGATTGGCATGGGGTGTCGCGTTCGGGGCACTCCTCCATATGATGGTGCAGATCCCATCGGTGAGGAGCCGGGGTTTTTTCCCGTCCCTGTTCCATCGCCCCCTCGCGTTCAACGGGCCGGTCCGGCGTGTCGTGACGCTCATGATTCCGCGGACGCTCGGTATCGCGGCGAATCAGCTGAGCCTGTTCCTGACCACGGTTTTCGCATCACTCCTGGTCCCGGGCAGTCTCGCGATCTTCACGCTCGCCTCGAATATCGGCGCCATCCCGATCGGGCTCTTCGCGGTCTCGTTCTCGCTCGCGGCGTTCCCGACGCTCTCGTTCTCCGCCTCGGAGAAGCGGAACGGGGATTTTTTCGATACGCTTTCCCGGACGACGAAACGGATACTGTTTTTCGTCGTCCCGGTCTCGATGCTGTTCATCGTCTATCGGGCGCAGGTCGTCCGTGTCATTCTCGGGAGCGGACAGTTCGACTGGAACGATACGATCGCGACCTTCAACGTGCTCGCATGGCTTTCGGCGAGCCTCTTCGCGCAGGGGCTCATCCCGCTCTTCGCCAGGGCGTTCTATGCGCTTCAGGACACCAAGACCCCGCTCTTCATCGCGATCCTCGGCGAGGCCGTCTATGTCGTGTCCGTGATCCTTCTCATGCCGCGGTACGGGACGAACGCGCTTGCCATGGCGTTTTCCCTGGGGAACGCAGTCAATGTTCTCTTCCTTCTTCTCGCGCTCCGAAAGAAGGTCGAGGGGTGGGATGATACGCAGTTTTTCCGCGAGAACGCGATGATATTCCTTGCGGCGATCCTTGCGGGCGGCGTGGCCCAGGTGTCGAAATCCGTCTTCGCCTTCTTCACAATGTCGCCTTTGGATACGTTCCTCAAGGTTTTTCTCCAGCTTTCTTTCGGGAGCGTGCTCGGATTCGGAACCTTCCTTCTGCTCTGCCATTGGTTCCGGATCGAGGAGTACCGTTCGCTTCGACGGTTCGTCGTTTCCAAGGTGCTCCGCACGCCGGAGGCCATCTCTTCGGTTGAGGGACATCCGGAGAAGGGGGAGTGGTAGGAAAATGAGAATTTCGAATTTCGAATTTTGAAACCGTGAAGGGGAAATCGGAAGGAGCGAAAGGAAAAGCGCTTGGGTTTTTTCTCCGGCGTTTTTTCGTTAGGTATGGAATTCCGGTCGTTCCGTCGCGGCGCCTGATATCGGAGGGTATCGTTTATCGGGTCTCATATCGAGATAAATCGAGCCTTATGCCGGCTCCGATATTTCGTTTGGCCGGAGGAATGACGTCTCCCGATTCATCGTATGTCGACATCCAGTCTTTCGAGGGAGGGAGATCGGAGTTTTTCTAACAGGAAGTTCTTCCTCCGCAGAAAATGGACATCAATGCGATGCAGGCGATGATTGCGGAAATCGGTATGAACGGAATCATGGCAGAAATGCAGGCAAGTCTGTATTTCCCGGATCGGTAGCGCCTCAAGACCAGGATAAGGGAGAGTGCTGACAGGGGTATGAACAGCAGCGCGGAGTAGAACAAGAGGTTCGTGAGGATGCTTGTGGATGATCCCGGAGCGTCGAACAGCATGAACGATGCCACGAATATGATCGGGGAAAAAAGTGCCGGAATTCCCCAATATATACTGGCCAGAATGGCGGCTCTTTTCACTTCTTTCTGATCGATCCCGGCTTCCTTCCGTATAAGCGACACGAGGTAGAAAAAGAACGTGGCGATTCCGAATGCGATGACGATGGGGGAGAGAAGTCTTGCGAACGGGATCGCGTCGGTGGATCGAAACAGTATCAAAAGGGGATACATCAACGCACTTCTCGCTATGAGCGCGGCGGGGATTGAGGATACCGAAAAAACGAAGAGAGTCGAAGCCTTTATTTTCATATGGGCATTTTCATATTTCAGTGTCATTGTATCATATCTTATGCGATAGTAAAGTCCGGATGTATCCCGTTCATATCGGCCCGAGGCGCCGTAGCCGCAACTTTCGGGTCGGTGGCACCGTCAAGCGGCGGTTTTGTCGCGGGATGCCGATCATGTGGAAATATGATGGGATTTCTAGTAGAATGGCTTAGAAGTCTTGCGTCTTTCCTCTTTATTCAGTATTCTTGATTCCTGATTCGTCTTTGTCGTTATGGACCAGCGGCTCATCCGCAATTTCTGTATCATCGCGCATATCGACCACGGGAAATCGACCCTGGCCGATCGGCTTATCGAATTCACGCATACCGTCGAGGACCGGAAAATGAAGGAACAACTCCTCGATCAGATGGATCTCGAGCGGGAGCGCGGCATCACGATCAAGCTCCAGCCGGTCCGGATGGCATACCGGAAGAAACTGACAACCGACAACTTACGACTTACAACTGGGAACGCCGTAGAGAAAAAGGACGGTTGTGAGTTGTCAGTTGATAGTTGTGAGTTCGAAGATTACATATTGAACCTGATCGATACTCCCGGACATGTGGACTTTCATTACGAGGTGTCGCGGTCGCTCGCGGCCGTCGAGGGGGCGATACTGCTCGTGGACGCGACGAAGGGCGTCCAGGCCCAGACGCTCGCCAACCTCTATCTCGCGATCGAGCAGGGACTCGAGATCGTGCCGGTCGTGAACAAGATCGACCTTCCGAACGCGCAGGTGGACAAGACGAAGAAAGAGATCGTCCATATACTCGGATGCGACGAGGAGGATATCCTGCTCGCGTCCGGAAAGACCGGTCTCGGCGTTCGCGAGATCCTCGATCGGATCGTCGAGAAGGTTCCGGCGCCTTCGGGCGATGCGGACAAGCCCCTGCGCGCGCTCATTTTCGATTCCGTATACGACGCGTACAAGGGGGTTGTCGCCTATGTCCGCCTGGTGGACGGGACCGTGTCGCGCGACACGACGCTTCGCATGATCGGGACCGCGCAGGATGCGTCGGTCGTCGAGGTCGGCACCTTCGCGCCGCAGTTCGTCGCGCGCAAGGATCTTTCCGCGGGCGATATCGGCTATATCGCGACCGGATTCAAGGACGTATCGTATTGTCGCGTGGGAGACACGGTGACGGTCGCGCCGAAGGAACGCGAGACGACATCCGTCGAGGCGCTGCCGGGATATCGCGAGATGAAACCGGTCGTGTACGCGAGTTTCTATCCGCTCGACGGCGGGGAGTACGCGGTGATGCGTGACGCGCTCGACAAGCTCCGGCTCAACGACGCGGCGTTCGTCTTCGAGCCCGAATCGAACCAGGCGCTTGGTCGCGGGTTCCGATGCGGATTCCTCGGACTCCTTCATATGGAGATCATCCAGGAGCGGCTCCGTCGCGAATTCAAGATGGAACCGACCATCACCACGCCGTCGGTCGTGTACGAGGTGCGGATGCGCAGCGGGGAGCGTGTCCCGATGTATTCGCCGACGGACATGCCCGATCCGGCGGGCATCGAGAAGATCTTCGAGCCGTACGTCGCGCTTTCGGTCGTCGCGCCGGGCGAGTATCTCGGAAGCATCATGAATCTCGCCCAGTCGATCCGTGCCGACTACAAGAATACCGAATATATCGATGCCGAACGGGTGCTTCTCGGATTCGAAGCGCCCCTGATGGAGGTGATCGTCAATTTTCACGACGAGCTCAAGAGCGTGACCTCGGGGTACGCCTCGATGAACTACGAGCCCATCGGCTATCGCGAGAGCGATGTGATCAAGCTCGACATCCTGGTCGCGGGGGACCGCGTGGACGCGTTTTCGCGCATGATCCCAAGGGCGCGCGCGTTCGACGAGGGCAAGCGCACCGTGGAGAAACTGAAAGGCGCGATCCCGCGTCAGAACTTCGCCGTCGCCATCCAGGCGGCCATCGGTGGCAAGGTCATCGCGCGTGAGACGATTTCCGCGTTCCGCAAGGATGTGACCGCCAAGCTCTACGGCGGCGACTTTTCCCGCAAGCGAAAACTCCTCGAGAAGCAGAAGAAGGGGAAAAAGCGCATGGAATCCGTCGGCCGCGTTTCCATCCCGTCCGAGGCGTTCCTGTCGATACTGAAGAAGTAGGATTCCGGAAAATCCCGACGATGCGTGAATCGTCACGGACGGATATGCGGGGTGGATCGATCGTATGTCGACCCGTTTTTTTTGTCCGTTCATGACGATCGGTATCGGTCCGCGCCCGTTTTGACCTTTCCATGCGGCGAGGATATAATGGGGTCGTAATACGCGGCGGACCCCGGCAATTTCCCGTTCCGGGTTTCCCTTGTCCGGACATCCCTATGGAGCTGAATCTTACCGACAAGAATTTCGAGACGGAAGTCCTCAAGAGCGACGTGCCGGTGCTCGTCGATTTCTTCGCGCCGTGGTGCGGTCCGTGTCAGATGCTCGGGAAGATCGTCGATGCGCTCGCCGGCGAGGTTTCGGGGGCGAAGGTCGGCAAGCTGAACGTGGACGAGAATCCCGATACGGCGGCGGCATACGACATCATGTCGATTCCGACCGTCAAGATATTCAAGGGAGGCAAGGTCGTGAAGGAGCTTATGGGCATCCAGACCAAGGAGAAGATGAAGGAAGAGCTCGCGAACGCGTAACGGTCCGCCTATTTTCCCGATTGACGGAAACGACTAACAGAAAACAGAAAACATATGAAGATACTCCGACAACGGGTGGAGTTCGAGACGAAGACGCAGATCGAATTCGTGAACATCACGGAAAAGGTGGCGGAGGTCGTCGAGAAGTCCGGCGTACGCGAGGGACAGGTGACGATCTTCTCCCCGCATACGACCATGAGCGTGACGATCAACCATGACGAGCCGCTCCTGCTGCAGGATTTCATGCGCGTTCTCTACAAGGCCGCTCCGGTCGACGACCAGTACACGCACGACCTGTTCGAGCTTCGAAGGGGAACGAGGTCGGACGGACGGTCGAACGGACATTCCCATTGCAAGGCGCTTTTTCTGGGGTCGAGCGAGACCGTTCCCGTCGAGCGAGGACACCTTCTCCTGACCGATCTGCAGACGGTCTTCGCGGTGGAATTCGACGGCTCCCGGAAGCGCGACGTGATCGTCCAGGTCATCGGCGAGTGAAATCGTCCGGTCCGATTCCTTCGAGCGCCCGCGTCCTCATTTTTTCAATTTTCATTCCGAACTTTTCACTTCTATGAGCCGTCTCATCAACATGCTCATCACCCAGGGGTACCTCAAGTCCGATCCGCTGATCGAGGCGTTCAACGATGTCCGACGCGAGGAATTCGTTCCCGACGAGTTCGTCGCCGAGGCGGAGACGAACATCCCGCTTCCGATCGGGTACGGACAGACGATCTCGCAGCCGCTTACCGTGGCGGTCATGCTCGAATTGCTCGATCTCAAGCCGGGACAGAAGGTGCTCGACGTGGGCAGCGGTTCCGGATGGACTTCCGCCCTCATGGCATCCGTAGTCGGCGAGGACGGCCTGGTCGTGGCGGTCGAGCGCATTCCCGAACTGCGGGATTTCGGGAAGAAGAACATCGACAAATTCGGTTTCGTGGGAATGCATCGCGTGAAATGTGTCCTCGGGGACGGACGGGAGGGGTATGCCGAGGATGCGCCGTACGACCGGATTCTCGTCTCGGCCTCGTCCGACGAGATTCCCGACGCGTACAAGAAACAACTCGCCGTCGGCGGCAAGATGGTCATCCCGATCTACAATTCGCTCGCCTATGTCGAGAAGCGCGGCGAGGACGATTTCTATGTCGAGCGGTTTCCGGGGTTTCTCTTCGTCCCGCTCGTGGAACATTCGCCGTCTGCCTCCTGAAAAAACGTGATATGGAACCGGAAAAGGGACAGCGGGAAACGAAACGGAAACCCTTCCGAGCGCTTCGGGCGGCGGGTATTTTTTTGTGCGTCTCGGCGATTCTGTTCGTGTCGGGTCTGTTTCTTCTGACGAGAAGCGTCGATCGATCGCGCGGGAGTCTCGCGGAGACGATGACCGTATCGTTCGGTGAACATGAGGACGTACTCACGTTCGCGACGGAGCTCCGAAAAGGGGGAATCATCGATTCCGAAATCCCATTCGTCTATTACATCCTCCGGGAAAACCTGCGGACGAAGCTTCAGGCCGGGGATTATCTCGTGAGTGGGACCATGTCGATCCCGGACATCGTCAAGAAGATCGTCCGCGGCGAGACCGTCCAGAAGGGGATCAAGGTCACGTTTCCGGAGGGATTGACCGCGGCCGATATGGCATCGCGGCTTGATATGGCCGGATTGTCGGGCGCGGAGTTCCTGGCAGCGGTGCGGCATCCGGAGCCGTCGCTTCGGAACCGGTATCCGTTCCTCGCCACCTCGCCTTCCGGCGCGACACTCGAAGGGTTTCTGTTTCCGGATACCTATTTCTTCGATCCGAAACTCGGAACGGAAGCCATACTGACGAAGATGCTCGACGGATTCGCGAACCGGGTTGTCCCGGCTCTTTCGGAGAGGCCTGCCGGCGAACGGTACGACCTTCTTACGCTTGCGAGTATCGTGGAAACGGAGGTCCGGACGGACAATGACAGGAGGGTCGTGGCCGACATCTTCCGCCGTCGTATCGACTCCGGCATGCCGCTTCAGAGTGACGCGACCGTCCGGTACGCGCTCGGCGAGACGAAGATCAAGCATTCGCTCGCCGATATTTCGATCGATTCGCCATACAACACCTACGCGAACAAGGGGCTCCCTCCGGGTCCCGTCTCGAATCCGGGACTTTCCTCGATCCGGGCCGTTCTCGACCCGCTGCCGAACAGATACCTGTATTTCCTCAACAATCCCGATACCGGGGAGACGGTATTCTCGGAAACATTCGAGGAACATGTCGCGAACAAGGCGAAGAACGGACTCTGATCGGTCACAAGTCCAAAGTCGAAAGCTCGAAGTCCAATGAGATCAGGATGAGATGGATTAGCACTCGATTGAGAGGATTGCTAATCTTTTTCTTTTGCGCTACAGTGGGAGATATCAATTTTCGACAAACGATGACCTATGGCGAACAAGGATTACTATGCGATACTCGGCGTCCCTCGGGATGCGTCCCAAGACGACATCAAGAAGGCGTTCCGGAAACTCGCGCATAAATATCATCCGGACAAGCAGGGAGGTGACGAGGCCAAGTTCAAGGAAGCGAACGAGGCATACGGTGCATTGTCCGACCCGGAGAAGCGGAAACGGTACGACCAATTCGGAAGTGCCGACGGGCCGTCCGGATTCGGCGGTTTTTCGGGTAACGGCGGCGGGTTCGATTTCGGCGATTTCCAGTTCGGCGGCGGCGCAGGCGGATTCGAGGATCTTTTTTCCGATATGTTCGGCGGAGGATTCGGCGGCGGACGGTCTCATGGGCCGCGGGCCGGTTCCGATATCCAGGTCGATGTGGAGATTTCCTTCATGGACATGGTGAACGGCACGGAGCGGACGGTAAAACTTCGCAAGACGGTCTCCTGTCCCGATTGTGACGGCACCGGCGGAAAGAAGGGGACAAAGGAGGTGACGTGCGAGGAGTGCGGCGGGGCCGGGCAGGTCAGGCAGACGGTCCGGAGCGTGCTCGGCACGTTCGCGCAGGTCGTTCCCTGTCAGAAGTGCCACGGGAGGGGGAAGCGGTACGAGGAGAACTGTCCGACCTGTCGCGGAACCGGTCGCGTGACCGGCGAGGAAGAAGTACTCGTCCGGATTCCGGCCGGTATCGACGACGGACAGGTCATATCGATTTCCGGGAAGGGATCGGCCGGTGAACCCGGAGGACGCGCGGGCGATCTGTATGTCGCCGTCCATGTTAAACCGCATCCGTCGCTCGAACGCCGGGGAGAGAGCATCCTGTCCCGATTTCCCATTTCGTTTTCCCAGGCGGCGCTCGGTGATACGGTGTCCGTCGAGACGGTCTATGGTCCGGTCCGGATGAAAATCCCGGCCGGGACCCAAAGCGGGGAAGTGTTCCGCATCAAGGGGAAAGGACTCAAGAATGTCAGGGGATTCGGTCAGGGGGATCATCTCGTGACCGTCTCGGTCGTCGTCCCGAAACATCTTTCCGGCAAGGAAAAGAAACTCATCGAGGAGCTTCGGAAGGCGGAGGAAAAATAGGCTTTGCGGAAAAATGTGCCGCCCCGACCTGTCGGGGCGGTTTTTCCTTTTCCCGGTATTTTCTGCTATAATCGGACGGTAAGCGTTTATTTTTCCCATATGGACAAGGTACGGAAGGCTGTCGTGATAGACGATGACGAGGACAACCGGACTCTCTTTGCGGAAATCCTCCGTTCCGAAGGGTTCGATGTCCGCGAGGCGGTCGACGGTCTTGAAGGCTACGAGAAGATTTCCCAGATGGCTCCGGATGTGATCCTGACCGGTATCATCATGCCGCGCATGGACGGGTTCGCGCTGGTCGAGTCGCTCAAGAAGAGCGTGATGACGGCGCAGATCCCCGTGATTTTCCTGTCGCACATGGGTCGTGAGGAAGACCGCGTCCGGGCGGAAGGGCTCGGCGTGACCGACTTCATCGTGACGTCGATGATCCCGCCGCGTGAGATCGTCGGACGTGTCAATGCGCTCTTTTTCCACTCGCAGTATCTCATCGTTCCGAATCCGTACGAACTTGACGCGCAACGGCTCGCTCAGGATCTGAATCTCAACCGGGATTTCCTCTGTTCCGAGGGAGGGGAAAAACTCGCGTTCCGGCTCACGCTCAAGGACGCCGACACCCGCCGTTTCGAGGCGGAACTTGTCTGTATTTGATCCGAATTTTCCGAGCCGTTCCGGATTCCCGACGGGTATCCGGTGTCGTTTTGTCCCCATAATCCGGTTTTTACATCGTCATGTCACCCGTTTGGACACTGAAATCGGAACAAGAGGCGGATCAGGAGGGCGGATCCGTCGAGGCGGCCATCGCGACGTTGCTTTTGCTCCGCGGCATCGATACCGCGGAGGAGCGGGAGCGTTTCCTCGAGCCGGATTACGATCGCGATCTGCATGATCCGTTCCTGTTCTCGTCGATGAGACGGGTGATGGACCGGTTCCGGAAGGCGAAGGACGCCGGCGAGCGGGTCCGATTGTTCGGCGATTTCGATGCGGACGGCGTAACCTCGTCGGTCCTGTTGCGCGAGGCGCTTACCAAGCTTGGCATACCGGTCACGGTCCATATTCCCGACAAGCATTCCGAAGGACACGGGCTTTCCCTGGTGGCACTCGATATCTTTGCCGCCGCCGGCGTGACGCTTGTCGTCACGGTCGATTGCGGTATGACCGATCACGAAACGATAGCGGAAGCGAAGAAGCGGGGGATGGAGACGTTCGTCATCGATCATCACCATGTTCCGGAAACGCTGCCCGACGCGTATGCGTTCGTGAATCCGCGTCTTCCCGGCGAGACGTACCCTTTCAGGGAGCTGTGTGGCGCCGGCATCTCGTTCAAGGTGCTTCAGGCGGTCTATATGACGTTCTTTCCGGATGAACGGGACCAGCTCAAGTGGTTTCTCGATGTCGCGGCGGTCGGAACCGTGGCCGACGTCATGCCGCTCGTGGGCGAGAATCGTACCATCGTCACGTACGGACTCATCGTACTGTCGAAATCGAAGCGGCACGGCTTCCGTGAGATGATCGCCCGGGGCCGCATACCGATCGGAGGCGGCAAGGCGCCTTCCGCGCGCGATATCAGTTTTCAGATCGCGCCGCGGATAAACGCGGCGAGCCGCATGGCACATGCCCGCGTGGCGCACGACCTCCTGTTCGAAGAGGATCCCGAACGGGCCCGCGAGATGGCCGGAATGCTCGAATCGTACAACACCGAACGGCAGAAGGTAAGCGCGGATATCGCGAAGGCGGTGCGCGAGGTCGCACTCGCGGCCCCGGACCGCCGGTTCGTGTTCGCCGCGCACGAGGATTTTCATTTCGGTGTGGTCGGACTCGTGGCGGGACGGATCGCGAACGAGTTCCGCAAGCCGACCATCGTCCTGACGAAGGGCGGGGAGGTGAGTCGCGGGTCGCTCCGAAGTATTCCCGAGCTTGATATCATCGAGTTGATCGGGGAATGTGGGGACCTGCTCGAACGGTTCGGCGGGCATGCGCAGGCCGCCGGGCTTACGGTCCGCAACGAACACCTTTCCGCTCTTGAGGAGCGACTGGAAAAGCTTGCGTCGGAGCGGTTGTCCGGAGCGAGACTCGAACCCGAGACCGTCGTGGATATGCGGCTTCCGTATTCCCTGCTGACGCTCGATTTCGCCCGAAAGGTGCGGCGGTTCGCCCCGTTCGGTCAGGGGAATCCCGAACCGGTATTCCTGCTCGAGTCGGTCCGGGTCGCGGAGGCACGGCCGGTCGGGTCCGATGGGAAGCATCTCAAGCTCGCGCTTTCGGTTCCCGGCGGGAGAGCGCTCGACGCGATCGGTTTCTCACTTGCGGACCGGATCCCGGGGCTTTCTTCGGGCGACGAGATCGATATCCTGTTTCAGCTCGACGAGAACGAATGGAACGGATCGGTGAATCTCCAACTCAAGCTCGTGGACATGCGCAGGAGTGAAAAAATGTGATATACTGACCATATGGAGACGATCGTGATGTATTCGGATGGGGGATCGAGGGGGAATCCGGGGCCGGCAGCCCTCGGAGTGTTCATCGAGACGCTCGACAAGCGTTTCGGCGAGTATCTCGGTCACAAGACGAACAATGAGGCGGAATACGCTGCCATCGCGGCCGGATTACGCAAGATCAAGGCGATCATCGGCAAGGACCGGGCGAAGCGCGCCCGTATCGAGTGCCGGATGGACTCCGAGCTTGCCTGTCGGCAGCTCAACCACGTATACAAGATCGAGAACGAAAAGCTTCAGCCGCTCTTTTTCGAGGTCTGGAACCTTATGCTCGATTTCGGTCAGGTATCGTTCTCCCATGTCCCGCGTGAACAGAACGCCGTCGCGGACGCGGAAGCGAACAGGGCGATGGACGGGGCCGCGTCACTGGCCGCTCAGGAGAGGATGTTCTGATGTGGGAGCTGAATGAATTTCGAATGTTGTCAGCCGGAGGCTGATCACCCTATGGGTGAAATTTCGGATTTTGAACCGGGAACGGCGTCGGGAGCAATGTCGCAATGAACCATAGGACAGGCCATATGAAAAAGAAAAGCAAGATCGTTTGGATCGTCATTCTGACCGCGGCCGTCGCGGGATCGGTCGCATGGTTTTCGACCCGACCTCCGAAGGCGCTCTACGAAACGGAGAAGGTGTCGCGCGCGACCGTCGCGCAGACGGTTTCGGTGACCGGTGAGCTGGTGCCGAAGACGTATGCCGACCTCTCGTTTTCGGGGATGGGAACCGTGGGCAAGGTCCTCGTTTCCCGCGGCGACACCGTGAATGCCGGGCAGACGATCGCCACGCTCGATACGTCGGTACTCCGTTCGCAGTTGGCCGACGCGAATATTTCCCTCGCCATCGCGGTGGAAAACGAGAAACTCGCGCGCCGAAACCGGAGGATTCTCAAAAAGGAGGAAGTGGCGGCGAAGAAACTGGCGACGGAACAGGCCCGACAACAGATCAGGATCATCGCGACGCAGATCGCCGAAAGCGCCGTCGTCTCACCGATCGACGGGATCGTCACGAAACTCGATGTCCGTGAGGGGGAGACCGCTGCCGTCGGAAGTGTGATCGGACGGATTTCGAGAGGAAAGGAGCTGATCCTCGAGGCACGTGTCCCCGAGGCGGACGTCGTCAAGCTCAAGACCGGCATGTCGTCGTCCGCGACCTTCGACGCGCTTACCAAGGATGATATCTTCCATGCGACCGTATACGAGATCGAACCGTCCTCGACCGTCGTCCAGGATGTCGTGTCATACGTGACGAGGTTCAGTCTCACCGATGTCGATCCACGGCTCAGGGAAGGCATGAGCGCGACCATCGATACCGTGACCGCGAAATCCGAAAACGTACTCGCTGTCCCGTTCCGCGCGGTCACCCGCGAGGGAGGCAAGGCGTTCGTCGACCTTTCGTCCGACGGACTCGCGTCCGAGCGCCACGAGGTGGTCCTCGGCCTCGAGGGCGACGAGGGCATGATCGAGGTGAAAAGCGGCCTCTCCGAAGGGGATTCCGTCGTCACCGCGAAGGTGAAATAGGAAAAAATGAAAAACGCAAAGCTTAAAACGTGAAAACGGGGACCTGATTCCCGGTTGGACCGGAAGGAGAATATGTTTTTCGTTTTTCATTTATAGTTTTTCATTTTCCGTATGTCCCTCATCGCCGTAAAAGATCTCTGCAAGACGTATGAGAGTGAGGAGGTGAAGACGACCGCGCTTCACGGGGTTTCCTTTTCCGTGGAGAAGGGCGAGTTCGTGGCGATCATGGGCCCGTCCGGTTCCGGGAAGTCCACATTGATGCACATATTGGGCCTTTTGGAACGGTCCTCCTGCGGAGCGTATCTTCTCGACGGACGCGATGTGGCGGAATTGTCGGATGATGAGTTGGCCGGACTCCGGAACAAGCGGATCGGGTTCGTGTTCCAGGCATTCAACCTGTTGCCGAAGACGACCGTGGAGGAGAACGTCGAGCTCCCGCTTCTTTATGACGACGATCCGATGGAGCGCAACGGGAATCGTATCGCGGCCGCGCTCGAGGCGGTGGGAATGACGCATCGCGCGAAGTATTTCTCGAACCAGCTTTCCGGCGGGGAGAAGCAGCGCGTAGCGATCGCACGCGCCCTGGTGAACGATCCCGACATCGTCTTCGCCGACGAGCCCACGGGAAATCTCGATTCGAAATCCGGACTTCAGGTGATGCGCATCCTTCAGCGGATGAACGACGCCGGCCGGACGATCATCCTCGTCACGCACGAGACCTCGACCGCCGAACACGCGAAGCGGATCATCCGCGTGGTCGACGGACATATCGTGTCGGACGATCCGGTCCTCGACCGAAAGATCGCCAAGGACGGGGAAGTGACGCTGAAATAAGGTCAGATAACAGATATCAATGAACAGATAACAGGGGCACCAGAACGAAATCCCGTTATCAGTTACTTGTTGAACCGATTCCGATTACATCATTATCGGATGTAAATAAGTCATACCGTTGTTGATTGACTGCTCTATCCATATTTCCAATTTCCACATTGAGTCGGATCATATCGTCTGCCGTTAACTGTTGTCTGCTCATTGTTTACTGATTCATGAAACTCTCCGACCCGATCAAGATCGCAATCCGTTCCCTGAGTGCCGCGAAACTGCGCTTTTTTCTCACGGTGCTCGGTATCGTCATCGGTACGGCGGCGGTCATCCTCGTGATGTCGATCGGCGCGTCCGCCCAGGACCTCATCCTGTCCCAGGTGCAGAAGGTCGGATCGAACCTGGTCGGCATCCTGCCGGGCGCGTCGCAGGAAAACGGGCCGCCGGCCTCGGCGCTCGGTATCGTGACCACGACTCTCAAAAACGGGGATCTCGACGCGTTGCGCGAGAAACGGAACGTCCCGAACCTGCTTGCCGTCGGCGGATACGTTTCCGGATCGGCGTCCGTCGATTCGCCGGGAGCATCGTTCCAGACGAGCTTCCAGGGCGTGTCGTCGGACGTCGTCTCGATCGAGAGCATGGAAGTCGCGGACGGAAGATTCTTCTTTCCCGAAGAAGAGAACGACCTGTCCCGTGTCGTCGTGCTCGGGTCGACCCGAGCAAGCGATCTGTTTCCGAACGGGAATCCGATCGGCGAAACCGTGGTCATCAAGGATATCCCGTTCCGGGTCGTCGGCGTGCTTGCGTCACGCGGATCGAGCACGTTCTCGAATCCGGACAATCTGATCTATGTCCCGCTCCGGAGCGCGCAGAAACTGCTGCTCGGCATCGACTATCTCAACTTCATCCGGGCCAAGGTGGACGATACGAAGAATATCGATACGGCGAACGCGGATATCGAGTCCCTGCTTCGGGACCGGCACAAACTCGAGGATGGGGAGGAATCGGATTTCTCGGTCCGCAGCACGGAGCAGGCGCTTCAGACGCTCTCGAGCGTGACGGACGTGCTTAAATATTTCCTGACGGCGATCGCCTCGATCTCGCTTATGGTCGGCGGTATCGGTATCATGAATTCGATGCTTATCGCGGTCAATCAGCGCATACGCGAGGTCGGCCTCCGCAAGGCGGTCGGGGCGCGGCCGTATCACATCATGCTCCAGTTCCTGATCGAGTCCGGAGTCGTCGCCGGATTCGGCGGGCTGATCGGGATCGCGCTCGGGATCGGAATCGCGTTTCTCGCGTCGATCATCATACCGCGGCTCGGATACGAATGGCGGTTTCTCGTTCCGGGATCCTCCGTCGCGATCGGCTTTTTCGTATCTTTCCTGATTGGGATCCTGTTCGGGCTTTATCCGGCACGAAAGGCGTCGAAAATACCGCCGATAGAAGCGCTCAGGTACGAGTGAAAACAAAATCGGTCCGGTGTCGTATCAATGACGATCGGAATGACGACCCGAGGCTCCGTTCCGGGATAATCCATAAAAAAATATCGTATGAGTGGGAAGGGCGTCGCTATCACCGTTTTCGTTCTCATTGCCTTCGCGGCGGTGTTCGGGTCGGTCTTTTATTTCGTATTCGCGCCCGGAGGAAAGACGTCGGTTTCCCAGGTGAGCCAGTTATCCGGTCCCGATGTGATTTCGGGTAAGACTCCCTCTTCATCCGTTCCGCAGAAAAGCGTGAGCGACAGTCAGGCACCAGCGGGGGCGGCGGCCGCTTCCACCAATAGGGCGGTCGCGCCGCAACCGTCCCGTTCGACGCGGACTTCGTAGTATCCGATCGAGTCTCGGGAGTTCCGAATTTCCTGATATACTGTATCCCGTAAGCGGGTAAGTCGAATTTTCATATGAAACGATCATCGGAAATCAGGCTGGTCGTCGGGGGAGCATCGGTCGCCATGCTCGCGTTCGTGCTGTTCGGCGTATTGTTCGTCGAGGAACGCAAGCGGGTGTCCGCCCACGAAAAACAGCTCGCGGACCTTCTTAAGCAGTTGCAGTCTTCGGATCAGGTGAGGCAAAGATACTATGACGGTCTTGCGACCGAGCGGGAGAGTCTTCGCAAGCAGATGGCCGATTCCAAAGCGCAGTACGACGACCTTGTCGCGAAACAGGCCGGTCTCGTGAAGGCGGGGCGGCAGCAGGTGACCAAAGTCGTGAACGAGACCGTTCCCGTCCGGGTTCCCGTGACGACGCGCGCGACCAAATCATCCTGACGCGTATGTTGTACCGTTCCCGAAAATCCGCATACGCGCTGATAGCGTCGTCGCTCCTGTCCGTGAGTGGCTCGTGCCTCGTATCATCGTTCGGTGCGCCGTCCTCGGTCCGTCAATGGCTTGTCCCTGCCGCGCTCGGTGAGGATGATGGTGATGAGAAGGAGGATGAGGAAGACGATGACGATGAAGGCGGTTCGACAAGGGCGAAAACGACCTATGAGACCCGGTATGAGATCCGGCAGGTGACGAAGACGGTGACCGTCACTCCGCCGGAATACCGGACCGACACCGACGGCGACGGACTCGTGGACGCGATCGATCCCGATCCGGCGATCCGTCAACAGGAATATTTCACCGATACGGACGGGGATTCCGTCGCGAACGCATTCGACCGGCATCATGACGAGGACGATTTCGCCTATTCCGAGATAAATTCCGATGCGGACGGGAACGGCATCGTCGACGCGTATGAGGGCCGTTGAACATGAAGTCCGTGGCGAAATCATGCGGACCGATGTCTTCGTGAAAATCGCTTCCGAGGTTCGGAGCGAATCGGATCTTTCCCGCGATCTTGCCGACGCGTTCGCGATGTTCCGGGAAACGGAGCGGCGTTTCAGCCGGTTCCGGGACGACAGCGAGCTGTCGCGACTGAACGGGGTCTCGGAGTTCCGTGTCTCGCCGGAAATGGCAAGCCTTCTTTCCGAGGCGCTTTCGCTTCATCGTGAGACCGATGGCATATTCGACCCTTCGATCCTTCCGGCACTCGAATCCGAAGGATATGCCGGAAGTTTCGGTGACGACTCGTTCGGTATCCCTTCCGGAAAAAAAGGAATCGAGAACGGCCGGTTCGATTCGGTGGTCCTGGAAAAAGAGGCCGGAATCGTCCGGAAGCCGAAAGATCTCCGTATCGATCTCGGCGGTATCGCGAAGGGATATGCCGTCGACCGGGTCACGCGGATGCTTCGCGAACGGGGGAATGCCGATTTTCTGGTCGATGCGGGGGGGGATATCTTCGCATCGGGCCGTGATGTCGAACACGGATACGGATACTGGGCGATCGATATCGCCGCTCCGACGGATAGGATGAAATCCGGAGCGCTCCTGATGCTTCGAGACATGTCGGTGGCCACTTCCGGGACGGACCGGAGGAGGTGGGCGGTCGGGGAGGAGGAAAAGCATCATCTCATCGACCCGCGATCGGGAAAAAGCGCGGCGACGGATCTCCTCTCGGTCACGGTCGTCGGGGAGTCGACGATCCGGGCCGAGGTGCTCGCGAAAACCCTCTGTATCCTCGGGCGCGGGCAGGCGCTTGCATTCGCGGAAAGGCTTCAGATCCCGGTATTCCTGGTGACAACGGACGGTGAGACGGTGTATAATTCCCTTATGAGATCGTATGTATATGATGAATCGAAGCGATAAACCTGCGAAGTTCCTCTTTTTCGGACTTCTTTTCGTCGCGATGTCGTTTTCGCTTTCTTCAGGCGTTCATGCCGCGGTGAAGGATGCTGATGCGGACGGTCTGACCGATACCGCCGAGATAGGTACGTATCATACGGATCCGAACAAGGCCGATACGGATCTTGATGGCGTTTCGGATGGCCAGGAAGTATTGAACGGAACCGATCCCCTTGATTCCTCGGACAGCGTCCCGATGGCGAATACGGCTCCCGACCCCGGAATCCTGGGGGCGCCGGAAAAATTTCCGTGGTATTTCGCGCGTGCGGCAGGGATTTTCGCGTTCATACTCCTCACGGGATCGACGGTGTTCGGGCTGGTCATCAGTTCGCGGGCGTTCATGAAGACCATTCCGGGAGCGGACGCATATGAGCTTCATCGCTCCCTTTCGCTCGCATCGGTCATCGCGGTCGTCCTGCATTTCGGTTCCTTCTTTTTCGAGGGGTTTCTCAGGATGACTCCGGCCGAGGCATTGATCCCGTTTCTTTTTTCGAGAACGGGACTCGTTTCGGCCATGGGATTCGATACCAGGATTCCGGTAGCGCTCGGCGTGATCGCGCTGTATCTCGTCATGACGCTCGTCCTGACGGCCGAATTCCGGACCAAGATGCCTCCGAAAGTCTGGCGCATCGTCCACTACGTGAGCTTCGCGGCGTATCCGTTGTTCGTGATCCACGGATTCATGAGCGGTACGGATTCCGGGGAAGGATGGATGCGGGCGATATACGCCTTCTCGGTCTCGCTCGTCCTGGTGCTCGTTTTCACGCGCATCATTTTCCGGACGATCGTTCCCGCCGCTCGTCGTCTGCGTGCCGGGACTCCCGACAACGGACAATTTTCCGCGTAGATCCTTTTGAACATACCGAACATGCGTATTCCAGGAAGGACATTGCTGCGCCCGCTTCTTTTCGCGGTCCGGACCATACGATCCCACAAGGCCCGGACGGTGTTCGCTTTGCTCGGGGTCGTCATCGGCGTGTTCGCGGTGGTCGTCATCATGTCGCTCGGTGACGGTGTGAAACTCTATATCACGAACATGGTCCAGACTTTCGGGACCGACCTTGTCCAGATCGAGATCAAGGTGCCGAACGCGGGGAAGACGTCGACCGAGAATTCGGGCGGCATCGCCCAAGGCATCCAGATCACCACGCTCACGCTCGACGACGAGGAGAAGATCGATCGGCTTCCGAACGTACTCGCGTCGTATGCCGGCATCATCGGCCAGGAACGTGCCGCGTACGGTTCGGTCGGGAAACAGGTCATGCTTTTCGGAGCCGGGCCCGAGGCACCCATGGCGGATACGAACCTGAAGATCGAGTCCGGCCGGTTCTACGCGCCCGAGGAAAACGACAGCCTCGCCCGGGTCATCGTGCTCGGTAGCGGCGCGAAACAGACATTCTTCGGTGACCGTGATGCGGTGGGGGAATCGGTGACCATACGCGGCGAACGGTACCGTGTGATAGGGACACTTGCGAAACGGGGGGCGGCCGCGTTCTTCGATCTCGACGCGATGGCCTATGTTCCCGTGAAGACATTGCAGAAAAAAGTTCTCGGCGTGAACCATGTACAGCTCATTTCGGTCCGTATGTCCGATCCGGCGCGCGAAGCGGAGACGGTCGATCTTATCACCCGCGTGCTGCGCAAGGATCACGATATCACCGATCCGTCCCGCGACGATTTCTCCGTCACCTCGACGCGCGAAGCGCAGAAGATGTTGGGCGATGTCGTGGGAACGATCAGTATCCTGCTTGTGGCGCTCACGTCCATCTCGCTCGTCGTGGGAGGCGTCGGGATCATGAATGTCATGTACGTTTCGGTCGCGGAGCGTACCGGGGAAATCGGTCTCCGCAAGGCACTCGGCGCGAAATCGTCCGATATCCTTTCGCAGTTCCTGGTCGAGGCGCTCATCATCACCGGTCTCGGGGGGACAATCGGAATCCTGCTCGGGGTCGGATTTTCCTGGCTTTCCTCGGTCCTGCTCAGCCGGGCCGGATTCGCCGTCGGACTCGTCCTGTCGCCGCAGTCGCTTCTGCTCGGGGCCGCATTCTCGATCGCGGTCGGCATCCTGTTCGGCATTTCTCCCGCCATCCGCGCGGCCAGGCTTTCCCCGATGGAGGCGATCCGGAAGGAATAGGATTTTCCGTTTGACGGAAGCGGTTTCCGATGGTATCTTGATTCCAATCCCCCTTCTTTTAAAAAAAAGGAAGGCGACAATGACAACGAGAGAGATAACCGCGCGCACCGAGGAATCGATTCAAAGCGATTGTTACCGCCCGCTGAACCGTTTCTTGTCGGTGCTTGTTTCGAAGGCGGCAAAGCTTCAGGAGAAAGCGTACCTCGATTCGAGACGGGAATTCCTGCAAAGGAAGATAGCCCTGATCGAGGAGGTTTTGATGAGAAAAAGGGGGAGGACCGGAGGGAACGGTTTCCCTCATCCTTTTTCAGGATCGGACTATCTTCTTGAAGCGATCTCGGGGCAATTTCGGGAGCTGGAAGAGAAGTATGAAGACCTTCTCGTCAGGGTTCCGAGAGATCCCGCCGAAGAGATGCGCTGGTACGGGGGGAAGGTGGAGGATTTCCGAATGCTCTCGCAGTGCGTGGACGAACTTGTCCTCCGTGCGAACGACCTTTTGTCCCGATGCGGGGATGTCGTGTTGGAGCGGCCGGAAGTCGCTTAGCCGATCGGTGATCAGTTGTGAAGCTCCGTGGGCGGAATCGTCCCGGAGCTTTTATTGTCCGAAAAACCTGTCCTAATTTCATATATAAGGTCCCCTGTTTTTCCCCGGTTTTCGCGTTTCGGGAACGCACTCCGAATGGTTTTCGGTATATATGGGCGTATCGGCCAGGACGAGGGATTGACTCCGGAGCCTGGTAAAACCGCCATATGTGTGTACACATTACCACCCTACATTCCACCTTGAATCGCAATTGATTTCCCTTCCACAAAGACCTCGTGCGGAGTGAGATAGTTGAGTCGTTTACGTGGCCGGTGATTGATGAGATCAACTGCATGGTCCACGTCTTTC
>Ga0172376_10000664_pt1 | contig 44066 bp, 59 predicted proteins | sample Lak35m_FD_121114 | JGI IMG/M metagenome (GOLD analysis project Ga0172376, IMG submission 121114) | Freshwater microbial communities from Kabuno Bay, South-Kivu, Congo - kab_092012_35m | ecosystem: Environmental > Aquatic > Freshwater > Lake | place: Democratic Republic of the Congo: South-Kivu...
AGGACGTATTCAGCCGGTGTTGAAATCGGCGAGCTAGTTTCGCTGAAAGGAACACGGGCGGTACTGGCTAACAGTCGTAAACTATGGCGATGGGATGGCGCTAATACCCTGCACGAAGTGTCACTGCACGGAGTTAGCGAAAAACATACCAGACTCAGCGAACCGGTAAAGAGTGTTATTCTAACAGAGTGCATCGAAATTATACCGGTCGCAAAAGAGGCGATCGGGAATCTTACGAGATCGAGGTGGGAAAAATGAGCACACGGTTGGAAATGAGTCGCAGCGGCAGCGGCTACGGCTACGGCTACGGCTACGGCAGCAGCAACAGCAGCGGCAACGGCAACGGCTACGGCTACGGCTACGGCTACGGCAGCGGCAGCGGCTACGGCTACGGCTACGGCTACGGCAGCGGCAACGGCAGCGGCAACGGCAACGGCAACGGCTACGGCAGCGGCAGCGGCAGCGGCAGCGGCGACGGCAGCGGTTGATTCTTGAGCTTAGAATTGAATGGTTAGCATGTACGACACTTTATATCAGATTGGTGCAGATTGAACACAAGACAGAAGAGCTTACGAAGTTGCAGGAGCAGCTTGGGAAGGTTGACTTATGAAATGCAATATCCAGCACAAACTAGGCGGGCAATGTTGCAATTTGGAATCTGGCCACGAAGGGCCGTGTCGCTGCCGAGCGGAGCGAGGGGCCGACGGAACTGTTACTTATTCGGAGTGGTACTCAAAGGACGGAAAGTTCGTCAGCCATAAAGGTTACTACACAATATATCCGTCGAATGCGAAGAGGTGAGTAGTATGGCAAAGATGATCGACCCTGCTCTGTCGGTTGATGAGAATTATGTCGCAATCTTAAAAAGGCATCGCGAGATCGAAAATCGCGAACTTTCCGGCGAAGTGTTGTGCGCACACTGTCTTCGAAAGAAGAAAGAGCATTTACCAGATACTCGTTGTTCGGTTTACGCCTGCTCTCGAAACTATAGAAGCGTCCTTGTGGATGAGGTTGCCGCTATCCAGGCGGCATTGAAGTTGATTGAATCGCTTAACGAAGTTGCCTACTAGGCGAAATATGTGAGGGTGAGCATGGGGCCAGCGGCAAAAGCATGGCGAGCAGCGGAATATGATCCGAGTGAGTTTATACACTCGCTTCAGTATGAGATCTCTCGATTAGAGTCGGAACTCAATGCCACTCGACGAGAGCGAGATCAATGGAAAGCTAATCACGATAATCAGGTCAGGCCGAAGGCTGCTATCACTGACGAGCCAGGCGACCGGGTGAAGCGAGTGCGCGAACTAACGAAGCATGTGGCACGCTCCGAAACCGATACGCCGCGAACTGAGGCTTCGTGCGTCGACATGCTCGGCAGAGATGCTGTCGCAGACGATATGATGTGGGATACGCTCGCCTGTAGGTTATTTAGGCGAGGGGAGAATCCTACTGCTGTTAAAAAGTATTTTGACAGCGTGCGTTGTCCGCGACCGGGTGAGGAAATACCGGACTTCAAAGGCTGGCAAGATATGTGTTTGGCCATGCAAGAAGCGGGTGCAGTGTTTGAGTGTGATACTTATCGTGAAACCATGCTTAAGTTTATCTGCTCCAGAGGCAGTTATCAGCGAAGCAGTGAGTGCAAGTGGAAGATGTGATGTCACAGTTCAGCCGGGAGAATGGCCGCCCGGAATCAACCAAACAGCGTTGCCGCCGCTCCGGTTGAATGCCTTGTTCTGCGGTTCTTGGAATGTTTGGTATGCACTATCGAAACGGGCGAGAAGCCCACAACGGCAACAAGATCGCTGAACGCGGGCAATCAATATGAAGACATCTGAAGAAATGTATGACATCGCCAAGGAAGCTTTGCGGCGTTGTCGCGAAGCCATGCCTAAGGGCTACCCAGCGGATTTGCCTAATCACTTAGGATGGATCGTTTGGCCGTATCATTGTTCAAACGAAGTGCAAGAGTTTGATCGCATTGCATTTCATCTCGACGGTTGCGAAGTGCAATTGAATTGGATTTATCACGCCAAGAAACCGCACTATCACGATTGCGATATGACAAGCCTGATACTCGCCCAAGGCTACACTTGGCACCTTAAGCAGCACGGCTCAGAGAACTGGCTCGCCATGTTCGCTGCACCGGGTTCGCTGCTCAGAATGGGTCCGAAAGACGAGCATTTTATCGACGAAATGGCTAGCCCTTCGCTCTCGCTATGCGTCTTCGAAAATCAAACGAACTGGCACGAGCACTACCCGCCGATCACAGGCCACGAGTTCGCCAATCTGCTGATCGACGCGATTTCAACGCTCAAAACAGTCCTGGATCGCTGGCAGTAGATTTTTTGATGGCTAGAATTGGTTCCGGTTTTTCTGTTGTATGGTTTTTTCAAAAGGAGTGGCGAAACGTGGCATCAGAATATGAGCTATTCATAAAACGAAGATCGCAGTCTGACAAAATCGCTCCCGCAGAAATCAACGAGATGCCTAGTTATCTATTTGACTTTCAAAAGATTCTGGTTGCATGGTCAATCTCTCAAGTTCGATCAGCAGTGTTTGCTGATTGCGGCATGGGAAAAACCGCAATGCAGCTAGCGTGGTCTAATATTGTTCACAAAATCACAGGCAAGAAAGTCTTACTGCTGACGCCGCTTGCGGTCGCAAGGCAAACTCAAAAAGAGGCCGAGAAATTCAACATAGAAGCTAAGTGCTCATTTAGTGGTGAAGCATCTTCGCCAATTACAATCACGAACTATGATAAACTCCACTTGTTTGAAAGCACTGATTTTGCCGGAGTGGCCTGCGATGAATCGTCAATCCTAAAGCACTTTGGCGGATCAACACAAAAACAAATAACACGATTCACAAACAAGACTCAGTATAGGTCGCTTTGGACAGCAACCGCAGCACCGAACGACTGGATCGAACTCGGCACTAGCTCTGAAGCTCTCGGAGAACTCTCACACTCCGACATGCTCAAAAGATTCTTCAGGCAACTCGACGACAAGGGGCAGAAAAAAGAGCAACGATTACAAGATGAGGCGGAAAAGCTCATCAAGCAAGATGGTGAGTATTATGCAAAACTCTCGTTCCGAGTGGCTCAAACGATAGGTCAATGGCGTCTTAAGAATCACGCTGTTGAAGCGTTCTGGCGATGGGTAGCCTCATGGTCGAGAGCACTCAGAAGGCCTTCCGATATTGGGTGCTGCGATGGCGGATTTGAACTGCCGCCAATTCACTATCACGACCACATCATAAAGCCAAATACTCGCCAACCTGGAAGACTTTTTGATTTGCCTGCATTCGGTCTAGCGGAAGAACGAGACGAGAGACGCAGAACACTCAAAGACAGATGCGATAAAGTGGCAGAGCTTTGCGATCATGAATCGCCAAGCGTGATTTGGTGCCACATGAACCAAGAAGGCGACATGCTCGAACAGGTGATTCCAGGATCAAGACAAATTGCCGGAAAAACACCTGATGAAGAAAAGGTAGAACTGTATGAAGCATTCTCATCAGGCCAATTAAAAAAGCTCATTATCAAACCGAAGATTGGAGCCTACGGGCTGAACTGGCAGCATTGTAGTCACGTCATTTCGTTCGCAAGCCACTCGTTTGAGCAGACATATCAGAGCGTGAGACGTTGCTGGCGTTTTGGGCAAACAAACACGGTTACAGTCGACACCGTGGCGACTGAAGGTGAGATCCGAGTCTTAGAAAACATGAGAAGGAAATCAAAGCAAGCGGATGAGATGTTCACGAAGCTTGTTTCCGAGATGAATCGGGCAGAGAGACTAGAACGAGTCAACATTTATACCAAAAAAGCGGAGTTGCCAAAATGGCTGTAAGCGACCAATGCGTCACTGATGAGTATGCGATTTACAATGGGGACTGCATCGAAATAATGCAAACTATTCCGAGCGAATCCATCGGACTGACTGTTTATTCGCCACCATTCGCAGGGCTGTACCAATATAGCAGCGACGACAGAGACATGAGCAACTGCATTGATCAAAGCGAGTTTTTTGAGCACTACGGATTCTGCATTGATCAAATCGAACGAATCACGCAACCAGGACGCATATCCGCAGTCCATTGCATGGACATACCACTAAGCAACGCGGGTCGCGATGCAATGTTCGATTTTCCTGGACGAATTATTGGCGAGCATGAGAAACGCGGCTTCGAATATGGTGGCCGCCGTGTGATTTGGAAAGAACCGCTAATGGTTCGAAATCGCACGATGATGAAAAGCCTTCACCATAAAACTTTCTGTGAAGACACGACACGCTGCAGCATCGCAAACGCTGATTACCTTCTCATGTTCCGCAAAAAAGGCGAAAACGCAAACCCAGTGACTCAAGAAAATGGCATGCTTAGTTACGCTGGAGAAAATGAGATTCCGTCTGAACTGAAACGGTTTCGCGGAATGAAAGGCGACCAAAAACTCAATCAGTATTCGCAGTGGATTTGGCGGCAATACGCTTCGAGCGTTTGGATGGACATCAGAATAGACAACGTGCTTGCTACCGATTTATCAAAAGACCCAGAGGACGAAAGGCACGTCCATCCGCTTCAACTCGACGTCATTGAGCGGGCGGTAATGATGTGGAGTAATCCTGGAGATATAGTTCTCACGCCATTCATGGGCGTCGGTTCTGAAGTTTATGGGGCAGTTTCAGTGGGTCGTCGCGGTGTTGGAGTCGAGCTGAAGCCAAGCTATTACCGGCAGGCTAAACGCAATCTCGAATCGCTAAAAAACAAGCCAAAAGAAAAAGAAGAACGATTACTTTTTGATCAGCCTGATTTGACATAGCTCTAGCCTTTTGCTATTTGACTCCCTCGACCAGTCGCTCGCAGCAATCGGGCGATTGATCGCAAAAAAGTAAGTGGCTGACAACTTGATCGAAGCCTGAGGCTTAGCCTCATCGAGACTCATTTTGCGGTTCCGCCACTTTCCGCAGCGTGAGATTGCTACTCGGTGAGGCTAAGCCTCTTGTTTTTTGAAAGGTGCCTAAAAGTGGAACTCAGAACTGGAAAGCGATCTAAACCCCGCCGAATCGTGCTCTACGGCGAGCACGGCATCGGAAAATCAACCTGGGCGGCAAGTGCCAAAGGTGCCGTATTTATCGACATCGAAGGCGGCTTAGATGACATTGATTGCCGGAGTTTTCCGCAGTGTCACGATTTATCTGCCGTTCGCGAATGTGTCATAAATGCTGACCAGATTGAGGGCGTTCGCTGGGTCGTGATCGACTCCGCCGACTGGCTCGAAGCCTTAATATGGAAAGACCTATGCGGCAGCACGAACGCCGAATCCATCCTCGCCTACGGCGGCGGATTCGGAAAAGGCTACCTTGCAGCCGCCCAGAAATTCGAAGCAGTACTCATCGCGCTAGACGGCCTGCGAGCTAAGGGCATTGGTATCATTTTCTTGGCCCATGCCAAAATTGCTCGTTTCGAATCGCCGGAAACAGCCGCTTACGATCGCTTCCAGCCTGCTTTGCATGATCGCACTGCCGCGATGTTACTGGAGTGGGCTGACGAAGTATTATTTGCGACCACGAAAGTCTTCACGAAAAAAGAAGACGCGGGATTCGGTCGCGAACGCAATATTGCCGTAGGCGGCAAAGAACGAGTCTTGAAAACCGCATCGTCCGCCACATGCGTTGCAAAAAACAGGCTGGGACTGCCTGACGAAATCCCAATGGAGTGGCAGGAGTACGCTAAGTATCTGACGCCGTGGAATGTGTCGCCAGCGGTATTGCCAGCGGTATCAAAGCCGCCAATTGCAGCAGTTTCAGCGCCAGCTTCAGCGAATCCATTGATGCAAGAAATGGAAACAGCATTCGGCGATATCAGAGGAATTGTCACCAACGGGAGTAGTAAAAATGAGACTGTATGAAATCGCAGATAAGTGGAATGAGTTAGCCGACATTGCATTCAGCAACGTCGACGAAGATGGCGAAATGCCAAAAGATATTGTTGCAGAAATGCAACAAGTTGAAGCAGCGTTTGATGAAAAACTCAGTGCCTGCTGTCGAATTGTCAAAAACTTAGAAGCGACAGCAGACGCTTGCGACAACGAAATGAAACGACTGCGATCGGTGCGTGACGCTCGCAATGCCAACTCCTCAAAACTCAAAGAGTACATAAAGGACACTCTTGAGAAACTCGGCGAAAAGAAGCGTCAAGTTGACGGCCTATTTACAGTATCAATTCAAATGAATCCGCCATCAGTCGCGGTGCTCAATTTGGATGAAGTGCCAAGCGAATTCGACAAAGTTTTTGAGCGTACATTGGAATTATCACGCATCAAAGATGCCTTAAAACAAGGCAAAAATGTGCCTGGAGTGGAATTGACGCAAGGAAGTCACTTGCGAATTCGGTAGTCTGAAAACGTAAACTAGAAAGCAAAAACATGAGCGACCTAAACGATCTAAACTTCAACGCCAATGAAGTTGAGCCACAAAGCGAGTATACTCCTTTGCCGTCTGGTGAGTATGACGTGGCAATCATCGACGCCGAAGTCAAGCCAACGGCCAATGGCTTAGGTAAGTATTTGAAGCTCGTGTATCAAGTCACAAGCGGCGAATTTCAGAACCGACAACACTTCGAAAACCTCAATCTGTGGAACGCCAACACGCAAACAGTTGAGATTGCGAAAGCTTCACTCTCTGCGATTTGCCGGGCTGTCGGAGTATTAACGCCAAAAGATTCGCAAGAGCTTGTCGGCAAAACAATGACCGTCAAAATGAGCGTGAAAGAACGCAAAGATCAACCAGGAACGTATCAAAACCGCGTCACGAAATACTCGGCACGCAACAACGGCGGCGAACCACAAGCGGCGGCAAAAGCACCTGCCAAGAATGCTGGTGGATGGTAGTTAACTGATAAGTTCGAGGAGAAAAAATATGCAGCCTCAACTGGCTTTGCGTTGGTACCAACAAGAAGCCGTTGAGGCTGTTTTCAATTACCTTCGCCACGAATCAGGCTCACCCGTCATTGTGCTCCCCACTGGTGCAGGCAAGTCGATCGTGCTTGCCGAAATTGCACAACGAGTCGTCAAACAGTATCAACGTCGCGTCTTAATCGTCGCACATCGCAAAGAACTACTCACGCAAAACGCCGAAAAAGTCAGGCTTTTATTGCCTGACGTCGATGTCGGCATCTACTCCGCTGGACTCAATGCTCGTGATGTTGATCACGATGTGATCTGCTGCGGTATTCAGTCGATTTATGATAAAGCACATTTGCTAGGCTCTCGGCATCTCGTATTGATCGACGAAGTGCATCTCGTGCCTTCCAGCGGCGAAGGCATGTACCGCACCTTCACCCAGTCGCTTCAGGCACTCAATCCGAGCATCAGATTTGTTGGCCTCACAGCAACGCCATTTCGCACCAGCGAAGGCCGCCTAACTGGTCGCGATAAACTTTTCAATAAAATCTGCTACACCGCTCCGATCACTCGCTTGATCAGCGAAGGCTACCTTTCGCACCTCGTCAGCACTCCCGCTGAAGCCACGATTGACACCAGCAAGCTACACGTTCGCGGCGGCGAATTTGTGCCGTCAGAAGTCGAATCACTTTTCAACGCCGACAAAACCGTCACAGCGGCCTGCCAAGAATTGGCAGGGCTGACCAGTGACCGAAAATCAATCCTCGTCTTCTGTGCTGGCGTGAATCATGCCGCCCATGTCGCTCGCATTATCGAAAGCATGACCGGCGAAGAAGTCGGCACAGTAACAGGCCAAACCGCCTCGCTCGAACGTGCTGGAATCCTCATGCGATTCAAAGAGCAGCGTTTGCGATGGTGTGTCAACGTGGACGTTTTAACTACCGGCTTCGATGCACCTAGTATTGATTGCGTCGCAGTTTTGCGGGCTACATTGTCCCCCGGCATATTCGCCCAGATGGTCGGTCGCGGACTGCGAACCAGTCCTGCCAAGAAAGACTGCCTGATATTAGACTTCGGCCAAAATCTGCAACGGCATGGGCCGATCGACTCGCCAACCTTCGGCATGGAATCGCAACGCTCCGGCGATGGCACGGGCGAGGCGGTCGTCAAAACATGCCCTGCCTGCGGCATAGAGCAGTACGCTCGCTCGCTGGAGTGCGAATGCGGGTTTGTGTTTGCTGTCAAAAACGATGCTCGCCACGATTCCACAAGCGAGCGAGAAGCGGCACTCTTAGAGGCACAGCAAAAACCCCGCGAACTCTACGTCACGAAAGTCGACTGGTCTCTGCACCGCAAGCGACAAGCTGGTGACGAAGCTCCGCCTACGCTCAGAATGAACTATCACTGTGAATCTGAAGACGGCGGCGACCTCACGCACGAAGTCATTAGCGAATGGGTATGCCTACAGCACGAAGGCTTTGCGAGGACAAAGGCGGCAGGCTGGTGGAAAGCTCATTCTTTAGCACCTGCGCCGCGAACTATCTCGGAAGCGATTAGCCTGCTTTCCAGGGGGGCGGTGGCGATGCCGTCGCATATCACCGTCAAGAAGGAAGGTAAGTTTTTTCGCATAGTCGGCAGAGTATTAGACGAGAAGCCTGAAGCATGGCAGGACGAATCAACCGAGACGAACAACATAGGCGAGAGCGGTTTCGGCGAGGATGATGTTCCGTTTTAAGGAGTGGCGAAGGTGATACCGAAGCAAATGGCAGAGGCAACTAGGTGGATTCTATGGCGACTTGAAAAACGCGGCGAAATGCCGACAAAAGTGCCTTACGACGCCAAAACTCTAAGGCACGCAAAAAGCAATGATTCTTCCACTTGGTGCGACTTAGACACCGCCCGCGAAGCTCTAAAAAGCGGCGGCGGGTTTAGCGGACTCGGCTTCGTCCTTGGCGACGGTTTCGCCGGCGTAGACCTCGATGGATGCGTGATTGATACCGATGTCATGCCGTGGGCATGGTCGGTCATTCGCAAGCTCGACACATATACCGAAGTCTCGCCATCAGGTTCCGGCGTGAAGCTATTTTTGATGGCAGACGTCAAACGCGGGCGCAAAAAGCAACTGGGCACCCCACTGAATGAAGGTGGCAAAACGCCGGGAATCGAGATCTACGGGGCAGGCCGATACTTTGCTGTGACCGAAGATTCCCTACATATCAGCGAGGCCTGCGAAGAACGCCAAAAGCCGCTCGATGACATCATTGCAGAGCACTGGCCAGAGCCAGTCGCAACGCCACGATTCGCCACAATTCGCCACAATTCGCCAAACGACATCATCGAGCGTGCTGCGAAATATATGCAGCGAGTGGAGCCTGCCATCACTGGGAGCGGTGGGCATGGCGTGACGTTCCGGGCAGCGTGCGCGCTCGTATTAGGCTTCGGTTTGAGCGTCGAAGACGCTAGGCCATTGCTTTATAAGTGGAATCAATCCTGCCTTCCGCCGTGGTCTGAAAAAGAACTTGAACATAAGCTCAAGCAGGCCAACGCGCAAGGCGGTGAGCGTGGGTATCTGCTGAAAAATGAAAGCGACGTAGATCTCAGCCAGTTTGAGAATTTCTCACGAGAAGACGAACAAGACGCTAATTTGCAGGACGAATCGCTTGAGAATTTCTCACAGGAAGACGAGCCTCAGACGTTTTCAGAGAAGATCCCTGACGAGATTCTTTATCCACCCGGATTCGTCGGCGAACTGGTCCGCCACAACTTGCGGACGGCATGGTTTCGGCAGCCTGAACTCGCCTTAGCGGGTGCGTTAGCCGCGATGGCGACGCTAACGGGCGGCAAAATCTGCGACGAATCCGGCACTCGCACGAATCTCTACCTGCTATCGCTCGCTCCTAGTCGCAGCGGCAAAGAACATGCTCGAAAACTCAACCGTGAACTGTTCCTCGCAGCAGGTTGCGAGGATCTTCTGGGGCCGGAAGAAATAGGCTCTCACGCCGCGATATACTCTTGGCTCGCTGAGCATCCGACTATGCTTTTTCAGCTCGATGAGATCGGGCGCAAATTCGCAACAATGCAAGACGCCAGAAAGTCGCCTCACTTGTGGAATATTATCAGCGTGTGGCTGAAACTGTGGAGTAGCTCTGACAGCATGCTGAAAGGCGACGCTTACGCTGACCTCAAAAAAACCAAAACGCTGCTCTATCCGCATGCCGTTATCTACGGCACAAGCGTGCCGCATAGCGTGTGGGAAAACCTGACGCGGGAAAACGTCTCAGACGGTTTGCTGGCTCGGTTTTTAGTGTTCGAAGGTGTGGGCTATCGCGACCTCGCTGCCAATACGAATAAGGCGAGCGACCCACTACCGAGCGTCCTGGTCGACGCAGCGAAGTCATGGCGGGAGCTTCGCACGCACGAGGGGAATCTGAACTCAGTGCCGTCGAACGCTTCGCCGATTAAACTGGCGACATCTCCTGAGGCTCGCCAGCGATGGCAAGAGCACAACGAGGCGGTGGTCGAGCGCAGGCGCGACGAGGACGACGTCACGGCGGCAGTGTGGTCAGGCACGCCAGAAAAGACGGCCAAGCTCGCTCTGTTGTTCGCGGCCAGTCGGTGGGATGGCTCGTCAGGGATGCTGCCGATCGTTGAATTTGATGATATGGATAGAGCGGTCGGACTAGCGAATCACCTGACTCGCCTAATGCTTGATCGAGCCGATCGGCATGTTGCTGAAAGCGAGTCGGACAGGAACTCTAAACGAGTCCTGGAGGCCATCAGGAAGCTTGGCTTGAACGCGACTCAAAGCGAGGTTTGTCGAGCCACTCAAGGGCTTTCCAGACGCGAAAGAGACGAGGCAATTTCCAATCTTGTACAGTGCCTCAAAATCACATCTTCGACCGTCAAAACCAAGACGAAGCCGAAAACGATATTTCGAATAACTCAATGAGTTTTCCCAAGAGTTATGACAGACAAAATAGAATAACTCAAATAGATCACGATTCCTCAGTCCGTTTTTTGAAGGATTCGCGGGCGGGCAGGGTGCTGGTTTGTAGCAGTTATTAGATTATTCAATAATTCAATCAATCAATCAATAACTTAAGCGCTTAGACCCTCTTAGCCCCTCTCCACCCTTACTCTTAAGAGAACTCAAGAAAAATGGAATTTTTAGCGTTTTAGCTTTTTAGTTTTATAGCATTGACGGGCGGCGTTCACCGACCCGTTTTCAAAACCCTGTTCACTAAGGAAACTGCCCATGATCAAACGCCGCATGTGTTACCCGCTCGCCGACTGGATGGACGGCCAAGAGCACTCCATCCGGCGCGGTCCCGACTTCGCCGTATCGGTCGCTAGCATGCAAGCCATGCTCCACCAGGCCGCCAAGCGGCATGGAAAGCGCGTCGCTACCGAAAGCGAAAATGAAATCATCTGGTTTCAATTCACCGTTGACACTCAACCCGCAACTCGCTAAACGCCGCGAACCCTTCCCCGAAATAGGTGCAAAAAATGGCAGCAATACTCACTACCATCATCCCGCTCATCCTGAAATACATCATCCCGCTCATTGCCGCATGGTTCGCCCAACGCGGCCAAGTTGCGTTGGCCGCGAATCCAGACGCGACTGCCGACCAGCTTTATCAACTACTCGGCGCATGGGGGGCCATCGGGGCAGCTAGCGCCGGCAGCGGCGAAGCAATCGCCTGGAAGATCCGCCGCGACGCCGTCGGAGCGATGGACGTCGAAAAGCTCAAACGCATCATCGAGCTAATTTTGCAACTGATCGCGGTGCTCATGCCGGACAAAGTCAAGGAAATCAGGTCGGTCGTAGCGGCAGGCCTAAGCACCAGCGAAGCGGCCAGTCTCGGACTGCGAAGGGAATAATACCCGCCCAGAAATTGAAGGTTGATAGCGAAAATGACACTGCGAACGGCATCACTCACGACTGGCTTTTGGGCAGCGGCGGCCTCACTCGCCATGCTGCTCGCTGGGTGTGATATGCTCGTGCCGCCCGTGCCAATCGACCCGCCTGAACCGCCGGTCATCGTGGAGCCGATCGCGAACGTCTCGTGGGCCATCGTGCTTTACGAGTCCTCGGACCTCACGCCAGAGCAGTCAGTCTTGAAGGCTGATCCGTTCTGGCAGACGGTCAAATCTCGCTGGTATGACGTGGATAGCCCTGACGCTGTGAGTGCCGTGAAGGCGACTGAAGGGTTAACGCGGCCAACGTTATTGCTGATCGACGGCAAGGGCCGGAAGTTGTGGGCAGGTCCATTGCCTAGCGAGATCGAAACGATCAAGCAGCGGATTAGAGGTGCGGCATGAGTGCTATTCGCAGGCTCGGTCTAGTCGCACCACCGAAGGGGTTTGTCTCATCTCACCCACCGCTCCTAGATGCCGAATCGCCAGTCGAGTTGCTCACTTGGAACGAGATCACCGACATCGCAAAAGGCGGCAAATTTGACGGTCGGCAACGCTATGCCGGGCTGTCGGTTGATACGCAAAAACACAATAATTGCGCTGGTGATTCTGCCGCTCAAATCGTTCGTAAGTCGATCTACGACCTCACTGGTAAAGATTATGACCTTAGCCCGACCTACACCTACTCGTTGATCAACAGCGGACGCGACAACGGTTCGATGCTCGCTGACGCGATGCTCGCTATCGAGCGAAAAGGTGTCTGCCTTCGCGACACCTGCGGGCCGGATGACATTTACCGAGAACGCTACGACACTGCGAAAGCCGACCGCGAGGCTCAACGGTTCAAAGTCCTGGAATGCTACGCCATTCGCGAACGCGACCTAGCAGGCGAGGAGCTTCAACGAGCGTTCTGGACTGCCCTATGCCTCGGCTTCAAGGTCGGTGTGGCGGTGCAGGTCGGCAGTCGGTTTGACTCGCTCAGCAGCGAAGGCATCGCGGGCGTTGATCGCGGCAGCGGCAATCATGCCGTTCATAGTTTCGGTATCACTTACGCAGCCGGCAAACTGGCTGCGGTTAGCGAAAATACCTGGGGAAAAAACTGGGGCCACTCAGGACGCATGCTTTTAACCTGGGATCACTTCGTCCAGACAATTGGCGTGCATAGTTTTTACGCCGCTCGCACTGCGGCAGAAGACCCCATGAACGCCGATAGGCCGCCTGAGGTGCGAGCATGAAACCAGCATCGAAAGGAATCGACATCGTCGCCTACGTCGGCAACCGCGTCTTCTCGCGGGTGATACAATGGCGGTCAGGCTCGAAGTTCTCGCACGTCGGCATGGTCTGCGAATGCGATGGAGTGGAATATGTGCTCGAATCTCTTGAAGGCAAAGGCGTGCGACTAGTACCGCTCACGCACTGGCTGACATGGCCGGGTAAGATCGTCGGCTGGAAACTTGACCCCAACATCGTCGGCGATGTCGATCGGCAAAACATGGTCGATTGGTGCGTTGCCCGCTTAGGCTGTGAATATGCTAGCCCGAAGCAATTTCTACGCTCCTTCGGGTATAGCTCACGCTGGTTGATGCGTTTGCTGCACCTGCGAATTGACTTAGAATTCGATCGCTTCTTCTGTTCTGAATATCTTTCCCAAGCGATGGAAAGTGTAGGTCTCGTGCTGCCGAAATACGGTAGCGAAATGACACCAGGCGACGTCACGAAACTGCCGTTTTTGATCAATCCAATCGAGATCAAAACATGAGCGACCCTAAGCATCCATTTTGGAAGATCCTACGCTTGGCCGTTGTCGGCGGCCTGATGCTAGGCTTTCTGTCGCTGAATTATAATCAATTCGATCAACGCGATGTGATTACCATCATCGGCGTGCTTGCTGGGCTGGGCGGTTTTGATATCGTAAAAGAACGAGCGGCGAAAGGTGACTGATCATGCGAATTGCGTTCTGCGTATTATTGCTTCTGACGGGTTGCGAAATGCTCGCTCCAAATGGCAACGGCAAGCAAACCCCGAAGCCAGTTCCAGCGGCACAAGTTGTCGAACTGCGAATCATTGTGGATGGTGAAGGCAAGATCAGCCTAGCGGGCGCGGGCGATATCAACGTGAAGTCTTTGAAGGCTTCCGAGAGCGACGAATGCGAGTGCGGCTGCGGTAAAAAAGGCTGTCAGTGCACTCGTGATAACGAGACTCAAGACCTCGGCGGCGGGGCGTCAAGTGACGCAGTGGACCGCAAGACCAGAACCGCCGTCGAGGATTTAACTAAACTCAAAAAGAGCCGCGATATCATCGTCATCAGCACGCAGGGCTGCCTTGCCTGCGATCTTGCAGCGGCAGATATGCGTCTTCTTGGTTTCGATGTGAAGGTTGTTTACGACCAGCAGGCTCGTCAGTATCCGACGTTAAAGAATCGGCGGGGTGATACCTACGAAATTGACGACGGTTACTGGAATACCGGCGACGACGATATCAGGGCCGCGAAGAAGCTAGCGGAGTAATATGGCAACAAAATACACCGGCAAAAGTGAAGTCGTCCGCTCGTGGCGTAACATGCTTAGCGGCATGATTGCACATCGCAACGAGCCTGAAACGCCGCCCAAAAGTGAATACACATGGCGGGATTACGACGAATCATTTCAGAATGAACCGCCGTTCGGATCGAAAGAATGGCGAGCCAGACAGGCCGAGCGTGTTGAGATTATTCGCTTCGTTAGAAAGTATGTTTATGAGCCATTCCCCGCGACTCGGTTGGTCGACGCCTGCGAAGGTGATTGATATCCACGACGGCGATACTCTGACGGTTGAAGTCACTCGGCAGATCACGGTCAGGCTGAAAGATTGCTGGGCACCTGAAACTGGCATGCGAAATGGCAATCGTCGCATCACGCATGACGAACGGGAACGCGGCCAACAATCGCGGGACGAACTAGAGCGACTGCTCAACGAGTGCGGCGGGGTCGTTACGCTATTTGTGCCGACGACCAAAGATCGAAGCTCGATTGATGCCGAGCTAGCCCTGACATTCGGGCGAGTGGTGGGCGAGATTTGGGACGAAGACCTCAACATTGGTGACGAGCTTGTGCGTCGCGGGTTTGCGACGGCGAAGAAAGTTTAGGATTATCTTCACTTTCCAACGCGGTCAAAATCTGTTACTTGATCGGCAGCGGGCTGGACTTCGCTCATCAATCAATCGCCAAAAATGATCGACAAAATGACGCTATTCGCTGACTACTTTTCTGAGAACGCCAACTGGCTGGTGCCATGTGCTGTGGGTATCACAGGCGGAGCCATTGGATGGCTCACAAAACTCACAATGACACTGACCCGCATTGAATCTCGCCTTGACTACGTCGTTCAATCGGCGGACTCAGCGGGAAAGGCTTCGACATCAGCGAGAGAATCAATCGTCGCAAAAATCGACGGGCTAGACGCAAGAATCAGGTCTATCGAACTCAATCAGGCTCATGCACACTGAGGCTTAATAAATGTTCAATCAGTATATTCCCGACCGCCTCGAAGCGGTAACACCGTCAGACACCACCAACTATGACAACACTGCCTCAGGCTTTATGGTCGAAACTAGCGGCGGCGTGGCCGTAGTAACACATCCCGGAGCGGCTGCGGTCGTCATGCCGTGTGTGGCTGGAGTTCAGTATAAAGTGCGGCATGTTCGCATTGATGCGACTGGCACGGACGCCGTTGGTGATATTGTCGCCTTCTTCTAGGCTTGAAAAAAGGTGCAAAAGTGACAGAGGACGAACTTGATCTTGTCGAGACGGAAAAGCTCATCGCTGCATTGAAGCGGCGAAATGAGCTATTGATTGTCATCGGGATGAATCCCAAGAATATCACGCAGAGCGACTTCATGATGAGCATCAACGGCAACAAACTAGCCGCAATGGCGATGCTGCAAATTGCGACCGATCGGTTGACCGCGAACATGTACCTTGAGTTTGACAGCGTGTTTGATGGGAATTTGTAATGCGTGAGGTGTTAAAATGATTTCATCAGAAGGCATAGAGCATAACTTATCAGGCAGGACTGAGGCGGCACTCTATCGAAAAGCTATTAAACAGCGGTGGCCATTGCCTGAGAAATACAAGCAGGCAGTGATTGAACGGCAAGTCAAGATTGCTGTTTCGCCGGAATCGACGCCTCGTGAATCGACATCAGCGGCGAAAGTAATCATGACGGCTGAGGCTCAAAACCAAGCCGACGAGTTAAAATTAGAGCCTGCTGAAGTCGGTCAGCATGTGCATTTCCATCAACACGGCGAGGGCGTGAATGGCGAGCTTGGGACCGGCGAGCACAACGCTAAAAGGCTTGAGCGACTCAGAACTGCTATTGCTGAGCGCGAGCGAGCTAGCGGAATTGGAAACGCTGGTTGAGCAGGAATTGTTCCTCGAAATGCCGCCCGAATGCCGTCCCGCCAAGATTAGCCTGCGGGAATATACCGAGCAAATTTGGCCGACGATCGAACCGACGTCTGACCTTTCTTGGAACTGGCACTTAGACATCTTCGCGAAGAAATGTAACGACATCGCTCGCAAGCGGTCTCGTGATACGATCGTAAATGTGCCGCCGGGAACGATGAAATCGCTGTGGTGGAGTGTCATTTTTCCAACGTGGGTTTGGACGTGGTGGCCGGAATCGCGATGGATGTTTTCAAGTTATAATGGCGGGCTTTCAATACGCGACTCAACGAAGCGGCGAAGGGTGATTGAATCCGACTGGTATAAACGCTCCTTCGGTGTGCATCTGGTTCAAGATCAGAATCAAAAGATCCGCTTTGAAAACACGCTGGGCGGTTTCATGTTTGCCACGTCGACCTTCGGGCAGGTCACTGGCGAGCATATTGACTTTCTGCTGAACGACGACCCGCATAAAGCGGATGAGGTCTATAGCGAGACTGAGCGGCAGTCGGTGATTGATTCGTACGAAAGCAATTACACGACTAGAGGCGTTAGTCGTAACGTCACTCGCATGGTGATCATGCAGCGTTTGCACGTCGAAGACCTTTCGGGCGTGCTGAAAAAGACAGGCGAGTGGGATCATATTTGCCTGCCTATGCGGTATGAATCAGGGCGTGATGACATACACGCCGAAGACCCTCGCAAAGAAGATGGGGAGCTACTGTGGCCGGAGCTATTCAGCGAGGAGAAGGTTGCGAAGCTCGAAGCCTCGCTGGGGATTAGTAAAACAGCGGGCCAACTTCAGCAGCGACCGCCTGACCAATTAACGGGGGTAGAATGGCCTCAGTCATACTTCAGTGAAGATATCTTCTGTGCTGAGCATCGTTGGCCTGAAGCGTTTCAGATGGGTGTGATGGCGTTAGACCCGTCGAAGGGTAAAGACGGCAAAAAAGGTGACTATTCGCCAATCCTATTTGTGGGCGAAAATGGCGGGAAACTGTGGGTTGATGCCGATATCAAACGCAGGCCGGTTGAGCAGATCGTTGACGACGGGATTGATATGGCGACCAAATACGGCCAATATTTGTTTGCCTTCGCGATCGAAGGCAACGGCTTTCAGGACTTGCTCAAACCGATGTTCGAGCGGCGGTTGATTGATCGCGGTCTGCTACCGTTGCCATTTCAAATCGTCGTCAATTCCGTGAACAAGAAATTGCGAATTGCAAGGCTCGGACCATACTTTCACGGTAAGCAGATTGTGATTCGTGACAACGAAGGCGGCAGATTGCTGGTTAAACAGTGCTCGCAATTCTCTATGAAAGAACAGTCTGGCGTTCATGACGACGGGCCAGACTGCTTAGAGATGGCGATTCGCGTAGGGCTTCAGATGCAAGGCGTGCGGTTATGATTGATAACTTTGATGCGGCAAATATCGGGCGGACTGCTGAAAGCGTGTTATGCGATTGGCTCGAATCACAACTGCAAGTGATGGGTCCGATTACTGATCCGTCTGACCCGCAACTCGGTGTGGATGGTAGGCTGTGGGATGTGCTTTCCACGGGGGACGAAGGCGACTTCATTCCATACCGCACTGAAGACGACTTAGCACGCTGCCGCCGAATCGGTGAGTGGCTGTATTGGGCTTGCCCGTGGGCACGGGCCGCACAAGAAAACCGAGTCTCGTATGTTGTTGGCTTCGGGCATACCTATAGTGTGAATGCACGCAAAGACCGCGAACCAACAGGCGAGCAAAAGCGGCGGGTTTATGAGTGGCTGAAGGAATGGCAGAAGCTCAATAGGTGGTCACAGCGGCAGCGTGATAATCAACTGCAAGGTGATATGCTGGGCGATGTGTTCCTACGCAAATTCGATCTAGGAAATGGCTTCCTAGTCGTGCGTCCGATTCACCCGTCAGCAGTAAAGCGGCCTGATGATAAGATCGACGATCGGTTCTTGTTCGGCATTGAAACCGACCCGAACGACGTCGAGACGGTGCTGAATTACTGGGTGAATGGCGAGCCTATCGAAGCAAGTCTCATTCAGCACAGGAAATACTGCCCGCCACCGTTCGGCAAACGCGGGACGCCGTTACTGTGGGCGTGGCGATTTCATTTCCAGCGTGCTCTAAACATGCTGCGAAATGGCAGCAAGGTCGTCGAATTGCAAGCGACATACGCTGTGATCAAGAAGGTCGCGAAGCAAATGGCGGCGAATATGTCCGCTTGGGCGGCTGGTAATTCGAACGCCAGAGCGACGGTATCACAGCCAGGAATGGGCACTGGCAGCAGCAACGCGACGAACTACCAGAACGAGCAGAACGGCAAGATCGTTACGATTCCCGACGATCAACAGATCGAGCTACCGGGCATCGGAATTGATCCGTCGCGGTATGATGCCAGCGTTGGCACTGAGATGCGATCGGTCGCAGCGGCGATTGTCATGCCTGAATTTATGATGTGTTCAGACGCTCGAAATGCGAACCGAGCATCAAGCATTGTGGCGGGTGATCCAGCAGAACAAAACTTCCTGCGATTACAGCAGCAGGCGATCGACTGGGATCTTGAGATTATCAACGAAGCCGCTCAGTTAGCGGTTGCGTTTGGTGTGCTTCAAGAAGCCGATCTTGAAGACTTAGAGATCGTTGCGACCGCTCCTGAATTGTCGCAGAAGGACAAACTCAAGGACGCTCAATCGCGGAAGATTGACATCGAGAGCGGTATTCTGTCGGTAAAAACTGCGACGGTAGAAAGCGGTCGCGACCCTGAAGTTGAGCAGCGAAATAAGCAGGAAGAGCGGGAAGAAAATAACGAAATGAGAATCGCTCCGCAGGAGCGTGTTGATAATATGCCTGAGCCAATTGATGGCGAACCAGACGAAGGAGATGAGGACGATGAGCCAACTGATTCTGAACCGAAAACAAGTAATTGACCTGACGGCAGAAGTCGTTGCACAAGGCGCGGAAGTCACCGCGACGCTGCAAGAAATGCGAGATTTCTTCGGGCTTGATCAGCCGATTGCTGCCGAAGCGGCGGTTGAAGACGTGGCTGAAGATGTCGAGGATGCCGAATAGTTTTGAGCCATTTCCCGGAAGCGGTCCGACCGGGTTGGCAAGCGGACGTGATACACCCGCTCTGCCACTACTCCAGGAGTTACATCTCGCCGGGCTATTAGCCTGAATTCCTACACATGACGCAATAACATCGGGAACGCACGCTCTTTCCCCTGCCGTGTTGTTCGCACCGCAAGCGAGATACTTTTTACCTTCATACCGTAAAGCAAGATGGCTAGCCCGAAGACGATCAACGAGCGAATCGCAGCGGCATTAGGTCAGTTGCACGTCGAGAAGATCGTGCAGGCTGATGCTTTGGCCGACTCGTTGGATGAGGTGACAATCTCGGCGATCGACAAGGCGGTCAGAATTGCCAGCAGCATTCGGACGGATGTCGTCAGCAAGATCTTGAGCATCGGCGGCGTACTAAAGAACCTGCCGAATCAGTATCAAAAGCACTTAGCTCCGCGATTGGCGAAGCTCAATTTGTGGGCTTCCCAGAAGGCGGCATTGATTTTTACGACTGAAGTTCCGCGAACGTGGATGGCTTCGAAAATTAAAACAGAGCAGGCGAAAAGCGGTAAGAAAGAAACGCCGCCCAGCAAGATTCACGAGATGCCGAAGGACGAGTATGAATCGCTCGTGCAGCGGTATGTGTTGAAGCCTCGCAAGAAGGCTGATATTGAAAAAACAATGAACCGACCGGTTGAAATCGTAAAACCGGATGGGCAGCGTGAAGTGCTGACATGGGAAGAACGCATTCAAAATCTGAGCAAACTGGTCGATCCTGAAGCGGTCGCGAAAAAGGTAGTCATCGCTCAAGAGAGCGGCGAATCGGCGCAAAAGCTCGCTGAAATGCTGGTATCAGAAACGAAGGGTGTGGGAGCGTCTGCGAAGCGTATTGCACGCACAGAAACGCTGCGGCAACTCGAAGACGAGCAAGTGCAGCGGTATGACGAACTTGGTGACATTTACATTGGTCGGCAGTATATCGCGACGCTCGATGAACGAGTCAGGGCGGAGCATGCTATTTTGCATGGCCGGATATGGTGGAAGGACCGGCAGCCATATCTGACCGAGTTTCCTTCGCCGCCTATCGCTGCAAACTGTAGGTGCTATTCAGCGAGCGTATTAGCACCGCCAGAAGATGCTCTGAACGACCCAGTGTATCTAGCGGAACTGAGGTCGCTCACCGCTGGGGGGCCAGACGTGAATAGCATGTCGGCATGGTGGAACGAAACTGACATCGAGCGGCGGCGATTGAGCGTTGGCACAAAACGCTATAACACGTTGGCCGATCACTTAGGCCGGCAGCCTGATTGGGTGGACTTTATCAATGTCGACGGCGGGCTGATGAAACTGCCCGCACTTCTCAAAGAGACCGAAGAGCAGCGGCAGCGACGCCGGATGGCCATCAATATGACGGTCGGCGATCAAGCGAGATTGGCGGCGGATGTTAAGCAGTTGGGCTTCACGATTCAGGGTTGAAATCAATGCGACAGATCGAAGGTGCGAAGACTGAAGAATTACTGCATGCCGTGCATGCGTGCCGATCCGTTCTGCTCTGCGAAGTCGCTGGGCAGTGGGGTGTCACTCCGGTTGGCAACATTGATTTAGAGCGGTGTCTGCGAATCGTGGAAGCTTATGAGGCGAGAGCGTCTGTTGTCTCGACGGATATCAGGCGACTGATCGCAGACATCAAAGAAGGCCGAAAGCGAGGCGTCTAAGTGGCTGGGAATCAAGGTGCAGCCTCAGTGACATGCCCGTTCTGCAAAGTTAAAACGACGCAGAAAGTAGAGGCGGTTTATCACCGCACTCGCCTGCGAGTCGACGGTCAAATGATCGAAAAGGACTTCGTGTGCCGCTACCGACGCTGCCTTAAATGCGATAATACTTTCAAAACGACCGAGAGCGTTTCAGGTTAGCCCATCACGATTCCGACTGAGAATGATTGCGATCCAGTGCCGGCGAGATCGAGCGTTTTGACCGTGCTGCTAATGTCGGCCAGTGTGTCCGCGAAGGTCATGGCGAGCGTTGAGCCGGCAGGTACAACGACGCTACCTGAAGCTCCAAAAATGCTATAACCGTTCGTCGCTCCTTTGCTGATAGTCACCTGATTGGCAGCGGCATTCTTGAAAATTAGCGATTGAACCTTCAGGCCAGTGCCGTCAACCGTGCCTTGTGTGCCGGTCAATGCGGTCAGGTCGATCGTCGCTGTACCGCTCGAAAGTGCCTTCGTGAAATAGGCGCATACAGTTGCCGGTGGCGTGCTACTCGCATTCAGAGCGAGCGTCGTATCAAACCCATCATGCGTGATGGCATTACCACGAGCCGACGCGGCTGGAACATTGCTCGTGAGCGTTTCTGTTGTTTTTACAGACAGAGTAACGGCGACTGAAACAGTCATTTGATGAGCCTTGTTTTCTACCGGGTATAAATTACATGTTTCGCTACAAAATAGCCTATTGAACGGCACTCACTGTAACCGTATCAACGCGGCATGGCTACCGCAAAAACTATCAACCGCGAATCTGACGAAGTCTGCGAATCCCTCGCAAACAGCGGGGCGATTGTCGATCGCGATGCCAGTCTCATTCGTGGTGTCAAGATTCTTGGCTTCACTTCAAAGAACAAGCGGACTTACCCGCCTGAAATCGTGCGGCAGTCTGTCGAGCAATACGAAGGCAAGCGAGTCAACCTCGATCATCCCGACGCGAACCAACTTGGCAAACCGCGTTCGGTACGAGATCGGTTTGGTACTCTGACGGGTGTCAGATTTGTCGAAGGCAAAGGCTTATTTGCCGACCTCAAATTCAACCCGAAGCACGCTGCCGCAGATCAAATCACATGGGCCGCCGAAAACGATGCAGGCTCGATTGGTTTTTCACACAACGCGACGGTCAAAACTCGCCAGGGCAATGACGGCAACGTCGTTGTCGAAGGCATTTTGAGTGTAAGGCACGTTGATATTGTTGCCGATCCGGCAACTACTGACGGCGTGTTTGAGCATGATACTTTTAAGACAACGGAAGGCGATGATATGGACTTCACAAAAGTCACGCTTGAAGACTTGAAGGCCAATCGGCCTGACATCGTTGACGCGATCGAGTGGGCGAAGGCCAACGAGTTTGCAGAGCAAACTAAAGAGCTAGCGAGCCTCAAAGCAGCGGACGCAAAACGTCAAAAGCAGGCTGTTATTGAGGCAGAATTGAAGGCCGCGAAGCTTGATCCCGCCGACGCCAAGCACTGCTCAGCGGTCTTTTTGGAGCAACTCAATGCCCTGGAAGACGAGCAGGCTCGCAAGAGTTTGATCGACGATCGTGCGGTATTGGTGCTCGAAAGCAAGACCGACAAAGCACCGCAAAAACCGTTCACGGTCACAAATACTACCGAGAGCGTGACGCCATTAACGCGGCAGGAAATCCTCGCTGCATTTCGTCGCTAATTGATCCCACGAACATTTATTTGAGAGGAATATGCAATGTCTGTTGCATTGATCAACAAGCCGGATTCGATCGAAAAGCGACGTTTAGCGTTCTTCATCGAAGACGACTTCGAAGGCTTCAACACGGGTGATACTTGGACGTCCGTTGTTGCTGATGCTGGTACTTCAGCGGCAGCGACCGACGCGGCTGGCGGTGTATTAGCGCTCGGCACAGCGGCGACCGATAACAATGAAGCCTATGTCAAAACGACGAAGGAAGTCTTCAAGATCGCAGCGAACAAGACCATTGAGGGTCAGGTTCGTGTGCAGTTTTCTGAAGCTAATACCGACGACGCAAACGTATTCGCCGGGTTCGCCGATGCTATCGGTGCGAACACCCTGGTTGATGACGGGGCTGGCATGAAAACCAGCTTTAGCGGTGCGGTGTTTTTCAAAGTCGACGGCGGAACCAAGTGGAAAGTGCTTAGCTCGATTAGCACTACACAAACAAGCAATACGACTGACGTGACTGCGGGCGGAAGCTCTTATCAGTTGCTCACGATTCGAATCGTGCCGATCAGCAGCACTGAGGCTGATGTTACGTTTTTTGTCGACGATCAACAGTGTCGCGACAACACGACCGGCGAGCTTATTAATCACCGTATCACCTACACAGGTGCTACTGAAATGCAATTGGGCTGGGGTGTTAAAGCAGGTGGTGCAAACGCCGAAACGCTCAATATTGATTATGTCACCGGCGCGATGACTCGCTAACGCGATGACTCGCTAATTACTTCCAAACCTTTGGCCTCGCTAACTGCGAGACATAAATACTCAATCTCACTTTCAAAGGATTACGCCATGCGTGGCCTGCAACTTTCGAAAATGATCGCCGCTCACGGCATTAAGCCTGTCGTCCAAGAGTTGAGCGAGGCCGTTAGTGACTTTTGCGAAGGCAAAACGGGCGGGTTGAACCCGTTCGATTTCAATTTCCGTGATGCCTTTTTGGAGACCGTCAAAGACGGTCATCAGGTGAGTGAAGCGTGGCGGCGTGAAGAGATCGTCGAGTCCGACGCCGTTAATACTGCAGCATTCCAGGCGATTAGTCGCACATTCATTGCAGGCATGGTTCGCAGTGCTTATGCGAATCCAGGCTTTGTATTTACGGGCCTAATCCGCTCGGAACGCAGCACAAATCCAGGTATCGAGATTACTCCTGAAGTTGCTCCGATTGGCGAGCAAAATCAGGTTGTCGGCGAAGGCCAAGAGTATCCGGTGCTTGGACTTTCCGAGAACTGGACTGAGCGACCACTCATGAAGAAGCGTGGCAGCACGATCTTCCTCACGAAAGAAACGATCACGATGGATCGCACTGGCGTCATTCAGGAAGAAGCTCGCCAGCTTGGTTATTGGCTCGGACTCAATAAAGAATTGCGTCTGATCGACGTCGCGATTGGGTACACCAACACCTACAAGCGAAACGGCACGGCCAGTAATACTTATCAAACCGCGACGCCGTGGATCAACGATCAGTCGAATCCGTTCGCGGATTGGACTGATTACGACGACAGCCGCAAATTATTCTATGATATGCGTCACCCTGACACCGGCCTGCCAATCTTCCTGGGCAGCGAAACAATTGTTGCACCTGCGACGAAGCGGGCCACCTTCAGCCGAGTGCTGTCGGCGACAACCGTTGAAACCGGTGTAACGACCGACGCTCTGCGAACCATCGGCGGCAACCCGATTAGCGGTGTTAACGCTCAGTACTCCGAGCTTCTTGATTATCAAATCGCAGCTCGTGGATTGGCAACCGCTGCTAATGCTCGCTCATGGTGGTTGCATGGCAACCTAGGTGAGGCTTTCGGTTATGCGGAGATCTCGCCGCTGATGCTGGAGCAAGCCTCGGACGCTGCGATTGCTCAACTTAGTTTCACTCGTGACATCATCGCTGGCTACAAGGCCAGCGAGAAGGGTGTTGCGTTCGTGAAAGAGCCTCGAAAAGTCGTTCGCAATAAGAACTAAGCCTGACGGCTTCACGTCATCGAGGCCGTTGGCAGTATGTGCTAGCGGCCTCTTTTTCTATACGCCGAAGGCTTAATTCATCATGTCGAAATCAGACAAAAAACCGTCGCCACATGCGGCGGAGCAAGCCCAAGAAAACGCAATTGAGCGGCAGAATCAATCGTCTGCCGAATTGCCAATCAAGTCATATAGCGTCTGCCTTTCGGGTCTGGGCGGCACTCCTATTGGCGTGCAATCAACCACGATCGAAGGTGCTGCGGACGAATTTTACAAGGTTGCTTTTCAGTGCGATCGAGCGTTGCCGCTCACGATTACTGAGGTCCAATAAATGCCAACGGCGGCTGAAAATCTTGCGACGATTAAGTCAACGGCGATAACGCGAATCATTGCGATTCAAGCGGAAATCGCTGACGGCGACGTTCGTAAGCCGACCTACTCCGTCGAAGGCAGATCGGTCAGTTGGAACGAATTTCGTCGGTCGCTGCTCGACGAAATGAAGATGATGCAAGAGCAGATTAAGTGGGCTGATCAGCAGATCGCGAACGAGACTGGTCCGCTCGAATTTATTGCTCTCGGATATAGCTAAAGGTGCATTGTGGCTCTCGATATCACTGGCGACTTTTCGGTTGTTGACAACCTAGAAACGATCACGGTCACGTTGAAAGACACGACCAGTGAGAGCGTTGCTAGTTGTTTTTCAACACCGATCAGAACGCGGGAAATCGAAGCTAGCGATGGACGTTATACGGTAGGTGATATTCGATTTCATGTGCCGGTTGATAATACGACTAGCCCGCCAGACGTGGGAGGCACAATTACGACGGCAGGCGGTGCTGTTTATACGATTCTTGATGTGTCAAACGCTGGCATGTCGGGAATCTATAAATGTGGGGCGAGGCTGCTTGATATCTATAACGAACTCAACACGCTGATCACGGTGCAGGTTGCTACTTGGGCGAAGAATGCGAATGGCGTGCAGGAAGCTACTTGGGCGAATGAAGCGACCAGCGTGAGAGCAAAAATACAACCTGCAACCGAGCAGATTGAGAGCGACGAAGGTTCTCGAAATGTGCGGAAGCGTTTCACGATTTACCTAGAAGCGGATCGGGTGATGGATCATTCGCGACGCATTATCGGGCCTGATTCGGCGGTCTATAAGTTTCTGTCATATACGAAACGCGAACGATTGGATCAGTTACCAAGCGTGCTTGTGGAGCTTCTGTAATGGCCAAAAACGGATATCAACTACTAGAGCAAAAACTGAATAAGGCGAGCCTCAACGCTATTAAGCGGGTGACATCGTTTTTCCATCAGAAGGCTCGTGAGGCGGTTGGTGTGCCAAATTCAGGCGTGAAGATTTCTGCGAAACGGATGCGAGAACAGGCACAGAAACAACTCGGCAAGCGAACCAAGGGCTTGGTATCAATCAGTCATGACAAGGACGTTTACAGCACTGAAAGCGATATTGCGAGGTACGGAACTAGCCTCAAAACGTCGCGAATGTGGCATGATAAGAGCCTGAATAACAACAAGCGATCGGCAACGATTTACCCCTACCCGTCATTGCCTGGGGAGCCACCGCGTAAGCGGACGGGCGAAGGGCAGCGGTCGATTCAATTTGAAATTGACGAGAACGTTCCAGCGGGGCGAGTCGGCGTTATGCCAGGCGGAAAGTATATGGTTTATCTCAATTTCGGTACGAAGCGAGTTGCGGCGAGGCCGTGGGTTGAGACGACATTGAGAAAAAACGAAGCAGCAATGGCAGTACTTGCTAGGTCAAAATAACAAGGTGAAACGTGGCAGACGCCGTGCAAATTGCTCCGGTATTACATGCAGTTTGGACCGCTTCAGCGGCCTTAACTGCATTAGTACCGGCATCGCGTTTTGTCACAGGCGAAGTCATGTCGGAAAGCATGACCAGACCTTATGTGACGGTCAATTTCGATCAGGCGCAAGTGACTGTGACGAATTCAGGCAGGGCTGATCGAGCAACTGTTTTTTTTGATGTGTATTCCGACGCGGAAGCGACGGCGGACACTATCGGCAGAACGATCGTTGAGGAATTTTGCAGGACTAATAGCGGGCGGCACGCCAGCGGCAACACAACTGTTGATTGCGATTTGCCGTCAGCACCAATTCGGGAATGGACTGACCTAGATCGGTGGCATTTGCAACTGACGTTGCAGGCGACCGCTCAAGCACTCTTTAGCTGAAGGAATATAACATGGCCGCAGGAACACTAGCGACTTACAAAGGCTCGACGCTCAAGCTCGCTGCGACTGGCGTGACGCCGCTCGTTGAGGAGCCGCATTTCAAGGGCTGGTCGCTCGGTTTTACGGCGACCAAGTCGCGAACCGCGACAAACAGCACGGGCGGGTATACCACTGGCTCGACTGGCGTAGTGACATGCGAAGGCACTGTCACTTACGAACAGCACGAAGGCGAAGTATCACCGATCAAGATTGGCGACATCATCGACGCCGAATTCTACGTCGGCCCGGTGGCTGGTGGTAATTATTACAACGGCACGTTCATTATCACTGCCGGGCCGAAGGAATTGACGGCGGATCTTGAGGATTCATCTCAGTTCGTGATGCTGGAATATGACGTTGAATGTCGCGGTGTGGTTGGTGCAACTGGTGACGTTGCTCCGATCCCGACTTAATTTTGAGGCTGTCTGCCGAGGCGGGTGGAGTGTGGTCGCACCTTCCCCGCGAAGCCCGACCTCGGCAACTTTTGAAAGGTGCTCGTTATGCTCGATGGTGTTATGCACTTAGGACGCTTAGTCGTGCCTTACGTTCTCGGCGAAAAGACATTGCATTTGAGTGTTGGTCGGACTCTCGCTGAATACCGCGAAGTCGAACAATACATCACAGCGATGAGACGCAATCCAGTCGATGTCATTAAGCAGGCGGCGGACTTGCCTGCGAATGTGCTGGGTTTGCTGGTTGCCGAGTCGATCAAAGTTGCGTCTGCTCCGACGTATGTTCGCGGTGATGAGTATCAATCATTTGAATCGTCACCTCGTGGCATGGCGTTCGACGTGTGGCGAGCATTGCGTGATAATGAAGAAGAATTCGGCATGATTCCGCAGGGTGAAAAACGCAATGCGGCCTACGTCTTCGGCGGTAAGCGGTACACGCTAGGGCCTGACGAAGGCGTGCAAAAAGTGCTCGATCTCTTCGACGAATACGGCGGCGACGCCATTCAAGAGCTTGCCAGGATTGCACGAGCAAGCTCGCAGCAGGTGGCGTTGGGAAACTCGAATGGCCCGACCGAGACGACGGGCCAGACGCAGACGCCTACCGAATCTTGAATAATTCATTAGCGGAACGCGGTGTTTATCGGCGGATGCCGTGGTCTCAAATTTACCGTATGATGGGCGAGAAAGGATTCTCGTTCGCTGCGGTCGATGAAATGACACTGCTAGAGGTGTTCACGCATCTGGGTGCGAATATCCGAGGCATGGGCGGCCTCAAGCTCAAGAGGAAAAACTGACATGGCGTTTACTCTTGAGAATCCGGTTGTCGAATTTACCGCGAAAGGAATCGCGGACGTTCTTGCTCAGGCGGCGAAAGCGACTGCGGCGGTTGAAAATTTTGCGGCATCGACAAGCAGGCTGGAGAAGTCTGCTACTGCTTTTGCTGTGGTGAATGGTGTTGCGTCGGAAGTCGCTGCCATTCTGCCGAATGTTGCTACTGGATTTAATACAGCGGCAACTGCGGCTGCCCACTTAGGCGAACAACGAACGCCGATTGCTCAATTGGCCGTCGAGCTTGCGAAGATCAAAAAGAGTGTCACCGATGCCACTACCGCGATGGCGCCGAAGGCTTCTAAGGGTGGCTTTTTTGCCGGGCTGCAAAGCATGGCGAACGAGATCATCGGGAGTTTTTCAAAGCAATCGCTCGGCAAAGGCTTGAGCACGTTTGAGACGTCGCTCGGTACGCTGACGCCTAAATTGACGGCGGCGACAAATGCACTCGCTCAAACGACGCCGGTAGTAAATAGCTTTACGGTAGCAGTTCCAGCGGCGAGTTCTGCGACTCGGCAACTCGCAGTTGATATGGGTGCTTTGCGATCAAATAGCAGCGGGGCTGCTAAGTCGTTGACACCGCTGACGGCGGTAATGGCACGCATTGCAAAAGATGCTGGCGGTGCCGCGACTGGTACTTCATCGATGATGAAATCAATCACCTTCGGTGCGTCCGCTCGTGGTACTAAGGCCTTCGAAGCGGCGTTGACGCAGATCAAACCGAAGTCGGATTTGGCGAATAGTGCCTTGGCCGTTTTGACGCCGACGCTGGCAGGCTATACGCAGCATGCTCACACAGCGGCGATTACTACCAGAGACTTTGCGAGATCGCTGGCTGAAGTGAAATCAGGCTCTACGGGCCAGAGTCAGCAGGTCGGCTCGCTAGCTGATGCGATGAAAAAACTAGCGACGGCAACGGCGGGAACTGCGGGCCAGAAAGGCGGATTGAGAGGCTTTTTCTCAGGCTTTACGCCGCCCAACATGGGTGGTTTTTCGTCACAGTTAAGCGGTATCAAATCGCAGTTACTCGGTATCGTCGGCGTTACTTCAGTCGGTGCCTTAGGTGCTGGCGTGCTCAAGCTCGCTGCCGATGCCGAGACGCTACAGGTCTCGTTTGAGACGTTGCTGGGTAGCAGTTCCCAGGCGAAGACGATGGTCAAAGACCTGCAAAAACTCGCTGCAGAAACGCCGCTTTCCGAGATGGGTGTCGGCGACGCGGCTAAAAAAATGCTGGCATTTGGCTTCGCTGCCGAGTCGATTATTCCCATGCTAGCCACGGTGGGCGATGCCGCTACATCTATTGCTGGCGGCGGGGCAGCAGGCGAGGAAGCACTAGCGGGAGTTGTGCGTGCCCTCGGTCAAATTAAGCAAAAGGGCAAAGTTCAGGCTGAGGAGTTTAATCAGCTAGCTGAGCGTGGCATTGGCGCTTGGGATATGCTGGCGACCGCAATGGGCGTTTCGGTAGCAGAGGCTCAAAAGCAGGTGACTGCCGGAAGCGTATCAGCACAGGTCGGAATTGATTCCCTGATGAAAGGCATGCAAGAAAAGTTTGGCGGCGGTATGAAACGCATGTCGCAAACTTCCGCTGGTCTATTTTCGACGTTGATTGATTCGTTTCGCTCGCTAGGCCGTAACATTGGCGAGCCGTTCCAGCCGTTCGTCAAATCAGCATTGAAAGCCGGTATAGAAGCTACATCGAGCCTACAAGCGGTCATCATGCCGAGTGTTAGAGTTCTTCAGCAGGCACTCGGCAAAGAACTAAAGCTCAACATCGACGCCAATTCGGTCACAGCAATCGGCGATACGCTGGCGAGTATTACGCAGACGGTCGTTGATGGTGTTAGTTCGATCAAGAATTGGCTGCTTTCACTGTCGCCTACTGTGCTCAAATTCGGCGGGGCGTTCGCTAGTATTCTGCCGCTCGTTTCAGCCTTTTCGACAGGCATGAGCCTACTTGCTCCAGTGCTAGCAGTGCTGCTTAATCCAGTCGGATTAATCACGACAGGCGTCGTCGCGCTAGGTGTCGCATTGTCGCAAAATAAAGGCATTGCTACCGCGTTTGGCAATGCGACAAAAGCAGCGTTCGAGCTGGTGACTTCAGCGTGGCAAGCGGCCTCAGAAATGGCAGGCGAGCTATGGGCAGCAATCGGCGAAACAGGGGCTTGGGACGCGATTCAAACCGGTATCAAAGGCACAATGAATTGGATTGCTAGTCTAATGACTGACGTCGCATTCATGGCTCGAAATTGGAAGCAATCGGCGGTAATCGTTGGCGAATCTGTCAAGCTGATGTGGGATAACACTAAGCAGGCTTTCAGAAATATCGGTCAAAACTTTTTCGACTTTATTGCGGCACTCGAATCGTTCGCTAACGGCGAAGGTTTCAACTTTCAGTGGACTGGCCTAGCGGAAGGCTTCGAAAATTCAACACAACGAATGCAGAACGCAATCAGCGAGATGCAGGCGAATGAAGAAAAGAGGCTGAAAGATCAAGCAGATGCACAGCGAAAAGTTGCTGAAGATAGCGTTGTCGCGACTCAAGAAACCGAGAACAAAAAGGAACAGATTCGTAAAGCCGGTGCTGATTCTAATGCTGAAACGCAAGACAAGATCAAGCGTGATATGCAATCAACGTCAATTTCATGGGTTGATGTTGCTGACCGCATCAAAGCAGGGTTCGATACATTTCCTAAGCCAGACGAGCCATCTTTAGGCCGCTCAATTGGAGAAGCCGCCGATAAAAATATGATGCAAGCGGCAAAAGATAGCCTCACGGGATTCACCGACGCTCAGATTGCGGAATCTCAAGCGGCGGGCTTTAGCGATGGGAATGAGAGTGCTAGACGCAGAGCAGCGATTGAAGAAGCGGCGGCAGAGGCGGCAACTGTTGCTACTCCAGACGAACAAGGGCATAAACTGCTACAGGAAGTCGCTAAGATTCAAGAGCAAATGACACAGTTGATGACGCAACTGGTAACAGCGGCGACGTCGACGGGCCTGAAAATTGAGCCTCAACCAGCAACACTAGGCTAATATATGCCATCGACAGCAATACCATTCGAGGAGATCACGCCGAAAGGTGGCGGGCTGAAAGTCGCTCGTGACGGATCGGCATCGGCAACTCGCGTTTTTAAGGTGTCAGGCCCTAATTCATTGGGCTTTATGTCGTATTTGCTCACCGGAGATCTAGGCTTCCCATTGGCTTATCCGGGCCTTCCTGGAATGCGAGTCGACGAAGTAACGCGGGAGAATTACACAGATAAGGCAACGGCGGCTTCGTTCGGTACTTATACCGACGCGGCGAATCATCTTGCCGTCCGCGAAGAAGTCGAAATCACAGTCACATACAAACCTTTTCCGATTCCTTCGGCAGGTGATTCTGCTGATTTACCGAGTGGCACATGGGCTGAATATAAAACTAGGGCGGCAGGTGCGAGGCGGTCCATTCCAAAGACTCAGCTAACGTGGGCAACAGACGGCAAGCCAGTCATCGGCGAAGATGTCGAAGACTCGCTCTATCTTGTTGAATCCGAGCATGTTGTCACATGGCACAACGTGCCGAATCCCCCTTGGTCAGCGATTGCAAACTGCGAGGGTTGTATCAACGCCAATGAGTGGCGAATCCCTGGAACGCCGCAATATGTGTTTGCCGGGACGATGCTGTTTATGGGTGCGACGACTTCACTGAAACTCGATCTAAATAGCTCGAACAACAAACGCTCGCTGGAATACTCGTTTCGATCGCGGCATTGGCGAGTCGGTCAACTGGGAAGCGGCAACGTCAAGAATACGGCAGGATCTTATCCCGGCACGGTTTACGGCTGGCAGTATATTATTCGGCCTGACGCGGCGGACGGTATTAAACTAGACCGACCAGTGCGACCGAATGGCAGTTACCTTTACTCGACTGCAAATTTTGCGACGCTCTTTCAATTTGAAGCGTTTCCGTAAAAAGGTGGGCGACATGGCCGAGTTCAAGGCGGGTCAGCCGCTCACAGCACAGGCACTTAACGAAGCATTCGAAGAAGTCTCGACGAATCGCAGCGAGGTGCCTTCGTTCGGCGAGCGGGTGCCGCAAAATAATAATCGCATTCGTGTGAGGCTCGATTATCCGTATCGCGCCCCGATGGGCGCTTGTGTTGGCATCGACTTTCCGATCCGAGGTCATACGGTCGAAGATACCAACGGGCTGTTGCGTTTTTTGCACGAGGAGACGGTCTACTCATGCACGAAGAATCAATATCGTCATCACAACCGTTGGGGCATTCTTGAGCAACCACTCGCTCCGGGAGAGGTTGGCTGGGCGATCGTTTCGGGCGTGGCTAAGACTTTTTGGCACGCTGCTTGGCCGCCGTATACGTCTGCCCGCAGTGCGATTGACGCTAACTATAAAAGCACTGAAGAAAACCTGCCGCCAGAAAGCACGAATGCGGCGGTCGATGAATATCGGCAGTTAGCCATTTTGAGTGCTGATTACTCAACATCAGAAGGAGCGGAGAGCGGGCTAAGAGGTTCTGAGCACTACTTAGAAAGCGGCCAGTGGCATAATCGCGAGCGACCGTGGTGGCTCGCCCCACGTCCAAGACCATATCCGCCCGAAGATGATCCGGATGCTGATAGCGCAAATGAACTGCTATACCCGTTTGGGGAAACACTTGAGTCGACTTATAATCTTTTTTTGCAAGGTACTAGGACGCCTTATATGGCTTCATCCTACGGCAGGGCGATGGGCCTAAGCGGTTATGTCGTGCCTGAGCCGACATGCACTGGGACATCGACAGCAACATGCCAAGGCGCACACTGGGTTATCACAGAGAGCACATGCAATGGAGGGTGCTCTTCGTGGCATCTGATTGAAAGAATTGACACTTCAGATAATTATGGATTGACGCTTCCGTGTGCTGAAGATTCTGTAGTCTATGATATTCCTTGCGGTCCAGAATATCCGGTTTTTGATTTCACAGCAGTTAGCCCAAATCAGAACGACAAGGTTTTTACGTCTCCAGTTGGCGATTGGGATAATTCTTATAAGGCGTATTTAGACTATGCTAGAAACTGGATTTTGGGACATGCCATTCTTGGAACGTCTTCGAAATACGGGGTGATTGACGATGAGCTGACGATGATCGACGAGGAGTTGGATCATCGACCTCTTCATTTTCCAGATCCGCTCAATGACAGCAGTGTTGTTAATGTCGATGGAATCATTAAAGATGAGCAGTGGGGGCTGGTCTTAAGGGCATGCGCAAACTTAACATGCACATATGAATGTGATGGTTCTTCTTGGCAAAGAGTCAGGGGGGAAACTCCATACTTTATTGACGAGCGTTGGCGATGTAAGTGCCCGGATGCGTGGATGGCGGATATGGCAGATAAAGATTTGCCATGCGGAGAAAATACGCTTCCGAAGGAATTCACCGTTGGGATGATTTATTCCCATACAGACATGATCGGGGCCTGTTGTGACCTAGGAAATAGCACATGCTCTAGGATTAGCCGCGAAGACTGCATTGATGCTGGCCATGTGTGGCGTGGTTATGGGTCTCTGTGCGAAGATGGGGTTTGCGAAAAAGGTGCTTGTTGCGAATACAATCCTACTCTCAGTTATTACGAGTGCTCTATTGTTTTTGAGCATGAATGCGGCGGCACATATCACGGAGATGGATCTAGTTGCAACCCTGACCCATGCAATGCTGTCGGTGCGTGTTGCGTTCCAGATATTGAGTCGAGGGACTGCCGAGAGATTACGAGGCCGGAATGCCTTGCTCTAAATGGTCATTTTTATGGCGAAAACTCTCAGTGCATTAGCGATATCACCTGCTTTCCGCAAGGTGCCTGTTGCACTCCGGCTGGTGGCGGAGCGACTAGCGGCAGTTGCTCGGTCGTTCAAGAAGTGTTGTGTGTTGGCTCATCTACATACCTTGGCGACGGGACGACGTGCGAGCCAGACCCGTGCAACCAAGCGTGCTGCATGCCAGCGAATGTTTTTCAGCAGTGTTTCGACTATTACCTATATGGTGCAACAGACAACTGCACGCTGGGTGGCGGTACGCCGCTTGGGCAGTTTACCTCATGTGCCAGCGATGAAGGGTCATGTCCGCCTGATGAGTTTGGAGCGTGCTGCCGGAATAAGGGGATTGAGTATGTAATGACCTGTGAAATTCTCAACGAGGCAGACTGCTTGGCGTTAGATCCGAACTACCCGTATGAAGCTGGTATTTATCAAGGCGACGGAACATCATGCACGCCTGATCCTTGCGGGGTTCCAACAACAACCACAACAACCACAACAACCACAACAACCACAACAACTACTACCACTACCACGACTTCGTCAACAACCACAACAACCGAAGGCACATCATCGAGCACAACGACAACAACCGGAACAGGTGCTTGTTGTATCAATAATATTGAAGGCGGGCAGACGTGTGCCGTCGAAAATGAAGAAGACTGCAACGCTCATGCGGGCGGTGCAACATATATGGGCGACGGCACGACATGCTCGCCAAACCCGTGCAGCACAACATCGACAACAACGACATCGAGCACAACGACAACCTCGCAGGGCGGAAGTTCAAGCTCATCAACGACAACGACGCAAGGCGGCAGTTCGTCGTCAACGACGACTTCCGAATGCGGCGGAACATGCTTCTGGCAGTGTGCCGAAGGCAACTGGAGCGTTGTTACAGACGAGTGTGCGGGTGCTCCGTCTTGCGTTTGCCAAACGCCGTTTACTGAGTGTGTGAACGGCGGATTTGATACGACGAATTGCTTCATTCCATAAAGGAGTCCGAAAGGTGCTTAATAAGGTGCAGAAATTCGGCCAGATACTCGCCAGGATCGGCGATTGGCTCAGCAAGTTTGGCAAGAAAACCGAAGCGGCCAAAGGCTTGGGCGATTTGATCGAAGCTCAAACGCACGCCACCAAACTCGACAAATTCGCAGAATGGTTGGCTGTTGATATTTTGGGCCGTGAAGGCTGCGGTTGCCCTGCCAGACGTAATAGGCTCAACACGCTGTGGCCATTCAGCAAGCCTAAGCTGATTATCACAATCCCTGAATATAACGACCGAGGCGGGTTGTGGGGCATGTTGCACTCGCTGGTCAGCGAGATTCAACGCTATCAACTAGAGCAATATGTTGAAATCATGGTGGTGACGCAGACGCCTACGCTGCTCGCTCCTGAAAGGCATGTCACTGGATTTGGTACGCCAGAGCAAAAAGAGCATCAGCCAATCGGGCCAACGGTTGTTGCCGGTCACGAACCGCTCAAAGGGATGTGTAATACCTTTACTGCTCGTGGCGTCAAAGTGCATTATAAAGAATTCGCACAGCCTATCGGCACCTCGCCTGCCAAGCGTGCTTGCGTTCGTTTTGCCGCACAAGAGAAAGCGGAATGGGTGTGGATTTGCGATTCTCATTTGCACTTTGTGCCAGGGTCAATCCATCGTTTTTATAAGTGGGTCTGCAAAACCAAGAACCGCAATAGCAAGCATCTCTATCACTGCCCGCTATTACTCGACGAAGGCAAGAGTGCCTTCACGGGCATGGAAACGCGTAAACCAAACAAGCTCGCCTTAATCGGCGGCGACAATCTTTGGGGCCAATTCAGAACCGAAGCCAAGTTGCTTTCTGAGGATTCGAAGCCTGAAGAAATACAGGCTCACGGCGGTTTCTTTTTTGCAACGCGGGTTGATATCGCGTTAGCAACTTTCGGGCACGATCTTTTTAGGGGGTTCGGCGATCCCGAAACAATCCTGCACGAAATGCGACGAGCGGCAGGCTTCAAGGTCTATTGCCTGCCCGCGAAGATCGTGGCTTGCTGGCATAGGTTCTTGAAGGTCAGGCATAACGATTATCATTCGCCTTGGACTGATGCCCTTAGAAATCACGTCATCGGCGTGCTAATGCTGCGGGTGCATCTTATGAAAGAAGCCGTCTCAGCAGGATTTGACGAGCCGTTCGAATGGCTCTTGGCTTCATGGGTTGACGCCTTCCCGGAACGCAAGGAGCAAATTTACGCGACTGGTATCAAGGCTGCCGAGGAGTATGCAGCCTGGAAAGCCGACGTCGAGCAAATGCAGGAAAAAGCCAAACAACAAAAAGCAGAGCAGCAAGCAGCGAAGGCGTGCAAGATTACTGAGGAGAATCTTGAGCAGCGTTTTCAACGGCTGGCCAATACTCCCAGCGATATCAACGAGCACTTACCGAAACTCAAAGAGCTTGCCAGCAAATGCAAGTCTGTCTGCGAATTTGGCACTCGCGACGGAGTATCAACGACAGCGTTGCTTGCTGGAAAGCCTGCCAAGGTCGTGACCTATGACACAAATCCCAGCGTGATCAACGAGGCACTTCGTAGACTCAAGCCTGAAGGCACCGAGCTATTTTATAAAGCCGGGCCGCAATTCAATACGGCGACGATGCCGCAAATTGAGTCCTGCGAAATGCTACTGATTGACTCGCTGAATACTCAGGAGCATGTCAGAAACGAACTGACACGGCATAGCGAAAGCGTATCGCGATGGATAGTTCTGCATGATTGCTCACCGCCGTTCGCAAACATGGACGAAGGCGGCGGACCTGGTAAAGGTGTGTTGGCCGGCATTGCTGATTGGCGGCAAACGCCAGACGGCAAGCGATTCAAATTGGCCTACGAAAACAAGGCGAATCACGGCCTGCAAGTCTGGGAGCGAACGGAGCGACCGAATGGCAATTGAGCTTCTGACCGCAGGCACATGGCATGATTCGATTGGCGATATTGCCATCATGCAAACCATGCAGAACGAGATGGCGTTGCGCGGCGTGCCGGTGGTATCGCAATCGCACTGGTCAGGCAGCGGCAGTGCGATTATTGGCGGTGGATGGCTACTGCATCCTAACGGAATGCAAGATCCGATCTTAGCCCCATTTCATATCGGCGGGCAGCATGTTTTGAACGCCGTTTCGGTCGCATCCGGCGAAGGTAATTTCGAGCACCTCAAACACTATAAGCTCGTCACAGTTCGCGATGAGTTTTCGCGGCAGCAACTCTTGCCATTTCGGTCAGACGCGAAGTGCGTCCCATGTTCGACGGTGCTGCTAAAGCGACCGAATATCGACTATCTCACGAACTGCCACGGTTATCGCTGGCTCAAGACGCTCAAAGAGCGTAAAGGCGAATTCGTCGTCTACGACATCGAGCTAGAGAAAATGGTCGGCGATTACATCCATCGCATTCCGGTAGATACGCGGGGCTTTATGCGACGCAAAAGCGATGGCAAGCTGTGCGAGCATCGCAATCCCGAAGCACTGTTGGCACTGATATCGCAGGCTAAGTGCGTGATCACAGCGAGCCTGCATCTTTCGATCTTCTCGATGGCGATGGGCGTTCCGTTTGTGTGGCCGAATCAAGGCCAGTTTGCCAGCAAAGGTATCAATTACTGGGGCCGGGCTGGATTCCCGGAAGCATGCTGCGAAGTCGGGACCGACCTACTCGCTCACGCTCTGAATTATAGGGCGAAGATGCTCGACGTTCGCGGTGATGAAATCAGGCGAGCGACCGAGCACCTCGACGAAATCGCAACACTACTTAAGGAGTGAAAAAGGTGCATCCATCGAGCGTTGATTTAATGCGTAACTTTATCGAGGAGCGTCTTGATAAAAGTGCTCAATTACGAATCGCAGACGTCGGCAGTTTTGATGTCAACGGTTGCTACCGACCGCTTTTCAAAAGTGAATCGTGGGAGTATGTCGGATTCGACAAAGAACCTGGGCGAAATGTCGATCACCTTTGGCCGTACTCGGAAGATCATGTCGGTCAATTTGACGTGGTGATTTCAGGCCAGACGATGGAGCATGTTGATAAACCGTGGATTTGGATTCACGACGTCGCAGCACTCGCTAAGCAGGGCGGATTGATCTTTATCATCGTGCCGAATTCCTTCCATTATCACGGGGAAGGGCACTACCGTGATTACTGGCGAGTTTGGCCGGAAGGCTTAGAAGTCATTTTCAAGGAAGCAGATCTTGAGGTTCAATACTGCCGCCGAGTGGGTATGGACACGTTCGGTCTAGCGATCAAGGTGCAATATGATTAGACATGTTTTAGGGCTTTGCCCGACGTACAATCGGCCTGGATGTGTTGCAAACACGCTCGCTCAATGGCGAGATCAGGTCGTTGATTGCGAGCGGCATTTGATCGTTTTCGACGATGCTGGGCAGTATCAGCCAGAGTCATGCGAACTATGGCGAATTGTCTCTTGGAAAGAACGCTGCCCAACTTTGGGCGAGAAATTCGACAACCTGCTACGCATGGCGGTCGGCATCGCATTAGAAAAGCGATGGAGTACAGCAGAGACGCTTTGCGTTGTTTTTGAAGACGATGACGTTTATCTGCCGAATCATATTCAGTGCCATATTGACGCGGTTGATACTGCTGAGAAACCGTGGGCAGCACCGTCGCGAATTTATGCGAACGACGGTTGCGGGCGAGGCAAGGTGCATCTCAGTAATGCGACGGGAAGGTATCACGGGGCTTGGAGCTATGAGCTTTCAGCAGCACTGGCGGTCAATGGTTATCCGCATTTCAACGGCGAAAACGGCATTGGCTTCGATCTCGTTTTCGGCGGCAGAATGCGGCAGCGGTGGGGCGATCCAGTCGATACTACTCCAGGCGAGTCGAAGCCTCATTACATTTACAGGTGGGGCACGGCATCGCGAAACGGATCGGCCTTCGGAATAGAGGGGATGTTGAGGGAGCAGGGTGAGCCGAAGTATCGAGGACGAATTCATCCACTATATGACGTCGAGACGCTGGGGTATTATTCGGAATTCGCGAAATGAATGACGAGCGGCCTTTCGTCATCATGGTCGAGGCGGCCTATTGCGGGCTGCGACGCTCGCAGAGGCACAGGAAAAGGCGGCTGAGCTAGTCCGGCAGCACGACTGCGGACGGATCACGATTTGCGCCGCGATTCAGACGGTAATCTGTGCCCCGAACTGATCGACGAATCGGACGGGGATTTCGTGCGAGAGTGCGAATTCGATTTCAGCGGCGACGCCGACCGATTCCCGCCAGCTGGGAATAGAAGTAGCCACCCAGAGTTCGTCGCAGCGTAGGATCATGTCTTCGTCGATTTTCTGCCACGCTTTCCAGTCGAATTCTAAGTCGCTTCGCACTGCGATTCCGTGCGAATGAGCGATCGGCGAATAGACGTTCACGCCACGTCGCAGGCAGTGGCCTGCTAGGTGGCAGACTTCCGCGTAGCGGGCCTCTCGGACGGCGGATTCAACGTGCGAATAGGGTGACGCTAGATAGATTAGTCTCATTTTTTGCCTTTGTTTTTCGGGGTTTGAAGCGACTTCGAAGAATCTTTGAATTTTGTCTGCCGAAACTATTGACGTTCGAAACTGGTGCCGATTATAATCTGCCCGTCGCAAGCACGACAGCGAAACGAAAAACAAAAAAACAAGGAACGCAAAATGGCTAAGACACGAGAGTATCTGGTGGTTACCGACGACGACAAAATTTATCGGAGATGTTACGCCACGAATCGGGCACAAGCTGCCCGCCTGCTCAACTACGGAAAGGAGCACGGTGATCTCTATGCGCTCAGCGAGATGTGTTACACGCTCGAAACTCGGCGTGATTACGACCGCCGAGCGAAGTATTAAGCGAGTGACTTTTTGGGAGTGCTTTTATGCGCGTTTTGTTTTCGACCGCGAGGAACATTCGCTACAGCCTCGTTGAAGATGCGATTGAGCCGGAGATAGAGGCAGTGCTCGCTGTTTACGGACGGCACACAGAGTTCGTCGGTGCAGGGGTGTCGCAGGTTGAGCACTGCGAGACGGTGCGATTCACGATGACCCTGGACGCCGCGCGAAAGTTTTCGGAGCGCCTGCTTGAATGGGCCGATGAGGCCGAGAAACAGGCTACGCGACTGACTCTAAAGAAAGGCCGAGCCATGCAAAAACGACTAGACCTGCACGATTGGCCGCTGGTTGTGCAGTCCTCGTGGGTCGAGGACGAAAGCCAAGAGGCCAACTGCCAGCACTGCGGATCACCGATTTGTATCGGCGAAAAACGGTGGATTGAAATCGGTGACGAAGGAGCTTTCGGCACGTTCGCCGTCGGATGCTCTGCCGAGTGTTGTTTTGAAGCGGCGATCACCGAACTTCACTGGATTAAAGAAGTCAAAGAGGTGCAGAGTGACTGATGTAAAAAAGAAGGTAGGCCGCCCGCCGAAGTATGCCGAAGGCATGGTTCGCTGCGGACTTCGACTACCGCAGAAGCATGTCGACTTTTACGAATCGCAGGGCGATTCGTTCAACGACGGCGTTCGGAATGTGGCTGATCGACTGCTTGAGTCGGCAGGCCGCGACGACGGAGTTTTGCAGGCGGAGTGCCCGTCCTGCGACGGCAAAGGCGTGATCGGATTCGTTCGCGATGTCGACGACATTCGCGACGAACGCTGCCAAACGTGCAACGGCGAAGGCAAGCTTGACTTCGACGAAGCTGGCGTTGCCAACTTTTACGCGAAAGGAATCCCATGCCAAAAATAGCCCGCGTTGGCTGGGCGTCACTTCGCAGCGGCGGCAAGCAGCGTAAGTGCTTACGCTGCAAAAAAAGCTTCAAGTCGATCGGCGACTATATTTGCACGGATTGCCATTATCAGATTAGCAGTTTATCGAAGATGGACTGCTATCGACCGTCAGTGAAACGATAAGGAGATCGAAAAATGCTGGTCCTTTCTATGAAGCCTGAAGACAGAATCTTCATCGGCGAAAATGTGGTAGTGACTTGCGTGAAAATCAAAAACGGCAAGGTCGCAATTGGCTTTGAAGCTCCTAAAGAGCTTCCAATTGTTCGATCGGATGCGATCGACAAAGAATCCAAAACACACAAGCCTAGACTGAGTGTTCTGGGTATTACACCGAAGCCAGTGCAGTAGGAATTCAGCATGACACTCGAAGAAGCAAAGCTAGCACTCGCCAGGATCGAGGCGTTAATCCTGGAAGAACAGATTGCCTTTGAGCAGCAAAACGCATTGCGGGCCTGTATGCAGGCTATTGGTGAAAAGCAGTATCAGCTTGCCGAATTGCGGCGTGTTCGCCGCAATCGCGAACAATCAAAGCTAGATGTCGAGGTATAAAGTGAAGCGATATAAGGTGCAGTTCGAGGTTGATTTGATGGCCGAAGATCCTGTTTCAGCCAGGGCGTTAGTCGACTATGAGTTGATCGAAACGCAGAAAATGAAGTGCAAATTGCGTGCAATCGCACAGCGAGCGGACGAAGCGGACGGCGATGTTTTTACATACCCGCCAGAGCGGCACGAGACCGAGGCCGCTGCATGGGAAGCCGCAGAACAAACGCTAATCGTTAGCGAGGTGCCTGATGGCGATTGAAGACCTCGCACAGTATCACGCTGATCGGCGCGAAATGCTGATTAAGCTCGGCATGTGTGTTCGCTGTGGTCGCAAAAAATCAGTGCATCGGCTGCAAATGTGCCAGCCATGCCGCACTGCAAAAAACGCAATGAGCAGGCGTTATCGAGAGCGAAAGGCGATCGAAAAACGCAAGGCGGAAAGAGAGGCTAAACGTGAAGCACGGCAGATCGCCGAGCGTTCGCGGCGGCTCCAATGACGTGTGGGCTTGGATCGCCGAAGCATTACGGCTAGCGAAATCAGTTGCGGATGGGCATCGTGACGCTAAAATCCGAAAAAGAGCATCGCGACGACTGGAGCAACTTCGCGAAATTGCCAGCGAATTACGACGCCAAAGGCGTCTGGAGTACGGCTCGAAAGACATCAGCACGCTGCGTCAGAATGGCATGTGCATTACATGTCGAAGTCATAAAAGCGAGTCGTGCCGAAGTCGCTGCGAATCATGCCTGAAGCGGTATTCGTCAGAGGTGGCGAATAAACGAAGTCAAATGAAGTAGCTTTTTGAAAGGTGCTAAAATGAAATGGGTTCCAGATGAAACTGCTCGAAGCGTTCTCCAAAAAATGGGGATCAAGCACTCAATCAAACCGGTATCAATCGACTCAATTGATCTGGTCAGGTCGGGGCAAAACTGTGCTAGGTCCAAAGCTATCAACGGCGAACTTGTCGACAATTACGCCGCAGCTATGGGACGTGGAGACGCCTTCCCGATGATCGTGCTTGTCCCGCTCGGTGATAAATATGTCGTTGCTGGCGGCAATCACCGCCTAGCAGCAGCGGTCAAGCATGATGAAAAAGAAATCGACGCAATTGTTTGCGAAAAGCGTGACGCTCATGATTTTGATATCTTATGCAAAGCATTGAATTCGCGGCATGGAGCGTCAACGTCGCTTCGAGAACGAGTTTTGCAGGCTGTCGATTTGATTACCGAGCGGAATGTTCCTTTGCGTGTTGCTTGCGAATTTTTGAACGTATCAACCGAGCCGGTTCGCAACGAATTAGCAGCACAGCAGGTCACTCAAATCGGCATCAATTGCGGCGTCAAAACGACCTGGAATAACACCTGCTTGAACGAGCTTTCGCGGGTAAAACTGGAGTCTGTGATCGAGTATGTGATGGAAAAAACCGGAACGCTGAAGATCAATCAGGAGCAAATCAGGGCGTTAAGGGCCGATCTTGCAAAGTGCAAAAATGAAGAGGAAATGCTTGTTTCCGTCGATGGGTGGCATGAGCAGGTTGCAAACGCACCTCGCGCTATTAGGCGAGCAAACAGGCCGAATAAAGCACGATTTCTGAGGGCGGCAACAGAACTGAAAGGCTTGGCCGAAGAATGCAAGAATCTCAAGCAGTTGCAGGTGGAGCCGGAAGAGTGCTTGGCGATAATCATCTCGATCAAAGAATCGGTCAGCAAGATTTGCAAGCTTTCGGAAGGTGGATAATGGGTGCCAGGAATATATTAGATCAGCATCCGCATGGCATAAATCGCGAAGAGTTCATTGAGGCCGTGGCTCGAATCGTGCCCTTGCATGTGGCTCTAAGATATTCCAAAAATCAAAACATACTGCTCGCTAAAAGAAGCGTTGCTGCTAGGTCGATTTCAATGCTCGGTGATGGAGTGCGAATTGATGGCGACATGCTTTTTCCGGTTCAAAAAAAGAGCAGTAGTAAGATAATCGAAGAGCTTTCCAGGGACTTTCAGGGCTGCAACTGGAGACTGTCGGAAGAACAGATGAAAGCATTGGCGGCCAAGCATTCGATCAAGCCTGATACGGTAAGACAATACTGCTACAGGATAAGGGCCAAGCATCAGCGAAATTGACCCGGCACGGTGTGTCGTCGCTAGTCAATGCGAGTCGAGGCGTTTTTTGAAAGGTGCTGTAGTATGAGCTTATTTGTCAGAAGTGCGGAAGCCTCGTTGATTGAGGCGGAATTAAAGCAGGCCAGCGTTGGCGAAGTCGTGCCTTATGAACGACTGAATAGCATTGTTGGTCGCGACGTTCGCAAGCAATGTAAAGGTGCGATTACGACGGCACGCAAGACGCTGGCGAGGGATGGAATTTGGTTCGATTGTGAGACCAACATTGGTCTCAAGCGACTGGGAAGCTCCGGCATTGCTACCGCCGTTAAAGGTAGAATTGCACGATCGCGACGGGCGGCAACGCGGGCCCTGGATATGTCGAAAGCTGTTGTGCTCGACGATCTTCAGCCGAATGAATCTAAGGAATTGATCGCGTCGGTCGCTCAATTGCAGGCGATTGAATTATTCGCGACGCCGTCGAGTCGTGCTAAAATTGCAAGTGCCGTCAATGATGGGACGGTATCAATCGGCGACACTTTGAAGTTATTTCAGTAATCACGTCCGGTTAGGTCGGGGGCAGTC
>Ga0172376_10000665_pt1 | contig 44046 bp, 31 predicted proteins | sample Lak35m_FD_121114 | JGI IMG/M metagenome (GOLD analysis project Ga0172376, IMG submission 121114) | Freshwater microbial communities from Kabuno Bay, South-Kivu, Congo - kab_092012_35m | ecosystem: Environmental > Aquatic > Freshwater > Lake | place: Democratic Republic of the Congo: South-Kivu...
AAGTTCATCGGCAACCTCCCGTATTCGGTTGGCAACACCATCCTCGAGCGTTTCCTCGACGCCCCCAGCCCGGTGAACGAGGCCATCATCATGGTGCAAAAGGAGGTCGCCGACCGGTTTGTCGCCGAGCCGCGCAGCAAGGACTACGGCGTCCTCACCCTGATGCTGCAGGAGCGCTGGCGCATTTCGAAGCTCCGCACCGTCGGCCCGGGGCTGTTCCACCCCCGTCCTGCGGTCGACTCGACGATCGTGCGATTCGACCCGCGGCCGCCCGGCGACCTCGCCCCGCATTCCCCCGAGATCTACCGCGAGGTCGTGAAGCGCGGGTTTTCGCAGCGCCGCAAGCAGCTCCACAACAATCTCCAGCTCGAGAAGGATCGATCGGAGGAGGTCTTCGGAGCGGTGGGGCTCAAGCCGAGCGCCCGGGCCGAGGAATTGTCGCTCGGACAATGGGTCGATCTCTCGAACCGCCTCGATCCGCATCCCTGCAGTCTCCTGCCGCCCGCCGCAACTGAGTCGCTCGAGGCCGTCGATGCAGAGGATGTCGTCATCGATACCCTGCCGCGCCGTGAGATCCACGCCGGCAAACACCTCCATCGCGCGGTGCATGTCTTTGTCAGGAACAAGCTAGGCGAGATCTTCCTGCAGTTCCGCTCGCACCTCAAGGACACCCACGGCCTGAAATGGGACAGCAGCGCTTCCGGCCATGTCGATCCCGGTGAGAGCTACCATCAATGCGCCGTCCGCGAGATGTGGGAGGAGATCTGGGTCGAGCCGAAAGGAGAACTCGTCAGGGTCGCCCGGATCGGTGCGAGTGAGGCGACCGACCTCGAGTTCATCGAAGTTTTTCTCGGCGAGGCCAAGGGCCGCATCCGCATCCACGGCAAGGAGGTTGACAGCGGACGCTGGTTTTCCCCGGAGTTCGTCGAGGAATGGATCGGGAAACGGCCGCAGGATTTCGCGACCGGCTTCATTACCTGCTTCAAAGCGTGGCGCGCCGGGTGAGGGCATCGCGGGAGGTCCCCGCAGATTTTCCCCACTTTTCCCTTGAAATCTGCGCCCTCCGCGGCCAAATTCGCCTCCCTTCGCAATCCTGCCCGGGATTTAGCGCAGGTGTTTTCAATTCCTCTGTAGCTCAGCGGTAGAGCGGGTGGCTGTTAACCACTAGGTCGTTGGTTCGATCCCAACCGGAGGAGCTCTCTTAAAGGGGGTCTCAGCGTTCGAGAGGGGAAAGACGACGGCCCAGATCGGCTTGGTCTTCCGGACGATCAAGGCCCTCGGCTTGAACCTCTCTGTCGGCAAAGCAGAGAGGCCGGGCGGAGTCGCTACGGTGATTGACCTCGAGGCGTTGGTTCAAATGACGCGGGAAGTGCCCGACGAGATCATCGCTCACCCCCGAGAGATTTCGGACGAAGCCATCAGGAGAACGATGACAAAAGGAAAGGGGAAGGACGATGAGTAATCGCCTTGTCGCTCTCGCACGGAACCAGAAGATGGGGGGACCTCGTCACGACGAGAAGAAGGACCGCATCACCCTGCACTACGATGCCGGGTGGGTAGACTCGGCTGAAGCCTTCCCGCTCTCCATCTCCATGCCGCTCGTCAGGAAAGAGCATGGGGACAATGTGGCCCGTCCTTTCATCTCCGGGCTGCTTCCGGACTACAACGAAGTCCTCGACAAGTGGGCGAGAAAGTTCCACGTCTCAGCGCGAAACCCGTTCCGGCTCCTCTACCACGTCGGCGAGGAATGCGCCGGCGGTGTGCAGTTCGTCCAGCCGGAACGCGCCGAGCAGTGGATCGCGGGAACGGCCCCACAGGGAATCCAGTGGATCACGCGCGAAGAGCTGGAGGAGCGGGTGGGGGCGTTGCTGAAAGATCACGCCGCCGCGAGGCGCGACGGAGACCGCGGGCAGTTCAGTCTCGCGGGCGCGCAGCCCAAGATGGGACTCTACCGGGACGATCGAACCGGCCGGTGGGGCGTGCCGGAGGGGGAAACTCCGACCACCCACATCCTGAAACCGAAAGAGGGTCGCTTCGCGGATCACGATCAGAATGAGCACTACTGCCTGACTCTTGCCCGGCACCTCGGCATGCCTTGAGGGAAGGGGTGGTGTGGAAGGGGCGCCTCGGCACGGCGCGTTGGCTCACGCCCGATCCAGAGCCTCGGCGGCGACGAGGACGGGGAAACCTCCGCGCACCGGATAGGCGGTGGTGCCGTCGGCGGTGACGAAGGCGGCTTCGAAGGGCTCGGGATGGGTCCAGCCTTCACGCTCGGCCGCATTGGCGAGATGCAGTGGCTGGCCGCTCACCGGGCAGACGAGGAGGGCGGCGACTTCGGCGGAAAGGGCGATCGGGGACTCGGAGTTCATCGTGACGTTCGTGACGCGGTCGATCAGTAGAGCGGCACCGAGGGATCGATCTCTCTCGACCAGGCGTTGATGCCACCCTGGACGTGGCAGGCGTTGGTGAATCCGGCATCGAGGAGCAACTGGAGGGCTTTGGCGCTGCGCCCACCGGCCTTGCAGTGGACGATGGTTTCGGCGGCGGGATCGAGCTCGGAGATTCGGGCGGGGAGTTCTCCGAGAGGGATTTTCACGGAACCGGGGAGGCAGGCGACCTCGATCTCGGCGGGTTCGCGGACGTCGAGGAGGACGAAGGCAGTGTCTTGGGCGAGGCGAATCTTCAGCTGATGGACGTCGATTTCGTGGAGGGGCGGAGGAGTCATGTCGCAGGCAAATTCAATTTCTTGTAGTGTTGTCAGGGTGGGTGAGTCGCCGCAGACGGCGCAATGCGGATCGCGCCGCAATTTGATTTCGCGGAAGCGAAAGGCAAGTGCGTCGAAGTGGAGGAGGCGGCCGATGAGGGGATCGCCGAGACCGAGGAGAAGTTTCACGGCCTCGTTCGCCTGCATCGCCCCGACAATTCCGGGGAGGATGCCGAGGACGCCGCCCTCGGCGCAGCTCGGGACGAGTCCAGGCGCGGGGGGCTCGGGAAAGAGGCAGCGGTAGCAGGGGCCGCCGAGATGCGGGGCGAAGACGGAGACCTGCCCCTCGAAGCGGTGGATGGATCCGTAGACGTTTGGTTTCTTTGTTAGGGCCGCGAGATCGTTCGAGAGGTAGCGGGTCGCAAAATTGTCGGTGCCGTCGATGATGAGATCGTAGGGCTCGGCGATGGTGGCGGCGTTCCCGGGGGTGAATCGTGTGTCGTAGGGGGTGACGCGCACCTCCGGATTGATCTCGGCGAGCCGGTCGCGGGCCGACTCGACTTTGAGACGCCCGACGTCGGAGGTGCCGTGGAGGATCTGCCGTTGGAGGTTCGAGAAGTCGACGCGATCAAAGTCGACGATGCCAATTTCGCCGACACCGGCGGCGGCGAGATACATCGTGACGGGCGATCCAAGACCGCCGGCCCCGATGCAAAGGACGCGCGAGGCCTTGAGGCGACGCTGGCCGGCGGGACCGACCTCGGGCAGGGTGAGGTGGCGCGCATAGCGCGAACGTTCCGCTTCCGAAAGCGGATCTTCCGGGGCCGGGGATTCCGTGATGAGGGGGATCATTCGCGCTGCGGACGAGAAATTTAGACGGATAGTTAGAGGCGCATCGCTCTACTGGCAAATGTCATTCTGATCTTTGCCCTCCGTCGTTTGTCATGCGTCGGACGTATTAGATCCCGATACCTGCCCCATGAAATCCATCCCCAATTCCCGTCTTTGCCTGATTGCTGGCTGCGCCGTGTTGCTGGCGTCTCCCTCCCGACCGCTCCTTGCCGAGGAGATCAAGTATGCGGATCTCGCGAAGAAGATCTCGATCGACAAGAACCCGGTCGCCGCCGAGGGCGGAGCGGCCTCCACCTATGCTCCGGCGTTGTCGAAGGTGATGCCGGCGGTGGTGACGATCTTCGCCTCGAAGTCTGTCACCGCGGCGCAGGATCGCAACCCGCAACAGGAGGAGCTTTTCCGTCGGATGTTTCCCGACATCCCCGAGGACTTCTTCGAGCGCCAGCAGGAAGGTGGGAACCGGAAGGAGGAGGGCCTCGGCTCGGGCGTGATCATTTCGGGCGACGGCTACATCCTGACGAACAACCACGTCGTCGGCGATGCGGATGAGATCAAGGTGACGCTGCCCTCCGACAAGAAGAAGGAACACGTCGCCAAGGTCGTCGGCGCCGATCCGCAGACGGACGTGGCCCTCATCAAGATCGATGCGACGGATCTGCCGCACGTGGTGATTGGTGACAGCTCCCTGCTGAAGATTGGTGATGTCGCCCTCGCGGTCGGCAATCCTCTCGGTCTCGAGCAGACTGCCACGATCGGGATCATCAGCGCGGTCGGCCGCAGCGATGTGAACATCATCGAGCAGGGCTACGAGAATTTTATCCAGACTGACGCGGCGATCAACCGGGGGAACTCGGGTGGCGCGCTCGTCGATGCGACGGGCCGTCTCATCGGCATTCCTACGGCGATCCAGTCGAACTTCTCCGGCGGCAACATCGGGATCGGTTTCGCCATTCCGTCAAACATGGCACTGAACATTGTCCAGCGTCTCCTCGACGGCGGCGGCATCGTGAAGCGCGGCTTCCTCGGGGTCTTCCTCCGCGATCTCGACACGAACATGGCGAAGGCCCTCGGCCAAGACAACACCAACGGTGTTCTCGTGGCCGAGATTGGCGAGAAGACTCCCGCCGAAGCGGCCGGGATGAAGCCGGGCGATCTCATCGTGGGCTACGATGGCAAGCCCGTGCAAGGCATGCAGCAACTCCGCCTCGATATCAGCAACACGACCCCCGGCTCGGAGGTGGTCTTTGAGATCATCCGCAAGGGTGAGAAGACGGACCTGAAGGTGAAGCTCGGCGATCTGGAGGACAATCAACTCGCCGCGAGTGGTCCCTCGGGCCGTCCGAAAGCGCCCAAGGATGCCGACCTTATCGAGGGGGTGACGGTCGACGTTCTCGATGAAGAGACTCGCAAGAGCCTCCAGGCTGACGAGGCGGTGGAGGGTGTCCTGGTGAAGAGTGTCAAGGACGGTGCGCCCGCGGCCGAGGCTGGCCTCCGCCCCGGCATGATCATCACCCAGATCGACCAATCCGATGTCACGACCCTCGACGAGGCCCGCAAGGTGGTCGAGGATTTCGAGGGAGACGTGCTCCTGCTCCAAGTCTACATGGCCGGTCGCCGGGACATTCTCGCGGTGCCGTTGAAGGATTGATCAACCCCAGCCTCGGCCCGTGAGCGGCGACGACTCCAGACCCGGGATCACTCGGCTCGATCAGGACTCGGTCGCGACTCACGGGTGGCAAGTTCGGCTGCAGTGGAGGGGCGTCCGTTTTGGCCGCTTCTTCGCTGACGCCGCGTGGGGAGGCCGCGAGGCCGCCCTTTTTTGTGCGGAGCGCTACCGCGACCGGCTCGCCGCGCGGCTCGAACGGCGTCGGTCTGACGCGGCGGCGTCGACACGCTCCCACACGGCGGCAGCTTCGCGGAATCGTTCGGGCATGGTCGGGGTCGCGCGGATCGTGCAGCGCAGCGCCTCGGGGGTGGAGTATTCCTTCTGGCAGGCGAGTTGGACAGCGCCCGACGGCACCCGCGAGTCGGTGCGCTTCTCGGTCCGAAAACACGGTGAAGAGACCGCCCTGATCCTCGCCTGCGAGGCAAGGCGCGAGGCGATGGAGTGACCTGGCGGCCGGCTTCCCGAGATCAACTCTCGCCACCCTTCGGATTCTCCGCGAGGAGGGACCCGATGAAGGGGAAGAGCTGTTTCTTTCGGCTGACGACGCCCTTGAGAATGAAAAGGTGGGAGTCGCGGCGGGGATAACCGATCTTCTGACGGATCTCCGGGGGGGCCTCGATGAGGAGAAGGGAGTCGTTCAGGGTGATGTCGGTGATCATGAGGCAGGCGAGATCGAGCTGGTGCTCGCGGATGAGGCGCTGCAGCTCGCCCTGAAGGGCCTCCCGGGCTGGCCAGAAGTAATCGAAGCCGATCTCCTCGACCTGGGAGATGCTGACGCGATAGCCGCTCTCTTCGAACTCCTTGCGATCGGAGCCGACCGCGTCTTGGAAGTTGCCGCCGCGCAGGACGGAGCCGGCGGAGAAAAAGTCCTCCTTGAATTGGTTCACATCGATCTCGGCGATGCCGCTGGCCCATTCGAGGACGGTGCGATCCTCCTCGGTCGTCGTCGGCGAGGTGAGGTTGAGCGTGTCCGAGATGATTCCGGCGCAGATGCAGTAGGCGATGCCGCGCGAGGGGGCGATCCCGTGCCCACGGAAGGCGCTGCCAACGATGGTGCAGGTCGAGCCAACCGTCTTGTTGATGAACTGGATAGGCTCTTTCGTGACGAGGTTGCCGCTGAGACGGTGGTGATCGAGCACCTCGATGATGTCGGCCTCCTCGGCGCCGGCGACTGCTTGGGAGAATTCATTATGGTCGACAAGAATGAGGCGCGGCTTCTCGGGATTGACGAGATCGGCGCGGGAAAAGACCCCGACGAGGCGGCTCGTCTCGGGATCACAGACGGGGAAGAGGGCCTGATCGCGATTCGACTTGAGCCGCTCCTTCACAGCCTGGAGTTTCGTTTCGGGCGAAAAGGAAATGAACTCGGTCGAGACGGCGCTCTGAATGGAGCGAGCGCCCCGGATGAGCTGGGTGGTCGAGGCGGTGTCGCGCTCGGTGATGAGGATGATGGTGCCTTTCAATCGCGCCGCATGAACGATGGCTTCGGAGGGGCGGTAGTTGCTGGTGATGACGAGGCAGCGCACTCCCGCCTCGACGGCGTGGAGCTGCACCCCGACGCGGTCGCCGGTGATGATGAGGAGCTGCTCCTTGGGCATGGTGGCAATGCGCTCCTGCATCACCGGTTCGGAGGATCCGGCCACCATCATCAGAAACTGCTGCTCGAGGGCCGCGTCTTCCACCGTCGTCACCACCTCGGCTTCGAGGATCTGGGAAATTTTTTCGACCGACGCGCTGACTTTGCGGGGATGGTCGCCGTGTTCGGTCGAGGGGATGAGGAGGTGGAGGAGATCTTGCAGGGCGAGCATTCCGGAGAGAATGCCGTTCTCATCGATGACGGGGAGACTGCGATAGTGGTGGGCCGCCATTTCCCGATAGGCTTCGATCACGGAATCGGTGGCGCGGGCGGTGGAGACCTCGCGACGGCAGATGTCGCCGGCGCGAAGCTGCACATCGCTCATGAGCGGCGGACGGGGAAGCCCGGCCTTTTGCAGGACCCACTCGGTGCGGGTGTTCGGAGGGCCACAGCAGGCGGCGACGGCCTCGGGAATTCGAGTCTGTCTGAGGAGATCGGCGTAGGCCAGGGCCGAACAGATCGCGTCGGTGTCTGGGTTCTTGTGGCCCATCACCCAGGTGGGGCGAACGGGGCGGAGGGCAGTCGAGGGAGTATCAGTCACCCGGGGATTGTCCGCCATCCCGGGAGAGTTTCGACTGAAAAGTTGGAACTTCGCCGGGGCTGGCACAAGTCGGGCGGGAAAGGGGAGCGGCTCAGCCGAAGTAATCGGGCTCGTTTCCGGGCCGCCATTTGATGTTGCAGCCGGTGCTGGGATACCAGGGTCGAGGAGTTTCGCGACCGGAGAGAAGGTCATCGACGGCCCGGGCGAGGTCCGATCCGGTCGGGAATCCCTTTCCGGGTCGGGAGTCGTCGAATTGACCGGCATAGACGAGGCTCAAACCGGCATCGAAAAGATAGAAATCGGGAGTGCAGGCGGCGGCGTAAGCACGGGCGACCTCCTGGGTGGCGTCGTGGAGGTAGGGAAACTGCCAGCCATGGGACGCGGCAAAGTCGGGCAGGCGGTCGGGACCATCCTGCGGATAACGGTCGCCATCGTTGGAAGCGATCGCGACGGTGGCGACGCCGCGGGAGGCGATTTCAACGGCAAAACGACCAAGGGCATCGGCCAGGTGGACGACGTAGGGGCAATGGTTGCAGGCGAAGACGACGAGAAGGCCGCGCTTTCCCGAGACGAGGGTATCGGGACAGTGGAGGAGACCGCTCGGGTCGGGGAGGGCGAAGCCGGGAGCGATCGCGCCCGGTTCGAGTCGAAAGGTGGAGGCGGTTTCGGCCATGGAAATCGGGGGGCGGGTGTGGGATGAGTCTGGGAAATCGCCCAAGGTGGGTTGACATCCTAACGGATCGCGACTAACTGTCCCGCTCTTTTTCCAAAACCGAACCGACCAAGCCATGGCTACCGTTGAAGTGATTCTCAAACAAAAAATCGAAGGACTGGGCGCCGAGGCTGACGTCGTCAAGGTGAAGCGTGGTTTCGCACGCAATTTCCTCCTTCCCCAAGATCGCGCCTTCGAGGCGACAAAGGCGAATCTTCGTCACGTCTCCAAACTCAAGGAAGTCCGCGCGAAGCGTGAGTCTGAGGAATTGGCCGAGGCCGAAAACACCGCCGCGAAGCTCAAGAAGCTCCGCCTTTCCATCGAGCTTTCGCTTGGTCAGGGCGGCAAGGCCTTTGGATCCGTCACGACGGCCGACATCGCCGCACTCATCGCCGAGAAGAGCCGACTCACGATCGATCGTCACCTCCTCGTCCTTGAAGCTCCGATCAAGACCCTTGGTTCTTTCGAGATTCCGGTGAAACTCCACCCCGCGGTCGAAGCCTCTGTGACCATCCGAGTGGTCGCTGCCGACGGCGAAGGCGCTGTCGAAGAGTCCGACGAGGCGTGATCGTTGCGGGGTATCCGGAGATGACCGGGCTGCCCTTGGATCGAAAATAGCGATTTTCATCGATTCGTTTTGCGAAATGCGGGCGGGTTGCTTAGATAGCAAACCCGCCCTTTTTTGTATCGTGTCGAAAGGCTCCGGGATCCCGTTCTCCACTCCCACCCACGATTTCCATCCCATGTCCGATTCCAGTTTTGCCCGAGGCGGCGATTCCCTGAAAAGTGGCCCGAGAGCACCGAAAGGGGAGGGGGGAAAACCCTTTTCGAAGGGCGCATCGGCCGAGGATCCGCTGCGCTCGATGCCGGTCAATGCCGATGCCGAGCGCGCCGCGCTCTCGTGCATGTTGATGGATCCGGTGACGATCATCCCGAAGGCGATTGAAAAGCTTTCCGCGGGGTATTTCTACATCCCGGCCCACCGCGTCATCTTCGAGACGCTCCTGCATCTTTACAAGACGCGGCCCGAGGGAAAGCTCGACTTGATTGTTCTCAACACCGAACTCTCGAACCAGGGCAAGCTCGACGCGGTGGGCGGTCCGAAGACCGTCGCCGACCTCCTCGACGATGTTCCGACGACGGCACTCTTCGAAGATTATGCGGGTTTCCTGAAGGAGAAATTTGTCCTCCGCCGCGTCATCCAGGATTGCACCGAGTGTGTCACCCAGGCCTACGATGGCCCTGAGAGCTCGGCGAATTTCCTCGATTCGGTCGAGAAGCGCGTCCTCCAGATCCGGAATGAGACGGAGAACCAGAAGGGCATTGAAGAGATGCGCGTGCACGTCCTGAAAGTGATCGAGTCGATCCAGGACATGTATAACGGCGAGGGGCAGGGGGGCGGTCTCATGACCGGTTTCCATGATCTCGACGCGATGACGAACGGCTTCCACGGCGGCGAAATGATCGTCGTGGCGGCTCGCCCCTCGATGGGTAAGACCTCCTTCGTCATGAATATCGTCGAGAATGTCGCGATCCGGAAGGACAACCCCGTCGCCTGCGCCGTCTTCAGCTTGGAAATGACCTCAGAGTCGCTCGTGCAACGTCTCCTCTGCTCGCGCGCCAAGGTGCAGATGCAGAAGCTGCGCGGCGGCTTCCTCGCCAAGACCGATTTCCCCAAGCTGATGCAGGTGGCCGGCCAACTCGCCGAGGCCCCGATCTGGATCGATGACACCCCGGGGCTTTCCATCAACGAGCTGCAGGCCAAGGCGCGTCGGCTCAAACAGCAGCACAACATCGGACTGATCGCCATCGACTACCTTCAGCTCCTCAAGGCGCCTGACGTGGGTAATCGCGACGGACGTGAAAAGGAGATCGCGGCGATCTCGGGGGGAATCAAGGGCATCGCCAAGGAACTCAATATCCCGATCATCGTTCTCGCCCAGCTCAACCGCAATCCAGACTCCCGTGGCGGCAAACCCCGCATGAGCGATCTTCGCGAATCCGGTTCGATCGAGCAGGATGCTGATCTCGTCGGCCTGCTGATGCGGCCCGAAGTGTATGCCGACGACGAGGAGGACCGCGAAAGCAAATTTGGTGAGGCCGAATTCATCATCGCGAAACAACGGAACGGTCCGACGGGAGAGGTGCCGCTGACCTTCGAGAAAGCGTTCATGCGCTTCGAAAATCGCGCCAAGGCGGAGGAGTGAGCCGTTCGAGGTCTCCGACCTCATCGGGAATCTCGGGGACTGATGCCCGGAAGCGGCGGCGATGCGGCTGTCGCGCCCTCTCTCCGCCGTGTCACCCAGGGGAGGGCGTCTCGCGCGAGGCCATGGAATCCGTCGCCGAGCGTCGATCGCGTGCCCATACCCTCGCGCCGTCTTCATTTCTTCACATAATCCTGATTTTTAAGCTTGCTTAACAAGAACTTGAGATAATATAATGAATCGGCTTCCTTTTTCTTAATTATGAAAATTATGAAGCCGATCCGGGCGATTTTTCATTTTCTATAGAAGTAATACTCTCAGACCTGTCGAATCGAAGATGATCATCCCCATCAAGCCATGGCTCGACCTCGCCAACGGAAAAGCGGACCGGGGCACCTTTCAGCGCCGCCTGCCGGCGGGGGACGGGCTCGTCCTCTCCTCGAATTGGGGGCGGTTGGATGGTTTTGGGGAGAGTGGGGGGCGGGATGTCTGCAGGGCCGAAAACATTGAACGCATGGATTTTTACCACGAACCCATTCTCGCGGAGGAGATCCTGGAGGTTTTGCGCCCTGTCGAGGGCAAGCAGATTTTCGACGGGACTTTGGGGGGTGGGGGGCATTCCGAGCTGCTGCTTCGCAACCGGGCTCACGTCATCGGTTGTGATCAGGATCAGGAGGCTCTGGATCATGCGACGCGGCGTCTTTCCTCTTTTGGGGACGCATTTCTTCCGGTGCGGGGGAACTTTCGCGACGTCGACACCATTCTTGCGGGTCTCGGGATCGCCCAGGTCGATGGGATTCTGCTCGATCTCGGGGTTTCCTCGCGCCAGCTGGATGATCCGGCCCGGGGGTTCTCGTTTCGTGAGGATGGGCCGCTCGACATGCGCATGGATGTCCGCGCGTCCTTTTCCGCTCGGGATCTTGTGAATACCTGGGGCGAGGAAGAGCTGATTCGCATTTTCCGCGAGTATGGTGAAGAGCGGCACGCCGCGCGCGTCGCGCGCGAGATCGTGAAGGCGCGTTCCGTGTCTCAGATTGCGACGACGCTTGGTCTTGCGGAATTGGTGGCTCGCGTCATCCCGAAGACTTCCGGGAAGCATCCCGCGACGAGAGTTTTTCAGTCGATCCGCATCGCGGTCAATGGGGAGCTTGAGGCACTCGAGACCGCGCTGGAAAAGTCGGTCGAGGCGCTCGCGCCAAAAGGGGTCTTGGCGATCCTGACCTTTCATTCGCTGGAAGACCGCATCGTGAAGCGTTTCATGCACCGGCGCAGCAGCCCCTACATCGACCGGCCGGAGTGGACCGAGCCGCGTCGCAATCCCGAGTTTGCCTTTCATCTCCCGACGCGCAGGGCGATCGGACCGGATGAGGCCGAAACCAAGAGAAATTCCCGGTCACGGAGCGCGAAGCTTCGTGTGGCGGTGAGGGCTTGAATCATGGAAAAGCGCAATCGATACAAGAATCGCATCGGGGGATTCATGATCCTCCGTCTCTTCCTCGGGGGCGGTCTCGTTCTCGGGGCTGGTGCAGGTTATGTGTATGTCAGGAACGAGCATGTCCTCTGTGGCAACGAGATCGGTCTCGTGGAGCGGCAGATTGGGTCTCTTGATCAGGAGATCGAGCTCTGGGAGCTCCGCATCGCTGCCGTTCGTGACCGTCACGAGCTCTCGCGGCGCCTGCGGTGGGTCCAGAGTGACCTGGCTGATATTGACCTTTCAAAGGTGATCGAAATTCAATCGGTCTCGCCGTCCGGTGCTCCGGTGGCAAGTGCCTACTAACAGAAGACTGACGTGGATCGGGCAATCAAAAACAGGCTGGTCTTCGGCTGCGCTCTCCTTGTGCTGCTCCTCTCGAGCTTGAGTGTGCGGCTGTTTCACATCGAAGCGTTTCGGAGCGATTCGCTCGCGGCCCAGGCGAGGGGGCACTACGAGGCGAAGGATCGCCTGCCGGCTCGACGCGGACGCATTTTCGACCGCTCGGGCGAGCTGCTGGCCCGGAGCCAGACCGTCTACTCGCTGGAGGTCGACCCCTATCACCTCCGTGATCCTCTCCTCGCCTGCATCGCCCTCGGTGCCCGGGATCAGATTTCGCCCCAGTCGGTTCGCAAGCGCCACCTGCCCGAGGAGCTCTCCGGTCTTTATCGCGAGTATGTCGCGGAGACCGTTTCGGCCATTCTCGATGCCCCGGTTCAGGAGATTGCCCGCCAATTACGGGAGGGGACTGGCGGGGCGATCGTTCTTGCGAAAAACATCGAGGATGATTTCGCCCGGCAGGTTGAGGAAATCATCGATGCGAAGAAGCTCGGAGGAGTCATCCTCCGGGCGGGTGAGCGCCGGTATTACCCGAGTCCGTTGTCGCTCACCCAAGTGATCGGATACGTCGATGAAAACGGCATGGGAGTCGCTGGGGTTGAAAAGATCTTTGAAGAGGAGATGCGCGGGACGGACGGATTCCGCTATTGTGAGCGCGATCGCAGTCGTCGTGAGATCCGTGCCTATCGGGGTGAGCAGGTGGATCCGGTCTCGGGACGCGATGTCTATCTGACGATCGACATGGGCGTCCAGGCCGTCGTGGAGCGCGAGCTCGATGGCGTGATCGATCGTTTCCGGCCGGCCAAGGCGACGGTGATCATCTTGGATCCGTCGACCGGGGAAGTGCTCGCGATGGCGAGTCGGCCGCATTTTGACCTTTCGACCCGCAAGGGGATTCGCGGACAGGAGCCGGTGCGGCGAAATCCGGCGGTGTCCGACCTTTATCAGCCGGGTTCGACCTTCAAGATCGTCGGATTCGGCGGAGCGTTTGACCGGGGGCTTGCGGATCCCGCGACCGAGGTGGACTGCCACATGGGACAGTATGCGCTCGATGGCTTTACCTTGAAGGATCACCATCCCTACGGAAGGCTCACCGCGCGGCTCGCCTTCGCGAAGTCATCGAACATCGGCGCGTTCCTCGTCTCGCGGCCGCTCAACAAGGATCTCTTTCACCATTACGTGAAGCAGTTCGGGTTCGGTTCCAAAACCGGGATCGAGTTGAACGCGGAGCACGCCGGACGGGTCATTCCCGTGGAGCGGTGGTCGGCTCCTTCGTTCTCGAGTCAGGTGATGGGTTATGAGGTCTCGGTGACGCCCATGCAGATGGCCATGGCATGCAGTGTCATCGCCAACGATGGCGTCCTCCTCACGCCGACGATCCTCCACGGCGTGAAGCAGGACGCCCGCGGGGCTGATCTGGTGAAAGGGCCTGAACGCACGGGTCGTAGGGTGCTGAGTGTGAAAGCCGCCCAGCAGGTATTGCAGTGCATGACGGAGACGATGACAGACCATGGCACCGGCTCAAAAGGGGATCTGCCTGGATACTCGGTCGCCGGAAAGACGGGAACGGCGCGCAAGCATGTCGAAAACGTCGGTTATGTCGACGGGCTCTACGTGGCCTCCTTCATGGGTTTCCTCCCTGCCGAGAATCCGAAGCTGCTCGGCCTGGTCGTGATCGATGAGCCCAAGGCCAATGGCAGTCTCGTCTATGGGGGGGCGGTCGCCGCTCCGGTCTTTCAATCCATCGCCGCTGAGGCGGTGAGAATCCTCGGGATCGATCCTGATCTGCCGGAAGAGCTGCAAGGGATGTCGAGGGTGCCGCTGGCAGCCGCGCGCCTGGAAGGGGAGGGACGCTGACTTCATGAAACTTTCCGACCTGATCGATTCCATTCACGTCCGCTCTGTCGCGGGAACTCTCGAGGTCGAAGTCTCGGGGGTGTTTCATGATTCCCGAACGGTGAAGCCGGGCGGTGTCTTCTGCGCCCTCAAGGGGAGCGGCAGTGATGGACATCATTACATCCAGGCGGCGATCGACAACGGAGCTGTCGCCGTGATTTCGGAGTTGCCGAACCCCGCCGAGTTCATGGCGACGTGGATCCAGGTGGGCAACGGCCGTGCCGCCATGGCCACTGCTGCGGCAAACTTCGAGGGGCATCCGAGCCTCGCCTTTCCGGTCGTCGGAGTCACCGGCACCAACGGGAAGACAACGACGTCCTACCTCGTGCATCATCTCATGCGCTCGATCCTGCATCGCGCGGGATTGATGGGAACGATCCAATACTCGACCGGCGAAGCTTTCTTCGAGGCCTCGCATACCACTCCCGAGTCCACGGAGGTGCAGCGTCTTCTCCGCGAGATGAGGGACTCGGATTGCCGGGGTGTCGCCATGGAGGTCTCTTCGCACGGTCTCTCGCAGCATCGAGTTGGCGGTGTTGCCTTCGACGTGGGGATCTTCACGAATCTCACCCAGGATCATCTCGACTACCATCGGACGATGGATGAGTATTTTGCCGCGAAATGCCTCCTCTTCGAGCAGATGGACGCCGAGACCTCGAAGGTCGGCACGGCCATCATCAACCTCGACGATCCCTATGGGGACCGAATCACCAAGATGCGTTTCCAGCGGATCAAGCGTCTCACCTATGGCCGCGGTGCCAATGCCGATTTCAAAGCGGGTGAAATCCGTTCCGATTTCAACGGGACGCAGTTCAAGCTCCATTTCCGCGAGCGCCAGTTTCTGGTGCGCGTCCCCCTGATCGGTGATTTCAACGTCTACAATGCCGTGGCCGCAATCGCCGCGGGATGGGCGATCGGGCTGAATCTCCGTGAAGTCGTCGCGAAAATGGCCGATGCGCCGCAGGTGCCGGGTCGCCTCGAACTCGTTGGCGGAAGACAAACCAACTACCGGGTTTTCGTCGATTATGCCCACACTCCCGATGCGATCAAAAATGTCCTCTCGACCCTCCGCGCCCTCGGGCCGCGTCGGATCATCACGGTCTTCGGTTGCGGCGGCGACCGCGACTCTGCGAAGCGCCCGCTCATGGCCGCGGCGGCCGAGGAGGGCAGTGACCTCTGCCTGCTTACTTCCGACAATCCCCGCACCGAGGATCCGCGAAGGATTCTCGCCGATGCGGCGCGCGGGTTTTTGAAGGGAGGAAACGAGGTCCACGAGGATCGTCGCGAGGCGATTCGGCGGGCCATTCAGCTCGCGGGAGAGCGTGATATCGTCCTGATCGCCGGAAAGGGGCACGAGGCCTATCAGGAGATCAGCGGGGTCCGCCACGATTTTGATGATCGCAAGGTCGCCGCCGGTTTCATCTCCCAAAAAGCGGAAGGGGGTGCCGCATGAGAAGTCTGTCCCTTTTTCAAATCTCCGAGTGGGTCGATGGTGCCCTCATTCAAGGTGTCCCCGCGGGGAAGGTCGGCCGGGTCGAAACGGACTCCCGCAGGGTCGGGGCAGGGGACCTCTTTGTTGCGATCAAGGGCGAGCGTCTCGACGCCCACACGTTTCTCGGAGACGTCGCCAAGGCCGGAGCCGACGCGATGCTCGTGAGTGCCCTGCCTCCCGATACTGAACGCTTTGGCGGCAGCATCATCCTCGTGAAGGACACCCTCAAGGCCCTGCAGTCGTTGGCCTATCATCACCGACGCACTTCGAAGGATCTCTTCGTCACCGGCATCACCGGAAGTAATGGGAAGACGTCGACCAAGGATTTCCTCACCGCCGTGCTCGCTGGTGGGGGATCGGTCAACGCGACCTCCGGGAACTTCAACAACCACATCGGTCTTCCCCTCACGATCCTGGCCGGAAACGAGGGTGATCGCTACGGCGTCTGGGAGATGGGCATGAATCATGCGGGTGAGCTCGGGGTGCTTGCCGATATCGCCTGCCCCGATGCCGCGGTCATCACCCATATCGGCACCGCCCACATTGAGCATCTCGGATCTCGCGAGGCCATCGCCGCCGAAAAAGCCAGCCTCGCCGAAGCCGTGGCCTCGGGCGGATTCTGCGCAATGCCACTGCATGACGAGTTTTATGGATTTGTCAGGGATCGTGTTCGTTGCGAGATGGTCTCCGTGGGGGTCGGTCAGGGTGATGTCCGCGCCGAGGGCCTCGTGTCGGACCGGGAGGGGCGGGCGCGTTTCGAGCTCGTGTCGGCTGATGCCCGGCCCGTCACTGTCAGCCTCCCTGTTCGCGGGGAGCACATGGTCATAAATGCGCTCCTTGCCGCGGCGGTGGGGCTCCGTCAGGGGATCGATCCGGTCGCCATCGCCGAGTCGCTCGGATCGGTGCGTCTCACTCACGGGAGGCTCGAGGAGAAGCTCGTCGGAGGCATCGCCTTCCTCGACGACAGCTACAATGCCAACCCCGATTCCATGCATGCGGCCCTCCGCACGCTGCGCGCCGCGGAGATTGCGGGACGCCGCGTCGCCGTGCTCGGTTTCATGGGCGAGTTGGGTGGTCACGAGGAGGCGGAGCATCTCCGTCTTGGCGAGCGGGTGGCCGAGCAGGGCGTCGACTTCCTCGTCACCGTCGGCGATCGCGCCGCCCGTATCAACGAGCGTGCCACGGGGCTCGCCGAAAACCGGAATTTCCCCACCCACGAAGAAGCAGCCGCGTTCCTCCGAGACGTCCTCGCCGCCGGAGACCTCGTGCTCGTGAAAGGGAGTCGCTCCGCCAGTATGGAGCGCGTCATCGCCGCCTTTGCCTGACCAGTCCGCCATGTTTTATTACCTTCATCTTCTGAAAGACCAGTCGGAGTTCCTCGACTTCCTCAACGTCTTTCAATACCAGACGTTCCGCGCCGCCGGTGCCGCCCTGACCTCGTTTCTTCTCTCGGTCTTCCTGGGCAACCGCGTCATCCTCAAGCTCACCTCGCTGAAGATCGGGCAGCCGATCCGGACGAAGGAGGAGGTGCATCGTCTCGCCGAGCTGCACGGCATCAAAACCGGCACGCCAACGATGGGCGGCATCCTCATCGTCGGCTCGGTCGTCGCCGCCTCGCTCCTTTGGACGCGTCTCGGAAACCCCTTCATCCATACGCTCCTTTTTGTCACCCTCGCGACCGGCTTCCTCGGCTTCCTCGATGATTGGAAAAAGGTGACCAAAAAGAACTCCAAGGGCGTCAGCAGCCGCTTCAAGCTCGTCGTCCAGTTCGTCGTCGCCGGGATTGCCGTCGGATACCTCTATTTTCTGCCGGCCACCTCAGACTACATCAGCCAGCTTTACCTTCCTTCGGTGAAATACCCGGTCATTCAGGACATGGGGATCTTCACCCTGCTCCTGCTGCCGCTCGTCATCGTGGGGGCGTCGAACGCGGTGAACCTGACGGATGGACTCGACGGTCTCGCCTCCGGCTGCACCATCACGACCGGGCTTGCGTATGCGGCCCTCACCTACGCGGCCGGAAATTTCGTGGCTGCCGACTACCTCAAGGTGCCGTTCCACCCCAGTGCCGGGGAAGTCTCCATCTTTTGCGCCGCCCTCGTCGGAGCCGCCCTTGGCTTCCTCTGGTTCAACTGCCACCCCGCCCGCGTGTTCATGGGGGATACGGGATCGCTCTCGATCGGCGGCATGCTGGGGATGATCGCGATCTGCTGCAAGCAGGAACTCCTCCTCGTCATCATCGGTTTTGTCTTCGTGATGGAGGCCATGTCCGTCATTCTTCAGGTCGCTTCCTTCAAACTCACTGGCAAGCGCATCTTCAAGATGTCGCCCATCCACCACCACTTCGAGCTGCTCGGATGGGAGGAGAGCAAGGTGATCAACCGGTTTTGGATCATTTCCATCATCGCCGCCATGATCGGACTGATGACCCTGAAGATTCGCTGAAAGTGATGGACCTTGCCGGAAAACAGATCGCCGTGCTCGGAGCGGGAGGCAGCGGATACGCCGCGGCCGCCCTGGCCCTCTCGCGCGGTGCTCTGGTCCGGGTGTTCGACAGCGGCTCGCCGGAAACACTTGCCGCCGCGGTCGCCAGGTTCGCGGCGCTCGGGGCGCCGCTCACCAGCGGCGAAACCGCCCTGGAGCCGCCGCATTCCTTCGACACGGTCGTCGTTAGTCCCGGCATCGATACCGCTTCGCCCATCGCCCGGTCGTTTGCCGCCGCCTCCGGCGAGTTCATCGGGGAGATCGAGTTCGCCTGGCGTTTCTGTGACGCCCCGGTTATCGGCATCACCGGCACCAACGGGAAGACCACCACGACGTCGCTCATCGCCTCGATGCTGCAGGCGGCGGGACTCCGCGCCATCGCGGCCGGTAACATTGGACTTCCCTTCAGCGACGTGATCCTCTCCGGTGTGCGACACGACTGGGTCGTGCTGGAACTCAGCTCCTTTCAGCTCGAGACCATCACGAGCCTCTCGCCGCGAGTCGCCGTGTGGATGAATTTCGCCCCCGACCACTTGGATCGTTACACCACGGTCGACGAGTATTTCGCCGCGAAGCTGCGCCTTTTCGACTACCTCGGCGAGAACGCCCTCGTCATCCGCAAGGAAGAGAGCGACCTCGGAATCACCGCGCGAACCACCACCTTCTCGGCCTTCTCGACGAACTCGGATCTCGGTTATCTCGCCGGAGACATCGTCCATGCCCCGAGCGGGCGTCGTTTTCCCTTCGTCGGCGGGGAGCTGCAGGGAAAACACAATGCCGAAAACGTCATGGCAGCCCTCGCCGTCGCTGATGAGCTCGGTCTCGATTGGGACGCGCTCGTGCCCGCCATCCGGGAGTTTCAGGCTCCGCCCCACCGTTGCGAGAAAGTCGCCCTCCTCGGCGGTGCCCTCTACCTGAACGATTCCAAGTCCACCAATCTGCATTCCCTCGAAAGCGCCCTCGCCGGACAGGATGCGCCGGTCGTCCTCATCGCCGGCGGTAAAAACAAAGGCCTCGACTTCGCCGAGCTGCGGGGCCTCGCCGCGCGGATGGTGCGCGAGTGTGTCTGCATCGGTGAGATCGCCGATCACATCGCCGAGGCGTGGCACGGCGTGGTGCCCTGCCAGCGGGCTGGCGATCTCGGTGAAGCGGTCGAGATCGCTCGCCGCGTCTCGCGTCCCGGCGAAATCGTCCTCTTTTCTCCCGGCACCTCGAGCTTCGACATGTTCAACGGCTACGAGGCCCGCGGGGAAGCCTTCCGAAGCGCGGTCCGAGACCGCGCCATCGTTGAAGCCTGAAACCACTTCCCGTTCCTCCACGCTTTGACCCACTCACCGCCAACCACCAACGACACCATGAGCAACCACAGAAGAAACCGCCGCACCGCGAAAGGAGCCCGTCAGGGAATCATGGGCAGAGCCCGCGCCCGGATGAAGCTTTCCGCCAACGTCACCGAGGAACAGGATTGGTATCTCGATACTCCCGATCTGCGCCTCACCCGCATCTTCACGGTCGTCATCCTGCTCCATATCATCGCGGTGGGTGGTATCTTCGCCTTCAAAATGGTCGATAAAGCGTCCAACGTCAGCGCTGTAAAGATCAGCACCGCAAACCGCGACTTTGATGACGCCGTTCAGGCAGCCCGCGAGACCGCCGCAGCGGTGCCCGCCGCCGCCCCCATCGTCGAGGCCCCCATCGTCGAGGCACCCGCGCGTCCGCCAGTGCCTGCGCCGTTGCGCCCTGATCCCTCGAGGCTTCAGCACAAGGTCGTCCCCGGTGACACGCTGCCCGAGATCGCCCGCCAGTATGGGGTGACTCCAGAGGCTCTCCGTGCCAAAAACTCGATTCGATCGGACAACGAACTGTATCACGGCCGCTACATCGACATCCCCGGCCAGAACGAGCCGGTGGTCGCCTCTCCCACGGTGGCACAACCGGTCGAGGCTCCCGCCTCCGCCGCACCTGCCGCACCGGATGCCACGGCGAACGTCGCACCGACCCATCCCGCGCCGACCGCGACCGGCGGGGCGTCGACCTATCAGGTGAAGGCCGGCGACACGCCGTGGGCGATCTCGCGCAAATTCAACGTTCCATTCAACACGCTGATGAAGGAGAACGGGATCTCCAACGCCGAATCCCTCCAGATCGGCCAGACGCTCCGGATCCCCGCGGTTCGCTGAGCGAAACGTTGCCACCCGCATTCCGCAATCGGTTCGTTCCATCCCATGCAACGCAAGAGTTTCTTTCTTCTCCTCACCTCGGTTTCCTTTCTCGTGATCATCGGGTTCATCATGCTGGTGAGCACCTGTGTCTTCAGCGCGGCGGTCTTCGGTGACGGGGCCGCCAAGGTCGACGGCTATCAAGAGGCGAAGAAGCAGGCCTTTTCGCTGGTCATCGGGATCGGCGGTCTTTGTGCCGCCGCAATGATCGACTATCGCTTCTGGAAAAAACACGTGTGGATCATTCTTGTCGGCCTCTGCTTTCTCCTTGCCCTCTGCTTCGTTCCCGGGGTGGGTTCGGAGGTGAACGGCGAACGTCGCTGGATCGGATTCGGGTTCTTCACCTTCCAGCCGTCCGAATTCGCCAAGATCGGCGTCGTCGTTTTTCTCGCCTATTGGTTCTCCCGCCATCCCGATTGCGGGAAGGATCCGGTGCGGGGTTTCCTCCTTCCTCTCGCCATCATCGGCGCGCCGCTCTCGCTCATTCTTTTCGAGGTCGACATCGGCACCACCGCTGTGATCAGTGGCACCGCGTTCCTCATCCTCCTCGTCGCCGGAGTGGATTGGAAATACCTCTCCGGTCTCGTCCTTATCGCGGTGATCGGCTTCCTCGGCATGCTCAGCTATGCCCCCAACCGGATGGAGCGCATCATGGCCTTTCTCGATCCTGAAGAGCACCGCCTCGGGGCCGGCTTCCAGCAGTGGATCTCTCTCATGGCTCTCGGCTCCGGCGGCATGACCGGTCGCGGTGTCGGAGAAGGGCGTCTCAAGATGCTCTACATGCCCTTCGCCCAGACTGACTTCATCTTTCCCATGATCGGCGAGGAGATGGGCCTCGTCTGCACCCTCCTCGTCGTCCTTGCCTTCATCACCATCGGTGTCTGCGGCTTCATCATCGCCTTCCACGCCCCGGATCGGTTCGGATCGATTCTAGCAATCGGTCTCGTCACCTGCATCTGTCTGCAGGCCTTCGTGAACATCGGGGTCACCACTTCGATCCTGCCGAACAAGGGCATCCCGCTACCCTTTGTCAGCTACGGGGGATCGTCCCTCATGATCGGACTCTTCGCCATCGGGATTCTCGTGAACGTCTTCCGGCAGGGGCGGACCGCCGACGAAGAACGACGCGAATGGGTCAGCCGTCAGCGGATCACGCCTCGGGTGTGAGGGGCGTGAGGGCCAGGCCTTCCGCGCCCGCCCCGGCGATGTGAAAGGCCGGGCGGACACGAGATTAATCGAGGATCAGCGTCGTGCCACCAGCAGCAGGGGCAGGGCGCGGAGGCGGCTTGGTCGGATCCGGCGGGGGCGTTGGCTTGGCCGGGGGCGCGGAGGCCTGAAAGACTCGTATGCCCGGGATTTCGGGAGGGTGCTCTTCGAGAACGATCTCGGTTTCACCGCCCGCTTTCTGCGCGGCGAGCGCGGCCTGAAAGACGGCGAGGGTGTAGGGTTGAAGGCGGGCGACGCCCCACTCGCGACGTTCCGTGGTGAGTTTGTTGACGAAGTCCGTCTTCGCGGCGGGATCGGTGAGGTCGGCGGGCACGGCCTTGTTGATGCGGTCGGCGAATTCGGTGTGCTCCTTGTTGCGTTCTTCGACGAGGTAGGGGCCGACGGCCGTCGCGATTTTCAGGTATTCGGCGTCAGGGAGGCGATCGAGGTTGTAGCGAACCGTCGCCTGGACCGGCGCGGCGCGGGGCTCGAGCTTTTCCCCCTCCCAGACCGACCAACCCGCGGGGACGCGGAACTGCTCGGACTTGGAGCGGGCTTGGAGGTAAGTCTCAAAGCTGTCGGGGGCGACATAGTAGTAGAACAGGGTCCGGCGGTTTGTCGTGGCTTGTTTGCAAAACTGTTCGAACTCCGAGTTGGCCGCGAGAAACTGGTCGGGCGTCCATCCGCCATCGGCTTTCATCTCCAGCGCCATCTTGATGCGGTCGCCGTTGCCGGGGGCAATGTGGTATTTGAAATCCTTTGGACCAAACTTCCCGTCCCCAAAGAAAGCCTGGATCTTCTTGACGTCGTAGCGGAACTTGGACACGGAGAGTTCCGCCTCTTCTTGGACGCCGAAGACACGGTCGATGACGTTGGCTGGCTTTGCTTCGACCCCCTCGCGATTGGACCAGACCGGACTGAGATTTTCCCAGGCGGAGAGAGCCTCACGGTCGCGGCGGTTCAAACGGAATTTCTCGGTCTTGGCGAGGAAGGCCCCGGCATCGTTCTTTTTCGTATCCCTCACCTCGTAGGTGTAGGAGCCGATGGCCTTGCCGGTGAAAGCGAGGTCGGTGAAATTCTGCTCGATCACGTCGCGGATCTTGAAGGCGTGTTCGTAGGGGTCTCCGATGAAGTAGAGCCTACCGGTCTTGCAGACGAGGTAGAGGGCGCGGGATTCGGCATCGGCGACGCGCGGGTTTGGCATCAAGACCTCCTTTGCGGCGACCGCCCGCTGCTCAGGAGTGGTCGCGAGAAGTGCGGCGAGCTCGCGGTTGCGCGAGTCGGCAGTCTGCACCTTCGCATCGTTCTCCACCTTGGCGGCCTCCTCCTCCTCGACCTTCTTATGCCACTCGGCGATGTCGGCGGTTTTGTCGGCCAGTTCCTGATTGTTTTTCTCGAAGTCCTCGAGCTCGACGGCGATCTGGGCGGCCTCTTCGGGGGTAGGCAGGTTGTCCTTCGTTTTCTGGTTGGTCTGGCGGAGCTCCTCGAGATTTTTGAGGGATTTTTCGCGACTCGCCTTGATGGCCTCAAGCTCTTCCTTGGTTACCTCGGGGAGATTTTCGACGACTTTCTTGACGGCGGCGCTGATACCCAGACTGCTGATGATGAGGATAAGGAGGAGGATGCCGACGACGTTGGTCAGGGCATCCATGAGCGAGTCCATGCTGCGCTCTTCCTCGGCTCTGGGGCGTTTGGCCATCTCGTTCGATGTGGTTCGGTCAGGGTTCGAGAAACTGGGCGAAGAGCTGCAGGTCGACCTTTCCCTCTCCGGGAAGGGGCAGGCGTCCAGGAATGATTTCGGTTCCGTTGGCACGGTTGTAACCGTTGACGACGGCCCCGGCTTCGTTCAAGGTCTTGACTGCCCCCGGAGTGCCGCGGACGAGGAAGATGACCCGATTGTAGGGCTGGGAGGCGATCATCTTGAGGAACTCGAGGAACTCGGGACTCTGATTGAGCGAGGCGATGGGGATCACGGGTGGTTCCTGGGTGAGGCTCCGGTGGAGGTAGACTCCGCGATCGGAGACCTCGACGAAGAAGGGGCGGGTCGTGGCGCTGCTGCCACTGGGACGCACTTGGAGGGAGGCAGCCTTGGGCGGCTCGGCGCGTTTGGCTAGTTCTTCCTCCTTTTTCTTGATCTCGACCTGGAGGAACTTCTCGTCCTCGACGAGCTTCTTGTTCGTCGTCTGCAGAAGATTGAATTTCGCGATCAGCTCCTCGCGGCTCTTGTCGATCTCCTCCTGATTCTCGAGGGTCTTCTTCAGGGTGACGAGCTTGTCTTTGAGGGTCAACGAGTCGCGGTTTTGCTGAATGAGCTGCTCAATGAGTTGGCGCAGCTTGTCGGCCTCCTGCTGATTCTCATCGCGCTCCTTCTTCAAAGCGACAAACTCGCGGGCGCGCTCGACCTCCTCTGTGGTGCGACCTTCCCCCTTGTTCATGCCGATCAGGTTGATCACCACGATGATGAGGGTGAGGCATCCGATGATGCAGATCAGGATGCTGAGGAAGGGGAAGAGGTTCACCGATCCCCCGCTGTCTCTGGCGCGCTTTGCCATCTCAGGTCAGTCTAAGCGGATCACCCCTTGCTGAACCAGCCCTTTTTCTGCACGACGATCTGCTTGCCGTTCAGCTCCCGGAGAACCTCGTTGAGATGGCGGATCCCTTCGGAAAGGGAAGCCACTTGCAGATCGATCGAGCGATCGAGCTTCTTCTCGTATTTCTCGGTGCGCTCGTCGATCCCCTGGAGCTGTTTCTCGATCACCTGCGCGACTTTCTCGGCGTTTTTGGTCTGGCTGCCGATGTTCTCGGCCAGGTGCTTCTGCGCTGTTTCGAAGCGGCCCATCACTTCCTTCTGATTGTTGGCGATGGCATCCCCGATCGCCTTGAGCAGGGCCGGGTCTGATCCCGCGCTGCTCGAGGCTCCGCCGTCGTTGAGGCGCTTGAGAAGGTGGTCCACGCAGTATTCGTCGACATCGGAGACGAGATCGTCCTCCTGGCCCTGCAGGGAACTGGCCGGGAAACTCAGCATGATCGAAACCACGAGCGCGAGCAGGGTGGTGTCGAAGGCGACCGCCATGCTTGAAAGAACGGCCAGGAGAGGCTCCTTGATCTGGCCCATGTCGCCACCTTCACCAGCACCAAAGACCGCACCGAAACCGCCGATGGCCGCCCCGATCCCGACGACGGTTCCGATGAAGCCCATGATCGGAATGGCCCAGAGGAAAACTTTGACGATACCGAAGCTGCCGTTGGCCTTCGCCGCATCGACCTCGGAGAGGGAGCTGATCATGGTCGCGACTTCGGGGTTGTTCTGGCGAACGTAGAAGAACTCAAGCGCCTTGCGGACACGATTGACGATGTAGGTGTTCCGCAGTGGTTTGGGGAAATGGATGATGTGATCGTGGAAGGATTTAAGGTTCTCGGGAGTGATCTCCTCGGAGATGTCGGTTGGCAGTGCTTGGATCATCATGGCCCGGCGCTGCTTGCGGAGATTCACCCACTTGAGGACAAGAAGCCCGACGCACCAGAAGGTGAGGAGAGTGGTCCAATACTGGGTGAGACCTCGATCGCAAAAGAGTTCTCGAAGGTAAACCCCAAAGCCCTCGTCGGCGCCGACGACCTGACGCTTTGGAAAAAGGAACATGATCACATACCAGAGGAATGTCGAACCCAGCCCGATCGCTCCCGCGATCCATACGCTGACCGTCGACGGATGGGGGCCCGCGTGAGCCGCGGAAAGGTTCAGCTCGGGGAGTTGCTGGTGGAGCTCCTCGGTCGTTTCCTCACCGGCGGTTTCGTGATCCTGAGCGGTGAACTCGGGGATCTGGATGCGGGTCGAGCACCCCGGGCACTTCACGGTTTTTCCCGCAAGTTCGGGCTCGGCTTGGAGTGTAATGTGGCAGGTGGGACAGGCGAAATTCATTGAAATCAGGGGAGGTCGAAGAGTGCGGGCGAGGGCCCAAGGGCCGGGAACCCGTCCGGGGGAGGGCAATCATGGCCCTACCCGAGAGAAATTTCGAGGAAAAAATTGGCGGAAATAACTCATGCCCACGTTCGCTTTTCATCGGCGATCTGGTAAAGCTAGAGGTGTGATGAACGCAAAGCGTCACCTCTTGGGGGCAGTGGCAGTCGGGGCGATGACCTTGCCGCTCTCGTCGTGCTCGCTCGGCGTGAAGGTGCGCGAGGATTGGGGCAAGGCCCAGCTCCAGCCGATCCCTCTGGGCGAGGCGGCCATCACCTGGAATGAATTGCAGCGGGGCGTCGAACCCGATGCGGAGTCCCTCGATCGCTACAATCAGGCCGTCCGCTCTTCCCTGGTGCAATTGGCGGACAACTGGACCAAGGGCGGTGCCGAGATCTCCCTGCTCGAAACGACCCAGGGCGGGGCCAAGCTCCGCGTCCAGTCGGCGAATCTGCCCGACCTTGCCGGGGCCGAGGAGATCGTGCCGGCCGATTTCGTGAGGGTGCGTCGCGGCCTGAAGGCGGAGTCCGTCGTGTCCGGGGTGGGGGCGCCGTTGATCGTGCGGAAGGCGCGCAGCGAATCCGATCCGATGATTCCGGACACGGGTCTCTGGGTGCCGGTCACGGCCGTGCTGAATCTGGACCAGCCGTCCGAGCCCCTCCTCGAGTTTCTCGATCCCACCGTGCGCGGCACGATCGCCTACGGCGGCCGCGATCTCCCGCTTTCGGCGAACTACACCGCGGCCTTCGCCCGCGATTTCCACGATCGTCAATTCCAGTTCGAGAGTCTCGGGGCGCTCCTCCGCTTCGAGGAGTTCGCTGATCGCATGGGGATCTACCGGGTCACGCCCTATCATCCCGACAAAGAGATCGTCATCTTCATCCACGGGATCAACTCGAGCCCCTCGACGTGGGATGAGGTGATGAATCGCGCGTATGGCGACAAGGCCATTCGGGAGCGTTACGAGTTCTGGACCTTCGGTTATCCGACGGGAGCGCCCATCCCCTACATGGCGGCCGAGTTCCGCGATGCGGTCCTCAAGATGCTCGCCTATCGCGCGGGCCGCGGGGCGCGTGATCAGCGCATCACCATCGTCGGTCACAGCATGGGCGGACTCATTGGAAAAACGATGACCTTTTCCAGCGGCGACGCCGAGTGGAGTCGGCTCTTCAAGGTGCCGGTCTCCGGGTTGCAGATCGAAGAAAGCGAGCGCGAGACCTTGCGGCGAATGCTCTATTTCGAGCCCATTCCCGAAGTGAGGCGCGTCGTTTTTTGCGCCTCGCCACACCAAGGGGCCCGGATTGTCGATCAGCCCGGGGCCAAGCTGTTTGGCAGCCTCATTCAGGTGCCGACGCAGTTACTCCTCCTCTCGACGCAGATCATCGCCCGGAGCGCCGATGCCCTCACGCCCGAGGGGGTGGAATTCACCCGCGACCGTCTCACCTCGATCGAGCAGCTCAGTGGAAACGCTTGGACGACCTCCGTCTTTCTCAACAAGCCGCTCAATTCTTCCGTGGCCTACCATTCGATCATTGGCAACAACCGGCTGCCGCACGTGCCCCTGGAAAAAACCGGTGATGGCGTCGTGCCCTACTGGAGTGCTCACCTCGATGGCGTCGCCTCCGAGTTGGTGGTGCGTCCCTCGCCTCACTCCGTGCACCAAACGGAGGCGGGGATGACGGAGATCCAGCGGATCTTGAACCTGCCGTGAGCGGGACAGGGAACGGTCGACGGCATCCGTTCCTGTGTCCTCGTTTCCGTGTCCGAAATCGCCCGCGTTTCCCGACTCCGCAAGGGTGGCCGCAAAACAAGGTTGCCCGAAACGCGTTCCGCCCATTACATTCCGCGTTCCATGAGCGACGACTCCCGATCCGGTGCCAGATCCGTGCCAGACCCGAGCGGCGAACCCGGGGCGGCTCCTGAGGATGGGTATGGATGGAGGCAACGCGGAGGCCTGATCGTCGGCCTTGCTGCATTGCTCGGCTGCCTTCTAGCGCCGCCTCTTTTCGGGCTGGGGCCCGAGGCTTCGCGGGTGGCCTTGCTTGCGATCGCCATGGCGATCTTCTGGGTGACCGAGGCCCTGCCCATCCCCGCCACCGCGCTGCTGCCGCTCGTGATGCTGCCCACCCTTGGCATCACCACGGGAAAGACCGCGATGAGGGACGCCGCCGCGCCTTACGCCGATCCCATCATCTTCCTTTTCATGGGCGGTTTCATGCTCTCGCTCGCGATGGAGCGCTGGAATCTTCATCGCCGCATCGCCCTTGCCATCATCGCCGGAGTCGGCACGAAACCCCGCGCGCTTCTCTTCGGTTTTCTCTCGGCCGCCGCCTTCGTCAGTCTCTGGACCAGCAACGCCGCCACCACCATGATGCTGATGCCCATCGGACTCTCCGTCTACGGGATGATCCGCGAGGGACAAGGAGACGACCGCGCCGCCGCCTTTGGCTCCGCCCTTGTCCTCGCCATCGCCTACGGGGCGAACGTCGGTGGCATGGGATCGCTGATCGGCACGCCTCCGAACACCATCCTCAAAGGCTACTTGGAGACCACGCACGGGATCGAGATCAGCTTTGCCCAGTGGCTGAAGATGGGATTGCCCCTCGTCCTCATCGCCTTGCCCCTCGTCCATCTGATCCTAACGCGGGTGAGCTTCCGCGTCGAAAACATCGAGGTCGCGGGCATCCGCGAAGGATTGGACGCCGAGCGCCGCGGGCTCGGTCGCATGACCTTTCCCGAGTGGACCGTGGCCGCCGCCTTCCTCCTCGCGGTGGGGCTCTGGGTCAGTCGCGAGCATTGGAAAGCCGGCTTCCCCGCGATCACCGACGAAGTCATCGCCATGGTCTCGGCCCTGATCCTCTTCGCTGTGCCCGTCGATTTCAAAAAGGGCGTCTTCGTGCTCGACTGGACCTGCCTCCGCAAGATGCCCTGGGATGTCCTGATTCTCTACGGGGGTGGACTCAGCCTCGCCGCCGCGATTGAAAAGACCCAACTCGCCGCTGCCATGGCGACCGCATTGGGTGGGATGGCAGGGTGGCCGCCCTTCCTCATCGTCGTGCTCGTTGGTGCCGTCATGGTCGTGGCCACCGCCCTGACCAGCAACACCGCCACCACCGCCGCCTTTCTCCCCGTGATCGGATCGCTCGCCGTCGCCGTCGATCAGCCCGTGCTGCTCCTCTGCATCCCCGTCACCCTCGCTGCGAGCGCCGACTTCGCCCTGCCTGTCGGCACCCCGCCGAATGCGATTGCTTTTGGCACGGGGCTCGTCAGCCTGCCGCGCATGGTCAAAGCCGGGATCTGGGTCGACCTGCTTTTTGTGATCCTCATCCCCGTCGTGATGTGGACGATCGGTCGCTGGGTGTTTGGGGTGTGAGGGGTGGGAAGGGCTGCCTACGGATACACGGATTACGCGGAAGGGACGCCGCCGTCCTCAGCCAGAGCCTTCTTCCCAGCAGCACTGCCGTCAGCGTCAGGCCGAGGGTGATGCCCCACCACATCCCCGAAGCACCCCAGTCGAGGCCGAAGGCGAGCCAGGCTCCCACCGGCAGCGACACCACCCAGTAGGCGAAGACCGCGAGCCACGCCGGACCATGCACGTCATCGAGCCCGCGCAGCGCGCCCATCGAGAGGATCTGCATCGCGTCGGAAAATTGGAACGCCGCCGAGACCAGCAGCAGCGTTGTCGCCACGGCGACCGTCTCCGGTTCGTCGAGGAACCAGTCCGCGATCGTCCCGGGAAAGGCCAGCACCGCCGTTGCGCTGAAAAGCGTGAAGACCGCCCCGAGAATCCAGCCGCTCACCACGAGGGGCCGCAGCCGCTCGTGCGCCTTCGCGCCCCAGGCCTCGCCGATCCGCACCGTCAGAGCCATCGAGATCCCGAGCGGCACCATGAAGACCGTCGCCGCGCAGGTAATCGCCACCTGGTGCGAGGCAAGTGCTTCCTTGCTGATCGTGCCGATGACCAAGGTCGCCGCGACGAAGGCGCTCACCTCCGCGAGCAGTTGCAGGCTCGCCGGCAGTCCGACCTTCGCGAGCGAGCGGATCGAGGGACCGTGCGGCCGCTTGAACCAATGCCGCGGCACCCATTCCCCGATCGTGCGCGAACCGCGGCTCCACCCGATCAACCCCGCGAGACTGATCACCCGCGACACCAGTGTCGCGATTGCCGCGCCTTCCAGCCCCAGCGCCGGAGCGCCGAATTTCCCCCAGATCAGCACCCAGTTGAGGAAGACGTTCAGCAATACCCCACCGAGGAGGATCCAGAAGGCCGGCCAGGGATGGTTCATCGCATCGGCGTGATTTTTCATTGCCATCGATCCGATCGCCGGGATCATCGAGACCGCGCAAATCAGGAAATAGCGGTCCGCCGCCGCCGCCACCTCCGGCTCCTGTCCGAAGAGGTGAAGAAAAGGGATCAGCACACCGGCCAACACCACCGAGAGTAGGCCCACCACCAGGGCGATGAAAAGCCCGTTGCGCAGCGCCTCGCGCGCCATCGGCACATCCTTCGCACCGTGCGCCTGCGAGACGCGGATCGAGACGGCCATCGTCATCCCGATGCCGAACATCAGAGGAAGGTAGAGGATGGTGTTCGCGAAGGTCGCCGCCGCGAGTGGCACCACCCCGAGCTGCCCGATCATGAGCGTGTCCGCGAGCCCCACCAGCATCTGCCCGAGCTGCCCCGCCACGAGTGGGAACGCGAGGGTCAAGGTGGCCCGGCCTTCGGTGAGGAGGGTTTGTTTCGAAAGAGAGGGCATCGGAAGGAGATGGGGCGATTTTGGACAGGGGGACGGGGACGGTGGAACGGATCGGAAAGAAATCCCCTCGTCTTCGTTCCCATGGCCCGTTGATCACGGCGCGTGTAACGCGGATGGCGGAGGGGGCAGAAGGCCGAAAAAGGAAAACGAAAAACCGGAGGGGGCGAGGAGGGTCGGACGGAAGCAAGGCCGGGTGGGGGAGGGAGTCTCAGGGCTGCCGGATTTCCCGGGCCACCCTGCTGCGGGTGGTCACGAAGAGAGGGAGGAGTGCCCGCGAGATCCCCGGATTTCGACGTAAGCTGCAGCGGAGTGAGTGTCAACCGGCAGGGCGGGAAACCTTGGTTCAAGAGAGCGCTGGGATCACGACGCCCGCCCCTGCCTCATCCCCGACATCTTCAGGGACGTAACCGAGCGGATGTCCAGCTACGCCACCGCCATCCATTGGTTCCGCCGCGATCTCCGGCTTTCCGACAATCCCGCGCTCTTTCACGCGGTGAAGGAAGCGGAACGGGTCGTGCCGGTCTACATTCAAAGCGTCTGGAACGGGGCTCACGCGTGGACGGGGCCGGGGCGTCAGGCCTTTCTCTGCGGTTGCCTCGCCTCGCTCGCGCGGAATCTCGAGCACATCGGCGGGGCGCTTTTTTGCCGTCGCGGTGAGGCGCGCACGGAGCTGGAGTCGCTGATCCGGGAAACGAAGGCGGAGGCGGTCTATTTCAACCGCGATCCGGATCCCTATGGCCGCGCCATGGAGGCGACGATCCGCGAGCTCTGCCGGGAGTATGGGATCGCCTGTCATGATTACCAGGAAGCAGTGCTGCACGAGCCGCATGAGGTGCTGACGGGATCGGGTCAGCCCTACAAGGTCTACACGCCCTATTCGCGCAATTGGTTCACCTTGCCGAAGATGGCGGTGCTGCCGGCGGTGAAGTCGCTGCGGGTGCCGGAGGGCATCGCCCGGGGCCGTTTGCCGGAGTTGGCGGACTGGGGGCTGGATTGGTCGGACGAGCTGCCGCTGGAGCCGGGCGAGAAGGCGGCCCGGGCGCGGCTGAAACGGGCGGTGGAGCAGTCGCTCTCGCATTACGAAGAGCGCCGCAACGATCCGGCAGCCGACGCGACCTCGCATCTGGGGGCGGATCTCCGCTACGGCACGATCTCCGTGCGCGAGGTTTACCACCGCGCCGCCGAAGCGGCGGCGGGGGCGACGATGGAGCGCGAAAGAAAGTCGATCGTCACCTTCCAGAAACAGCTGGCGTGGCGCGAGTTTTTCATGGCCGTGATGCATCATTTTCCCGAGGTGCTGGAGACAGACTTCAATCCCGACTGGCGCGGTCTCGAGTGGGATGATCCGGCGGCGGGCGACCGGTTCGAGCGCTGGAAGGAAGGGCGCACCGGCTTCCCCATCGTCGATGCGGGGATGCGGCAGCTACTCGAAACTGGCTACATGCACAACCGGGTCCGCATGATCACGGCGATGTTCCTGACGAAAGACCTGCACCTGCACTGGAGGCTGGGCGAATCCCACTTCATGCAGCATCTCCTCGATGGAGAGATCGCGAACAACAACGGCGGCTGGCAATGGTCGGCGGGGACGGGGGCCGACGCGGCGCCCTATTTTCGCATCCAGAATCCCTGGACGCAGACGGCGACCTACGATCCCGAGGGGATCTACATCAAACGCTGGTTGCCCGAGCTGGGAAAGGTGGATCCGAAACGATTCCTTCTCCCTCCGGCCCCGGGGACGCGGCTCTGCGCGGATTATGTGGCTCCGATCGTGGATCACAAGACGGAGCGGGACGTGACGCTCGAACGGTTCAAGCGACATCGGGCGGGGTAGGCGAATGCCATGGTGGAGTCAGCCTTTCCACTCCGGCCGCGCCCCTGCCTCCCGCAAAAAATTCCGGATTCTTCGTTTTCCTTCCCCGAATCTTCCCTAAAGTGACGGAGTGAGCGAGTCCTACCAAGTCTTTGCGCGAAAATACCGTCCCCGCACCTTTGCCGATGTGCTGGGTCAGGACCATGTGGTGCAGACACTGCGCAATGCAATCGCGCAGGACCGCATCGCCCAGGCCTACCTCTTCGTCGGTCCCCGAGGCACGGGGAAGACCTCGACGGCGCGGATTCTGGCCAAGGCGCTCAACTGCCCCGGTGGTCCGATGGCCGATTTCGACCCGGATGATCCGGTCTGCCGCGAGATCGGAGAGGGGGTGAACCTCGACGTGCTGGAGATTGATGGCGCCTCGAACAACGGAGTCGAGGACGTGAAATCTCTCCGCGACACCGTGAAATACGCTCCGATCTCGGGCAAATACCGGATTTACTACATCGACGAGGTGCACATGCTCTCGAACGCGGCGTTCAACGCCCTGCTGAAGACGCTCGAGGAGCCGCCTCCGCATGTGAAGTTCATCTTCGCGACGACGGAGCCGCAGAAGATCCTGCCGACGATCATCAGCCGCTGCCAGCGCTTCGATCTGCGCCGCATCCCCGCGGCGACCATCGCGACGCACCTTCTCCACATCGCCGGGAAAGAGAGCCTGACGCTGAGCGAGGCAGCCGCCTTTTCCATCGCCAAGGGCGCCGAGGGCGGGATGCGCGATGCCCAGTCGATGCTGGATCAGCTCGTGGCCTTTTGCGGCGAGACAATCGAAGAGGGCGATGTCTCGGAGATTTTCGGTTTCAACTCGGCCGAGGCCATCGCGGAGTTGGGCGGTTTGGTGCTGCAACGCGACAATTCGGCCGCCCTCGCCGCGCTGCATGGACACGCCGAGGCGGGCAAGGATCTCTCGCGTCTCCTCGGGGATCTTATCGGGCACTTCCGCAACGTTCTCGTGGCCAAAGTCGATCCCGGCGCAGCCGGCGGCGAACTGCCGAAGGAGGTGTTGCAGAAGATACGCGAACAGGCGACCGCGATCGAGACGGCCCGTCTCCTCAAGGTGATCGATCTTTTCGCTGAGACGGACGCTCGAATGAAGTGGGCGGTGAACAAAAAGCTCCATTTCGAAGTCGGGCTGATCAAGGCGATCCAGGTGCTCGGCGAAGCGAACCTCGACGACGTCATCGCGATGGTGAACGCCGCCGCCACCTCGGCGGATGGTCTTGTCGCGGGAACAACCCCGGTCCGGGCGGTCGCGAACGCCGCCCCGGTGGCGACCTCGGCCCCTTTCGTAACGCCGTCGCGGGATGATGTTCCGGATGCCCCGGCAGCGCTCCCCTCCGTTCCTACGGCGCCTCCGCGCGCCCTGGGCACCCTGTCGGGGGAGGCGCTCTGGCTCGCTGCCCGGGATGCGCTGATCGAGGCAAAGCCGCTGTTCGAGACCTGGTTGACCGCGGCCACTTTTGTCTCGCACGAGGCTCACGCCTTCACGATCGGCTTTTCCTCCGAGCAACGCTTTTTCCGCGAGTCCTTGTCGCGCTACGAAAAGGATATTCAGGATCAGATCAACGTTTTTGCCGCGAGCCCGGTGCGTCTCGAGTTCGTGGTGCGCGCCGACATCGTCGCCTTTGAGATGTCCAGTGGCGAAGGCGAGGAGGAGGCCCCTCCCGCGGTCGCCGCACCGGTGATCGAGGAGACGCCCGAGCCGGAGTCTCCGGCGGGCGAGACCGGCGCCCCGGTCGAGGATTTCAAGTCGGATCCGCTGATCCGCGAGGCGCTCGATGCCTTCGAGGCGCGGATCATCAAACCCTGACATTGCCCCCACTTGCAACGCAAACCCGTTCCCACCCATTTATGAACATCGCCAAGATGATGAAATAGGCCCAGCAGATGCAAAAGCGCATGGGCGAGATGCAGGAAGAGCTGGCCTCGCGCGAGGTGGAGACCTCGGTCGCCGGCGGCAAGGTGACCGTGAAGGCCAACGGTGCGGGCGACGTGCTCGCCATCAAGATCGATCCCGCGGTGATCGATCCGACGGACGTCGAACTGCTCGAGGATCTCGTCCTCAGTGCGGTGAAGCAGGCGATCACACAAGGCAAGGCGATGAGCCAGCAGGAGATGGCGAAGCTCACCGCCGGTCTCGGCCTGCCTCCCGGTCTGGGATTCTGATCCGGAGAATCCACGCGGCGCTCGGATGAAACAGGGTCGCGTGAGAGAATGGAGAGGGTTTGGTCTGAGGTGCCTCGTGCCGGTGATGCCGTGGCGGGATCTGCCGCGTATCGTCGGCTACACGATCCTCGGGGCGGGGCTCGGCGGGATCTACGGGGTGATCCACGATCAGGTGACCTACACGATCGGGCCGGAGTATTTCACGCGCTTGAAGTTCGATCAGTTCGCCTCGGCGAATCCGGAGTGGGGAGGGCCTCGGGTCTTCGCCGGGATCATCGGTTTTCTCGCGACGTGGTGGGTCGGTGCGATCGTGGCCTGGGTGATCGCCCGGGTCTCGATCTGGCGCGAGGGGCGGCTGCCTCCGGCGAGGGAAATGGCGCGGGCCTTCGGCAGTGTCTTCGTGGTCTCGATGGCAAGCGCGTTCGGTGGCTGGTGCTGGGGGCAATGGCGGAAGACGACCGGCTACGACAAAGACTGGCATAGTCTGATGGACTCCCTCGGTGTGACGCGGCCGGAGGAATTCATGACGGTGGCCTACATCCACAACGCGAGCTATCTCGGCGGCATGCTCGGGATGGTGGCGGGCTTGATTTTGCTCCACCGTCAGCGGATGAAACGGCTCGCCGGAAACGTGAGTGATTCCGCAACGAGGTCCGGCGGATCGGTATCGGGGTATGATTCCAACAGGTATCGATGAGGTGACATGGGCATCCTGCCCATGCATTCGACGGGGCTGCGCGTCGGAGAGAGAGGGGGCTCGGTTTCGCCAACAAGCGCCGAAACACGGATGAGATGGGGCGTTGGCAGGTATTGCTTGCCAAGTTCGCGGATCCATCCTATCTCCCGCCACCATGCTAGCTGTTGTCGTCACCATCACGAGCCATCCCGACAAGGTCGCGGAAATGATCGCCGCCCTCGAGGGAAATGCCGCCCACTCGCGGCACGAACCCGAATGCCTCAAGTGGGAATGGTCACAGCACATCGAGGATCCGACGAAGTTCGCGATCTACGAGCTCTACACGAAGCGCGAGGCTTTCGCCGCCCACAAGGCAAGCGATCATTTCGCGGTCTGGGTCGAGGCGAGCACGCCTTGTATCAAGGAAAAGGTGGCGGGGCAGTATGACGTGAAGGGCGTCGATCCGCGACCCGTGGTGGGGTAGGGTCGGAGGTCAGAAGTCAGAAAATTTCGGACAGGGGAACGGGGACATGGGAATGGATCTAAACGAGATTCTTTTGTCCTGATTCCCTTGTCCCTCTCATCACGAAGGTCGACTCGGAGCGAAGCGGAGAGAGACGGAGCGAAGGCAAATACAGATTTTCGGAAGCTCACCGTGCCCCTCGCTCACGCGGCGTCGTTGAAGGTGTATTCCACACCGAGGTGTTTCGAGATCACGGTGAACAACTCGTGCGGACGGAAGGGCTTGGCGACGAAGTCGGAGCAGCCCGCTTTGATCGCCGCATGGCGCGCCTGTTCGAGGGCGTAGGCGGTGAGGGCGACGATGACAGGACGCTCGCCTTCGGCGGCCATGGCCTGGATCTCGGCGGTGGCTTCGTTGCCTTTCTTGATAGGCATATCCTGATCCATGAGGATGAGGTGGGGTTTCCACTCGCTCCATTTTTCGACGGCGGCCTGCCCGTCCCCGGCCTCGGCGAGGGCAAACCCGGCCTTGCCGAGGATGCGCTTGAGGAGGAGCCGGTTGGTCGGTTGATCCTCGGCGATGAGGATGCGCACCTCGCCACGCGGGGCGACGAAGCCGTTGATCCGCTGGGCGGTCTTTTCGTCCAGAGCGGTGTTGTTCGACTCTGCGGCGGCTTCGGTGGGCGCTAGTTCCTCGCACTCGATGCTGAAGCGGAAGGTGGTGCCCTTGCCAAAGACCGAGCTGACCTCGATATCGCCGCCCATCAGCTGCACGAAACTGCGGGCGATGGGCAGGCCGAGGCCGGTGCCCTCGGAAGAGCGGCGACCGCTCTCGGTCTGGGAGTAGCGTTCGAAAAGCTTTCCGATCTCCTCCTCGCGGATGCCGCGTCCGGTGTCGCGGATCTCGAAAAAGACCCGGACGCGGCGGCTGAGGCGGCCGTCGATGACCTCGGGCTCGCCAGTGGACTCGGTGGAAATGGACACGGTGACGCTGCCTTCGGCAGTGAACTTGATCGCGTTGCCGAGGAGGTTGATGAGGATCTGGCGGAGTTTGCTGCGGTCGGTGACCACTTCGCCGGGCAGGCGTGAGGTGGCGGTGAAATGGAACCCGAGGCTCTTCTCCGAGGCTTTCATCGAAAGCATCTCGTAGACTGATTTGATGAGCGGCACGAACTCGAAGGTTTCGTCGTTTTTCTCCATCTTGCCGGCCTCGATTTTGGAAAGGTCGAGGATTTCGTTGATGACGTCGAGAAGGTGCTCGCCGCTGTTGGTGACGATGTCGAGGGTCTCCCGCTGTTTCGGAGTCAGGGTCTTGTCTTCGCTGAGGATTCCGGAAAAGCCGGTGATGGCGTTGAGGGGAGTGCGCAACTCGTGGGTCATCTTGGCGAGGAAATCGCTCTTGGCCCGGTTCGCGATTTCGGCATGATGTCGGGCCTCCTCGAGGTGATGGCGATAAGTCGACTCGATTTCGGCGGTGTTGATCTGGGAAATGGCGATGCCGAACTGACCGGTGAGGGCATCGAGGAGCTTAGCCTCTTCATCGCTCCAATGGGTTTCCCTGCCGACGCGGAGGAGGAGGAGGAGGCCGTTGGCGCTGTCGAGGAAGCTCGTCTTCGCAGCGATCAGGGAGATTGGACTGTTTTCCGGAAAGGCGGAACGGATCGACTCCGGGATGGCGGCTGGGTTCGTCACGGAGAGGACCGTATCGGAGGAAAGGACCTTGCGGGTGAGTCGATCCTCGAGCTCGAGGGTCGGCACGGGTGCTGACCTCCGTGCTTCGGGCGCGTCGAGGGCATTCCAGTAGCCGATGCGTTTGAGGCGGTAGTTCTCGTCGACACTGCCGTCTGCATTCGTCGGGTTGAAAATCCGGAAAACGAGACAGTGGGTCGCGCCGAAGTCCGAAACGATCCCCTGAAGGGCCCCACTGAGGATCTGATCATCGGGAGTCTCGTTACGCAGGTTGAGGTAGGAACGGTCGATCAGCATCCGGTTCTGGAGCTGCCTTGCGAGGTCGGCTTCGGCCCGGTCGCGCTGGGCGACGAGCAGTTCTTCGCGGCGCTGAAGTTGTTTCACGCGCGAGTAGATCCAATAGCGGCTCGCCCCGAACAGGGCGATGCCCGCCACCGCCGCGCCGAGGAGGCGTGTCCACCAAGTCTGCCACCAGGGGGGCGTGATGACGAGGCGAACCCTGCGGATCGTGTCGGGCCAATCGTTGGGGTCGAGCGAGCTCTGCACTTGGAATTCGTAGCGACCCGGTCGCAAGGCGGCGTAGGTCGCCTTGCGACCCTCCCCGGCGTCGATCCAACCCGGGTCGAAACCGGACAGGCGGTAGCGGAAGTGCCCCCGATTGGGGAAGCGGTAATCGAGGTTGCCGAAGTGCAGAGTGAAAAAGAGCCGCTCCTCAAAGGGAAGCCGGATTTCATCGGTGGCGGCGAGTTCCTTTTCGAGGACGCCTCCCTCGCGCGGGAGGACTTCCCGACCGTAGAGTTCGAAACTCATCAGGTGGGGCCGCAGTGCCTGGGGAGTGGCCGGTAGCTTCGCCGGATCGATCAGATTGAAGCCATCTTGTCCTCCGAAATAGAGTCGGCCGCGGTCGTCCCGGGCGGCGGCTGCGATGAGGAATCCGGCGCCTTGGATTCCGTCTTCTTGGCCAAAGACGCGAAATTCGTTCTGCATCGCGTTGAGGCGGGCGACACCGGAGCGGGTGGCCACCCAGAGGAGATCTTGCTGATCCTTGATGAGGGAGGCGATGCTGTCGTCCGGCAGGCCATGAACGGCGGCATTGAAGTTCAAAACTTCCCCGGTGGCGGTGTTGAGGCGGTCGAGCCCGGCATCGAGCGTGCCGATCCAGACGATCCCGTTGGCATCGGGGAGAATGGGTCCGACGCGTTTGCTCGCGAGCGGGGCGGCTTTGGGGAAGACGGCTTGGACCGGGCGCAGGGAGTCGCCCCCCCCGGTGAGAAGGCAGGCGCCCGAGAGGGTGGAGATCCAGAGATTTCCCGATGAATCCTCCGCGGCGGCGAGGATGAAATCGCTGCCCGCTCCGCCTCCGCCGGGGATCTTTATGAACGTTCCATCGGCGGGAAGGTAACGAAAGAGCCCCTCGCCTTGAGTGCCGACATGGATGATGCCTTCGCGGGATTCGTGGATAACGGAGATGTGGTCGTGTCCGATCGTGGCGGGCTTGGCAGGATCGTGGCGGAATGTCCTCGGCTCGTCGTTCGCGGGATGGAGGATCAAGCCGTGGCCACGGGTGCCGAACCAGAGGTTGCCTCCGCTGTCGCGCAGCAGGGCATTGATTTCGAGATCGGTCTCAGGAGCGCTGGTCTCTGCGGCAGGAGGGAGAAAAGAATCCTCTGCGGCATCCCATTGCACGAGGCCATTTCCCGTCCCGAGGGTGAGGAGGTCTTTTCCGGTTTGGGCGAAGGAACGAACGATGGGGTGCGGAAGCCCGCCCTTCCGCTCGGGAGCATGCCGAATGTGCGGAAACCATTGCCGGTCGAGAGGAAAACGACTCGCGCCGCCACCTTCGGTGGCCACCCAGAGCAGGTTCGAGCGATCCTCGAAAATCCTCGTTACCCGGTCGTCGCAGAGGCTGTCACCGTGGCGCGGGGCATGGTTGAAAAAGAGGAATGATTCGTTCCCACGGTCGTAGAGTCCGAGCCCGCCCACCGTCCCCACCCACAGGTCGCCCGTTGAGTCGACGAAGAGGTCGTTGATCGAGTTTTGATCGAGCGGGAAGCGCTCCGGCGTTCCATTTGCATTTGGGCCGGGAGAGGAGCGGTAAAGCCCCATTCCTTCGGTTCCGATCCAAAGACCGTTCTTGGAATCCAGAGCAACGGCAGTCACGGGGACTGAGGTGGACCACCACTTCTGAAACGTTCTCGTTTTCTGATTCCAACGGTGTAATTCTCCGCTGGCGGTCCCGACCCAAATGTCGGAGGTGCCGAGGATGGTGATCGAGCGGATGTTGGCGCTACCCAGCGGCCCCGTCGCCGCGACGATCGCCTCGGTGGTGAGATTCAGAACGTTCAGGCCGGACTCGGTGGCGATCCACAGGAAGGTTTCGTCCGAGATGGCCAGATCGGTGATGTGATCGCTGAGGAGTTTCTCTCCCCGGGGCGAGTCCTTTTGCACCCTGGCGACTTCCCCAGAATCCTGAGAGAACTTCATCAGGCCCGCAGAAGAGGTGCCGATCCAAAGCGGTCCCTCGCTGCGACGAGTCGTCGCGACGGCAGTGAGTTGGTCGCTGCTCCATCCATTGGGCTGGTTCTGGTCCGCCGAGTAATGAACGGTCCGGTATCCATCAAAACGGCTCAGGCCCCGGTCCGTGGCGATCCAGAGATAGCCGGCCGCATCCTGGACGAGGTCGCGGATCCAGTCCGTCCGCAGCCCCTCCGGCGTCGATTGGGAAAGGGTCGTGAAACGGATCCCGGCAGTCTCGGAAGGCTCGGCACCCCCGAGAATTGGGAGGAGGGTGAGGAGGACGCCTGCCACGATTCTCTCGACTCGGGGAAACCACGGCAGCTCCATGAGGGGAAAAAGGCGGAACAGATGGAACGGAAAAAGAATGAGCGCTCTCGAACCGAGGAGAAAGTAAAGATAGCTTGATCTTACGAATACTACAACAGGAATCGGAGGATCTTTCATGCTCCGGCATGCTTGCCTCGGGCAGTCAAGAGAGCCGATCCAGAGGCCGAGCGGCCGGGTAGTGATGGCGATCCGGTTTAGTGGCTCGCGGCGTTTGGCGCTCCGTCCACCTCTTCGACCGTGCTTTGGCTTTTGATCCGATCGATCAAGGCGGCGATCCCGAAGGCACGGCGTTCCGAGAGGTATTTTTCCTCGAAATCGGGGATCTCGACTCGTGGGATCGGAGTCGCCTCCTTCCGATCGGTGACCTTGAACAGGTGAAATCCGTAGTGGGTTGCCACGATGGGGCTGATCTCGTCGACTTCCATGGAGAAGGTGATCGCCTCGACCTCAGGCATGGTCTGACCCTGCTTCATCCAACCGAGATCGATCTCGCGATCCTCGTCCGAACCGTGTTCGCGCGCCGCCTGGTTGAAATCCTTTCCGGCGAGAAGTTCCCTGCGAACGGCGCGAAGGGCGATGAAGGCCTCGCGCGCCGCCTCATGGCTGCTCGGCTCGATGAAGATCTGACTGACTCGCACCTCTTCGTCGCCGAGGAATCTCTGGAGATTGTCCTGGTAGTGGCGTTCGAGCTCTTCCTCGGTGGCCTTGTCAGGGCCGGGGACCTCCGCTTCGAGGAGGCGATCGACGGTGAGACTGCTCTTGAGCTTCGCGAGGATCACATTCCGATCACCGCGGTTGAAGCCGGTATTGTCGTAGAAGTTCTGATCGCCGCCGTGCTCCTCTTTCAGCGCTTCAAATCGGGCCTCGACGGAGGGAGTGTCGATCTCGCCAAAACGCTTCACTGATTCCTGCTCGAGGAGGGTGCGGTGAACGACGTTTTCCTTGGCGTAGGTCCGGAGTTCCACGTCGCGATCACAGCAGACGATTTCGCCGAGGCGCTGATAGTGCTCCTTGAGCGACTCGAATTCGTCTTCGATGACGTCGTCGCCGACGTGTGCTCCGTTGATGATGAATGCCATCGTCGAAGGTGGCGTAGAAACGGGTGGTGCGCAATGGGGTGAGTTTTCAGTTTTGAGTTTTCAGTTTTCAGAGGTTTTGCCAAGGGGCTGAAAGCTGAAAGATTCGACCTGAAAACTCCTTCACTTCTTCACGAGCGAAGCGAGGTAATCAAGAAGGCTCGCCATCTCGTGGACGGTGAAATTGCCCATCAGACCGGGAGGCATCATGCTTGTGGGGAGGGTCTCGCGTTTCGCGATGTCGGCTTTCTTGAAGGTGTGCTCCTGCGAGGCGATGTCGCGCAGGGTGACCTGCTCGCCCTGTTCATCGGTGACGAATCCCATCAGGGTGGTGCCGTCTTTCAAGGAAACGAGGTTCGTCGCGAATCCCTGCGCGATCGTCTTGTTCGGATCGAGGATATTCATCGCGAGATCGGCACGCTGGTAGGTCTCGACGATGTTGCCGAGGTAGGGGCCCTTCTGTTTTTCGCTCTGGCTCACGGTGTGGCAGGCGACGCAGGTGGCGCGAGCGAAGACGGCTTCGCCGAGGGCGACGTCGCCGCCGCGGTGGGCGAGCACGGCCGCGAGAGCTTTGTCAGGGGCGAGGGTGGCAATCTTGGGCGTCTTGTCCTCGCCCTTGGCCTGCAGTTTCAGGTCGTTGATGGCCTTCTTCGCGGCCTTGGCGATGGTGGGGTCGAGGTCGTTCGCGGCGACGAGGATGCGGTCATCGAGGGTGCGGTTTTTCGTCTTCACCGCCGCGGCGATGAGGACGGCTTTCTGGGCCGGAACATTCCAGGCGGCGTCGAGGGCCTTCTTCGAAAGTTCGCGGGACTCGGGCGATCCTCCCGTGCGCGAGGCGAGGGCGAGGACGGCGGCGTTGGCCCAGAACCCGTTGGGAGTGCCGGGCTTCTCGGTGGCGGTCTTCTCAAGGGCGAGGTGATGGTTCTCCAGCTTCGGCGCTTCGAGGAAGGCCTTGGCCGCTTCCTCGAGGTGTTTTTCGGCGTCGGTGAGGGCGGTGCGGGCGTACTTCTGCTCGCTCTTCGCCTTCACCGGATCGGCGATCTCACCGGCGGCCTTCACCGCGGCGCGAAGGGTATCGAGGCGAATGGTCAAGGTGCTGAATCCGCCGAGGGTGGCGGCGAAGGCCTCGTTCCCGTCGATCTTGGAAAGGGCGATGATGGCCTGGGAAAGTGTCGCGCTGCCGGCCTCGGCATCGCCCGCGGCCTGGATCAGGAGCGGCACGCCTTCGGCGGGAATGGACTCGGCCGCGACGAGTTGGGCGACGGCGTCGGGGAGGACGGAGGGATTGTCCTTCGCCAGTGAGAGGATGCGCGAGAGGGCGTCGTTCGACTGGATCCGGTTGCGGCTCATTTCCTTGACGAGGAAGGAAGCCTCCTCCGGTGTGGCGGCGTCGAGGGTGGACTTGAGCGCGGCGAGAATCTTGTCGGTCTCGGCCCACTTCACGGGCTGGTAGTAGGGGCCGCGGGTGTCGGGACGTGTCCCCCAACTATCACCCGTCCACTCGCCCTCGCGCTGGGCGAGACGGCAGAGGATGGCGAGGAGGAGCTGGCGGATCTCGGGATTCTTTTCTTCGGCGAGTTTGGAGAGAAGATCGTCGACGATGCCGGGGACGTCGTGCATGCGCATGAGGGCGAGGGCGGCGCCTTTCGAGCCGAGGCCGACAAATTCGAGCGCATCCTCTTTCGCTCCTAAACGAGCGATGGCTTGGAAAGCGGTGTGGGCGACTCTAGGGTCCGGGTCTCCGAGAAGGGTGGCCAGGTTCGTTTTGAAACCCAATCGAGCCGAGGCTATGGCAGCTTCAAGGCGGCACTTAGAATCCGACTTGTCTGTGACTCCGCTGTTGAGAAGATGGGATACGGTGTGTTGCAGGGAGGAATCCTTAGGAAACGGAAGGTCACCCAAGGCCCGGAAAATGTACGGTGAGATTTCATGATCTCCCGCCAAGGAAACAAGATCGTGAACGAGCTCGGTTGCGGCGACTTTTCCGATGCCTCGCAATGCAATCGCATACACCGCCGCGACCCGCGTCTTGAGCTCCTTGTCAGGATTCTTCGCCAGCGCCAGCAGCGCCCCGGACAAAGCAGGGTTCGCTTCGCGACGCAGGAGGGTCCGTTGTGCGGTGAGGGTGCGGATGTGGCTCGGCGAGTCGAGCGCGGCGACGAGTTCGGCGTCGCTCATTTTCTCGTAATCGGGCAGCGGCTTGGGTTTGAAACCTTTCGGCGTGACCCTGACAATGTAACCGACCGCGGGTCCCTCCCACTTGAAGGTGGCGGGGCCTTTCCAGCTCGCCTGGTAGACGGCGCTCATCGCGTCGACGTCGGCGTCGGTGGGGCGGGTCATGCCGATGAAGGGGCGGGGCTCGGTCAGTTCGACGAAGCTCGCGCCCTGGCGCTGCACGGTGTGGACGAAGGAGGCGGTGCGGCCCCAGTCGCAGGTGATGGGGGCCTTGTTCCACTCATCGGGGAAGCCGGGTTCGTGGAGGTAGACGGAGCCGCAGCCGGAGCCGCCGCCGTAGTCGGCAAGGGGCTGGACGTGTTCCTCGCCAAAGTTCTTGTAGAGACGCGGGTAGCCGTGGTCCTCAAGACCGGAGAAGTGGTGGAAACGCACGTCCCATCCGCCGCCGTCGTTGGTGTTGTCCCGGGCGAAGAGGTCGCAGAGCGGGCTCATCGGCGTGCCGAGGATGTTGCGGGTGCCGGTGGCGTAGACCTCGAGTCCCGAACCATCGGGACGGAAGCGGATCACGCCGCCGGCACGGTGCTGGAGGGTGCGTCCGTCGGTGCCGGTGGCTTTCATGAAACCAAAGTCGCCGCCCGCGATGTAGATCCAGCCATCGATGCCGAGCTCGAGCCCGTTCGTGGTGTGGTCGGCGGGACGATCGGCGAAACCGAAGGCGATGCTATCGATGAGCTTTTTCGATTCCTCGGAAACTCCGTCGCCGTCGCGGTCAAAGAAGACGCTGATGTGCGGCGGGTGGAGCAGGTAAAGCCGATCGTGATCCCAGATGAGCCCGCGTGGCGAATCGACGTTCTTGACGAACTCCTTCACCTCATCAGCACGTCCGTCTCCGTTCGTGTCGCGCAGTCGCAGGACGCGGCCGCGTCCCGGTTCACGACCGAGCGA
>Ga0172376_10000666_pt1 | contig 44031 bp, 26 predicted proteins | sample Lak35m_FD_121114 | JGI IMG/M metagenome (GOLD analysis project Ga0172376, IMG submission 121114) | Freshwater microbial communities from Kabuno Bay, South-Kivu, Congo - kab_092012_35m | ecosystem: Environmental > Aquatic > Freshwater > Lake | place: Democratic Republic of the Congo: South-Kivu...
TAATATATATAATAATATATAATAATATAAAGACTAGAAATAGATGAGTAAATGAATGAATTGGAGCGATTAGCTTGGTACATTCAAAAGCTTGGTACAGTGGTCTTTTTGATATCGGACCAAAAAAAGTTGGAATTTTCATGAGTAGATGCTAAGAGATCCAAGGACCTTGGGTCCACGGGCCGGGAGACTCGATACCCGGTTCAGGCCCGCGCGTTTCTGCACCTCGGTTCTCTTGGACACCCAAAATTTTGCATTGTGCAGGAAAGGAATATGGGGCGATATTTTTCCTCCTAATGTACCAAGGTGAAGCCATGAACCTATCTAGGGCACACTTTTCGCTTTTTGGACATAGCTTTATAATACATTTGACCACATATTTGACCACTAAACATTATAAACCATTTTATTCTTGTCAAATTCACGTCAAAAAACGCAACGGTAGCTGGGTGTCGTCGCGTTTTTCGATATTTTTGCCAGGGATTTGACCAAGCTTTTTGCCCACATTCACTTATGCTAAGTTTCTCTGTAGCACAGCCAGCTAGAAAATCCAGGAACGAGGCATTTCTTATCAAACTCCGCTGGATAAAATCTCTGCATGATGGCTTCGAGCTCGTGGATGTCCATCACGTAGCACTTGTATCTGTTATGGTACATGATTCTCCCGTAATTTATCAATTTGCACTTGGGATTGTTCTTCAAAATATCATCTGGAACCAACCGAGTGGCTTCAAATTTTTGATAAAACTTAAACAGCTCATTCACAATCCAGGAATGGGTGGCGCCTTCTTGCTTTATGTTGTTCACCTTCAAAAAGGCATAATACCCATCGATAAAAAGCTGGCCTGGAATACCAAACGTCTTGCACGACTCATAATTGTTTGGATAATCAGCATTCTGGGACTTGAATGTTTCTGCTATGCTGCTCAGAAACACAAGAAAATTCTCGTGGATTTGTATGGGAGTCACAATACTGGCACCGCTGGCAACGCCACAGCAAGCCAGCGTCGAGATCCCACCATCACTCTCTTGTGTCTTTTTGTGGGCTTTGTCCATGGCTTCTTTGAGCATGGCTTCCATGTGCACTGCCAAGAGATTCAGCCTCTGCTGAGACTGCGACTCCACCAACTGCCAGTATATTGGATCGTCACTTGGACCAAACCTTGCAGTCTGCTGAAATTCAAGAAGTTTCTCTGCATACGTCGTCCTATTAGAAGAGGAAAGAGATGGGCCCAGCAGGAGACTAGACTCAAAAATTGGGATGGAGGCTGGGACTGAAGATCCTGGCGTGGGCGTTGGCGTGGGCGTTCGCCTGCGCATAAAATTTTGGAGTTCAAGATTGGGACGAAAGCCTGCAGCTGCGTACTCTGCATACGGCGGGTAGGGGTAGGGGTCCTTAGATTCTTGCTCTGGGTTTAGGTAGGGCTCCATGGTGTTTTGGTGGAATTTGGCATTTGGTCTTTATTTAAGGACGTTTTTGTTATAATTAAAAAAAAAGAAAAAAAGTGTTTTGGGTAACTAATTGGGTATCACTAGAGATGAGTGTTGCTCACAAACATGAGTGCTGAAAGAGAAGTACTTGAAAATGGACCTCAAACAAAAGAGAGAATCAAAAAAGTCAATGGCAAAGTAATAGTGGGGTTTGTTTATCTTTCTCACTCAGACATGGATCCTAGTTATGACAAGATTGGGTTCACTACTAGAAATGTTGAGAAAAGGAGACAGGAGCTTAGCACAGGATGCAAAACAAAGCCACACAAAATGTTGGCTTGGGTTCCCAGCATGAATGCTAGACAAGACGAAAAAGAAGTGCATCAAGCGTTCATTGATTTTAGATTTCAACCTGCAGTTGGACAGGAAAAGGCCAAAGAATTCTTTTCAGTTTGTCAAAGAAGCAACATAATTGCTTACTTTAGAGATGTTTTGTACCCTAGATTTGTTAGGGAATTTAAGACTGTCCTTATGGAAATACCAAATAGGCAGTACAGACAGTTAGAGTTGTTTAACACAGATTTGCAATTAGTAGAAATACCATATAAAACAGATAAAGGATTTATTCTTCCAATGCTAGTGGAAGACTCTAGTGACGAAATAGTATTTCGAGACTTTTTTGATTTTGATATATGTGATGAAGAGGTCGATTTTTTTTATTCATGTCGGCCAGATAACTCAAGTGATAAATATTATACAACTGCCTACAAGCTACTACACTTCACAATGATCCAACAAAACGAACAAAACGCTCAAATGTCGTATGATTTGCAATTCATCAAAGAAACAGTCAATTCGACAGATTTTTCGAAAATGTCTCCTCTAGATATGAGAGCTTTTGTAGATAAAGTAGGTAAATCTATGCTGGAAGATGAAGTGATAAAGATGTTGGAAGAAATACAAAAAAACGACTTAAAAGAAACGCTCAAAATTAACGAGAAAAAGGCGAACCTTGATTTTATTGGGGTAATTCTCCAAGACAAAAAACTAACCCGAGAATGGGAGGAAGAGGAGTTGAAGATTGAAAGGCAGCAGATGTCACAGCTTGAAGAAAAGAAGTTGCTATTCGTAGAAAAAATCAAAAATGCAACAGAGGAATTGACTTTTGCTTCAAAAACAATTCCAGAGTCTGAGGAACTAACCTATATTTTCGAAAAATTAATTTCCTCTACAAAACAAAAAGAAATACTTATGAAACAAGGGAAATCATTCATTCAGAACCTTCAGATACTTGTGAAAGAGAGAAAAATACTCGAGAAAGAAAAACAAATACTCGAAATTCAACAAGAAATTATAGAGTTTTTGGAGTCCAATCCACAAGAAATGAGGCCTGAATGGATGCAGGAGCAGCCTGCAGCGAAACGACAAAAACATTCAGAACCGTTTAGTTCCCACCCAAAGGATTCCGCCTACAATTCGGACACGAGTACCTCAGTCTATTTGTCCGCTGCTGCAAAAACCAGCGATTAATTCCTCTTTCGCAAAACATGTGCCCGCAAGGCAATATCACTGGAGGAACGTCTCTGGACAGATGGTCGTATCCACATATTGAACAATTGTATACGTCATTGTCGCCATAGTTTGCGCGCCTTGGACTAAAGTGCATGGGTGGAGCCGCAAACTGTCTCATCAGGACGTCGTCGCTTCTGGCAAGCTGGGGGCCAGGCATGGCGTTCAAGGATCTTATCTGAGCGTTGATAATTTGTGTGATCCTATTCAGGCGATTTTGGACGATTGCATTGCTGCGTCTACTATGCCTGGTCATGGCCATGATGTCTTGCACCTGATTTCTGAGTGTTATATATTGGCTTCTCTGGGTTTCCTGCTCGTTGTTCGTGCGCCAGTTTTGCGCCTGGATGTCTCTCAAGATCTCTTTCATCTGTTTCAGTTGCAGCACGGTGTCTATGCCTGCAGCCACAAAAAACCCCCCTGCTGCCCCTACTGCGCTCAGTGCTAGGGCCTGTGCTATGCCCTTGCTGATTTCGTTCCATGTGAAAGGCATGACACAAGAGTAGACGATGCGCTGGATTGCTACTTATATTGTTTTGATTTTTCATGATAAGACTTTTTCTAAACCCAAAAAAAGATTCATGTGGGTTTAAGTAAGAGATCGGTTTGAGATACAAGCAAGACACTGAGTTTTTATGGACTCTCGCATCTATTGGGAGTTGAATGTGCTGGCTGCCGGGGGCCAACTTTACGGATTTGGGGATGGAGGAGACTTTGCGAATTCTGGGTTTAAATCCAATGGCGTCACGCGTTTTTTCAAAGAGCAGATCATGGAGAACCAGCTGCGATTCTGCGGCAAGAGTAACACAAAGTTTGGGGCATGTGCCTTTTTCCGACACGGGCACTCTGCTCACTCTGGGCTTGCCGTGCTGGTGTTCGATCGGCCGTCGAATGCATCGAAGAAGACGTACGTCGAGTGCCTGATCTTGATTCAGAGGCGAATCAAGGAATGGATTGCAAATAAAAAACAATAGTTTTTTTATGATAAAAAAATGCGCGTTATATGTGTCTGGTGCGCGCGTGTCTGAGCTAAGAGAAGAAGGACATGCTGCCTACTAGGAGGAGGAGCGCTCGCATTCAACAACAGCAGTACTATGATAGGGCGTTTCTGGAGGAGATGCGCGAGAAGTGCTACAAGGTGCTGCAGATTATGGACCAAAAGGTTGGGATTTTTGGCAGGGGACTCTCGACTGCCGAGTTTAGAGAGAAGACAGAAGTAGAGACCTTTTTGGCTGAAGCAAAGATGAAATTTTCTGCGTCTGGGAGCGCGAGCGCAGGGAATGGCGAGGTGGAGGAGCTCCGCCTCAATTTCGAATTTTTGGAGATTTTGTTTCAGAGACGAAGCCGCGAATGGGAGAGGCGCGTATTTAATGGCATGGTGACTGTTGAGGTGTTTAGCATTGAGGAAGCAGACATGCTATTGGATTTATTTGAAAAATTCAGACTGATTGGAGGCAATTTTCCCACGGTGTTGCTAAATGACCGCATTGCCTTTGTGGGAAGGACCATGAATCCCGAGCTTGGGGACCAATATTTTGGGAATGTGTACAGAAATACTGGAGTTTCCAGCGTGTCACTCCAGAGGGAAATTCTGATGAGCGTGATTGCGGCGCACGCTCCCCAAATCTTTCCAGGGGCGTCTGTGCAGCAACAAATGAGAAATTTTCTTCGCAGCTGGGAGGAAGTGGAGGGAAATGAGACTGTGAATGGGAATGCTGTGGAGTGCCCCATCTGCATGGAAACTTTGAGGGATGGGGACCTGGTGTTTAAGACTCGCCAGTGTGGGCATGTGTTCTGCGTGGACTGCTTCAACAAGAGCCGTAGACTCTCGTACAATTACTTTGAGGACCACAAGTGCGCACTGTGCAGGACGGTGCTTGAGACGAAGGAAGACTTGTGCCTAGCTGCTGGTGAGAGTTAAACATGAAGGGCCGACATTGCCTTTTGGAGGATGTCTACGACTGGAGCTCGCGTGGATTGAATGCGGGCAAAGGGCTCTGGCGGCGCTGCGTCGTCTGAATCTGACTGGGAAGAAGGAGGAGGCGGAGTCGACACTCTCTGCCTTTTTTTTGTTTCATTTGCGATGAGTGTTTGGAGGCGCCAGTTTTCTGCCCTCTTTTCCTTTGCCAATAAATGTTTTGCCTGCTGCCATTTATTCACGAATCTCGCCTCGTGTCTCTGGTTTTCTTGGAAGCGAGAATCGTGGATTTGGGCGATCAGATCGTCTCCAAAGTAATCTTGGGGAGATCTGCGGCGCTCGTGTTTTTTGTCGCTTTCGTTTTCTTCTTCTTCTTCGTTTTCTATGATTTCGCCGAGAGTTTTGTCCAAGTACGGATAAAACCTGGTGTCTACTGGCTGGGATGGGTCTTCTGGGATCATTGCGTCTAGGTACTGGCACAGGGTCTTGCATTTTTGGACGAGCGGATGGTCTTCTTCTTGATAGTACGAGCTACTGCTTCGACTACGAAACGCCATTTTTGTATGCTTATTCATTTTTTATTATTCATATATATATGTATCAAAAGCGCATGGAAGCGAGGAGATGAGAGAGAGCTGCTTCATGCGAGGTTGCGTGCGTGGAGCGGAAAGGGTTGGGCTCCAAATTAAATTTTGAGTGTGTGCTTGAGCTTCGACTCAAGCCCAAGCCCAAGTCTAGGTCTTGCCCAGTGGTCACAAGGAGAGGATCCGTTGTATATTCATTTTCCAGTTCTCTGATTAGAGCATCAACATTTCCTTGCATTTCTCCAGTTATGCCAACATAACCCTCCAAAAAGTATGGACGATCTGGTCGATAATCAGCAGTTGATCTGTGAGACCTTGCAACAGCAGAACCTGCAATATGAGGTTCTGAAGGGGGCACATATGCATCTTCTGCTGCGAAATCAGGTGCATGAGAAAATGACGATCTTTTCCAGGGATCACTACTTATTTGAGCAGCTGGAGGCCTTCCCTGAGGATCCCATTTGAGACGACCTAGTGCGTTTATGATTCTAGTTTGATCTGTGATACCCCTTTGTTTCAGCCAATCCACAATTGCTTGTTCTTCTAGGTAGAGAGGCCTAAAATAATTGTCAGGTGGATAATAACCATTTCCTAGATAACGATAGTAGAATTTTCCGTCAACTTCATAGCGTTGCCACTCATATTTGGATCCTCCCTTATAAGATTGGGAGCCGCTTGCGCTGCTTGCAGGGTAAAAACCAGCAGCACCTGCTCCTGATTGACGCGGAGCAGCTTCATGAATAGAAGCACGTCGCGCAGCCAGATCAGAAGCGCGTGCAGCAGCTACAGCAGCACGTTGTTCAGCCAGCATTGCAGCCCTTCGTTTGGCTTCAGCATCAGCGCGTGCAGCTGCAGCTTGACGGGCAGCTAGACCGGCAGCTTCAGCTGCGTCTTGGGCTCGTTTCCTTGCCATTGCACTGGGATCCTTTCTGGCATCATATGAATCACCCATATATGATGAAGGCAGTGGTGGTGCTGCGCTTCCCACACTTTGGGGCCTTCCGTTTAAGCTAGCTCTTTTTTCTAGTTCCCTCAAAGTATTTGCGAGGATAAGACTTTGCCGCTTTTGGCGTTTATTAGCATCATTTCTATCATCACCTGAATCATCATCATCAATAATACTAGAGCGACTGCCTCTATTGCTACTCATCTTCTCAAAACCAAAAAATGCTAGTTTAGGCTCTACAAAAACACAATACATATATACTTTTTCTATGTCTTAAGGCATTATCAAAAATTCACTAAGGAAATTTAGGGCTTGGGCCGTGGCCTAGGAGCGCCTGCGCTGCTCCTCCGTATCCCCCCATCGTGGTGTTGTACTGCCTGTCGAGAATTCTTTCCTCCAAATTCAGCCTCCGCAGGAGCTCGTCGACTTGGCGCTCGAGGAGCGGGTATTCGTTTCTGTTTGTCCAGTAATCGTCTGGCAGGTTCATGATGGTGTCAATCATTTTCATCATAATTCTATACTTTCGCTCGCGAATCTCGTGGATGGGCATGCTCTGGACTTCTCCACTCGGGGTTTTGAGGCTCTCCTCGACCTGGTGGACCATCTGCTGGAGCTTCACTGCGTCGAAATTCGGAGGCAGCGCGCCAAAATCGCTTGGGAGGGGCGACAAGTGGGCATACGGGTCGCTGGGCCACCTCAATGTCGACGTGTAGTCTGAACCGGAGCTGAGGACTCTTCCAGAGTCAAAGTCGTGGTGCCCCACGCTAGAACCGACGCCAGAGCTGCTAGAGCCGCGCGAGCTAGGAGCACGAGAGGCAGCCTTTTCCGCTAGTGCGCCTACGAGGCTCTGCACCAATGGATCTCCTGCCACCAGTTCTGCGTCTTCATTGAACCTCGCGTCTCCGTTTGCGAGCAAGTGTCCATAGTCGTTCAAATATTCGTCGTCGGACGAATGGGCAGGCGAAAGCTGCTCTGCTGCAATTCTATCGAGCCTTGCTTGCGATGCTGGGGAAATGTAGGGCGGAATATAGGGCAGGGGCGTGATGGGTCCGCTGCTGCTGCTGCTGCTGCTCCTGCCGCTGCTGCTCCTGCTCCTGCTCAAATTACTGCCGCTCATTCTGTCGCTACTGAAGCTGCCCATGTTGCTGCCGCTCATCCTGCTACTGCTATTGCTACTGCTATTGCTACTGCTATTGCTACTGCTCCTACTAGACATGTTCTGCTGGTTTTTGTTTGAGCAGAGTATTTGACAACTACATATATATTATTAGACCTGATAAAAATAGATCAATTAATTTCATTAGCGCATCATGGGGAGAAAGGACGATCCTTTCTGCGAGGAAACTTTTTTTCTCCAGTGGTGGCTAGGTTCAGACGCCGAAAAGAAATTGACAGTGAAGAATCCATTCAGCGTGGCTACTGGCTTTGTGATGTTTCTTGCTCCTTTGCTGCTAACCAACGTCTATTTTGCAGACGAGGCGCGCTGCGGCAGCAGGAAGAGGAGAAACGTCCCTCTCGCGCTGATTTTTGCCAAGGCGGGCTTGAGCTTGACGGGACTGGGGACCATGTATTTTCACGCTGTTCACGAATACGAGGCCATGCACGTGTTTCACGTGGATTTCGAAATGAGCGACTGGGTTCCGATCGTGCTCATGTGCGGGTATATCATGGGCATGTATTCCATGCTTGTGCTCAAGAAGCAGCAAAAAGGTTTTTTTTGCTTGTGGCAGAGCGAGCGATTCATTTCCTTGTTATTCTTCTGCGTGATGCTGTGGATTTTTGTGCTGATCGTGGGCCTTGAACGAGTGACTCGCACGTTTTTTAGAGAGCAAGTGACTTCTGAATATGGCAGCATCATGAACGGGGTGCTTCTGCTGCCTCTGGCTTTGATGCTGTTCTATTGCAGCGTGACTGAATTCGCGTGGCAAGAGAGCAAGCTCCTGTGGTACAGCATCCTCGTGAGCCTAGTCATGTGGCTGCTGAACAACTACTTTTGCGAGAAATTCCTGTGGCTCTTCATATTGCATCCTGCGTACCACTTGACCATCGCCTATGCATTCTTGTACGCAGCGTGCCTGGGACTCACTCTCGACGTGGACAGCAAGAACCACAAGAAAAAGTGGGCTCTCGTGTTGCGGCTTTCCTTTTTTGGAAGAGGAGCTTTCTGGCCAATGATCATGGACAGAGAGGATTTCTTAGAGGCCATCAGCGACTCAGCAAGTTTGATTCCGAGATTGCAATTTTGACCCAAAACTCTACCAAATCTTCGAGCGAGGTTATGAAGAGAGAGTACTTGCCATGAAACGAGGCAGTCTTCTTTGCATAGTCAAAGAGCTTGCTGCTCTCTTGGCCGCACGGAATGCCGTTGAGAAAAAAGAAGCGTATGCCCAGAATGTCTTGTGTGTGCATGAGTGTTGGGCGAGACATCTTGAAGCGCCAGTTAGGGGGTACTAGCTCTGCATAAAAGTCGCTGACGGGTGTGTAGGAAATGGGGAACTGTGGGTTTTGAAACGATCTGAATATGAGGGTGATGATGTGGAGCGGAGGCTCTGTTGGTGGATTTTTATTGGTTTGATAGACATGAAACGAGAGGTCGTCTCCGTCGAAGGAATTTGTATTGAAAAAAAGGCCATACTTCTCAAAGTATTTAGTTTCAAGGTGCTTTTTTAGGGGATTGACAAGCAAGATGCGCGCTGATAATATGTTCCACGCAAGGTCCATGCACAGGGGCGGGTCCAATGGCTTCACAGCCTCCTTGATGATCTGGTGGATGGCTACTTGGGTCAAAATTTCCAATTTTTTCAAGTTCTTTTTTTTGGACATTTTTTTCTGGATCAGAGACTTGTTGGTGGCAGGCAGCATGTGTGGTGTGTGGTTGAAGGCGTGCGCTTTTTCTTTCTCATATAATGTATTTTGAGCCTCTCTTTTTTTAGGGTTAAAAACGGCGGTTCTGCACATAGAATATTTCTTGATTGAGTTCAGCAGCTACTTGTTGGTATATCCAGAACGGGAGCTCTTTGACGCATTCTCCTATAAAATATAGCATAGCATAAAGGTAGAGTATGGTCATCGTCATCAGTCGAAGCCAATATCCAGAGATTCCTGGGTTTCTGGGTCTGATTCTGAAAATTCGATCCGCTTCTTGACGTATGCATAAGAAGGGAAAATATTTTTTTTTGTGATTGTTATTAAGTAGGCAAAGTAACTGCTATCGGATTCATATGGATTTTGAGCAGTCGGATTCGAGGTGCAATTTTTGGGAACTGGAATGACGTAGGTTTCTAGCATCTGAGAAATGACATTGAACAGCTTGAACAGAATGTTTTGGAGAAGTGCTGCTGTTTTCTCTGTTTCGTCGTCTTCCTCAGTTTCTGAAGTTGTTTTTTGTTTCTTTCTCTTGGCGTGGGCTTCATTTGACGACGAGCCGCTGCGGCACTTGTGCAATATGCTGATTTTTTCCATGACGTCGTCTACGAGGTCCTGTTGGCAAATCAAGAGGACGGTTTGCAGCATGTGGGCCCCCCCTTCCGTGCTCAGAGAAACAAATGGATCTTCAAAGCCTTCTGTTGGTTGCAAGGGAATATACTTTTGGCACATGTTCCTATTGTTTTGGAGAAACATGGTGATGAAGGATTCTTTGCTCTTCACGTTTGCAGGGACGTGCTGAATTCCTTGTTTAGCAAGAGACTCGTTCCACGTCCTCTGGAAAATTTTGCACATTTTTTCACAGTATGTATTGGAGTCTCCCTTTTTCATGTGGGGGATTTGCTTGAAGACACTCAAGAGTTGCTGTTTTGCGCCTATGCTCAATGGCCTGAGTGCGTTATTTATGATGTCGGATCGCCCCAGGCCAAAGAAGTGACAGAATCTGTGGAATGGGACAGCCACTAATTCGTGGCGATCTCCAAACAATATTCGTGAAGGGGGCAGGGACCGTTCTGCTTCTTCGAGAGAGAATTTGATGGAGCGCAGGATGGCATATGTTTTTAGCATCTGAGAATAGGAAGAAGAAGAAGAAGTGAGGGCAGCATTCTTGTGAGTATAGTGATGCGTGTCTGCTCTGACAGGGACTATATGCTCCAAGTCAATTTCCTGTTCCGTGTGTATTGGGTGATGTACCACACAGGTGAGCTCCTCTGGATTGACCATGGACGCGATGAAGTCGAATAGCTCGATTACGAATGCAGGCTCTCTGCTCAATTTTTGCTTTGAATGTTTGACTCGTTTTTCTTCGGGTTCGTCAGAATCGCTGTTAAATGGAGATGTGGTGGGGGTTGTCGAGGATGGGACGAAAACGACGACTGGATGATTGAAATTGCGGAGAATCATGTCGTATGCGCTTTCTGAATTTTTTGCAATGTCTTTTCGCGATATTCCTGTCCAATTCGAATTGGCAAACATTTTTTTCTGATTCAGAATATGGAATTTGTGGAGTTTAAAATCGTTGAACGGCGAGTCTATGGGCTCTGACAGGTAATTGAACCAGTGGTGTGTTTGCTTGAAGGTTCGGAGTGTGATATGCTTGGTGTCTTCAGCCGACGGGTCTTCTTCATCAGTATTTTGAAATCTGAGCGCCTCTTCTTTATACTGGTCTAGCACAGGGGATAAAATAGAAGGGTGGCGGCTTAGGGTGGGCGGGGAGAGCGAGTCTGGAGAAGAAGGATAACTCAATGCTGGGATCTTGAGCAAGAATGGAAATGCAGGCCACGCGCAGTCTTCTCTGTCTTCTACTTGACTAGGTATGAAATTGTTGTTGATTGAAATGTACAGAGCCTTGGGCGATTCTTCTTCTACCATTCTATCTCTAGAGCTTTGATCCTGGTTGATTTTGTTCATTTGCATTGTTGTCAAGTTTAAAAAATTGCCATTGTACCAGATACTCTCGCTTTTTGAATTTTTTAGCATGTGATGGAGTACGTAGGAAAGTTCATATACTTGATCTGTGATGCACGACGAAAGTTCGTATATCCTCTCATCTTCAGTTTTTATTTCTATGCTGGAAGCATGTGATTCGGGATCATCTGCGTGCACAGAAGACGGCGTATTGAAAAAATATTTTTGGTTCAGCTTTTTGATTTTGTATTCAGACGAGAAGGCTCTGGCATGCTCCCCGTGTTCAGAGAGAATCGTCACTGGATGCTGAATCTGTTGAATGTTTTTTCCAGAAAATGGACACGTGTTCTTCATTTTTTTAATTTTTTTTAATTGAGTTACTATATATAGTTTAGCGCGAAATTCCGACAGTCGTAGAGAGATGAAACAAATTTGGACTGCCGAGAAGAGAAAGAAATCAGAGCATGTCAACTTGTTTCGAAAGATGAAGGAGTCCAGGAAAAAGTACAGGCATCACAGCCAAGAGAAGAAGGCCGAAAAACAATTATGGACTGAGGAAGAAAGGCAAAAGCTTGAAGATCTCAAGGACATTTTAGATGGAGTTTTTGGTCTTCAGTACCTATATTTTACCGAGCGAGCAAGACGCATGAATTGCGATCCCCTTCTCTTGTTGTTTCAGCAAGACGAGAAATATGAGCCCCTGAACAAAATGTCGATGGACTTTATATTAAATTCCAATGAAGATTTGAAACGCGAGCATGAATTCGAAGGAAGAGCTCCAGCTGCTAAAAGAGTTGATTGAAGAAGTCGAGATGAATCAAGAGCACCACACTGCGTCTGAAAACATTTACTTGCTGCTCATTGCGAGTAGGCTCATGCTTTGCCGCCTGATTATGCTCAATAAATACAAATCTAGAGAAGTGGAGATTGTTGGAAACGGGGGCATGTTGACTCGATCCAGCATCGAAGCGAAAATGAATACGCGTTTTCAGAATTTAAAAAAGATGTTGAAGGACTATGCTGCTTGATCTGGGAGGGGGATTGGGACAGCGTTTGGGATGGCTGCCGTCGGAGTTATTCTTTTGCTGCTCCATTTTGAGAAAAGGAGATGGCGACAATAAAGTTCGAATAAAAATGTCATTTGCTGTCTCAGCCTCGTAGTCTTTTTTGCTTCTACATAGATTAAAAAGCACACTATGCACAAACCAAATAGAAGCATAGAGGCCAGCACTGCTATGATTAGCCAGTAGTCTGACATTTAATAGTTTTTTTTTGAAATGTATTCTCTTTTAGTTTTTGTCGCGAGAGAGAGAGAGAGAGAGCGAGTGAATGGTGGGAGGTGGCCAGCAGCAGTGTTTGCTAACCGAATTTTTCGGCGGAAAATCAGCGACAGACATAAATACGAAGAGAAAATCCAAACAAATAACCAAGAAAAAGAAAATAAAGAATGAACCCAATCACTCAGACACTAGCGGCTGCAGTCAAGGATGCGACGTCTCGTATAATAAATTGAGTGAAAATGAGCTAGATTGTGTTGGATTAATCAAAACATTTCTAAAAAGCGGAATGTATGCTCGAACGCGTTTGACGCAAGTGATAGGCAATATATGGATTCATTATCAAATCGAGAATCCAAAGCGCCGCAATACGTTGCTTCGGCTTGCCAAGTTTGAGTTGGCCACCAAAGCGTTTCTTGGCAGCCACGCCGCGGATGAAACAGACGAGGAAGAAGACTATGAAGGCTGCAGCGAGGAAATGTAGTCCAGCCACTGCGCCAGGGAATCTTGCACGTGGCATACGCATGCGAAAAATGCTCGATTCAGGAGCCTCTGCATGTCTTCGTAGTGGTAGCTCGTTTGGATGATGTTTTCGGGCGAGGTATTCGCATAATGAGCATTGTGCTGCATCTTCAAGATCGTCAACGCAGAATGAATCTTGATGAATTGTACAAATGCATTTTCGTCTTCGCATGGCTTCGTATAGTCGAAAGAGACTAGGGGCGTTGGGGGGTTGACGTTGGGATCCAGAGTCTTTGTCATAGACTTGTATTCGAATGGGAAGCACGGCGGAATTGGAGGGATGTTTTTTTCTTCAGTGTCTCTTTGGGCTGCTTTTTCTGAAATTTGGATGGCCAACTTCACGATGGGATCATACTGTTCGAGGAACAGGTCGACGAAAATGTGAGAGTAAAATATCATTGAATAAATCTCAAAGTGTTTTGGGATAAAACGGGTAGTCAATTCGGTGATGGAGGCAATCCTCTGAAAGAAACACGAGGTTGCAATCCTGGAAAAAATCACTGCGGTTTGCCTGTCTTCGCGATTGTTTATCGTAGATGAAAACGAGAGTAGATCCTCTTCGTGCTTGTATCCAAACGAGTTGCCCCCATACCTTTGATACATGGAAGAAATAGTGGCGATTCTCGACTCACGCAGAGACAGCGCAAGGTTTTTCGTCTTTAGGTTCACTATATCCAATAGGTAGGCATTCAGAGCCCTTGGAAATTCCGAATGATGTCTCTTGTAGATGGGGAGAAGAAGCGCTTCATTTTCTTCGTTTTCTTTGTAGTGATACACTGCTGCGTGAAACTTACCCAGGATATTGTGGACAAACAAGTCATTGAGTATAGTGTCATAAAACTTGGCGTTGAGTTCAATCTTGCGCGAAAGCGACAGCATTCTGGTGCTGCTGTTGCTGTTGTCTGCAAATGAGGAAGTGTCTGCATTGTTGCGCATACTCGTCTTCAGAGCAAACAGATAAGACGAATTTTCAAACATGTTGATTCGAATGTAGATAGCCCACATGTTGGATATGTAGTCGCGTAGATCCTTGACATTCAAAAACTTTGCATGCGAGTCGTTGAGATAGTTGATTGCTATATCCAAGAGACTCGTCAGATAAAACTCTTCTATGTTTTGCTTGATTTCTTGATCTGAAAGCTTGAGCATGTAGGCGCAATGGTCTGGCTCGTCTCTTTCTGCTGCATATCCTTCGAGCTTTTGCAGCTTTTCTCTCGATTCTTCCTCGTGTTGTTTATAGATTGCAGAGGCAGTTCCGGCAAAGTAAGACGCGTGATTTAGCAAGTGCGAAACCACAGAGACTGCGAAAACCAAATTCCTAAACTGTATGGATGCGTCCACCATGTCTTGGGTTGCATGCCTGTCGAATATTTCTGGTAGTTTTGTGCAAGAAGGGGGAATGTGCTTGGAGCAAGTCGCTGAAAAATGGAGGCCTGGAAATCTCTTGTAGAATTTCCTTGGAATCAATACTGGCTTTATTTTTTCTGCATTGGAAGCAAAACACTTTTTCTCTTGCCATACTACAGTGTAGGGGCAATCTCCTATCTGACTCAACTGCTTCGCCCTCTGCATTGCGTGGTGTTCCTTGTTTTGGGATATCAATTCATACGCCTCGACAATGTGCATGCTGTTTGTGTATTGGGGGTTTTCCATGGGGCAGCCTATCAAATTCACCAAGAGCCTTACCAGAAACGACGAGTGCAAGTTTCCATTGGCAAGTCGCTGAATCAACTGACACTGATTGTGGAGCACTTTTGACAAAGGACTTTGCTGTGCAAACGCATACTCATTGTCATGCTGATCCACGTCCATATTTTGGAATGAAAATTTGAGCCAGTCTTTCGTGACTTTAAACGACGTAGTCTTGTTCGACAACTTCAAGGCCAGATTGTGCTGAAACATCTGAGTAGCAGTAGCAGTGATTGTGGGGACCATGGCTCGCAGAGAGGAATTGATTTCGTCCATCTTCAAGATATCCATGCATCTAGATATGAAGCGGAGAGTCTTGACATACATTCTGACTAAAACGACGCGAATCATCGTCAGCTTGCGAGGACACTCCACCACGGCCAAATATCTCATGTATTTCCACGAACACATATTAGCCTGTACTGGATTCAAGTCTGCTCCTGCCATTTTTGTATCCTCGTCGTCCAAATAAGCATACCCTAGATTTTTAAAGGTTGCGACTGGAAAATACAATTGATCTAGAAACACAGATCCAACGACATTTTGTTTTATCCACTGTTTCACGTTTTTGCTCACCTTTGCATTTTCTTCCTTGCTGGTATAGTCAAAAAACAGAGAGTCGTAGATTTTATTTTGCAGCTGCGGCATGAGAATATCGCGCATGGTTTCTCTGACCCATTTCTTCTGAGAAAACATTGGAATTTCCAGGAATATCCTCGATATTTTGCAGAGCATTTGGAATGCGCCATGCCACGTGAGTCTTGGAGTGGCGCTCGCTGCTGCTGGGTTTTGCCTGTGCTCATAAATCATGTCCTTGAGCACTTCAGGAGGGGGCACAAAGTCGTCTATTGTTTCGGGATGAAACGCCTGCGAGGGGAAAAACCTGAAAAAGAGGAGACGGATATTGGACAACTCCTTGAACCACTTGGACATGCACGGATTCTCTCGAATGAGCAATTCCTCTGCAAACAATTCGTAAAAAATACTCATAGCAAAATTGTCAAAGCGGTGAATGACGCTTGACTCCCAGCAAGGACTTACTCTCATGCACTTGAATACGTCCAATTGAAAGTTTGGATTCGTGAATAATCTATACGTCTTTTCTTCCCTGTCTGTTATGATTTCGTTGGCCTCTGACAAATCTTTTTTGATGGATGAACCATTCAAGAAATGCTGACCCAACCACGCATGAAATGCGTGGCTTGTTTCGCCTTCGAGAGAGGCCTCTGGTTTGAAAGGGCTGCGAAAGGGATTATCAAACAGAGTCCAGTACAGATTGTGCATGTTTTGATTGCACGCATACTCGACATTCCTCATCACATTGATCTGAGCAGAAGTCGCGTGATTGGACGTGGCGTGATTTTCCCACCATTTTGCAGTCAGACAAGGATAAAGCCAAAAGTCCACGCTTGACTCCTCCTCACTTGCATCCTCGTCGTCATTGTTTTTCATATAAAACTCATATCCTGTATGGCCAGTCCTTTCAGACCACACGCTCAAGTCCACTGACCCTTTATTCAAGGTCAGCGTGTGAGTGGCATTTGCGGCAGCATTATTGGCGGTCTGCTCGTCTTGGGTTGGTTGTCCCTTGCGTTTCAATGTCAAGAGAAACTTGAGAGAGCTTGAAATGGGCTCATACTTGTGCTGGTCTTGTTCTCTTCTGATTTTACTGCTAATTCTTCTTTCCTGGACCACCTCATAATCCTCGCCTGCATCTTCTTCCTCTTGTTCTTCGTCTTCGTCGCCTTCAGAGCGAGTGGTAGTATACGGAATGGGATGCCAGTAGTGTGCTACTGAAATGGGTGACTTCTTGATGGACCTGAGCGTTCTAGAGTATGCCTGAAGCTCATTGCATGTGTCGACTGTCTTGATGTCTGCCAATGAAGCCACAACTTGCCAATTGCCAAACACTGAGTTGAGACCTGAACAATTCAAAAAGTCATTGTGCTGCTGTATTTCCAGGCACACATCCAGACATATGGCCATGACTGGGTTGGTATTTCCAGTAGGCCTGTAGTCTTTCCTAAAGTATGGACCAAAAGATGGGTGATGAAAGAGCATGGAGGCTTGCTTCCTGTCCTTCATAATATCTTGCGTATACCACCTTTTTCTCTCATAAAAAGAGCGATATGGATCAAAGAGGATTCGGATAATACTCTGGTTCGTGTAGCATTCCTTTGCATTCGTGCAAGTTTCCCCCATCCTCTTGTACGTGCTGTTTATGTTTGAAATGAGTTCTGCGCGCTTCCTTTGGAATTCCAGGAGCATTGGGGCGTGCACCAATTCGCCGCTGGCTTTGCTGCCATTCGTCATGATTTCATTCGTCTCTGCAACAATCTTTGCCATTTTTTCATTGAACTTGCTGCCATCCAAACAGCCATAGATGATGCTCGTGAGCAAGTCAGTTTCAGCAAACAGCTTGTCCAGTGAGCTGTATGTTCTGAGCAGATTCAGAGTAGTAGCATAGGAAAAGTACTGCTTTTGCGCAGGCAGGTACTCCAAGAAAAATGTGACATAAAATGTCTTGAGGGCGTGGTGCGGGTATGCAGGAGGCCTCTCTGCCTCGTGCTCTAATTGCTTCATGAAAGAAGAAGTCACGTCATTGAATTGAATGGTACACTTTTCTGCAGCTTTGAACAACTTTTTGGTGAGGTCGTCATATCCATCTGTCAAATCAAAGACGTCTTCTGGGAAATACCTCGTTATGAACATGCTCATGAATACTTCGGCTATACTCTTTTCTTCGTTGCTAAAGTCTTCCTTCTTGATCAAAGTTCCTTCTTCAAGCTCTTCGTGAAACGTAGATATGGCACGCGCTGTGTCGCGGTCGTCGCTGCTCAAAAGGGTTACTCTCCTGAGAAATCTGACGATAGGCAGAATATGCACTGAAACATAAACTTCTTTTTTGGCTTGTTTGTGGGTTTTTCCTCTGAACACCTCATTCCAAGAAAACACACTCGAGAGAAAAACCAGCAAATCCTTCATGCTCTGCACTTTTTTTTCAGACACTGCGTGTCTCCAAAAGGCTTGTATTTTTTTAGCTGATTCTGCGTTTTCTGGGCAGAGCAAGGCTGCTAATTTCTTTGCTTCTGCGCTAGTTTTTTTGGTCATTGTTTTGCGCTTTTTCAAGTTTTTAGGCTTGATCACCAATAAGAGGGGCTGAGACAAAAATCGCTTCCTAGTGTTGTGGCTTTCTGGCATTGGACTTTTGATATGGGAAATGCTGCTAGTGTGCTATATAAGGTGCTCACAATTTTTTATCACGTTTTTTTATTCATTTTCTTTGTTTTTTTTTAATGCAGAGTTTTTGTTGTGAAGGTTAGACTTGGATTGAGTTGATGAGAATCGCCATCGCCTCCTCCGTCATCCTTAGATGCGGGTAGAGCGAAGACTGGCAATCGAAGCCATACTCATTTTCCATCATGTCTTTGATTTTGCTGAAACTGGCGTCGTTGAATCGAACATAAGTCAGCCTATTGGCATTGTCGAGGAACGCTGCAATCCTAGTGTCTTTCTCTGCCTTCATCCTGGACTTGGTCAAGTACTCAAACGCAGCCTTCCACTCAACTTCAGTCAGACTATAATAGCGCGTGAAGCCTTGGTTCACTGAGCGAAGTTCAATGGCAAAGACGTTGGGCTTGGGAGTGTTGTCGCGCATTCTCGCAATCAAAAAAAATGACGACAAAGTCTAGCATATAAAGAGTTTTTTTTTATGGCTTGATTTATTATACAGCTACTTTTTTTGAATTAGGCAATCGACTGATTTTTTTCTGTTTTTGAAATAGAACTGATGAACCTCTGGGCTCTGAGCTGTGCATTTAATAGACCCACATCATATGATTTCTGCTTTTGTTCATAAAGCCTCTTGATCATGGCAGTATAATAATTGACCATGTCCCAGGCTTTGGTGGCGGCCTTTTTGTGGGCAATGATTTGTTCGTAGTCTTCAGCAGAATGCAGCAGCTTGTGCGACATCCACTCAATTTCATACTCTAGTCCTCTTACTGCTTGCTCAAGAACATTGTCTACTAGGTTATATAAGTTGACTCTGTCTTCAGCAGTTAAAGTCAGTGTCTTGAATCCTGACATGCTTTTGTTCATGGAATCAAATGCGTTTGCTACAGTGGCGTCGAATGGGAGCAATTGCGCCACCATCTCCATGTACTTTAGATGTTCTACAGCACACTGAGAGCTCAGCATGTTTATTGTTGGGGTCACAGCGTGTTTTTATATAAGAGACTCTATGAAACAAAAATGTTTTTTTATTAGCATTTTATCTATACTTCATTGTTGGCTATGGGAAATGGCGAGGAAAAGGAGGAGGAAGAAGAAGAAGATACAGACGTTGATTTTATGATTTGCTCAAAGCTTTTATTTTTAACCAAGGCTAATGGTTGTGTGCTATGAGCATGGTGGTCTGCTGTTGCTGGTGTGCTGTTATCGTTTTCAAAATCACGCACCCAATCTGATATTTGGCTTATTTTGCATGATATGTCTCTTCTCCATTCTTCTTCATTGTCAAGCGTTTTCAATGGATTTTGGGTTGCGCAAGCTGGCGTTTCTTGGTGGCTTACTTGTGATTTGAGATCCTTTTTTGTATGCTTTGTGTTTTTTCTTATGCAACAGAAGAGCGAGGCCATTGTTTTGATTTTGAGCATCAAAGAATGTTCTCATGCAGCTTAAATATTTTTAGCAGACTCGCTATTCATTGGCAAAAACAATTGTTTTAATGTGTTTATTAGGGATGGAGATCTGGATTCATTTGAATTTAATCCATAGTTTTTCTTAAATTTTGATATCTTGTCTTGAATGACTTTTCTTTCGTTGGTGTCATCACCTTCATCTTTTTTGTCTACTGCTTTATTCAATTCAATTACTTTATCGTTAATTTCTTCATTTTTCTTTGCCAATTCTTGAATTTCTTTAATCTGCTTCGTGACATTCCATTTTTCTGTTTGATATCCTATCCCAACGCCACACGCCAGTGCAGCAAAAAGTCCCTTGTGCTTTTGTATTTGATGAAAGATGTTGAACAAGCTGCTCACTATTCCCGGTGCAGATTCGCGCTTGCTACTTGCTAGGGTCAATTTTTCACTGCTCTCGCCCAAATACATTTATTATGACAAAACACGCTGAATCCATGGCTGATGGCGATCTACATATATATCATCACGCGTGCATCTTGGTTGCATGAGCAAGCGAGAGCACCAGGAAGCCTGCAAAAAAGCTGACAATCATGACGCAATCCATGGCTAAAAAGACCCACATCACAAACTGTATCCAGAGCATGGCCATGTGCTTTGCGTCCAGCATCCAAACCACATTTAGATTGTGGTCAAAAAAGTGATTGAAGAATGGGATTCCAAAGACTGCTACAAAGAGCATGCGGATGAGTAGGAAGGCGGTGGACACATAGTAGAATTGGCTGCTGGCTTCAGCATATTCCACAAGCATGAATGGTTTTTTGGTGTTGTCTCTTGTGGTGCTAAATACTGGGAAAAAGTAGAGTATGTATTCTACTGCCCAGAGCAAGAGTCTCATCAAAAAGGTTCGAGTCACAAGAATCTGAGTTTTGGGATTCATTATATCGTTTTCTACATTTTTTGTGCTTGGAATTAAGGTTGAAGCTCCTGCTAAAACACAGACAGACACGGTGAATACAAATAGAAAAAGCAAGATCCTATTGTCTAGGTAATTTTTTGTGTTGTTGAACATGTTTTTAATGGGTTGAACAAAGGCAAGGAGGAACTAGGACACGTTTTTTGTTTTAATGGAAGAGGGTAGCAAATCCAAAAAAAAACTCATAAGCATATAAGGACGTACATAAAAAAAATCACAAAATGATACTGGCGTCTTGTTTGGGATTTTCGTAGTTTTCTTTTGTTTTGAAAGATTGAACCCAGGATTCTAAATCTTGTTTTAAAAGCTCGAATGGAGACGGCGGGGGTGGCGATTTTTGGAATATTTGTACATTACCCTGCTTCATGAGATCGTTTATGTTGAACGGAATTGGTTTTCCTTCATCTAAAAGAATCATTGGATAGGTTAGAGGAACAGCATTGCTGTCCGACATGAAGGGAGAGTTGTGAACATCTATGATGAGCATGTCTGATGCCTGGTGTATTTTATAATACTTGTATAGCATATACCCATCCATAGCAATCAAAATAAGTATGCAAATGCAGAGAATGATGCATGTGGGCGTGTCAACTTCTTCGTTTAAGTGATTGTTTACTTTTGTGGCAATTTTTTTGAAATTGTAGCAGCAGGAATTGTCTTTGCTATATCTTTCATTATTCTCAATGTCTGCGTTTGTGTCTTTGGAATCATCGCTGTTTTGATAAGTGTTCTTCGGAAGAAAACGGCCAGTCGTGGGTCCTTCGTGAAAGTCTTTTTCTTCGTCTTCTTCGTTTTCAGATGAAGATGGCGATCTTGCTTTTTTCCTGTGTTTTGGTTTTTTGTTGGTTGCATTTTCTTGGGCTGTTGCTGGGGGCTTATCGAAATTGATATTGCTTTGATATGAAACAAATGCCGTGGTATGCTTGTCAGCCGCCGGAGACGCTTTCTTTGCAACCAACAGAGGCTCTGCTGCTTCTGCTTCTTCGTTCTTTCTCTTTTTGTTTTTTGAGGAGGTGTTGTTTGGGACATATACTATGGATGGGTCCTCTTCAAAATGATTGGGCAGATTGGCCATCGCGCTTGACTTGGTGGTAGGCGTAGAATTCGTGCTATTGTTTGAATAAAATGACGCAAATCTCATTTGTTTTTATGAGTTGCAGTGGATTGAATATATATTATATATTGGGACTATATGCCAAAACCAATGGCATCATTGCAAATATATTGAGGAAAAATTATTTGCGTTTTTTTGAGAAACTCTCTTTAATACAATTGGCTATTGAAACATCTGAAACAACAGTATATAGTATGCATCCTGTTTGGGTGGGGGTTTGGATATTGGCGTGTTGCATAAATTGCTGCGCACGGGGCTATTCTACGGACTTTTCGCGCCGCGATTTTCTTAGGCAAACTCTGGCAGCTGATCTGGCGTTTAAATCCAATGCAGCTAGAGTAGGCGCGCTGTTTGAGCCAATCAAAAAGAAGGTTTTGATTGTAGGTTGCAATAAGGCTGGTTTTGCAATCATGGAAGAGCTTAAAAAGCAAGACTCTAGTGTTCACGTGACTGTGACGACGACAAAGCCTAAGCGCTTGAAATGGCTCAAAAAACTCGCAGACGACGCTGTATTGATTCCCCAGCTAGCTACTCCAGACGATCCAGAGTTGACAAATGCTGTCCGGGCGTGCAATGCTGTGGTGATTGCAGACGCAGTGAGGATTTTTAGCGTGCACATCTTTGTGCGGACAGCCGCGCGGATCCGACAGATTCTGGAAAAAACACAATGGGACGGCGTGCTGGGCATGCTGAGCTCTGAGAATGCGTATGGATCTGTTCTAGGAGGCCAAATGTTGACTGAAGACTGTGGCATATTTCCTAATATCAAGCATGTGCCTGCGCCTGAGCTCAGGAATAATGTGCTGTCATGGCACGTGAATCCTTATGCCATTGGGCTTGCTTTGAGGCAAGCAGAGGCTACAATAGTAGATGGGCCGCAGCCTGCGTTTGTGTTTAGGACTGCCGGTGTTTGGGACGACGCCGCCTTTCGGGAGGCTGCCATGTATACGGACGGCAAGGCATTTCCTGCGTGTGTTGCTGATAGCTACATTTCGTTTTGTACCACAAAGAAGATTGGCAAGGCGGTGACGTGGGCTCTGAAACGAAAAATAAGTGGCGTTTTTAATCTGCGAGAGAAGGATATCAAAGGCCTGACTCGCGCTGTCTTTTATGAGAATATCCAGAAAAGGTACAATGTCAATGACGAAGGAAGGATTATCTGGGACCCACACATGGATTTCGACGAAGACAAGCTCTTTTGCATGGACGTCGAGCCTTTTCTTCCTGTCTCGCAGCGTTCGAATTCGCAAATGAGCTGCGCCAAGCTCTTAGAAAAGGGATTTTTTAAGTAAATCTGATGCTAGTAGCTATGTGTGTGTGTGTGTGTGTGTGTGTGTGTGTGTGGCAACTCTCAAGTTGAGAAAATATAATGGTTTTTGGGTACATGAAATGGATTTTGCTGATTGCAATGAACATCATTTTGTTCCAATTATTTGTCATGGAATATCGGATAAAACACAAACGCGAAGAAGTGATTGCGACTGTTTTGCGCAATGTGAACAATTCCTTGAACGCATTGGATATTTTTTTTCATTGAGGCCTTATATGTGCGCGTGTTAAAGCATAGCATATCAAACCATGGATTCTGAAGATGAGGCAGCAGTTTTCGCCGAGATGGAGCGAAGGGAAAAACTCTATGCTCTTGAGAGGGAGCGCGAGGATAAGTTGCTTCTTGCTAGGTATGAACAGGGGATTGTGCTGAGGAAGCAAAAGGCCAAAAAGAATCCAGGGATCATCTGGGAGGATTATGACGAAGATGTAGAGCAGTTGCTTGAAGAAGGGGATTTTGCAGAATGGAATTCGAAAAACCAAGAGAAGGAAAAAAATGGTGGAGAGGCAGCAGACAACAAGAGCATGGCATCTGATGCCAGTGGCATTTTTTTGCGCCGACAGTCTTCTGCTGAGATTTTTATGGGTGGGATTTTGAATCAAGGATTGAGCGAGAAGGATGCTCTTCAAAAAGGCGACGAATTGTTTTTTCTCACGAGAAGACATGAAGTCTTGAAGGTGATGGTTGTGAGCGTGGGATATGATGGATTGGATGCTGTGTATGGGATTGAGTTGCTGAATGCTAGGGGCGAAACTAGGCAGCCAAAAATCGTGACTGCTTCCAGACACTTGTTCAGGGAACTCTATAAGACTGAAGAAGAGGTGAATCAAGTGCCCATGTTGGTGGATGGAGTGCTGACGAATATGGGATTCTTTTTCAACGAAGAGTTTTTTAGGGAGATGAAGCGAGGTTTTTCGTTGGAGTATACTCGATTGAAGAAGGCGCCGCTGAATGCCAGCATCTTGGTGTCTAAGGATGGGAATCCCATTGTGAGGAACAAGGAATGCAAAATCGAGAAAGACGATATCGTTTTTTTGGAAGTGGATGGCTATGCAGTGTACCAGATGAATCCAGAAAGGAGGCTGAAGGTTACTATCGATTGCATCTTGAGGGTATTGAGGTTTAAGTTCAATGCGGAAGACTGTGATGATCAGATGGAGGATTCCCACATTTTTAACCGCCGAGACGAGAAAACAGCTGTTAGTGTCGAGTATCGTTATGTTTTGAGAGACGCCCGCACTGGCATCCTCTACAATGTGTCTTCGGCTGACAACAAAATTTCTGTTTTTTTTTCGTAAAAAAAATTGGAAAAAAATAAATATGGCTTAAATGTGTGGGTTGAGGGCGAATGAGAGCAAGCATGTTTGTGTTTGGCTTTCAGAATGAGGAGTCTCTTAGCTTAGACTATAATGACGATAGCCATGAAGATGACGTGAAGAGTGATTTTAGTGGAACAAGCAATAGCAGCAGCAGCAGTAGCAATGGTAGTAGTCATGACAGCGATTTTTGCAATCAGAGTTTTTTTATGGTTGGGCGCGAGGAAACAAAAGAAGTAGCAACAGTAGCAGCAGTAGAAGATAAGAAGAATTCTTGCTTTTTCTCTACGATTTTGAAATGGAAGAGCGCAGTGGTTTGCGAGGACATGGTCTCGTTTCGATATCACATCGAGACGTTCAAGGCGAGCATTGAGAATGGACTGGTTGAGCCGAACTTGTTTGGGGGCTGGGACAGTGATTTCAGGAAAACGTTTCAGAATCCAGAGAATGGGAGGGACATTGTGGAAGAATTTTTGGTTTGGATTATGGAGAAGATGTTTTTTGGAGTGGAGGGAAAGGTGGATGCAGAGGCTCTGACGTTTTTGCTCGAATCTGAAGTGGTGATTCGCCTGCCTGAAAATATGGTGCATGTTTTGATTGGATGCAAGCACAGAGATGCAGCTAGGCCGTTGAGATATGTCTTGGAGAGACTTTATTGCTGCCATGACATAAACAAGGTGGACTCATTTTCAGACATTGGATTAGTTTGCGAGAGAGGACAATGGATGAGAATAGCAGCGTGGAATGGAGAAGAAGAAACAACAGCACCAGATGGAGGAGACGACTTGTTTTGTGGCAAGACAGCTTGGCATTGTGCTGCCAGCATGCCTTTGTTGGGCCACACTCCACTGACGCTCTGCATTTTTAAGCATGTTGTTGCTTCTCCATCAGACCACGAAAAGAAGGATACCACTACACTGCACAAATTCAAGACTGTAGAAGAAGAAATTCTGGACATTTTTCTTGGGCATCCAGACATTGACGTGAATCGGAGGAATGCACTGGGAATGACGCCGCTGTGCATGGCTCTTCAGGAGGGGAACTGGGACATTGCAGGGCGCTTGATTGGAAAGGGAGCAGATTTGTGGACTGAGAGCAATTTGTATGGTGGAGTGCGCGTTTATCCCATTGAGTTTGCCCTCACTCACACTGAGAATTGCACTGACTTGGTTCTGGAGATGATGGATCAGATGATTTGGCGTTTGCAACAAGATCAGCAGAAGCACAAGAAGGATGTCGCTAAATTCCCCTTTTTCGTGCACGACTTGGTGCTGAGGAAAAATGATGACGTGCTGAGGAGACTGCTTGCAAACGAAGGAGCTCACAAGGACATGTTTGTGCAGTGGATGAACTTGATGGGGTGCACTTTGGACGTGAGGGATTCTTCGTTTGAGAGGACAGTGCTGCATCACTTGGTTGTGACTTTGGTTGGAGAGGCCAAAAAGATGGAGAGCATGGTGGAGATGTTTCTTGACTCTGGGCTCATGAACATGGACACTGTTTGTGGCGTGGACGTGGAGGGCGACAGCGTTCTGCATTTGCTTGCTAAGCAGATAGTGAAAAGCAGCAGCAGCTTTGGCTTTCATGGAATGGTGGAGATGAAGGCCTTGGACACAATCATGAATTTTGTGGCTGTGGACAAAGGCAGACAAGAGACTTTTGTGAATTTAAAGAATAGGAAAGGGGAGACTTGTCTACACATTTTGGCAGATATTTCGAAACTTGGACACTTTTGGGCCAGCGTGAGTAATATAGCTAGGAACGAAGACGACTTGCTTGCTTTAATTGAGAATGACTTTCAAAACATGGAAACCATGGCAGTAGAGGATTTTCTTTATGGGTATGATTATTATGAGAATCTCAAAAATCACAGGAAGATGCTGAATGTCAGAGTGGAGGTAAATAAGAAAAAGAAGGCAAAACTCGACTTGTACATGAATTTCGTGAGGAAGCTGGTGGAAACATACGACGCAGACGTCAATGCCGTAGTGAATCTCGACCAAAACGTGCACGTGGGGTCTGTTTATACTGGAGCAATCACAGAATTGTCACTGAATCCCAACTTCAACAAAAGTGTATTGATGATTGCGGTGGAAAAACGAAATGTGGCAATGTATCGCTATCTCCTGAACCAGCATGGGCCTAGGCTGTGTTTGAATCACGTGCATCACGACAATGGCTCTATACTGCATTCTATTTTGAGGAATGGGCCTTCTTATTGGATCCACAGACCTTCCAATTTTGTAGTGGATGGGATCGAGTTTTCTCAATCGCCAAACCGACCTGATTTCATGGACAGCCGTCTTTTTCTGCTAGATGCAGTCATGGCTGTGTGGAATATATTTTCTAAAATTCGATACAGGGGGCCAGATCTAAATGATTTGATTGACATTCAAGACGCGAGTGGGCAGTCTGTGCTGCATCTCGTTTTGAGGCAGTCGAACGCAATGTTTCAGTCGTATTTTATGGCGCAATACCTTCTGAATAACTATGGGCCTCGCGTGGATGAGGAGGACGAGGGTGGAAACTTGCCTATCATGATTGCTCTAAAGACTGGCATATTTTTAGAGAGAACAAAAGAAGACCATAATCATAATGGTTTATTACTCTTGGCTCAATTAATTCAAAAGACTGCAGCGACTTGCAGCACTCCCGATATCAGCATGCACGACGTGAGATCTGGGGCCACGCTGTTCCACCTGCTTGCCAGGCACTTGGACGAAGGCGACTGCATTTTTGCAATGAAGGTGTTTTTGGATTCAAGGTCCTCGCCAGCTGATCGCCTTACCATTCTGAATGGGAGGGACGCTGCTGGCAAGATTCCCCTCTACACTGCGTGCCTTCATAATCACAGGAGATTGTGCCTTCACATGCTGAAGTGGGGCGCGTCGTGGGATGCAGTCGACCAGGATGGAGAATTTTTTCTGGACAGCATGGACGACGTGGACCTGCGTCGTTTTCTGGAGAGAAAGTTTGTTTTTGCAGACAAGATGCGAATTTTCACTCGCTGTCCCAGCGTGCAGAAATTGAGCCGCGAGCTCATGCGCTTTATTTTTATTAAGATGTTTTAGACACTTGGAGCTCCTCTTCTTCCTCCATGTCTTCTTCTTGGATTATGATCTCGTATGGTGCTTTGGGGCTGTGGCGGTGGTAGGAGGATACATGGTGGTGGTGCTGCTGCTGATGCACTTGGATGTTTTTGAATGAGTGGAGTAATGAAGTTTTTGATTGAGTTGTGCCTCTGATTTTCGCGCTGATGGTGATTTGGTGGTGGTGATGGGGGTTTGTTGCTGCGTGCATGGAGCGCTGTCTCTGTATTAGAGTCACGCTAGAGACGGGAACGCCTGCTGCCTTTGCAATGTCTTCTTTGAGGGAGTCTTCAAGTTCAGGGGTCATTTCTGAAGAAGTGATGTTGAGGGTTAGACTCATGCTGATTGTCTTGACATAGTTGCAATAATAGCCGGGAGTACAGTGACATCCGTATACTGAAGTTTCAGTTGTGTTTTGAGGAGATGTGGTGTAGAGGGGGCAGGGTAGGCATTCTGTGATATTGTCAGAATCTACATAAAAGCCAGAATTGCAGCCACATACTCTGTCTGTGGTCTGGCGATTATTTTGCTCACAATTTTGGACTGCAACGTGGGAGCAAATTGTTTTGCATGGAATGCATTCTGATATGTTGTGTGGCTCTAGATAGTAGCCAGCATTGCAGGCGCAAACTCTGTCAGTAGTTTGGCGATTATTTTGCTCGCAATTTTCTAAGGTAACATGAGAACAAGTTCTGACGCAGGAAATACATTCTGAGAGAGTTTGAGGTTCTAAGTAAAAGGTTGCATTGCAGGCGCAGATTTTGTCTGTTGTTTGTACTGCATTTGTGCAATTATCTATGGTAACATGAGAACATGACCTGTTCATGCATGATATGCAGTGCGTGCCTCCTGGCGAAAATTTGCCTGGTGTACATTGAAAGCACTGACTAGCATATATGCCTCCTTCTGGTGAACTAAAACCTGCTGAACAGTTGACACAAGTGGTTTTGTCGATGTTTAAATTGTAGGATCCGTTCCAGCACTTTGTGCAAAATGTATCTGATTGGAGTTTTAAATATGATCCAGGGGAGCAGCATTTAGTGTTTGTAGGGCAATCAAGACACTGTGGGGCTGGGATGTTTCCTACAGCTGTCTTGCCAAAAGGGCATTCAATGCATGCTGTTTGGCCTCCTAGGGGCTGGTAGTGATTAGGTCTGCACCACCTGCAATAGTTTACGTTTGTGGATACTGCCAATAGACATTCTTTGGAATCACACACATCTTGGGGAAATCCATCTGGCCATTGCCATTCGGTTACTTCCCAGGTTGTGCTACGCCAATATCCGTAATCACTAACTATAGTACAAACTTGTTCAATAGGACAATTGGTGTATTTATATTCTGTATACACTCTCCAATACCAATGAGGATAACTTAGCCAATCCTTATGATAAAAACGCAGAGATAGGGGCCAGTCATTATTTTCACCAATGTTGTAGGTGCCTGGGTCGCACGAGTTGCATTCTAAAACAGGGTCAGAAAAATTATGGTAGGTTCCATTGGGGCAAACGCAAGAAGTAGACGAAGATCTGAAGATTCCGTCGTTGGCACAAAGCTTGCATGCAGTCTGTGCGGAAGCACTGGAAAAAGTGCCGCTGGTACATGCTGTGCATACAGTAGCACCTTCTTGTGAAGTGAATGTTCCTGCGTTGCAGCTCACGCAAGCTATTAAGCTTGATGCCCCCGTGCTGACGGAATAAGTTCCTGTTGGACACAACAGGCATGCAGTGGTTCCTACGCTAGGGTTATATGTACCAAGAGGGCAGTCACTACATGGATTTAAGCTTATCGAGTTTGAATGTTTTCCCGGCTGGCATGGAGCACAAAGATTCTGAGTTGTATCAAATCCAGTTGTTGCAATGCAAGTGCAATTTTCCAAGGCATTTGAGCCTGGAAGAGATGTTGAATTGACAGGGCATGGAACCACTTCTAAATCATAATCATTGTTCTGTATCTGTGTGGTTAACAGTATGCTGTAGTTGAGTAGATTCTGTGATAATTGATTGTCATTGATATCTTGCGATAGTGCATAAATTTCATAATTAATCAACAACGATGTGCAATCTGATAGACTTGTTGAGGAGTTCTTGCTGATAGTGAAATTAGGACAAGGCGTGCATGCAGTAGCTCCTATTTGGTCATTGTATGTATTTTCTTGGCAGTCATGACATAGTCCAGACTCAATGTCGCTCATTGTTCCTTTTGGACAAATTCTACAAACTGAGCTGTCCCAGCCAAAACCTAAAGGACAGCCCCATTGAATAATGACGACTCCGTCTGCTCCTGCTCCAGCAGGTGAATTTTCGGAATCATAAGCATATCCAAATCCACCGCCACCTCCTCCTGATCCAGTGTTTGGCGACCCTGGTTGACCAGTAAGACCAGGATTAGGACACGTCACAGTCCCCCCACTATGGCATCCGCCTCTGGCTCCTTCTCCTCCAACATTATTGCTTCCTCCCATTCCTGCGCTAAGGCTATTCCGATGAGTTCCTCCACCGCCTCCTGCTGCGTATACAACAAAAACTCCAGTGATATTGTCTTCTTTTCCGTCTCCTCCATCTCCGCCTCTGCAGCCAGAAGACGATTGATTGCCTGAAGTGCCCCTTGATGATGCTCCTCCTCCTCCAGCGCCACAATAACATTTATTACTACTATCACATGGCGATCCTATGCTTGCTATCCCAGTAGCACCATTATTTCCGTAATAGCCATTGGGAGTATTATATGAAAATTGGACTCCGCCACCTGCCTTATTGCTCACAGAACCTCCTCCTCCAGAAGCTCCATTTTTGCCTGCAGTTTCGCCGCTGCTACACCCACCGCCTCCATATGAAGCCCGAATCAAAACAATGGAAGATTCTTGAATTTGACTGTATTGGCCATTATTGGATGGAGTTCCAGTATTTAATGTTGCGGCAATTCCAGCCCCTCCTTTGCCAACTGTTATGATGTACTGTTTTTGGGATTCAAATAAAAATGACTCCATTTTGATCATACCGCCTGCGCCTCCGCCCCCACCGTGCCTCTGTCCCCCGCTTCCGCCGCCTCCTACCACCAGCACCTTTGCTACTGTGTCTTTTTCGAAAACAATGGAATTTGCTGCGCTTGTATCTATGTACCTAAAATAGCGCCTGGCAATGTCTTGAATTTCAATAGGCTGTTCGTTGCTTAGTCCACCGTGAGTAATGAAAGCGCACGTAGCATCTGCACAGGTTTCTTGCTGAGAGTTTGAGGCCTGGGATGTTGAAGCTGAGGCATTTTCTTTGATTTCAGTGGGATAATGCAATTTTATATTTTCTGATTCGAGTTTCGCAGCGCTTGCAATGTTGTCTATGATTTGCAGTTCCAATCCATTCTCATATTGGTCTAATAATCCAGGTACCCGAAACACTCCAGCAATTTTTCTTGTGTACAAGCAGAAATAATCAGCAACACAGGTGCATGCCCAAATGTTGGGTTGAGGGGAGCTTTCGATCGACGTAGTGTGCAATGGACAGGAGGGGCATTGTGATTTCAAGTAAAAGTCAACGTAATGATTTTCGTAGCATGCGCACTGCGAATTGTCTGAAGGCTGTCTAGTTCCTGTACAATTAGCAATGGTGATATGTGAACAGGGCGTGCACTGAGTGCACAACGAAGCTGATGGAAATGAGTAGGTTCCAACGTCACAGGAACTGCAATTGTCTGGATATATTATCCCTGTTCCTGTCGAGTAGGTGCCAGCTTCGCATGGTGAACACGCAGAGGAAGATTCAAAGGAGTAGGTTCCAGGAAAGCACAAAACACAAGTATCGTTTGAATCCATGCCTCTTCCAGTAGAATATGTGCCAGCCTCGCAAGAAGTACAATTGTTGTTTTGATAAGCAGACTGATATGTCCCTGATTCGCATGCTTCGCAAAAGGGTGCTCCTTCAAAGTCTGAGAATGTACCTGGCTCGCATGGCAAGCACGAAGTGTTGTCTGTTGCTTTTGTTATATTCGAATAGGTTCCAATTTCGCAAAGGGTGCATAGATTCTGGCCTCTTGCTGAGGAATATGTGCCTGCAATGCATGTGCTGCATTGTGTCTGGCCTTCAAAGTTTTGATATTCGCCCTCGCTGCAGAGAGTGCAGTTGAAAGCCTCAGTCTTATTGCCGAATGTACCAGCAGGACAGGCAGAGCAGGCGCTTGCTCTTGAGACATTATTGAATGTTCTAGTTGGACACACAGAGCACGTTTCTGAACGTCCATCTATTGTGAATTTGCCAGGAGGACAGGCTTGGCAAGCTGCATGCGTGCCTTGCTTGAAGAATTCGCCTGGACCGCAGCATACGTTGGCAGTGGCGTTGACACATCGTCTGACTTGATGCAGGGGGCACACTGTGGTAGTGGTGCATCCTATGCAGATAGAAGCTCCAGCTTGACTCTCAAAATTTTCTGGACATTGAGTGCATGACGTGACAGCTCCAGTGGAAGAAAATGTGCCTGCTGGACAGATCTGACAAGAAAGATCAAATCCATCTCTGAACGAATAGCCTGGACCACAACATATCTTTGACGTGCCTCCCACTGCACAGTGAGGTTGGCCGCCTGTGCATGAGCCTGTGCATAGTGCAAAAGTCATTGATGTTTTATAGAGAGCAGTGCTCGACCTTGATTGAGCAGGCCATTTGTGAGGAATAAGAATTGTGCCAGATCCTGATTGAATGTAGACGTATGACGTGTACTGGATTCCAAAAAAAGTGGAAGATCTGCTTAATGAGCTCAAGTACAAAATTTGAGAAGGAAATGTGATGCCAACATAACTGCTAGTGCTTATGGTGGTTGCTCCACTGAATGATAGAGAGTAGCCTTGCAAACCATTGCAATGACTGGATCCTTTAATGGAGGCTGAATTTGCAGGGCAATTTTGGCACGTAGTTTGACCATATCCACTAAATTTGCCTTCAGGACATGCTAAACAATTTTTGGTACTTGAGAAGTAATAATATCCTGGAGGACAGGATTGGCAAGTGGAATAACGTATTAATATTAAGCCATGACCTCCCCTTTCACCAGTACTTGTTGTTCCACTTCGTCCTCCACCTCCACTGCCAGTACCATCTTTTCCTTGTGTACCAGAATATGTTGAACTTGCATATTTTCCAATACCTCCTCCGCCCTTGCCTCCTGAAACAGTGATTGTGCCTTTATTGTGTTGCCCTCCGCCACCACCTCCGCCTGCTATGTAGTATTTGCCATCAGTTGAATCCAATACTGCTACTGATGTATATGATGATCTAAATAATGTTTGTAGTGATAACAATGACCCCCCCCAATTCATTTCATGAATGCCGTTTCCTCCAACCCCTACACAAGAACAGCAACCTTGTTGACCGGCACTGCCTCTTCCGCCCCCTCCACCACTTTTCCTACATTCTGCTAAATGTGCTCCTTTGCCTTTTCCTCCTTGATTCCCATAGGTAAATCCCAGTAGATTCAAATTTATATTGGTATTGACAGCTGTTCCGCCAGCAGGAAATATGTCATTATAAGTACCACAATTACCAGTTCCACCACCACCTCCAGATGCTCCATCTTTTCCTATATTGCTGGAAGTTGTACAAGAATAAAGGCCTCCTGCACCACCACCTTTAGCCAAAAATGTATTAGAAGTTCCTTCCTTGATATAGCTGTCGCCCCCTGGAGTTGCACTTGCTCCACCACTACCTACTTTTAATTCGTATGTACCTCCCTTTCTAAACAAAAATTGAGAAGAATAAAGCACAGCTCCTGCTCCTCCACCTCCTTTTCCTGCTCCTCCTCCTCCTCCAATCAAAAGAACATCTGCAATAGTGTCCTGGCTGAACACTGGAAAATATGCACTTGATTGATACGTGTATCTGTGCACATAGTAGCCAGGCACGTCTGTGTACACAGTCCCTGCTCCTGACGAGATTGAGGACTGAGTTAGGGGCACGCAGCCGCTGCACCCATAGTTTTGAATCACGTTAAAGAGGTCAGATGTGCAAGCCTGGCATTGGAGATCTGAAAGGCTGGTGGCTCCCATCACTGTGCTGTACTGGCCTGTTGGACAATACTGGCAAACTGTCGAGGCTATGCTGCTTGAATAAGTACCCTGTTCGCACGGCTTGCACTCGTCGTTTGAGTCGTAGTATCCAGGACCACAAGCTGAGACCACAACAAAGCCATTGTCTAGATTGAAGCCTCTTGAATTATAGGAAGGAGACGGCGGCCCAAACATGGCGGAGGAGCTCCAGTTGGTGTAGGGAGTAGCTGCGTTTGGCAATGTGTGATAGAAAAATCCTGAAGTTTCAGCATATTCTACGTTGGAGCCAGGAAACTTGTACCTGAATCTGCACCAGTCAGCGCCTCCGTGCTCTGCAAAATGAATTCGGATGGGGTAATATTCGTTGGCTATCAGATAAATTCGTTTTCCTGTACTGGTTTGCTCAAGGAAAGCATTGGATCGAGTGAAACCAGACAGAGCAACGGATCCTATCCACATGATTGCAAAGTCGTCTGCCCAAAATGCAAAGTTCCACTCGCCCGTGATGTTTGGACGAAAAAATCCTTGCCATTCAATGCCGTACCAGTCTCTGCTGATAACCCCAACAGCGAGCCTAGTTCCAGCGTATTCATCTATAATGTTTGTGGTTACTCCTGAGCTGATGGGCGTCGCTGTTTTGAGTCTACTTAAGTCATCATAGCTATACGTCACGGAATATATCACAAACGTCAGACCGGGTCTATAGACGTTGGTTATGTTAGATGTTGCAATGTCATATGAGCTCCCGCCGCCGCCCCCATTCCTATCATTCACAGGAGAACCTTGTCCTCCACTATAGCCACCTCCTCCTCCACCACCATTCCAGCTCGAACCTCCACCACCAAATCCGCCTTGAGAAGTTTCAGAGCAATGCCCAATGTGAAGTCCCGTATTTGAACCCTGCAAAAATGACCTTCCGCCTCCTACTTTAGTGGTTCCAGATGCTGATACATTAGGAGCGCTGCCTCTGAATCCACCACCACCAGCTGAACCGCCCCACCTATCGTCTCTGTTATTGCTATCAGTGCCAATGCCTCCATGTCCCCCCGTGCTGCCTCCTGCGCCTCCAAGACTTGACCAACCAGCAAACTGATTAGTATTTCTCAACCAAGTCCCATAAGTAGTGAACGTGGCGTCCATGCCTCTTGCGTAGCGCTCATTGGAAACTTTGTCGCTGTCGCCTCCTCCACCTCCTCCAACCAAGATCAGGGTGTGAGCTGCTACATTGGAGAAGACCCCTGCGCTTGGATTATACTTGGAAATCCAAGAGGCTCCACCGCCGCCTCCGCCGCAGCCATGCCCTGATGTGGCTCTCTGGCCTACAGCCATGACAATGACGTCGTTTGCCTTAAGTTGATCTTTGGTTCTGACGACTGCTCCTCTGCCCCAGTGAAAATTGTTTAGGTCTGGGTTCTCACACATTGGACACGCTACTGTGGGATTGCTTTGGTTACTGTTTTCTGTTCCTGTGAAGGGATACACCTTGATTTCTGCAATCATGACAGCGTTCCTGTCTAAATGCACAAAGAGGTATCTGCCAGTGCCTACACACGAGAATCTTGTCAAGAAAGGCCAGTTTCTGTGGTCTAGGGTGGTCGCATTGAAGCAGTTTATGTTGCCAGACGCGTTGTAGAGAGATCCATTGTTGCCTATCCATATTCTATAATTGTCCAAATAATTTTGACAACAATCTCGGCGCACCCACATATCACCTGACCCAATGGACCTTGGCGTTTCAAAATCAAGACGAAACCATCCATTTTCTGCTTCGCACGTGTGTGTTGCTGTATCCAAAAAGTCGTCTATGGCTCTATCTGCTGGCCATCCAACACAGTCCCATCTTGACTGAGCAACTGGACAGAGGCTCCTCCCGCCAAACCCACACGTTCTGGTTAAATCTATGGGTCTGAAGACTTTTGCTCCTGCTGCACCTGCTGCTACAAAATTGTAGGTTCCAGAAGTAGCAACTGTCCAGACCTGATAACCTCTTGGAATCACTTGGCTTCCAATGCTCAGTGTTCCATTGGAAATAATAACAGAACCTAGTCTTGAGTCCATGCCTGTAGCATAGGGAATGGAGCCGTCAGGTCCTGTCGCCACACTCCCATTCCTGTGATCAAATCTAAAGTTTAGGTATTGTGGCACGGCAGTGATGCAATTGGGATTCGTTAGGGTCGAGCTGGAGCAAGGACTACAGACTCTGTTAGTGGTTTTCGTGCAAGAGACTGACTCCACAGTCCCACTTGGACATGGATGCGTGCAGTCCAAGCAAGTAGTCGAGCCAGCTGCAGTGGCGTACTTGCCTTCTGCGCACGCATAGCACGTGGAAGTGCCTATAGGAGGAGGATAAACTTCCATTTCGCGGGTGTGCATGTAGTCTCCCCTTGGCATGTGAATGAATATGTATCTTCCAATGCCGCTGCATCTGAATAGGGTAATGTATGGAATGAATCTATGTTCATATGAACTGGAATTGAAGCAATTGATATTGCCTTGGCCATTGTAGATGGAATGATTTCCTATCCAAATTTTGTAGTCGTTGAGTCTTTCATTATTGTACCATCTGTTGTGTATCTTGCCGCCCACCACTTGTCTTGGCGTTTCTAAATCAAGGCGCCACCATTCATTGAGGTTGGCAGAAGTATGATAAGAACTTTCGAGATTTTCGTCGTTGCCAAGCTGTGCGTATTCCCATCCATGAAGAGTAGTAGCGTAGGCCTCGCACAAGCTGTTATTGTCAGGTCCGCACGTCTTGCCCAAATTCATAGACATGTCTCCGTACTGCCAGTCCACATTGAATGTACCTGAAGGGCAATTCTGGCATGCTGTGGCTCCAAATACGGAAGCAAACGTGCCAGCAGAGCATTCGAAGCAGGCTGTGGCTCCAGTGCTGTTCATGAAAGTGCTTGGGGGGCACGTGACTGGAAGGTATTTGGTAGTAGAATTTGCCTGCTTGAAATTGTAGACTGCCATGATTTCTGTGTTTGTGAGAACTTTGTTGAAGAGTCTGATTTCGTCAAATGCTCCGTGCCAATTCCAGTCGCCCCAGTGTGACTTGCCTATGTAGTTTAACTTCAGCAAGACATTGGGATCGCGGCCTCCATGCCACTGAGGAGCACTCCCTCCGTATATTCCGTTGACCCAGTACTTCATGGTCATTTCGTTGCTGCTGGATGCTGCCAAGCATAAGTGAGTCCATATGTTTTCTTTCACTGCTGACGCGGTAGTATACATTGTAGATGCAGCCCCCCCTCTGAAGTTATGGATAACAAGTTCAGTTCCGCTACCTTGATTTATGTGCATTAAAATATTGTCACATCCAGCACAACTTCCAAAGTCTATGATCCTATTGTTGGAGCGGGTATAAGGCGCCTGAAGAAAATACCATGTGCAGTAGGTATAATTTATGGGAATATACATGGCTGGCATGGCTGAGTGCTGCCATTGATGTTGATCATACTTCATGGAATAGTTGAATCCAGGCGGACCAATGTTTTGCTGCGTGGGTGAAGACGCTGTGGTATTGAGTGGAGGCAGTGTCCCAGACACGTCATACAAAAACGCGTGTTGGTTAAATGGGTAATATGCTATGAGATGGTGACCCAAGTTATAAGATCCTGACGCCACCAAGCAAGAGTTTGTGGACTGTTGAAATGAGGTTTGACTGGGGCATTGTGTGCATGAGGTTTGGCCTCCTGGACTGAACATGCCATTTGGGCATTGGATGCATGCAGAATCGTTGACTGCGTTCCAGGCTGTTGCATAAGTGCCCTGGGCGCAAGTCTGACATCTCACTCCATTTAGGAAAGACCCATTGGAATAGGTACCTGGATGGCACATAAAGCACGCAGATATGGCATTCCCAGTAGAAAATTTGCCTGGCTCGCAGGCCATGCATGGAGTCCCCAGCAGTGAGTAGTTGCCTTCCGTGCACTGAACACAATGAGTGGCGTAGGTAGCTCCAAGCGGCGTGGAAAAACCAGGCTGGCATCGATCGCACTCATACACTGGATGCACAAAATAGCGGGTTCCAGCTGGGCAAACGCATGATGTGGCTGATTCTCTGTAGACGCTGTCATTGACGCAAATCTTGCATGAAGTCTGCTGCATGTCCTTGGCAAAGGTGCCATTGGAGCAAGCAGTGCACAATGTGGCTCCTTGCTGGGAAGCATAGGTTCCTGGATTGCAGTTCATGCATGAAGTCCTGTTGAAATCTGAGTGCTTGCCTCTTTCACATATAGAGCACACAGAAGAGCCTGCCTGCGCTGAAATAGAACCATTTTCACATGGACTGCATGTTTCGCTGTCTAGAGAAGGCAAGTACCAGCCTGGTCTGCAGAGACATTGCTTGATGTCAGAGGAGCCTTCTAGAGATATGCGGCCAGGAAAACATCCTGGGCATGTATTTTGGTCTGTGTCCATGTTATAAGTTCCTGCTGGACAATTAGTGCAAGTTTGGTCTCCTGGATTTCTTAGGTACTTGCCTGGTGGACAGCACTTGTTGACACCAATACAGTCAGTGCAGTGCGTTTGGGCAATTTGTCTGCCAGTGCTTTTTAAAAATGGACATTCAGTGCAGGTGGTCTGTCCCGTTTGATTTGTGAATGTGCCCATGCCGCAAGGCTTGCATTCGTCATACAAATCGTCGTAGAAGCCTTGCTCGCATGTAGAAACAATGACGAAGCCAATGTCTAAATTAAACCCTCGAGGATGGTATGATGGCGGTGGCGGTAACCCAAACATCATAGAAGAAGTCCAGTTTGTGTAGGGGGTGGCAGTATTCGCCAGAGTGTGATAAAAAAATTTCGAGCCATCTGATAGTTCGCCTGTAGCAAAGGGAGGCCAGAATCGAAAGTGGCAGTTGTCGTAGCCTCCAGCTTCTCCATACTGCAATCGTATCGGATAATATGTGTTTGCTGTCAATGTTATGATTTTTCCTGCGCTATTCTGCTCAAAAAAAGCGTTGGCTCTGGTATAGCCTGATATGGCCAAGGGGCCTATCCACATGAGCGCGAAATCGTCGCCCCAAAAAGCAATTTTCCAGTCGCCAGTCACATTAGGGTAAAAAAAGCCAGTCCATTCTACTGAATACCAGTCTCTATTTATTGCATTGACTGCAAATCTTGTCCCAAAATACACATCCATGATGTTTGTAGATACTCCAGCGCTTATTGGCGTGGCTGTCTTAAAGTGATCAGCGTTGCCGCCAAAATAGCCGCTGCATATCACAAAAGTCCAGCCAGGCCTATAAGCATTTGCAGCCATGCTGCTTGAATTCACAGAAGAGGCAATGTCAAACGAGCTACCTCCTCCGCCTCCAAATCTCCTATGCACATAAGAACCTTGTCCTCCGCTATAGCCACCTCCGCCTCCACCTCCGTCAAAACTAGAGCCTCCTCCGCCAAATCCGCCTTGAGACGTTTCTGAGCAGTGTCCCGTGTGCCCTCCTGTGTTTAAGCCTTGCAAGTAAGACCTCCCGCCTCCTACTTTGGTGGTGCCCCTCGAAGTCACATGGGGTGCGCTTCCCCTTAAACCACCGCCACCTGCAGAGCTTCCCAGAGAATCAAATGGATTCCAACTGTCTCCTGCTATGCCTCCGTTGCCTCCTGAACTACCGCCTGCACCTCCAATAGCTGCCCAACCTCCATAATGTATAGTATTTCGAAACCACGTTCCGTAGGTAGTGAATGTGGCATCCATTCCGTTTGCGTCTAGTTCTTTTGCTATTTTGTGACTGTCGCCACCTCCTCCTCCAGCTACCAATAGAGGAGTATGAGCTGCTGCTGTGGCAAAAGAGCCTAGGTTTGGGTTGTACCTGACTACCCATGAAGCACCTCCGCCTCCGCCTCCACATCCATGCCCTGATTTGGATCTCTGGCCCACTACCACCATGATCTGATTGCTGGCGTTGAGGAGAACTTTGGTTTTGACTACTGCTCCTCTTCCAGTCTTAAAATCAGAAATATTGGAATTCACGCAGGTGTCACACGCAGTAGTGTTTGTGGGCATTGGGGGATATATCCTTATCTCTGCTATTGACATGTAGGAATTCGATTCTTGATACACATAGAGGTATCTGCCAATGCCAGTACAATTAAATTGGGTAATATATGGAGCATTTCTGTGATCTAAGTTATTGTTATTGTTAAAGCAATTGACATTGCCAGTTCCATTGAATGTAGTAGCATTGTTTCCTACCCATACCCTGTAGTTGTCAAGCCATTCTCTGCAGCAATCCTGTCGAACCCAAATGTGACCAGAATCTACTTCCCTAGGAGTCTCAAAGTCGACTCTCCACCACGAATTCACTGGATCACATGTATGAGTGGCAGTGTTCAAGTCGTCGTCGAGAGCTCTCTCTGGGACCCACCCATGACAATTTGTGGACATTGTCGTGGCACAAATCGAAGCCAATCTAGAGAAACACGTGCGTGTGAGGTCTACTGGCCTAAAAATTTTGGTTCCTGCTGCACCTGCTGCTAGAATATTGTACATCCCCGTGGTTGGCACTGTCCAGACTTGATATCCTCTGGGTATTGTTTGGCCTCCTACAGTGAGGCTTCCACCCGAAATCGTGACTGTGCCCAGCCTTGAATGCATGGGCGCGGAATATGGGATTGAACCATCTGGACCTACACTAGAACTGGCATTTCTGTCGTCAAACTTAAATGTGAGATAGGCTGCTCGTTGAAAGCAAGTGTCTGCTTGAGTGATAGGAGAGCATGGCGTGCAGACGCGATCAGACGAATTTGAACAGCGACTTGTTTCTGTGGTGCCATTTGGACATGCGGGGCTGCAGTCTCTGCAAGCACTCGATCCCATCGTTGAAAATTTGCCTGAAGGACACAAGTCACATGCTGAAGTGCCTCCTATTGGCGCTGGATAAATCTCAAATTCGTATATGTGAAGATAATCTGCTTTGGGCAAATGATAGTAGAGGTAGCGCCCTTTCCCTCTGCATTGAAAATTTCCTGAATAAGGAAAAATAGTGTGCTCATAGGTGGTAGAGTTGGAGCATACCCTGTTGCCTTCTGCGTTATAGAAAGCTGGATTGTTTCCTATCCATATCTTGTAGTCATTGTTTCTAGTATAACAACATGGAGCCGTCCAAAATTTACCTCCTTTGATGGAGCGCGGTGTTTCAAAATCTATCCTGAGCCATTCATTCCAGTTTGCATTTGTATGTGAAAGAGTGTTCATATTCTCGTCATTCGATAATGGAGCAGAATTGTATCCATTCATTGTGGTTTGACTGACTTCACACAAACTGCTTTGGTCTGGACCACATGTCTTCATGAGATTGACGGAGGTGTCGCCTATGGGTAAATCTACAGTGAACGTGCCTGCGGGGCATAGAACGCAAGCAGTGGCTCCCAATCCCGAAGAAAACGTTCCAGACGCGCAAGTAGAACAAAAACTTGAGCCCATACTTGAGCTAAATGTGCCTGGCTCGCAAAGCACCTGTAGATTCTTGGTAGTTTTGTTTGAGTTGGAAGCATTGAAGTTAAACACAGCTCTAACCTCTGCATCAGTGAGGTACTTATTAAATATCCTGATCTCGTCATAAAAACCATGCCAATTTTGGTCCCCCCAATGAGACTTGCCTATGTAGTTTTGTTTGTATAATATATCTGGATTTCTGCCGCCTGACCACATATAGGCGTTGCCTCCGTGGGTGCCATTGATCCAATACTTCATGCTCATTTCGTTGCTGCTTGTGGTAGCAAAGCAAATGTGGGACCACGTGTTTTCGCGCACAGCATTCATTGTGGTGTGAAGTCCAAATCCAGTACCTCCTCTGAAGTTGTATAAAAGGAATTCTGATCTGATATCGTTTTTGACATGAATCATGATGTTGTCGCATCCAGCGCAATTGCCAAAATCCCATATTCTTTGATGTCCAAAGGTATAAGGTGATTGAAGATAATACCAGGCACATATTGTGTAGTTGATGGGAATATACATGGCAGGCAATTGGGCGTGCTGCCATAGGTTCTGATCATACTTTATGGAATAGCTGAGACCCGGGGGCCCTCTTATGTCCTGAGTAGGTGACGACGTCGTGGTATTCAGAGGCGGCAAATTTCCTGACGCATCATAGAGAAAAGCATCTTGATTGAATGGATAGTAGGCTATGAGACTTGACCCCAAATCATAGGACCCATTGGCTATAGAGCAGGTGTTGGTGGAAGCCTGGAAGGTTGTAGGACAGGCAGTACAATAGGATTGGCCTCCTGGACTAAACAAGCCTTCAGGACACTGCAGACAAGCATTGGAGTTGACAGCGCCCCACTGTGTAGAATACGAGCCTGGCATGCACGTGGCGCATCTTAATCCATTGAGAAACGAGCCATTCGAGAAAGTGCCTGGATGACAAAGAAAACAAGATGAAATGCCATTTCCAGTAGAGTACTTCCCAGCCTCGCAATTAGTACATGGCATTCCAGCTTGAGCATACTTGCCTTCAGTGCATATGAAGCAGTTTGTTGCATAGATGGCTCCAGATATTGAACTATAACCTGCTGAGCAATTCACACATGTAGTTCTGTCAATGTCTAGATTATAAGATCCATTCCAACATTTCGTACATGACGTATCAGAGAGGCTTTGAAGATATGTTCCTGGAGAACAGCATTTTGTGGCAGTGGTACAATTTAGACATTCTGGAGCTGGAACATTTCCTACTGTGGTTTTGCCAAAAGGACACTCTATGCATGCTGTCTGACCTACTAGGGGCTGGTAGTGATTTGGTCTGCACCACCTACAATAGTTTACTTTTGTGGATGCTTCTATTAGGCATTCTTTAGAACCACAAACTAATGGATTCCAATTAAAATACCAATAGAGTCCCCAATCAGCACCTCTCCACCATCCTCCATAATTCCAAATTGTACCTCCCCACCAATTGAGGTACAGATAATGTGTGTATGCACTGCCCATTCTATATAACAGCATGTCAGAACCGCGAAAATTAAGAGACATTGGCCAGTCGTTGTTTTCTCCTATATTGTATGTACCTTGGTCACAATAGTAGCATTCATAAAGAGGATCTGAATAATTGTGGTAAGTTCCTTGTGGACAAACACATGATGTAGTCGAGGATCTGAAGATTCCGTCATTAGCGCATATCTTGCATGAAGTTTGCTCTGCAGCACTCGAAAACGTACCGCTTGAACATGCAGTACAAACACTGGCTCCCACTTGCGAAGTGAAAGTGCCGCTGCCACAGTTCAAACATGCTGCTTGATTGGTTGTGGCTACGTACTTGCCTCTCGTGCAGTTGAAGCATTCGAGTTCAGGATTGGAGCGATTGTAGTACATTCCGACTGGGCATGTGCATGAGGTCGCTGAGGCCAGAAAAGTGCCCTCAATGCAGGTTTTGCAGAGAGTTTGACCCATAATACTATTGAACTTGCCAGACTCGCAGTCAGCGCAAACGCCCAAGCCTACCTGCGTAGAAAATGTGCCTGTAGGACACTCCAGACACGCAGAAGAAGCTGCTGGGGCATAAGTCCCATTAAGACAAGCAGTGCACGTTTCAACTGTGATTCTGGGATAAATCTGAATCTCTGCAATCATGATTGAAGCAGACGCCTCTCTGTTGATAAACAGATACCTGCCCGTGCCAAGGCAAGTGAAGCTGGTGAGAAAAGGGGCTGTCCTGTGGTTTGTGTTGGTGGCTGTGAAGCAATTCACATTCCCAGCGCCATTGAATGCAGTGTTGTTGCCTATCCAAACTTTATAGCCATCGAAATGATCTTGGCAACAGTCTTGGCGAACCCACATGTCGCCTCCTGCTACAGACCTCGCAGTTTCAAAGTCAACGCGCCACCAAGCGTTCACTTCACCATTGGTATGAGTTGCTGTGTCTAGACTCTTATCCAGGGCTCTTTCTGGGGTCCATCCGTTAGCTATAGAACTTAACGTTGCTGTACATGTAGTATTTTGGTGGGTGCCACAAGTCTTGGTCAGGTCTATCTGCCTGTACATGTATGCTCCCAAAAAAGTGCCCGCCAAGCATCCAGCTGCTACATTTTGTTGAAACACCATTTGTTCTTGGTCATTATTGCTATTGCTACTATGCTCGTCGTCTTCTTCAGTTGGAGTCATGAGAGAGATATTGATTTGGTCTAAGGGCGGCAAAACGTCGCAGTAGTAATCCACGTCTTCTGATTCCAGCTCCAGATATCTGGCGGTTAGGATGCCAGAGCCGCAGGCGTGCATGATATGGCAGTAGTTGGAGGTATAGTAATCGTTTTCTGCCGCAGCGTCTGCATCGCGATAGAATCCCTGCACGCTGCTCTTGACTGCATGCACCACCAGATCTCTGGTGAAATGGGGGTCTTGGCTGCAATACGAAGCATTAAATTGTGGAGTTAGTGTCAAGAGATGAAATCTGAGCGCAATGAAGCCAGTTGTATAAGCCACTGAATAGCTCGTGCCCCACCCATAGTCTATCACAAAAGGAGTGGGCTGAAGTTGCGAGCCTTCTAATATGACGGAGACTGAGGGGATAGGATTTGTCTGGTCGCCTCCCGGCGCAGTTAGGGTGACCTCCTTGCCTCTGTTGCTGTAGGATGCCAAGAGTCCGTCTTGGGTGCTGGCTGCTACGACTACGACTCCATTTCCGCAGTTGGCTGGAAAATAATCTGAGGTGTCCTGGCCTTGATTTCCAGCAGCCACCACCACGATCGAACCCAGCTCGTTGACTGCCATGTTGATTGCAGACTTCAAATAAGAAGGACACTTTCCTTTGCCTCCCA
>Ga0172376_10000667_pt1 | contig 43989 bp, 46 predicted proteins | sample Lak35m_FD_121114 | JGI IMG/M metagenome (GOLD analysis project Ga0172376, IMG submission 121114) | Freshwater microbial communities from Kabuno Bay, South-Kivu, Congo - kab_092012_35m | ecosystem: Environmental > Aquatic > Freshwater > Lake | place: Democratic Republic of the Congo: South-Kivu...
ACTTCTATGCGGAATTTCATCACCAAGATCACAAGCTACAAGAAAATCTGCAGCATCAAGAACTCCATGACGGTCATCCCGGATGTCCTGCCCATCATGGTGGGCATGATCAAGAACCAAAAGACAGGAACAGTCAATCTTGTCAATCCGGGTGTCATCACCCACAATGAAATCCTTGACATGTATATGAATATTATCGATCCAGATTTCAGGTATGAAAACTTTACTCTGGAGGAACAAGGAAAGATCCTGAAATCGGACAGGTCCAATAATAAACTGGACACTACGGAACTGGAAAAGGAGTATTTCATCCTGCCTATTTACGAATCGATCCAGCGCTTATTCAAGCGTGTCAAGAAACAAAAGATCATGTCGATGAAACCCAAGATGGAGAATGTCCTGGTGACGGGTGGGTTTGGTTTCATTGGGTCGAATTTTATCCACATGCTGTACAAGACCTACCCCAATATTCATGTTGTCAATGTGGACAAGGTCAGCTACTGTTCCCGCCGTGAGCACCTGAAAGGACTGGAGGGTGTTGTGAATTATGAGAATGACATTAATGATATGGAAACGATGCTGAACATCCTGGAAAAACACGAGATCGATGTTGTCATTCATTTTGCTGCAGAGAGCCAAGTTGATAAATCTTTTGACAATTCTATCCAATTCACCCAGGCCAATGTGAGTGGCACTCATAACCTATTGGAAGCTTGTAAAAGATATGGACATCTTTCAAGGTTCCTTCATATCTCTACGGATGAGGTGTATGGAGAAACCATTGGGAATGTTCCATTTACAGAGAAACACAATTTGAACCCCACAAATCCCTATGCCGCTACTAAAATTTCTGCAGAATTTATTGTTCAATCGTATTTCCATTGTTTCGAATTGCCCATCATCATCGTAAGAGGAAACAATGTATATGGCCGAAACCAGCACATCGAAAAAGTCATCCCCAAATTCATTACATCCCTCTTGAACAATAATAAGTGTGCCATCCATGGGCGGGGCAACACCAAACGGAATTTCATATATGTTGATGACATGTGCAAGTGTATCCTGACTGTCATCCAGAAAGGAGAGATCAGCCAGATCTACAACATTGGAACAGACCACGAATACAGTGTCCTCAATATTGCCGACAAATTAATCTATGGCATCAAGGGAAACCACGTGAACCCAAAAGATTATTATGAATATGTCGAGGACCGTTATTATAACGATTTCCAGTATAGGATTGACGCATCCAAAGTAAAGAAACTAGGGTGGAAGAGTGAAGTATCATTTGACGATGGGCTACAAAAATGTATCGATTATTATTCCAGCCCAGACAACCCGTTCCTGGAAAAATAAATAAACTGTATTTCTTTTGAAAAAGTTTTTACACCGTCGGACAATGGGAATTTTTTTAGAGAATAGAGAGAGTTATTGTTTAATTATATCTTGATTTATTTTTTGGTCGCGATGAACCAAAAAATGGTCACCCAATACCAATGAAACTAAATGATGTCAAAAATATAAAATATTTTGAAACAAAAATAAATATACAATCAAAATAAGTTAGGGGAACTTTGTGTCCCTAGTGGTTGATGTATGAAATATAAACCTGAGATTACTCAGATAGGTAATTCTGTTCCACCGCCAATTGTTTGTTTGATTACAAAACAAATTGTTAGTTTATCTTAATATTGTGAATTTGTGGGCATACTTCATGACTCAAAAAATTCACAAGTGTCGATAATCTAACGCACATAAAAATATATTTCTTGGGAGAATCTACTCAAGAAATAAGCATTTTTTCCCAAATAAAATATTTGTATAGAAATTTTAAAAAATAATTATAGACAAATTTTTCCTATAATTATTTTTATAGAAAAACCCAATAATATTTTTCTTGGGTAGATTTTCCCAAGAAATAAGCATTTTTACCCAAACTATTTAAGGTTTTGAAAATATTACAAAAAATGAAGATTATCTGTCCGTTTTGTCAAAAAGAATTATCACGCATCGAACGATTGAAATACCATATTGAAAATTCTGTTTGTTCTTCTGATTCGGAAGAAAGAAAAGAAACCATCTTGTTATTAAATATGAACTTGTCTTTTATCCTTAAACATAATTTACAAAAAACAAGAAAACTAAATGAACTTACGAATCAAAATTTATTATTAAAAAACAAACTTGAAAATTTAACTTCGGAAAATTGTGTTTTGAAACGCAATAACGATGCTTTAACTAATATGTCTCAAGAAGTTAAAGAAGATTTTTTTACACATATTGATAATTCTACTCATATTAAAAATACAGATAATAATCATTCTACACATATTGATCATTTGACTCATAATGCGAATACAAACATCACTATCAATAACAGCAATACGATCCAATTGAATCTTTTTGGGCATGAGAATGTCAATTATATTCATGTCCCGAATTATCTGACGGACATTTATGATATTGTAAAACTTGTCAAGGATGTTCATTTCAATAAGGACCATCCAGAGAACCACAATGTAGGGCTTAATGAGAAACATGCCACAATCTACAGAAAACTTTTCTTGAAAAATAAAATATTATGGGAAAAATACTCACTAATTGAAGCATTGTCCGAACTGATCCAGAATAGCGAGACAATCATATCCAACTATGAAAAACCATTGACACTGACTGAAGAAGATGTCCGGAACACCATCACCGAAATTGTGGAAAAGGAAACAAGCTGGAACTGCTTGACAGAAAAGCTGTTGGAATTTTTGGAAAAACAAAAATTATTATTGGATTTCCCCCCAAACCCAGATCGAATTAAAAAATAAATTCTTTCTCTTAAATAATAATAAATGGATGATCGTTGGTCTTCACTCCTAAGAGCGGCAAAGCAACAATATCAAACACAACAACCACAAGAAAAGGCATTCTTGATTTATTTCAATCCAGGTATGGATGAGGAGACACGCCTTTCCTATAGGGATTTTTTGAAAGCCGCAAAGAACAAGCATTTCCCCGTATATTTGATGAATGGAAGGACGACATGGCGAGACATTAAGGATGCCCTAAAACTGACAAGAAAACAAGAACACGAGAATATTGTAAAGGGGTTGTTTGAAAACAATAATACCCGTGGCAATATCACCAAAATTGTAGAAATTGAAAAAATACCACGCCAGAATATCCACTATATCGGGCCCAATGTGTCGGCAAACCAGGTGCGACAGTCAAATAAACACACTGCGAATTCCCATCAACAGATCCTGCGACAATTCAGCAGATTAACCCAGGAATAGAATTCTCGAGTTATTATACTCTTTACACCAGTATAATAATCCTACTCTGTGCTGGTAAAGAAATTTTTTATTGTTTCGTATCCATTGGAGAATAGGTCAAATTTCTCTGTATTGGAGAGGTTGAGGGATGTGGAGATGTAGGATGGGATTGGGACGGATATGACGTCTGTGTGTTTTTCATAGGAAATCTGGATCTCCTCGACACGCCCAATCGGCACTGTCAAAATGGCGACAAACTGGGTCAATAGATTCTCTTCATTCTTCTTTTTTGGATCTCTTGATAAAATCTTTTTTGTCCGGATGCCCAGTGCGACGTCCTCTTCTGCCACATGGCTTATTGGGAAATTATCGGCAATCCCCCCATCGACATACTTGTAGTCATCATACACAAAGGTCTCGAAAAAGAAGGGCAAGTTCGCACTCATCCGCAACGCGGTTAGGCAGTTCAGGTCGGGGTGGGTCTTGTAGGAAATGTATTCGGGTTTTCCAAGGGTGAGGTTATAGGTGCAGCACACAAGTTCTTTTCCAAACCTTGTGTGGAGATCAGCCAAGGTGATGAATTTTTTGATTTTTTCAATGGTCAGTTTCTCCAGGATCTCTTGAAAAATATGGAACGAAATGGCCCCGTTCCCATTCACCACGTTCAAAATATCAATATTTGCCAGATTTTCAAAAATCTTTCTCTGGCACGAGATAATCATAATCTCAATGGGGCTGTACCCTATACACACCAGATAGGCAATAATCGCACCTATCGAGGTGCCTATGAATTTACGGATAGTTGGAAGAATCCTCTTGTCCTGGAGGTATTGGAGGGATCCCACAAGACCAAACCCTTTGGTGACACCGCCCGATAGGACCAGTGTGTCGTATTGTTTCTTTGTTTTATTTTTTTTTGTTTTCTCTTCGTCTTCTTCTTCTGTCATTTTGTCTGTTTCTGGAGAAACAGTTAAATCATTTCGGTTTAAAATTCTTCCGAGGACGAGGAAGAGATACTGTCAAAACGAACATTAAAATAATTTTTTTTACAGATGGGGCAATAAACATTATCCCTATTCCTGAGCTGGTTGCTGTAGCACGAATGACATATGGAATGCTGGCACGGAAGGTCCTCGCATTCTACATTTTTTTTACATACGGCACAAGAGCTGGTTGGTGTTGTCTGGACGTTTTTCAAGAGGTTTTCAACTTCTGTTTCTAATGTTTCAATATCCTTTTTTAATTTCTTGATTTTTATCTGCGGTGTCTTCCAAACTTCTTTTCTTCTTTTTTGTTCTCCTCTCTTCTTCTCATCCATTTATTTAATCCATTATTTTTACATTTTTCGAATATTCCTCCAGAACAGTATTCAATACAAATCTTTCCTTTTCCAGGTCCAGGAATTGTTCCATATACTCTTTGCCCTGTCTTGTAATATCCTTGCATTTTTCAGGGTGATTCATTGCCCATTCTACCTTGTCTGGGAGGTCCGAAAAATCGTGTCTTATTGGTATATAGTGATGCCATGGTTGAAGGTTTTCTTCCAGGACCCAGCTGTTGATTGTGAAGGGGGGGCAGAATGCGACGGAATTGGAATATAATATCCATTTCAGATTTGTGGCAACATCATTCCCTTCTACCGAAAGAAGGAATTTGTATTGTAAAAGGTCCTTCATTTTTATTTTGGGTTTGATGTATTTTTTGAATGGGTTCTCATCGGGGTATTTCTTGATGTTGGCCGAGACACTGCTCAACCCAATATCGATTTCTTGCCCGGGGTAATCCCAAAACGATTCCACCAGGGTTTGCCTTGAAACCGGGCGATAGGGAATATCATTATTGAATCCAGACCCGGTGTCTGCCCCACGCCATACAAGCACATTTTTTTTTTCTTCATATGGAATGTCATTCTCTTCTACGTTATAGACATCCGAAAAATGCCTCAGATAATTCATGTTAAAAAGCACCGATTCATTGTAATCGTGGATGGGGCGGCTCTTGACCAGTGTCGGCACATTGAATCCCTCCACCCGATCGTGTGGGTAGAACAGGAAGGTTGTCTTGTACAAGTGTGGAAGGTAGTGGATTGTCCGTGTCATGTCCTGGTAGTAGGTTGTCTTTCCAGGTGGGAAGGGCTTATTCAAATAATTATTATAACAATACTGCAGGGGCTGTTCGTCTTTGGGAAGAGCACTATACTTGATTATAACGGGGATATTCCGTTCTGTCCCCAAATATTTATCTATTCGTTGTTTAATATCCATACTCTTTTATTTTAGTATTTTTTTAAAAATGAAAAACATTTTAAAAGATTGTCAAACAAAACATGAACACAAAGACCTTGTTCAAGGAGAGATCATTCTATACCCCCCTGTTGTATCGGGTTTTAGAAGGAACAACGTCGTTGTGTATGCCCCTTGGGTTTATAATAGGGGGTGGCAGCACACATTCGATACTGTTCTTTTTTTATGTCATCCATTCGATGGTCTCCTTTTGTTTCCATCTTTTTCCGTCTGAATTGACCTACTGGTTGGATGTCTCAATAATTAACCTATTAATCGTGGAAAGGGGGTATTTGATAACAGGGAATGTTTGGTTGTATCCAATTTATCTGGCAACCATGTTTTATGAATTCCCCAAATCCCATTTGGGGAATATTGTTAGGACAATAATCATCTTGGGTTTATCATGGGTTTCGTCGATTTATTATTGGTGTATATGGGCAATCTGTTTATTCACATTCCTACAGAGCTATCACTACATGCTGAAAGGGAATGCCTTTAAAACCATGCTGACCTGTTGTTTGTATCATTTCTATTTAGGAGTTGTCTGTTCAATGGAAGTATCATATTATAAACTCGTCGAGAATGGTTGTTTGCAGGAAAAATTTTTAAGGTATTGTTTTTATTTTGTTTTTGTTTTTTATACATCCATCCACATCACAACCAAACCAAAATATTTGAATTGTATTTTTTCACTCACAACTTCTCTTGTAATTATTCCCCTTGGGTTTTACGAAATTTTATTTTCAGCACATAATCCCATCAAAAACGATATCATTTTGTGTTATATTATTCGATGTATTATGAATATGATAATCGGATATCCACATTTTTTTACATTTTTAGAAGAATGGCTTCATTATATAGCAACTTCAATTTTTACTATTTATTTTTTATGGCGTGACAATATGGTTTTTTTCTTTTTTGGGTTAACACTTGAGACATCCATTGTGTTTATCAATCTTTATTGTTTATTTCCAACAAACAATTTTCAAAAATGAAAATCAAAAGGTAAAAACCAAAGTTAAAAAAACTTTATGGTATACTTTCAAGAAAACAGATCATTCACTCCCTTTATTTTTGGCTTTTTAGAAGGAATAACGACTCTGTGCATACCAATTGGTTATTTGCTGGCAAGGGGTGATTGGACAATATTTCTTTTCTGGGTTTATCTCGCGCATTTTGCAGCATCTTTTTTAAATCATCTTTTTCCAACCAAAACAACATATTTTTTGGATATTGCTATGATTAATCTGATGGTTATGGAAAGATTTTACTTGATAACAGGGAATGTATGGGTGTATGTATTTTTTTTGGGAACCATGCTCTTTGAGTGTGAAGTATCAAGTTTACCTATGATTATTCGGGTTATTGCTTCAATGTTATTATTTGCTCATGGTCAATTCTCTTTTTTTTACATTTATTTGAGCGTTATTATTGCTGTCTTTTATTTTTTGAGTATAAAATTCCAGCAAGAAGAAGATATTATCATGGCTACTTTTACTTGCGTTCTATACCATCTTTATCTGGGGATTTTATCAATGATTGAAGTTGGGCTTTATGACAAATCCATTACAAATACCACGGACGGGTTTGTTCGTTATTGTTCATTTTTTATTTTTATCGCCCATGTCATGACCAATCTGACAAACAACCCAAAACGCCTAAGGAGCATCCTGTCCTTTACGACCGCTCTTGTCTTGTCTCCCTTGAGTATCCACCAGATATGGAAACAAGTTGAACATGGCAGGATCGAGACATTCCAGGGAGACATCCAAATCCAATACTCTATGCATGTTTTCTATCTGGCGTATGTTTGTGTTGATACGTTTGTAGGGTTGGTTTATTACCCAGAATACTTTACATTTTTGGAAGGATGGACACACCATATCTGTTCAGCCCTTATTGTGATTTATTATAATTTTTTCAAATCTGAAAATCGGGTTCTTATTTGTATGAATAGCGTTATTGAAATTTCAAGCATCTTGTTATTCACTTCAAAAATCTTTTATGATGTGGAGTGGGTTCAGAAAGTAAAGAAGAAACTCTTTTTTAACATGTTTTTGTTTTTCCGTATTATTGTGCCAACAATGATTGTTGTTTATTTTTATCGGTTGGTTGATGCCATTGGTTATTTTTTCTATGCTTCATTTACACTTCTCAATTTATACTGGTTGATCAAGATTTCTCATCGTCACTAATTATCTTGATTGAAAAATGTCTATTCCACTTTATAATTCAAGCTTGAATTATAAAAATCTATAAAGTTTTATACTTGTTGTAGAGCTCCTCCACATCCTCTTTTGAGAATTCAGGATCGTTCATGCTTTTCAGCACATCCAGGACGTGTCTTGGGATATGGATGAATTCTTCTGGAAAAATATCATACATTTTCTTACGGCGATCCAGCGACATGGTTCCAATAATCTCTTGGTTTCTCTTCAGAAAATATCGGACTTCTGTAAGCCACTCCTGGTGAAATGGCACGAATGGTGTCGCATTATTTTTTTTAATAATTCTCCGATAAATATAGAATGGGGATCAATGCCCCGTTGTTGATTTTTTGTTTTTTTAACACAGTGTGTGCGGGGGTTTTCTAAAGTGATAACACTCCATAATTCTCGAAATCATACTCTTCCAGTAATCCAAGCGCTTTTTCAAATGAAGAAATTCCAGATAGGATTTTTCGTATAGGGATTTCAACTGTTGAGTAATTTGTTTTTCTTTTATTTGTTTTCATTTGGATTTTTATCTCAAAAAATGATCTAAAGAAATTAAAAACTATAATATGAGTAGGTATTCCTACTCGGACAGAGATGACTAAGTTATCTTTGATTGTCTTCACATGAAGACAGGATGCCTTGAATGGCAGTGGGCAGAAAAAGAAATGATAATCAAGTTTCTTTGTCCAACAACAAGAAGTCGTTTCATTAAACGAAACCATCTTCTTTGTCTCTAATTGATTAAGAAAAGTAGGTTCTTGATCGATTGGATGGATTTTTGACGCTGATTAATCCATTGAAAAAGACAGAAGAATATGTATTCTAATGAATACGAAAATTCTCACGAGCGGGATGCGGTAAGGACTATTCTCGTATTTGTTTTTTATGTTTTCATCCAAATACTGTTCAACGGACATTTTTTATTTTTTTTAATAATTGAAACACATAAATCATTTTTTATATTTTTTGAAAAATATAAAAAACTTGTTTTTGTTTGAATCAATTTACTTTTTGGCCAGAGCGGTCGTGTATGCTTGACAGGATGAACCATAGGATGGATAAGCGTTATTGATGTTGAAATAACCACTTGATGTCATTTGACCGTAAGGTAGGTTGTGTTGAAGGATGTTGTAGCCGCTCCCACCAAAACTTGGAGTGATCACGATAGATTGAACGGCGGATTGCGATGGAACAGGGGCTCCCGCGACGTACTGGCCGGGTTTGCTGGAGTAGCCAGCCAGTGTGGCGTAATCACCATTACATTGGGTCTGACCACAATTATTGTCATCAAGCAAGTAAACTCCTGTATTTAATTGTGCGCTCATATTGCTTTCTTTGTTAATTTCAAGGAAAAAAAAATTTCTTTTAAATTTTTGTTTGTTTTTAAAAATGAAATTTAAAAACTAGAATTCAAAAATAAAAGAAACAAAAATAAATGTCATTTTCTTTATTGAAAAAAAATCTGTTCATGTGTTGTGAGCTACAGGAAATCTGGCACACCATTTCACTTTCACATATTGACGAGGTTCCCACAAAAACCCTAGTGGCCTATGTGGCATCTGGGGGTTCCTTACGGGTTGGCTACGCCTTTCGAACCCGTTCTTCACTGGCTGTTTATTATGATGAAGGCACATCATCTTCTGGGAACAGGCCATTAAAAAAGTCATTCCCTCCTGTCTGTGCGACTTTCCTTGTTTTTAATGGGATAACAACCGATAAACCAGAAAGTGAATTAACAAGTATCGATCTCGATCTGGAATGGCTCAGCCAGAATGTCGTCGAGAAGATCCGTTCAGGGCTGGGGTCGCAAAGGAGCGTGTGGGGGGAAACTTTTGACAAGATTATCGATTCACTACACGACCTTCCTATTGAAAAACTAACAAAGGTTTTGAATTATATCCACAATGAATAAATAAAAATAAAAAAATATAAAAATAAACAAATACTTCACATGAAATCCTATAATAAAAAATATATACTCTTTAATATATTTCTTTTCGTTTTTTCGATTTTTCTTGTGATTTTTTTTAGAAAGGAAAAACCACCCCAGAAACCAAAACTAAGAATCTGTGTCATTTTCCGTGGTGAAAATGTGCGCAACAAACATGGATATATGTCAGCTTTGGAGTGTGTTGATAATTGGAAAGAAACCATTTTTGATGTTATTGATTGTGATGTTGTGTTATTCACCTACAAATCTGAAATTCTGGATGAACTGACCAAAAAACTTTCACCTGTCCATGTATGCACGAAAGGTTATGATTCACAAGAAGGCAATGCGGATGCTGTGATAAAATGGATGATTAAGAATAGAAAAAATTACGATCGTTTTGTGCTGTTGCGATTTGATTTCATGTACAGAAAAAGGATCATTGATTGGAAGCATTGGGATAAAAAAGGCATCACACTTGTTAATAGAGATATCCATTACCCATCTTCGAGATTATACCACGATGTCGTTTTTATTATAGACAGCGAGTGGGTTGGTCATTTCAAGAGGGCATTTGAGGGCCCTGATAGGATATATCTGCATCATGTCGGGAAGAATCTTGAGGATATGAAAGATGTTCCGTTGCATGTAATGTACCCAGATTATTATCATTTGACAAAACACTTGCTTTATGCTTGGTGCCCAGAAGAACCGAGACCCCATGTTGATGATGGCTACATTGGTGAAAAACTGTTGGATCTTACTGAATGGAATCCCTGTCTCCTCCACAGAACACAAACATTACAACCTTTCGATAAATGTGATTAAATTTCAAAAAAAATATATTTCCTTATAATAGAATTGGTTTTAATTATGGACATTGTTATACCATTGGGTGGAAAAGGAGAAAGATTTGTTAAAAAAGGATATTCTGTTCCAAAACCTCTTATCTATATTGGGTATAAGGAAATGATTCGACATGTGATAGATCGTCTTGATATTGGTAAAAATGACACCCTCACAATTCTTTACCACGAACAGCTGGATAAACACAATTTTTCAGGGGTCATCCGGAAACATTACCCATATGCCCACCTTGTCGCCATCCCATTCCAGACACGCGGGGCTGTTGAAACAATTGATTATGGTTTGCGACCCCAGCAACATTTTTCGTTTGAGAATGATGAAAGGAGATGCCTGCTTCTGGACTGTGATGCTTTCTACACTGAAAATATTGTCAATATGGCAAAGACACGCAAGAATGGTGTTTTTGTTTTCCAAGAAGAAGATGTTTCACAACTTGCTAAATTTTCTTATGTTTCTTTGAATGATGATTCCACAAAAATCACAGATATCGCCGAGAAATCACGCATCAGCTCATTTGCGAATACTGGGGCGTATTTATTTGAAAATAGGAAAACACTTTTGACCTACACACAAAAAGTGATTGAACAGAATTTTCGTTTCAACAATGAATTCTATACATCATGTGTCATCAAGCTGATGTTGATGGACAATCATGAATTCCACGCAATCGAATTGCCCAAATCCTCTTTTGTTTCTCTCGGCACACCAGAGCAAGTTGATTCTTATCTTTCACAATGCCACGCCTTCTTGTTTGATCTGGATGGGACACTTGTCGACACCACTGATATTTATGTCAATGTATGGAAAAAACTGCTGGAACCTTACCATATTAATGTGGATTCAGATTTTTTCAAGAATTATATCGATGGAAACAATGACGAGATGGTGATACAGATGCTGATTCCCGTGCTGGGAAAAGAAGAAAGGAACGCCTTATCACATAGGAAAGACGCCCTTTTTCTGGAATTTATCAATCGTCTAAAGATTATTGATGGCGCGTTCGAGTTTATGACAAAGGTTCGTAAGGAAGGACATTTAGTAGGGATTGTGACAAATTGTAACCGAACAGTGGCGGAAAATATTGTTTGCTACTGTGGTTTTGAAAAGATGGTTGATGTGCTTGTGATTGGGAACGAGTGTGATCGTCCCAAACCACACCCTGACCCTTACCAAAAGGCGAAGGAGATTTTGAAACAGGAAAAGGTTGTTATTTTTGAGGATTCTTGTGCTGGTTTATTGAGTGCGAGCGGTGTCTCTAATCGGTGTATTGTTGGTGTGTATTCACACCATCATAAGGAGGACCTCCTTAAACAACACGGAGCACATTTGGTTATCAATGACTTTACCAGCTTATCCATAAAAGAGGTCCTTGATTACCATACATCGAATGAACTATCGGGTTTAGAAAAAAAAATCATGGAGAGTGTTTCAGGGAGGTTCGTAGGACTTGAACGCGTTGAGGTTTTATCGAATAAACTCAAGGGGGGTTATATTGCGGACGTATTGCGTGTTGATCTGCACTTGAAGGGTGGGGACAAGATAGAATGTGTCGCAAAACTCCAGAGTGATAAAGTGAGTAATCTTTCTGATATGGCGACAGAACTTGGTCTGTATAAGAGAGAACAATACTTTTATGAGGTGATCCGCGATCACATACAGATCAAGGCGCCACGATATTTTGGGACCATCCGTGAGAACATGAAACCATGTGGCATCTTGCTGGAATACCTCCCCCCCGCCAGTTTCAGATTGGATATTGATTTAGAAAAAGAACCATTGGATATTGTCCTGGGTGTCGTAAAAAAGATTGCCTCCCATCATGCGAGGTTCTGGGACAAGGACCTTATAAATACATTCCCACAATTGACCAAGAATGACGACCCGGCATTCTGCCCTCTCTGGGGAGATTATGTAAAAACAAAATGGCCCCTTTTCAAAGAAAAATGGAATACCATCCTGAAACCACGCCAGCTTGAGATGGGAGAGAAAGTAGTAGGATCTTTCAACAGCATCCAGAAACACCTCAGCAAGGATCCCCTGACATTGTGCCATGGCGACGTCAAATCACCAAACATTTTTTTTAACCATCAATACGAACCTTATTTTATTGATTGGCAATACATTATTGCGGGCAAAGGAACACAGGACCTCGTCTTTTTGATGATTGAGAGTTTTTCTCAAAAACATATTTCCAGAATAGGAAACACACTCAAAGAATATTATTACCTATCACTCTTGGAGCAAGGTGTGGCCAACTACAACAAGGAAGCATATGAAACAGATTTCCAGATTTCAATATGCTATTTTCCGTTTTTTGTTGCAATGTGGTTCGGCACCACACCAACCGATCAACTCATCGATATCAACTTCCCATTCTTTTTTATCCAGAAATTATTCTCATTTATGGAAAAATTTTTAGACACAAAAACATTAATGTCAATCCAACAATAAAACCTCAGCATCATTTTCATCATCTTCGGGGTTACATGCAAAATAAAGAACCAATGAAACCAGAATGAAGAAACCACACAAAATCAAGAACCCTTCCAGCACCATTTCTTTTTTTCTATAAAAAAGAAATCCTTTATATGAGAATGAATCATGTGGCAATCTTTTTTTGTTGGTTGAAAATATTGTAAAGTTTTATATAAAGATTCCTGTCCATACAATCATAATGATTGTGGATGATCAAATACAATAAATTCCCATCCAGAACCGCATCCTTCACAGCCCGAACATCCACACCATCGGTTTCATAAATCTCCAATTCGGGCAGATCGTGCCATGAAGGATCGGTGAAGCGCTGCATAAATGCGCTCTTCTTGAAAGGAATACAACCACAGCTGATCACTGGCTCGTTCATCTCCTCTATGAATTTTTCCAGAAATAAATGTTCTTCTTCTGTTAGTTGGTTTATTGCCGTATTGAAATCGCTCTTTTCAACCAACTCTCGAAACTTTTTGGGGAGGTAGGCAAATTCCGTCATGAAAAAGTTTTTCCTAAATTGAAGGGCATCCGAGAGTGCCATCTCTGGTGCCATTGTTTCTTGGAAAAACCACCATTTGTCCAGCATCTCGTGCAATAGACGCCTCTTGTGTGTGTCCAGCAAATGACGGGACAAGTTTGTTAATTTGTTGTAATTCAACAAATCATAGGAAAGCTTCTCGTCCTCAAGGAACTTTTCTAATTCGGGATTCCACATGGATTTCTCAATGATACAATCGATAAACATGGGGCTATAAAATGGGTCTTCTGGTCGGGGTGTGGATTCTACAATGTAAATAAAATCGTGTAGGGCTTTTAATTGGTGTTTGTATTCACCGCATTTTTGATTTGCACAAATATTCTTTCGACCAATCGACAATAATTCTTGATACAGTGTGCTTGACATTCTTCTTCTTGTTTTGATTTGGATCTTTTCATCAGAAATCAATTTTATATTTGTTGTTCTTCCTCGGGAGGTATTGTCTCATTGCAATAGGGGCACATATTGGCTGTCATAAAATTCTGGCGGACGTGCCCAGGAATGACAGCTCCACCCATGGACGGGCCAAGGCGTATGGCCTCGTTGAAAGCCAGATTCCTACCAGAAGCGACAAAATTCACCCAATCTGGGTAATCGACTGTGATGGGCTCCACATAAGTTTCTACAATTGTCTTGTATCCAGACGACATTTTATCTGGAGGCAATAAATTTGATTTATAAAAGAAGAACACATAAAATAAATCATGGACTGTATAGTTTTCGCAAACCCGCCTTTTGATTTAATAGATTTTTATCGAAAAGTCCTCATCAATGACCGCTCGTGAGAATTTTCGTATTCATTAGAATACATATTCTTCTGTCTTTTTCAATTAGAGACAAAGAAGATGGTTTCGTTTAATGAAACGACTTCTTGTTGTTGGACAAAGAAACTTTTAAAGTGGGAGTTTTAAATCTTCAAGGGTGTAAATGTTCTCGCACAAATTTCGAATACTGTTGCGACTTTATTTCGTGTTCTACATTTCTCATCTCGTTATATTTTACAGGTGTTTTATTGAACCTTGAATTATGAAGCTTCCTGCTGTCAAGATATATATTAAACATCCAAGACATTATTGTTTTATCGTCGGGTGTGGTCATTCGAACATAAAATTTGTAAGGAAGCACGGAAGTATGTTGTTCTTTCACAATCGGGATATAAAGATAGAACTTGAAATCAGGTGGAATATCTCCCAGATCAAATTGCATCAACAAAAACAATCTTTTTAGCATTGGTTTCAGATTGTTATCTTCTCTATTCAATTCAAATTCAACAACATCACCTTTCCTTACCCGATCCTGAATAATTTGAGTAAAAGACCTCCTTTGCTGGCTCATTTTATTTTCTGTAATTTAAATTAATTTTCAATAATATAAAATATTTATGAAGACATTATTTTTTAAGGAGAGTTTTGGAATGTTCTTGTTTATCATGATTATAGGTATATGCCTGGCATTTTTGTTTCCAAGAATAAGCCGACAGATATGGCTGGCTGTCATGGTCATCATACTATTTCTGATGTTCTTTTATCGGGAGGAAGAACGCAAAACAAACAAGAGAAAAGATGATCTATTGGCTGTCAGCGACGGAAAGGTCATGGACATCGCCCATGACAAGACCAAAGGCACCATCAAGATTGTTGTCTTTCTTAATATTTTCGATCAGCACCAGCAATACTACCCGTGCGATGGCAAAGTGATTTATAAAAAGTATAAAAAAGGATATTTTAAACCAGCATACATGCTTGAAAAGTCCCAATATAACGAGAGGATGGAGACCATTATATGCCCATCGAACGGTTTCATTATCACAATCACACAGATTGCGGGCCAGATAGCCAGAAGGATTGTGAATGTATCGAGTGTTGGCGAACAAGTTAAACAGGGAGCATGGATGGGGATGATCAAATTGTCATCCCGTGTGGATATCGAGTTTCCAGAAAAATTCTATAAACCCAATGTATCCATCGGTGATAAATTATACGCAAAAAAAACAATATTGGCAATCAGAAACAACGGATAATGATGGTGAATAACCATATAAAAATTGTTTTTATCAATTTTACTGTTGCTTTTGTGATTGTTGTTTATGGAACGTTTCGTTGTAATAAAACCTCCTTCAAGGATCCATTGACTGGATGTGTTTCGAGCGATAAACAATTGTGCAAATTTGTAGATGGGTGGGGGATACTGCACTTTTTTTATTTCGTGTTGTTGGGATATGTTTTCCCTCACAATTTAACAACAATCTTTGTAATGGGGGTGCTATGGGAGATAATCGAATCCTATTCTGCCGATCACCCCTTTTACCTTTCAAAATGCAAGTACACCATCACAACAGACGATGAAAAGGGATGGTGGTATGGAAGATGGCAGGATATCGTTATGAATACACTTGGAATGTTTTGTGGTTATTACCTCGCACATGCCTATTCAAACAAGAGGAAACGCCGCACCATAAAAAAAAGAAGATGAAATAATAAATATTTTTGTAAAAATTGATTTTCATATTTCCAAATCCTTCTTGTAAAAGAAAAACAAGATGATGGATCTGGAAATCGAGGAATTGGACAGGGTGGAATTTGAGATCATGTCCCCTGAATTCATCCTCAAGCAATCCGTGTGTGAGGTCTTTTCAACCAAGATGAATGGGCCCAATTCCGTTTATGACGAGAGGATGGGCACAATCGAGCACTCCAAAAGGTGTGTCCAGTGCCAGCAGAACTCCAAGGATTGTGTGGGTCATATGGGCCATATCAAGCTCAATATTGACATCATCCATCCCCTCTTTTATAAACAGGTTTTGAATTTTTTAAAGTGTGTCTGCTACAAGTGTTCCAAGATGCTCATGACCAGTTCTCAACTGAAGCTGGAAAACCTGATGCGTTTCCAGAACCAGACACGATTCCTCAAGATTTTGGAAAAGATGGACAGGATCTATCATTGTATGGGGTGCGATACGATCCAACCCAAGTATGTTTTCTCTTCAACTGAAAAGATAATCTACATGGTCTTTAAGAACGAAGGGACCCGGATTGTCTTGTCGGAGAGCGATGTCCTAACGATTTTAACAAATATCCGGGAAGAGGACATCCGGTTGCTGGGGTTTGACCCCCAGACCAGTCACCCCAAGAATTTGGTATTGACTGTTTTGCCTGTGATGCCGCCTGTATGTCGCCCCTATCTGGTGGCTGAGAACACGACATGTGATGACGACTTGACCATACAGTACATCGAGATCATCAAGGCCAATAAGCACCTGGGCGACCCGAAGCTGAACGAATTGAGGAAACAGAAATATACACAGATTATCAAGTTCCGTATCAAGTGCCTATTCAACAACGACCAGGGGAGTTCCAAGCACAGCAACGGGCGCCCCCTTAAGGGCATCAAGAAACGCCTGACCGGCAAGGAGGGGTTGTTGCGTGGGAATCTGCTGGGGAAGCGTGTGGACAAATCAGCAAGAACCGTCATTGGACCGGACCCTACCCTGCGGACGAATGAGATTGCCATCCCACAGCACTTTGCCGACACCTTGTCCTATCCGGTGCGTGTGACGAAATACAACCTGGAAAAGGTGCATGAATGGATCGACAAGAGGATGGTGAATTTCCTGCTGAGGGACAACGGACACACAAGGATCAACATGAAATACGCGCAATACAAACAGGGGACGAGGCTTCAGTATGGGGATTATGTGGTGAAGAAGAAGACGGGGAAAGTGGAGATGATCACCGCGGAGAAACAATTGTTTTCTCTGGAAGAAGGCGACAAGATTATCAGGAATGGTGAGATGCTGAAAGATATTGTCTACAACACGTCCAAATCGGTCAGCATCCAGATTGGGGACGTTGTGGAGAGGAAAATGATTGATAATGACGTTTTGTTATTGAACAGACAACCTACCCTACACTCAGGAAGTATGGTTTCCCAGAACGTTAAAATTCTACCTGGAAAAACAATCCGGTTGAATTTAGCGACAACAAAAACTTTTAATGCCGATTAACATCATGGTCGGTAAGAGGGGCATTGAAAAGATGAACCCTAGTGAACAATTGAATAATATTGTTTGCGAAACACCTTGTTGCGGGGACTTCCTTAGAGCTTTCACTACTATTCCTCATTGGAAACGATGATGGAAGAACTCGGTTAATTGCCGAACCCAATAGTAATAATGTGAAGGATTGGAAAATCCGCAGGGCCACCACCTAAGTCCGTTATGGTAAGGATATGGTGGGCTCTCAACGACTGAACGGGTGTTGGTGGGCAATGATGGTTGAACCAACTTGAGCCTGCTTAAGATACAGTCTGCTCTTATGTGAAAGCATAGGAATCCAGCGTTTGATGGAGATAAACATCATCTTGTCTCCAACAGGTGGCCACTCGGTAGGTTGGTAATCTTACCTGCTGGGGAAAATGGTGTAAGGATTACCGAGCGAAAAACTCGTTATATAACCATCTAGTAAAGTTTTTTTAAACTTTGCGACATGATCAAATTGTTCGGGAACGCCTTAAAGCTTTGTCTACCACCTCATTATGGGAAACCAACTGAGGGAACCCGGGTAATGACCGGCTCCAATGGTAAAAACGGCAAAGATGATATAAATAACAATAATTGTTGTTGTTGAAATAGGCAATCCGCAGCCAAGTTCCTAAGTTCGTTATGATCAGAATACGGAAAAGGTTCAGAGAGCAGACGATTGTGGATCCAGAGTGGTCTGATCCACCACAATGATGGGTTTAAGGTGTGCTCCACCTTCCTATGAAAGTAGGAAGAAATATTGGAGATGAATGTATTTATGCCGGCGTCCCCTGATGCCGAGGCAGAGTTGCGTGTGTTGTCGTCGGTCGGCAACCACATTATTTCTGTCCAGAGTGGCAAGGCAAATATTGTGATTGTCCAGGACTCGCTGCTGGCGGCCTACCTCATGACAATCCGCAAAGACCCCATCACGAGGGAGGATTTCTTCCAGTTGTGTATGGCATTCAGCGACATTACGATTGACGAGATCCTCCAGAGGGCGGACCAATACTGGGAAAAAACAAAACAAACTAAAAAGATTTATACGGGAAAAATGTTGTTCTCGATGCTATTGCCCCACGACTTTTTCTACGAGTCCAACAACAAGGCCGACCCAGACGACCCAAAGGTCGTGATTGAAGCGGGGATGCTGTTGAAGGGCACCATCAACAAGGCCCAACTGGGAGCCGGTCATTTTTCTCTCATCACGCTAATCCACAAGGAGTATGGGGTGGATAGATGCCTCCAGTTCCTGGATAATGTCCAGTTCATCACGAATGCCTATGCCCGGCGGTACGGCTTCAGTGTGGGCATCAAGGATTGCCTTGTCACGAGACACACAGAGATCCAGGACACGGTTGCCAAGTCCTTCCTCCAGGCGCAGAACATGGAGAGCAACATCAAGAACGAGTTCTTACGAGAGAATTATGTGATCCGGTCATTAGGAAGTGCGCGTGATCTGGGGATGGTGATTGCGAAAAATGCGATTGACAAGGGCAATAATTTCATGAAGACCATCATCTCGGGGGCCAAGGGCGATTACTTCAACATCTGCCAGATCACCGGTCTCTTGGGGCAACAGGACATTGAAGGGTCGCGTGTCAACAATTTGTTGTCGAATGGCACAAGGAGTTTGTATCATTACCCGCACAAGATAGACAACCAGGACATGATGTATGAATCAAGGGGGTTTATTCGCAATTCTTTCATCCACGGGCTGAACCCAAAAGAATACTGGTTTCACAGCATGTCGGGGCGTATTGGTATCATTGCGACAGCCGCCAAAACCTCCACCTCTGGTTACGTCCAACGACGTATGGTGAAGATAGCGGAGGATCTACAGGTGAAATACGATAATACCGTTCGAGGAGTGAATGAATCGATCATTCAGTTCTCCTATGGAGACGTGAGTTTAGACCCCAAAACCTCAGTGGTGCTGAACGATCAGGTTCACGTGTGCGATGTGGGACGCCTTGTCAAGAAACTCAATTACCAGCACGAACAAAAGACCAAGTAATATGATTTGATAAAATGTTGAATCTTGACCTGTGCTGGTGCTTCGGGTATATTGCGGTTGCGTAAGAACATATTTCTTTTTTTATTTCATTATTTTTTTACAAATAATGAAACCACACAAAGCCACCACCCAGGATTGAACTGGGGACCTCTTGCTTACAAGGCAAACGCTCTAAGCCACTGAGCTATGATGGCATTTATCCCAAGACGACATTCGTCGTCTCAATAGTATTATTTCATTTTCTTTAGATAAGTTTTTAATACCAGCGCAACCCTACATGGGACAAGACCATCCATGGGCACATGTAGATTTTCCCTCCAATTTTGCGCCACATTTTGCAGAAAAATTCATATTCAGTGGCCAGTTTCCTTGTTTCAGGGTCAATTTCTACTGAAAAGAACATTTGGATTCTCCGGATCCCGTCAAAATTGGCAATCCCAATGTGATCTGGTTTATAAAAGTGTTCTGGATAGGAAAGCTGTAATTTATCGAAAACCTGCCGTTTGATCATGACAAACCCCATTTTCAAGACATCCACTTCAACGATATCTGTGGGGACAAGACGATTATCAACAAGATCCCCAGCCAACTCATGTAATTTTTCTTCATCTTCAACATTCCCTTCTTTTACGGCATTTATAATGGTTTCCCACTGGATCATTTTTTTTTCGGGGTATTGTGCCCCAACCATATCCTTATCCATCATGAGAAAAGAAATGACATATTCTGGTTTGAATTGGATATCGGTATCAATGAGAATCAAATGTGTGAACCCCGATCGTAAAAACTCATCCACCACATAATTCCGGCTGCGCTGTAAAAGAGATTCACTGCAGATGCTCGAAACCCCAATCTGGACACCCAGAACACCACATAATTTTATCAAAGAGAGGACAGAGTGTAAATACGCACCATGACACCTTGACCCATACATGGGGGTTCCTATCATTAATTTTACATTTTCAAGTTTTTCTAAAGGCATTTCAATAATATTCATTCTTTTAATGATAAACACTTCTTCTGTTTTAAATGAGTTTTACACCATTTGATCGCTCTTTCTCTTTCTTGTTCTTGTTGTAGTTGGTGTGGGTGTTTCAAGTTTTCTCTTCTTGGTGGTCCTTTCTGTTGGAGGGGTGATATCTTTTCTCTTTCTTGTTCTTGTTATAGTTGGTGTGGGTGTTTCAAGTTTTCTCTTTTTGGTGGTCCTTTCTGTTGGAGGGGTGATATCTTTTCTCTTTCTTGTTCTTGTTATAGTTGGTGTGGGTGTTTCAAGTTTTCTCTTTTTGGTGGTCCTTTCTGTAGGCAAGCTCTTTCTTTTTCTTGTTTTTGGTGTTGCCAATTTCAAAGCAGACATCATTTGGTTCAGAGATTTTGTATGGCCTTTTTCTATAGGATAATGTGTAAAATCAAAATCCATTAATATTTTTTTATCCGGTTCTTTACAATGAACCATATAGACAATTGGGGTGCTTGCGGATTGGTCGTGTATATATGTCAGGATCTCTTTGATAGAACGAACTCCTTCTGTCAGTCGGTCTTTCATACGAAAAGTTCGTTCTTGCTCATCAAATCTGAAAATCCCAAACGGATTCTCTAAACTAAAAAGTTTATCTTGATTAAAAAAAGTGGTCTCGTTAAACAGGTATTGACTGTTTGGGATAGATTTTGTTTCACACATTGTTCTTATAAACTTTTTTGGTTTATTGTTCAAGGACAATTCAGAATATAAAAAAGTTTCATTCGGCTTGAAGGTTGTGATACTTGTGTTGAGCATCGTAATTGTGGTTCCATAATAAACCCGTAAAACATTGGAAGGGTATTCCTTCATTTCTTCCTTATTAACATCAAACAGAAACCGAATGTCCCGTTCTACCTTGGAATCATTTGGTCTGAAATCGTAAATATACCTCTTCCCGTGTTTCAAGAGGATATTAAGCAGCTTGTTCATAAATAAATTGCCATGGATTTTCATATAGTATGGGATCAATAACATGGTGGTGCTTGCGTAGGTGACCTCTCCTTCAGTGCCAAAATAAATGATAGGTATGCCGAACCTCTGTTTGTGATCTAATACTTCTGTAGATTGAATCATCCCATGCCCCAAAACATAATAAACTTCTTTCATTTATTATGTCAAAAAAAAATTATTTGATATAATTAAATGTCTCAATATTACCAGAAACTTTCAAAACAAGAAAAACAAGATTGGATCGAAAAAATCAACCAAATTACACAGACGGATTTCCCTATAAAAACCCAGCAGCAGTTCAAGGAAGCACTCCCAAAATTATACAGGGCGGATGTTGATCGCCTGATTGGAAAAGGACGATTCAAACAGGGTAAATCAAACAGTATCCTTCAATCAAGACCTTTTATGAAACAGATTTCCCAGTATCTAAGCCCACTCCAATATACTCGTTCTGTATCTGGGCTCAGCACCAGAACCAAGAGGGCTACAGAACAGAGGATCGTACCAGAAATCAAAAAAATTTCTGTTCGCAGATTAAAAAATCCATTGGAACTATTTAAAAAATTACCAGAGCTAAAAAACCTTCAAGAACTCGACTTGTCATTTGACCTATTGGACCCAAAAAGAGAATCTTTTATACTCACACAACAAAGAATCAAGACCCTCTCTACATTTGCAAAACTAAAAAAACTTGATATACAAAACCACCTTGTGGGTGACAAGCAAAAAATAGCTATGCTTGGGAATGCCCTAAAAAATTCAACAAACCTGGAGGTGCTTAATCTGCGCAATAATGGTATAGAAGACAATATTCGTTTTTTCAAAAATTTAAAAAATCTGGAAAACCTAAAAGTGCTTGATTTAAGTTTGAATCGTATTAATCCTAAGGAAGTTGCTGGAGTTTTACCATTTTTTCCGAGATTGGAGGTTCTTAATCTCGAATTCAATGTGATTCATGAAGAAGGGGCAGAAATCCTTTCACAATCACTTTCATACTTGACTAGATTGAAAATATTAAATATTGGGTGGGCTCAAATTACCAACAATGGGGCACTGGCCCTTGCGAGTGTTCTTCCAGCCCTTGCAAACTTGAGGGAACTAATATTGGATTACAATGACATTGAATCCACGGGCGCTGTTGCGATCGCAAACAGTATATCCAATTTACTAAAACTTGAAAAGATTGATATTTCGTCGAATGATATTGGGACAACTGGGGCACTTGCTTTTGCGAGTGTATTGTCCCATTTACCCAAGTTGAAAATATTTAATATCAGCAATAATCCTATTGGACAAGAAGGCAAACTCGCACTCTCAAATGCGATGCGTGATTTCAAATCAGACAACGGAGAGTATGTGCGAACAAACTAACCAGCATATCGCTTTTGATTGATTTTATTTTTTCATCAATCAAAAGAATAACTACAAAATAAATAAGTACAATTTTTTACCCAGTGCTCCCAAACCCTCCTTCCCCCCGAGCGGTTGCTTCCAGATCCTGATTGATTTCTTTCAACATCATATGGTGTTGTCTCTTGAAAATCAATTGGCAGCACCGGAACGGAAATTTGATCTCATCCGCCGATTCATCAATCTTGGCCAATGCGACATAAAGATTCCCATTATAACTCCTATCAATAATCCCCACACTGTTCGCCAGCATGTGCCCAGATTTCGATAAACTGCTGCGTGGAACAATCTCGGTATAATAACCATGTGGCACACGAACCTTGATCCCAGTATCATACAGGGTGACAACATTATTCAGCGCCTTGACCTTACGGATGATGGACAGATCATAACCCACATCCGACACTCGAGATTTACTCGGCATGATTGCTTCGGTACACGTCTTGTAGACAAGACATGTGCCAATATGGTTCTTTCCCGTCAATATTTTCAGGTATTTCTCATAGAATTCCCTATTCACAATCTGTCGATGGTTTCCGTATATTTTTCCCAGAAAATCCACAGCATTAATATCATCATAAATCAATTCATTCTTTTCCAGCAGGAAGGGCACGTCAGCAAAAGAAGAAATCGTTTCCAATAAACCCTCCATCCTTGAAACAAGAATAACACGGAGATCATCACTATTGATGCTGCCGTGGCTCTCCAGATGCCCCTGGATAAATGACCATTTTAACATAGGGCTTAGGTTGTCAAAGATGGCAACCACAACCTTTTCATCCATAATCTTCTTGTCAATGACCGAACCTGTCTTGTGTGCCTTTTCAAAAGTATCAATCGTGTCGTAGTTCATTTTCTTTGCTAACCAATTTTTTTCTTGATGGATTTCATTTTTTAGATAGGTAAGATTTATAGATAAAGGGTAAATCGCAAGTATAGGAAAAATTTCCAATATGTTTCAGGGAAATCCATGGGGCCAACATGATTTTCCCACCCTGTTTCTTCCACAACGAACAAAAGGCATAATCCTCGCTTAAATACCGATTACTGCCACCATCTGTCACTGACCCATGGTTGTCGATAAGGGTTGGGAAAAAACAATATTGGATCTTTCCGTCATCATCGTAGTATTGTAGCTGTGGGAATGATTTTGCCAGTTGCTGGAAAACGTCCCGTTGGACGAGCATGAAACCAGCCCCAATTTCTTCTACTTCTTGTAGTTTATCAAGTTCTATGATTGGGTTTTTTGAATTGAGGACATAATCCCCCACAAAATTTTCAATCTCGTCTGGTTTGATGTTTGGGATTTCCCTGACAACATTCACAACCTTTTTCCAGTTGATCGTTTTTTTAGCATATGGACCACCAATAATAGGGGCATCTAATTTGAGGATTGAAATGACATCTTCCACGTTAAACTGGATGTCAGCATCCACAAACAGTAAATGCGTGCAATCTGTTTTCAAGAATTCGGCAACAATCATATTCCGTGCCCTCGTGACAAGGGCATCATTATAGAGGTGGTAAAATAAAACATCAATCCCGGATCTGTTCAGTATGCTTACCAGATTGATGCACGAATTCGCATATGCCCCATAACACATCCCACCAAACATTGGAGTCCCCACAAACAATTTGATTCTTTCCATTTTTAAAATGATTTTGTCTCTTTAGATAAAAATGAATGATCTGTTGAAACGATACCAGAATGTGAGCGACAGAGACATGAAGAGTATCCTTGGAACGGACATTGATAAAAAAATACAAGACAAATCAATACAGCTTCTCGTGTCCCAGCCAATCTGCAGGCCATCGTCCCTGAATTATTTGATCCATTTGCTCAACAAAGAAAAGAAACCAACAGAAGAAAAACTGAAGGAAATAATGTCAAAAGCCCTGATCGCATTTGTCAAACACCCACACCCTTCAACTCAAACAGAAAACAAGATCGTGCGCACTATCAGCATCCTCCGCAGGAATGGGGCCGACCCGCATTATCAAGATCAGGATGGATTAAGCGCGTTCGATTACGCTTATAATGATGGTAAAATCATCATGCTGGAGACGCTCTTGTGCACTTATCCAAAGAATCCCATCCGTATTATCCAGAATTTGTTGAGAAATGAACAGAAATACGGTAAGCGCCCGGAAATATTGGATTTGCTGCGGAGCATCAAACGGGATTTCCAGACAGAAAGAGGATTTTCTGAATACAGAACACTCTATAGATTGATGCCGATCGAGCACCTAAACATACCTTAGGGATAATTTTTCAAGATTGTTTGACATTTTTTACTAAATAGTAAAGAATATTTTATTGTATAAATGGCAAAATCCACAAAAAATAATAAAAAGACAACCCAGCCGCGCAGAAAACAGAAATTCACAATAAAAAACTTTATAAACAGCAACAGCAATAGGGTCAATCTGACCGCCTATTGGGTAATGAAATTTATAATTTCCGTTTTTATCCTGTATGTTTCATACCTGTTTGGAAAAAAGGTATCTATCATCATTGTTAATCAGTTGAAGAAAAATGTTTCACAGCATAAGAAATTGATCATCAAACAATTATCCGAAATAGTTTTTTATATTGTATTTGGATTTGGTATATTTATAGCCCTCATCAATCTGGGAGTCCAGACAACCACAATTGTTACAATCTTGGGAACTATTCTGGTGACAATTGGATTGGCCCTCCAGAGCACACTCTCCAATGTTTTCGCTGGGGTTTATGTCGCATTATCCGAGAATTTCCAATTGGGGGATGTCATCCGTGTTTATGTCCCTTTTATCTCTAAACCCATTGAAGGAAAGGTCATTGATTTTAATATGGCGTATGTAAAAATACAAGAAGCAAATACACAAAAAATAATGTACCTCCCAAACACTTCTGTTGCGGGCAATGTGCTCATCAATCTCTCTCAATCAACGTGAATTGTTACTAGTGTCGATTTTTTTCAATAAAAAATGTCATCCACGGGTCTATATGGACTTGTAGGTTCTTGTGGAAGGTGCTGTGTTCGCACTCTATATGGCACGTTCGATCTGTGTAATCGGGGTCTTTCTCCTTGATTTTCTGTATATTGTAAAGTGCCAATCCACCATAGGCGGAATCGACTGGTAATGGATAGGCAATCTCATAAAACAACTTGTCGCGAAAATTCAAATTTGCCCGTAAATCTTCAATCATCTTGTTTGCCTCTAAATAATCGCACCTGTGGTGGTTCAGTAATGGGTATGTGTCATAGATAAGGTGTGTATTACCAAAGTAATGGAATGAATTACATGCCACAACATCACTATAATTTCTGGTATAATGCAGTCCATGGAAGAATCCTGGAATGGACAAGTGTCCTTCCAGATCCCAGTCAATGACGCACATGTAATCGTAGTCATTATATTTCTTGAGGATATAATTCCAATAGACCTGGCGGAACTTTCCAAGGATCTTTACCCTTCGTGCGAGTGTTGTTTCCTTCTCATCCCTTGTCTGAACAGATCGAATGTCTAACTTGCATGTTTTAGCATTTTCTGGTGTGTCATCATCACACAAGATGATTAATTTATCATTTTTTGTAGCTTCCTTCAGGAAACACTCTCTGGTATTATCCTTGGAATCATTTTCAACAATAATGATGCGGTAATCTTTAAAATAACCACCCAGTTTTTTAAGCAGAGGCATCCATTCTTTCAAGACAAAAGACCCGTGGTCCTGACAGAGCCCCGCAAACACAATGGTTTCATTCTTGCTCTGTTTCATGGAAGAGTGCGTGTTTTCAAAATACTCATTATAATATTTTGTTTTCCAGTATTTTATCAACTTTTCTTGTGTAAGATGGTCCATTTTCGTTTCTTCGAAAAAGACATAATAATCCGATTTGACACTTGTATAGACGTAGTATCTGTAGAACAATCTGTATATCAAAAAGAATAGCAGGATGACCAGGAGCAGAATAAAAATATTCTGTTCCATTTGTGATAATAATTTAAAAATCATCTAAGAATTTATTTCTTAAAGAAAGAAATAAAAATGTCAAAATTTGATGAACTGATCAACAATCTAAAAAGAGACATCCAATCGCTGCCGTCTGTGGATGGGTCGAAGCGGGAATGTGCGGCTGTGACCGAGGATGTCGCAGTAATATCCCCACCATCCGTCCATGAAGAATTTACATTTGATGAACCCTCCAAGAAAAGCAAGTATGTCAGGATGTTTGTGCGCCATGGCCTCCTTTCGGTTGAATTTTTCTTGTTTTTTTTCATATTGCTTTCCATTACCAAACCTTCGTTTTTATACTATAATGAACGGGTTGTGCACAATGGGAGGGAACTGCTCCGGACCCATTTCAGCTTTTTATACCTGCTTTCCTATTCACTTTTCTTTACCTGTATTTTCCATGTCCTTATTCTGGTTCACCAGGACCTCGTCAAAAGGTACTAGAATCCCCCATTTTTGTCCTTGGGGTAGAGTGCTGGGGGTGCGATCTTGTCGTCGTCGTTCTCACGCTGGCGCTGCATCATCTGGGCAAGTTCCTTGATGTTGTCCTGTTTCCTAGTGATGATTTGTTCGGAAGCCCTCCTTATTTCCATTTCTTGGTTCATGATTTCTTCTGGGGTTTGCTGCGGCTGCTGTTGGATCCCATTTTCTTCAATTGGAGTAATGTCCAGGGGTTCTTCAAAAGATGGTTGGAATTGCTGTGGTGGTGATGGGTTGAATTCTGGCTGTGGTGGGTTAAATTCTGGCTGGAGGGGTTGTAGTTGCTGGATCGGTGTTGTCTGTGGCTGGATCGGTGTTGTCTGTGGCTGGATCGGTGTTGTTTGTGGCTGGAGTTGGATCGGTGTCGTCTGTGGCTGGAATGGTGGCGCCTGTTGTTGATAGACATTTGCGTTTAATGTTTCTCGGACCTTGCGCAACCACGTAAAGGCATCACTTCCTTCGTATTTTTCCAATCTCCCATTTGGGTAGAACAAAAAGACACACGGGACCGTTTTGATATGGTAACCATGATTGTCCTTTAGTATGGCATGGCGCACCTCTTCATTGTCGATACACAGCATCTGAACCCCTAATTGTGGCTGTAGATCATCAAGAAACTCCTTGCATCTTTGGGAGTATTTACTGTAAAGGCAAACCGCGACTGTTTCCATTTGTATTATTTTTTTCTATTGTTTTAGACCAATTTCACAAAAATAATAAAATTATTTCTGTAAGAAATGAGCCAGGAAATTATAGTGGTATGGGGGCAAAGCAAAATGCCCAAACAACAGGTCAAAGGGAAGATCTACGCTGGATTGGAAGCACCAGAAATCACAAACCAGGAAATCCTGAATGAAATCACAGATCTAAAGAGATTGATGCGGACGGACGGCGCTCACAACAGCAGATTTTCGTGTAAAAAAATGTTGCGGCTTTTATCATATCTGTTGAAATTTGACGAAAAACTCTTGAAACAAACCGCCGCCCAACAAAATTATTCCCTCCGGTACGAAGATATGTTTGCATCCTACAACAAGAACCTGGACAGGGTTGCCGCCCTCCAACAGAAATACGAGAATAAGAGATTGCCTGACATGCTGACAAAATGTAAAAGCGAAATCAATGAGATCGTTAATGGACTGCTATTCCTTCATCAAAACATCCTTGTTGAAACATTACGGCGAAAACAAAGAAATATAGACACCCTTCGTCGTTTTATGGAGAGCATCAATATTGATGGTGATATTTTTCATGATAGGAAATTGGTGTCTGCATCCTTTTTCAAGAAACATTATAATCCATTCGTTATGAAACAATAAAAAATTTATATGAAAAACATATAAATTTACAAATATTTAGTTATCCAATCAATCACTCTTTGCTATACTCTTCGACAAACATGTCCAGTTCTCTGTTCCACATTTGGACGATGGTGGTTTTTTTCAATTCTTTCAATTGTTTTTCGAGATCGTGTATCTTTTTTTCCAGCGAGGAAACATTATCTTTTGTAAAGGCGCGGATCTGGATGGAATAAAGCATTGGGTAAAATTCCTGTTGGTACTTGTGTTTCTTCAATTGTTCTTCCACTTCCTCTTCTGTTTTCCTAAAAACCGCAATCTTGTCGTCCATGACATCTGTGATGAACCTGTGTTTTATGCGCTCTTGTTCCAAAGAGGATTCCAGTATTTTTACCATTTTGTTTTTTCGTTTTTCGTAAAGATGATGACGCTTGCGGCAGAATTCGATAAAAATCTCTTGGATTGTATTGTATTTTTTAATTTTTCCATCATTGAAGAGGACAATGTTTGTCATGTTGATATCTGATGAAAGGTTGAGTTTGTCAATTGTGGGTTTGAATGTTTCAGCGGGTGTGATGTGAAAATCTGGCTGATTGGGTTTTGAATAGTTTTTAAACGATTTGAGTTTTTTTTCTTCCATTAGTGTTTCAATGAATTCCTTATATTTATCAATAGAACAATCAATAGGGATCTCTGTGATCCTGTGCGTTTCTGCCTTTTTTCTTTTGGGTTTATCTTCTTCTGTTTCTGTAATGACCCCAATACACTTGAACTTGTTTTGGGCAACCTTTTTGATTTCTCCATAAAACCCATGGAAATAGGGTTTTAACACTGGCATCTTGAAATTTTCTTGGTCGTCAAGCCAATCTCGAACACATTGAACAAGTTCCAAAGGATTGTGAGAAGCAATATTGCTCGACCACCCAGAACCAATCCCTGCCTTTACACCATTAATCAGGATCATTGGTACTATTGGGATATAATTATCGGGTTCTACTTTAAGACCATCGTCCAGTGTGTAAGACAATAGATCATCATCCATTTCTGGAAACAATATTCTTGTCCATTTTTCCATCTTTGTGTGGATATAACGCCCATTCGCAGCATCTTTACCCAATGTTAAACGACTGTTATGTGTAACAATAAAATTACCCAACAGAAACCGCTCATTACCATCTACTTGCCATCCATAAAACTTATTAATACCTAATTCTTTTATTGTAAATGACATTGTATTTGATGGGCTCATAATTCTCGTGCCATTCTTAACTATTTGTTTGCGTGGTATAATTGTAGGAATACAATCTAAATTTTCTCCTGTTATTAGAAGTAATAGTATTGTGCTGTCTTTACCTTTTTTTGTAGTTTTTGTTTGCCTGCGTTTCGAAATTGATGTTTTAAACCCTAAACTTTTAGCAATAAGTTCGAGTGAATAAATAAGATCCTTGTGGAGACGTTCTGATTGAGAAATTTCTATTGATGGTGAAGAGGTCCTGTTATTCTTAATACTTCCATCAGTATCAATAAACCCAGCCAATAATTGTAATCGCGTTTCAATATCGTTATATAAATAATTAATTGGAATATGTTTATTCATTAATAAATTATTAGTTTTGAGTATCTGTTTAAATGGGTTCAAGTCTTTCCGATTACTACCATGAATTGTTTTCCCATGACACATATACGATAAATTTTCTGCTGACTTTTCAAAATACCAATCACATGCTGGATGTTTTTTGTTGGATGTTGTGCATCCTAAACATTTTTCCGATGAATGATTTTTATCACCAATAGATATTTTATAAATATCAGGTGGATTTCTCATGTTTGCTCGTCCAGAACCCTTCTTTCTGATGCCATAATGGTAATTTTCATGATCTTTCCCATTTGTATGATGAACAACTTCGCATCCAATGTTGTCTGCCCATTTAACAAATCTTTTTACAATATCTTCATCTGCTGTTGTAAATCCAGATCCATCAGCATTACCATCACCAAGCCATGCGCCAAATATATATGGATCGATCGGAACATCTTTTTTAGGCCAATTAATCGCATTCATAATTGTAAACAAACGCATACGGTGTTTATTGGTTTCAGATAAATTCATATAATCGACCAACTTTATATCAACTACGGGGCCTTTAAAATACTTTTTCTGAATATTATCACGGATTTCAACAATCTGATTGTAAGCACTCATTTTGTCTAATTTTGACTTATTATGATGATTATCAATTTGTGTTTTTAGTTCATTGGTTCGCTTCGATACCAATATTATATCAGTGCCATCAAAGTATTCAAAAATCCATGTTTTAGTGTCATCTTTCCAGTAAATAATATTATTATCTTTGAAATATAGAGTCAATATATGCTGACTATTACATACGAAATTATAACGATCTATTGATGTCTGAACTTCATACATATTATCATCTCCATTTGTTAATTGTAAAACATTACGAGGATTTCCATCATCACCAACTAATATGTCACCAATCTGTATTTCATCAGCACGTTTTATAGAACTATCCCACATTAAAATAGGTGTTTCTGGAGCAAGGCATCCAAATTGACCATCCCGAAACAACAATGGGATATTGTTCAAACTGCCTACGAATTCTTGGGCCAACTTGACAATGGTGTCGTAAAGACACTGTTCGCCATGGTGATAATTCGATAATTCTGCGACAGACCCTGCCAGTTGTGCGACCTTTATGGATTTCCCATTGTAGGACAAGTTGCGTTTAAACACTGTATAAAGGATCTTTCGTTGAGACAATTTCAAACCATCACACAAGTTAGGAATGTTGCGCTTACAGTCATCTATCGAGAAACGGATGTGCTCATTATTTACAAAATCCGTAATATTATAAGTATCCCCGGGTGTCTCGTAACCTTCGGGGTTGTAATCCTCAAGCCATTTTTTTCTGTCATCTGCTGTGTTTTTAGAAAAGACCATATGAAGGGTTTGATCTGCCTTGTTGTCCAGCTGGAAAGAAACAACCTTTTCACCAAATGTATCCTTGATCTCTTGATCGCTGGAAGATCCAAGCCCCTTGTAGTATTTTGTTCGGAATTTTTTCCCAGTCAATCTATCAAGTTCTTTCTGGTATTCAAAGTCATTATAGAATGTCAATGCCTGGTCCGCTGTTGGAAATATCTTGGCAATTGGCGTCATCATGGAATACAAGAATGGTTCTTCTCTTCTGAATAGAGAAGGAAATAGGACATGGAACATGTTGATGATGAGGGATGCGATATGGAGGCCATCCACATCAGCATCGGTGATGATCATGACTTTTCCATACGATAAAGTGTTGAAATTTTCTTCTTGCGTGTAGTCGGTCTTGTATTTTAGATTGAGTGCCTGGATCACGCTCGTAATCTCTTTGTTCGCAGAAATACTGCTCGTGGTGGCATTCCTCGCATTCATAACTTTACCACGCAATGGGAACACCCCAAAATAATCACGCCCCTTCTTCCCATTCCAACCTTTTCCTATGCCCTTCACAGTGTACGTTTTAGCACTGAGCCCTTCGCACAGAATAAGTGTGCAATCACGGCTCTCCTTTCCACCTGCTTTATTCGCATTGTCCAGCCCTTCAATCTTCTTGTACCCCCTCTTTTTTTCTGTCTTTTTCAGTGATATAAATTCTCGTGCCTGTATCAGCTCATTCATCTTCTCCATGAACCCCCATTTGGAACAAACCGTCTGGATGAATTTAGGATCCACAGCCACTTTGGGTGCGGGAGATTGAAGCCGTGTCTTGTTCTGGTTAGAGAATGATGGATTGATCAGGGAAGCCCTTACAAAGATTGTGAATTGGGGCTTGACGTCCTTGGCAGAAAAGGTATTGACCGTCCGGCCCTTGTTGATCTTGGTAAGGATCGTCTTGAAGAATTCAGAAGAAACCGCGTCCGCATGGGCACCCCCCTCCTTGTTGTAGATGCCATTGACAAAAGCGATTTCGTGGTATTCTTCATCAAACGATGGGCACACAACCACTTCAAGTTCTTCTCCTTTTTTCTTCTGAATGTCATTATTGTTCCAATGGATACAATGTTTGCCTTCCACCTGTGGGTAGAGTGTGGCATACTCCTTCAGGGAATGGATGTTGATTTTTTCCTTGTTCAACAGGACTGGGATGCTGGTCAGCATGGACATGTCAACGCATGTTTTTCTAAAGAGCCCCATGATTGTGTCATCGAGTTTCTCCATATGGAAGAGAGAAAGATCGGGTGTGAATTTGACACATGTGTATCCTGTGTTTTGTTTGTTCTTGATTTTGGGTTTTTGGACATCCCTCATGTGGTTCTTCCAGGTCTGCGAGTACACCACTCCCTTTTCTGGATCCCCGCATTCAATATGAAAACTGGTTGAAAACACATTTGTCAGCTTGACCCCCAGACCATTCCTCCCCGATGACAGGCGTTCTTCTTCATCATTGTAATTGGAAGAGGTCAGCAAGTTCCCAAAGATCAATTCGGGGTTGTGCATCCTGGTCTGTTCGTTAATCTCAATCGGGATGAACCTCCCATCGTTCCAGATGGTGATCTCTGCGGTTTCTGGGTCAATATCCACCTTGATTTTCTTGCATTCCACCCCGGCTTGGCGAGACCTCCAGACATTGTCCACCACATTGGAAATGGGTTCTAAAAAGATCCTCCACAATCCGTCGGAATAAATAGGGTCCTTCAAGAGTGTCATTCTTGTTCCATCAAACACCCATTCTGGGTCGTGTGCCTTGGGTTCCAGTGTCCCTAGATACATATCCGGGCGCTTGTGGATATGGGTGATGGGATCCATTTTTTCATAAGAGATCCTTGACATTTTGATTGGTTTGTTCTTTACAGATAAGAAGAGAACATAAAATTTCAATTTTGTTTTTGTTGCCAGGTCGATTTAAAAGGAAAATCTCCTTTTAAATTCTTTAAGGCAAAAAATATTCTTTTTTTTATTTTATCGTTAAAGGAATTGAATTAGTGGTGGTTGATGCGCTGATCAACCTTCAATGTGGGGATGGACATTTTATACTGCTTCTTCATTTTGTCGCACTCTTCATTGGCATACTTGAAAAGCTCTTCACAGGAACGACGGATAACATCTGGTTTCTCCCCATGGACATAATCCCTCAACTGTTCGGCCACACCGACAGATAGGGTCTCCAGAACTTGGTAGTAGCGGCGGTATTTCTCTTCTTGGCGGACAATCTTGTAGAGAGCATCGATCCATTTGACACGGGTGATCTTGTTCCGGAGATATTGGATCCCATATTCCCGTTGGCAGGCCTCTCGATCGTTGAACTTGCGGTAGACAGACGGCATAGTCATATACGTCATCTCGTTTATGTAGCGATGAAGGTCTGTCAGCCACAAGACGTCATTCATGGTCTCACGAGCACTGGAATTCTTGCGATTGATCATTTGCTGGTGGGTTGGCATACCCCCACAGGGGATGTCGCCAGGAACACGCGGTGCGACCCCATTGCCCATCCTGCGCTGGTGCTCGTAGTAATGAGGGTTGTGGACGACACCATGGAGGATCCTACCAGACGCCCATGAAAAACAAGTGTGGCACTGGACACACCACATTTGGTCGCATCCCTGCGTCTTGTAGATGCCCATGTGGCATTTAGGGCACGGGCGCGTATTGTCCCTTAGCAACTTGACAGTATCCAGATCATCCTGTAGGCATTCGTGATCCGTGTTGCGATCCGGGCCCTTGTCCTTGTGGCAATCGGGGCAGAAGAAATGCTCACACATGCCACACTTGTAGGCAGTTGAAAGCTTCCCCCGACAATCATGAGAAGGGCACGCCATGAAGAATTCACGGCGCTCCTGGATGGTGTTCCCAACACGCCTTGCCAAGTGGGCGTTGATATTGTCCTGGCACTGCTGATAATACCGCTGGGCTTCATCATATCGGCGTTTGGCTTCCGCCAGTGTCTCCCGCAATTTCTCGGTCTCGATCTGGTGCTGGGCGTGATCCTGATACTGCCCCAGAAGGGCTTCGGCCTCCGCTGTGATGGCTCCCTTCTGGTGTTCCTTGTATTGCTTGTCCATAAAATTACGGGAAAGACACCCCCTCAAGAACTCCATATTCCATTCCTTCTTACAATTCATACACTGGGGAATAATGGTGTTCTCAATGAGGTATTTCTCAACGCACTTGTGGCACACCTCATGCTGGCAGTAGAGGCACTGGATCTTCTTGTGGGTATTCTTGTTGAATTTCTCGATACAAATAGCGCATTCCATATCTGTTGGGCATTTGAAAAACATAGTTAGATCCTTGCCCCCTATATTTTGATGAGATTGTGCCCATCAAAATCAATTTTATTAACGATGCATTTTTTTCTCATAAAATAAAAAACAAACATGTCTTCAACTGGTCCTCCATTGGGTGAAAAGAAATGCGAAAAGACATTCGCATTTTATACGGCAGTCGTCTTCTTGGTAATTGGTTTGGGGTTTTTCATTATTTCTGGGATCTTGATTTTTGTAATGCGAAATGAAGGAGAAGATATTGACACGATCATTTACATTGGTTTTATTGTCGGTTTGGTATTGATAGGATCTTGTTCTTACGGGATTTACATTGAAGAAAAGAAGAGGAAAGAAAAATGTAAAAATTAATAATTTTTATTTACTTATAAAAAACAAAAATGTCAAGTGAATCGCCAATGATGATGTTCCCCCCAAAGTGTAATTTTATTTTATTTGAGAATCAAAAACCACATTTCCACCCTGATGTCATAAAAATCGAACACTATAAAAAGATGTTTAATGGGCGCCTTGAAATGTTCCTTGCAGCCGGTGTCATCCTTTCTGTCGTCTCGTTGGTGAGGATATATACTTCTTTCAGCAAGAAACAACAAGTAAAACCCCCCGTTCCACCACCAGTGGCATTACCACAAACACAGCAAAAACCAAGTGCTCTTGTAACAATCATGAAACTTTTGTTCAAAATATCCATGTCTGCTTATACGCATCTGGTAATTGGTATCATATTGATTGCTGTTTTTTCGGCAGAAATCCAGAAACGAAAGAAATTCTATGATGAATTCAAGAAGGATGTCATACCAAATTGTTCCCCATGAGAAGAATGATTCTTTTTTTTATTTAATCATTTGGTGCAATGTGAATAAAACATGCTGGGTTTCATCTTGACACGCCATGTGAATTCTCCTACTACCAACAAGTATTGGAACCATTCCTATAGGACGATCCGTAAATACTACCCAGAAAATATCATCATGATTATTGACGACAACAGCACCCAGGAAGAGGTTGTGGTTGAAAAGGATATTGTTCTAGAGAATTGTTTTATTGTTTCTTCAGGATTCAAGGGGGCGGGTGAGATACTGCCCTATTATTATTTTCTTAAATACAGATTGTTTGAAAAGGCGGTAATCGTGCACGATTCCGTCTTTTTCAATTCGTTTGTTGATTTTGAGAACATGACAGAAGATGTCATGTATCTCTGGCATTTTACACAACACGAATGGGACAATATTGAGGATGAGGTGGGGTTGCTGGACAAGCTGGAAAACAGGGATGAAATGATTGATTTTTATTTCCAAAAAAATCTGTGGCACGGTTGTTTTGGTGGGCAGTGTGTCATCACTTATGATTTTCTCAAGCAAATTGAAGATTCTTATAAAATCACAAACATTGTTCCGCACATAAAAAATCGTATCAAACGATACGCTGTCGAGAGGATATTGGGTTGTATTTTTACAATGAAAAAACGCAATCTGCTCCAGCATCCTTCACTATTCGGCACAATCTACGATTACATGCCGTGGGGCTATTTCTTTTCCATGTACAATGAGGATGAGTGTCCCCATCTCCCTCTTGTAAAGGTCTGGTCTGAGCGCTAAGCAATAAAAATGGCTTAAAGAAATAAATAAAAATGGAAACTAGATTAAGGAGATGGAACAATACTGTTGGTCCAAAATCCATCTCAAAACAAGAAATCCTACAGAAAATATTTTCAGTGTAAATTTATTTTTTTTATAAAATATTTGGACATATTTTTATAAAAAATGATTTTGAAGAAGGAAAAGAAAGAAGAACAAAGAGAATGAATGAAACAAAGATCGCAGAAGTGAATGCGCTTGTAAGGAAAAACAGCAGGAATGAACTGGCTCGCCTGTGTAAAGAAAAGAACCTCAATTGTTCAGGGACCAAGCACGATATGGCCGTGAGGTTGATAGGTGGATTGAATGATGAGAAGAAGGAGAAAATAGTGGAGGTTGTCAAGAAAATTGTAATCAAAAGGAACACACAAGGGCAATGGGAGTATGATGGTTTGATCTTTGATGACAAGACAAAGAATGTAATTGGAAGCATCAGTGAGGGTGTCATACAGCCCTTACAGCGCAAGGACATTGAAAAATGCAAACAATACAAATTCAAGTATTCCCTCCCAGTTATCCTGGATGATCGGGAGGATATTATTCGGAATCCAGCCCACGAACTCTCTTCAGATGAAGAGGATGATGATTTAGAAGAAGATGGATTGGATGAAGAATAAAATACGATTAATGTTTTCTATACTTGTAAAAAAAATATAGAAACTTTTTTAACGATCCTGTATGAAATGCCCCACGAATATCTGGTAATCTGACTGGTTCATCTTCCTCTGGAGACGGGTGATCATGTCCTCCCTAAAACTGATCTGGTCCTGATCGAATGTGTAGTCCGAAATGTTCTGGTTGTTCTTGAAGAGTGGCACACGATCATATTGTGGTTTTAGAGAGCCCATTGGATCCTGGAAAACGAATGGAACCACTGCCTGTTGGAGCGCGTACTCTGGATTGTCATAAACTAGTGCTTGTGTGGGATCGATGTAATACTGGATATCACCAGGGTAAATACTCTCATACCCATTGTTGTAGATCTTGGGGGCAATGTGGTTCTCACAATCCCCATACATGTTCTGCAGTGGCTGGACATCTCGTGGCTGGTAAGGGGGTCTATCGAGCACCATATGGATATTCCGGACAGGGTCAATCAGGCGTGGGTCCAGAGAATGAGCCCCATCATTGTCGCATGTCTTGAAAAAATCTCGGGCCGCCTCCACATCCCGTTTCTTGTTCAGGATAATATACTTGTCATCAATAATCAAGGGTTCTGCCGCATATCGTTTCATAACTTCTTTATTATTGGATTTTTTTTTTATGTATCAAGTATTTCTTTTATATTATTTTCATAATCATTCAGGATATCCACAAATCGGTAGTAATCGTCCTTCATGGTGTCTTCACGCATCCCGCTCATAATGAATTGACCGCTGTGGAAAACTAGGAATGTATTGTATTTTTTCTTTAATTTTTTTGAAGGGGCCACCTGGGAAAGTGGCACCTTTTTAAAATCCAGTGTGTCTGGTTTGTTCAACGCCCATTCCATCGTGGGGATTTCCATGTGGAACCAGTCCATCGCAACTGGGAACTTGATATTGACGCCCGTGTACCCAAAACTCGTTTCCAGCAAAGAGTGGTAAGGGGTAGAAGTATTGATAATCTTGTCCAATGATTGCCGGTTGATACAATACCCGGTCCCACAATCAACATTTGTCATGACAATCTCAAAAGAAATGGAAATGAATGTGTTGGTGTGGATGGCATCCCTACAGTGCATCCCAATCATCTCAATAAAAGCAAAAACACACATCTTGGCGTGTTCAATATCCTTACACCCTGTAATCTGGAATTTTCCGTTTTTGGACACCTTGAAATTCACCTTCTTTACGTCGTCAATCATCATGACTACATTGAGAGCATTCCGGAAACTCTTCTGGTGGCTCGTGTTGATCATAATGTCCTTCATGTTCCTTTCCCTGACACTATTCTTGTAATGTATCGTGTCAATGTAAATACTATACTGTTTTTCTCCAAACATAAAAACATGTTTTGCCAGTGGCACCATTCTAAACAATATATCAATATCAAATTCTATGTTTGCCGACGCAATAATTGTCCTGGTAGAAACCTTTAAATCCTCAAATTTCTTGATAAACATTTTATTTAAATGGTTTTTGTCTTTAGACGGTTTTCAATTTTCAAATATGTAAAAGGGAATCTGGGAGCATCCCAAGATTACACTTGAAACGGTTATTGAGGATCTTGATCTGGTTGTTGATGTACTGGAAAAATTCAACAGTATTTTTGATTTCTTGGTCAAAATTGGGGGGTAATTCAATCACCATCCTGCGCAACCATTCGGAAGACACGGCAATAAACGTCTGGACAATCTGGAGGTATTGCTGGTGTTTCTGGGATGCCTTTTCCTCCCTGTATAGTTCATCCCTCCAGTAATCTCTGGAGATTGCGTTAAGAAGATACGAAACCCTCAATGATTTACAGACCTCGTTGAACTGGGTGTTCTGGTAGCGTGGCACGACCACGTGCTCAAAATGAAGAATGTTCTGGTGGAGAGAATAGATCAATTCCTGGTATGCCAGTGGGAATTGGCGCAATGTGTGGATGGAGGGCAAGCCGCCGCAGGGAATGTCCATAAGTTCTCGTGGCATATCTTCGCCCTGGTGCCTCTGCATCCACTCGTAATAATGGGGGTTATGGATCCTCTGGTTTATTCTCTGGCCGGTGCGCCACGAGAAAGGGGTCCTACACTGGGTGCACCACATCTGGTCGCACCCCGATATCTTATAGATGGGCATCGAACAATTTGGGCATGGTTTGGTGTTCTGCCTCAGCATTTCTACTGTTTCAACGTCTTCTTTACGGCATTCGTGTTTTTCTTCGTCCCCTGTAATCTGGATACAATCTTTGCATACTCTGGTGCCGCATATCGAACATATTGTTTGGTCTCCCTTTAGATACCCACGGCATTCTTCTTTGGGACAGGAATGAACCCAGTTGGGGTTTCCACGGGTTTTGATCCTTCTATTGGCGACACTCTCATCAATATCCTCCATCATGCACAACAATTCACCCTTTCCATTCTTCATTGGTGTATTGTCGTCATTAAAATAGAGGAAATAAGGGTGATCGTCTGGGATCTCAATCTGACCAACCATTTCTTGCTGGACCATATCGCTCATCTGGTGCATCCGTCCAATCATTTTACAGTAATATTGGTACATTTTATCCATTTCCACCTTGAATGCCTTCATATTCTTGTAGAATTCATCCTTCCGTTTGATCCTCATGATACAATTCTGCGTCTCGGGAAGCATGGATTCCTCCCTTGACAGGAGCAGATTTTTGCGGAAATTCTTGTACTCCCGATGCCAGAATGTAGGTGGTAAATTTTCAATCATAAAATCATAACTGAACTGGACTTTACACGACATACAGGCAGGGTCTGACGCTATGGACAATAGGTATTGTTTGAAACAATTCATACAGCAGGTGAATTGGCAATAAGGGCAATCAATGGGCTTCCTCACGCGCAAAGAATATTTTTCACGACAAATAAGGCACTCGTTCTTGTTGTTTTCCATAATTGATGTTTTTTATTATAGGATGTATTGAACTCCAAAATCATTTTTAGAAAAAATGATTCAACTTTTCTTGTTTCTTTCATAAAATGAATGCGATAACCCAGATCAAAGAAACAGATCTTTCCACAACCTCCAATTACCTTGGAAACGGAAAATTTGGTCGTGTTTTTGCTTCTAAATACAATGGCAAAGATGTTGTTTACAAGATTATGAAACACGGGATCAGTGTCCAGATGTTTATCAATGAATTAACAATCCTTCAATCCCTTCAGGGTAATTTTGGTATTGTTCAGCTTTACGGCTATACAATTTCTTCCACTAAAATGATTATTATTATGGAGCATGCCAAAGGAATAACACTCACAGACCTCATTTCTTATTATGATGTGCCTTATATAAAGATGCTTTTGATCTGTCGGCAAATCGCATCAACCATGATTTTTATTCATTCCAAAAACATTATCTATTGTGATATGAAACCAGATAACATCATGATTGACCCAGAAACCTACAATATCAAGCTGATTGATTTTGGGTTTTCGATCCAGCTGGATCCATCCAATAAAATAGTTAAAGGAGATCCATGTGGAACGACTGGTTATATTGCTCCTGAAGTCATGTTCCATGGGCGTTTTGGAACAGCTTGTGATGTCTATTCATTTGGTGTTTTGTTGTATGTTCTTTACACAAGCAATCCCCCCGATCGCGTCTCCAAGATGAAAACTACCATGAAAATAAAATACGAACACAATATATACAAACTCTTTTGCTGGTGCACCCAACTCATTCCAAAAAACCGTCCCTCCTTCCTTCAAATCTACAATACGATTTCCAAACTAGAAAAGAAGATTGAAAGATACAGAAAATTTTATAAGCACATCCAAAAATACCTTTGCTGTTTTCCATCATAAACAAATAAGTTATAAACTTATTTGTTTCAAAAAATCAATCATCAAGAAAAGACAGGGGGAGAATCATAACGGCCTTCCATGATGGAGACGGTGCGCTGGCGGAGATCCTGTCTCTGGGGGTCAGAGATTGAATAATTATAATTTTCATACTGATTAAATACAGGAACAGCGTTCCCTTGCCCTTCGAACCCGCCTTTCTGGAGGGAGGGGTGGATCTTCTTGTCGCCATTCCTTGACTGGATGTGGTAGGCATCACGTGTCGCTTCGATCTGGGCGGGGTCAAACTGTGTCGTGCTGGCTTCCATCAGGGGGTGGACGCGTCTCTGTTCGAGGATCGTTTCAGGCATGAGGGGCATGCTGTATGGGGTTTGTGTGTTGGTTTGTATGGAGTGGAGGGGGGTCCGTTTTTCATTGTGGATCTCAAACACACTGTTTTCATATGCGTTCTTTGACGCAATGTACGATTTGGTGGTGTCGGCGCTGGGGAGGAGGGACTCCTGGACGGAGTGGGTCATGACGCCATTATTTTCTGTATTGTTCATCTCGATAAAGGTCCTCTGTGTCCTGACGTTGCTGTGGAGAGTGTCCTTGAGGGCATTTGTGGTGTTCTTTTCTTGTAATTGTGGCATCTGGAAGATGGATGTTGCCTGGGTCTTGACATTATTGTAAAGGTAATCCTTTGTGGGGATTGTCGAGACATCGGCATTTTCCATGGGATTCACAAAATTCTCTCTTGTGGATTTGTTAGTCTTGGCAATACACAGGTATTTATCCTTATTGATGAACTTGTTTGTATCGATTGTGTCCCCAATATTATTCGACTTGTTGAGGGTTTTTTGTGTGAATGCCTCATAAACACGCTTGTTCCACTGGATCTGCTTGGGGTCCTTGACAAGGTAATCCGATACCTGTTCGGACCTCATGGAGGAGGATTTGTTTGTGCCCATGTCGATATTGATGACCTGTCCAATCCTCCCCGCCGAGAGTGAATCAAATTCACTCTGACGAGAGAGATCTCCCGATGTCTTGTTGGTGATGGCCACCACCGATGTTTTGTCTGGGTTGATGCTCCTCTTTTCGGCACCCGTGTCGTAATGGTCGGACATGTAGGTCTGTTGGGGGAGGGACAGGTTTGTGTCGGTCTGCATGTGGGGGATCGCCTGGTGGACGGTGCGGGAGGTGGCTTCGCGTGGGACATGACCCACCGCATTCATCGTTTTGGTGGCCGTTGCCTGGGGGTGGAGGATGTCTTCATGGACAGACCGTCTGGTTTCGTTGCACTGGGTCGCCTGGACGACACCTGGGAATTCAGGGTTGGAATACGCATAGAACCATGTGCGCGGCAATCTGCTCAATGGCAACAGATCCTCCTGGCGCTGGACGGGCGGCCTAACAGTCTGGACCTTGTAGGGAAGGGATACTGCCTTGGTGTTCTGGAATGGGCTTCCCCTCCCACCATTGTTGGAATAATTATCGAAACTCACCGCCACCATGGGATTTACTCCACGGGCGTAAACAGAGATTCCTTCTTGAATCCTATCACCCGATTCATCCTGCGCCAGCAACACTGACTGGGTTTGCCCAACCTTGTCGATACGCCGGGTGTGAATCCCTTTAGGGGGATCGCTGAGAACGTTCATACTTTCACTCCACATTTCAACGCTAGGTAGAGTCACTTTGGCGGAAGTTCTCAAAGTGGAATTATAGCTCAATGACATATTTTCTTCTTTTGATATTATAAACTTTTTTTCTTTTATAATATTTTATCACTCATAAATCTTAAACAAACAAACTAATCTAAGATTATATTATTTAGATTCGCTTTATTACCATAAATTTCAAATGCCTTTTTATTATATGCTAAAGCAGCATCGGTTTCATTGTTGTAACTACCTAAGTGAAATGTTCTTCCTTCCTTTGAAATATATGCATACCATTTTTGTTTATTTTTTTTTACACCGTCCGACATTTAAAATGTCAATTTTTTTAATGCCTTTTTATAAACATGCCCCACAAATCCGCTGATTTTAAATTTATTGCTGTTCAACATTACCTTAATACATCTCACAACTTATTAGAAACCTGTAAAATTTTTCAATGTTATATTAGAACCCTTAGCCGTTGGGTTCACCACTATGAGAAATATGGTTCTTTTGAACGATTACATCGTCCCACTTGTTCCTATAAGATACGAAAGGTTCATGTTGCCGAAGCTCTTCATTATATCTCCTTGCACAAGACCGTTTCTATTCCCGAACTCCATGTCTATCTTCAAAACAAATTCGATGATTATTCTATTACTGATGACCATTTACGAAGGGTAATCCGTAATAATAACTTCACTCGCAAACGAACAAGACACGGACACTACCCTAAGGTCAGGCATAAATCTCCTACTGATCGGAAAGCGGATCTTCAGGCTTTCTATTCTGTTGTCTCTTCCTTCCCCATTGATAAGATAATCTCTATTGACGAAACTTCCCTTACTCCTTTTATGTTTCGTCCTTATAGTCGTTGTCCTTTAGGTGAGAAGTGTATTGAGACAACAGACGATAATAAGGTCTTTACTAAGCATACATTTGTAGGTGCTATTTCATCGTCCAAAATGATGGGTTGGAAACTATATGATCAAGGAGCAATGAATGCGGACAGGTTTGTGGAATTTGTCAGTTCAATTATCAAGGATCATCGTCTTCAGAATTACTTATTCTTATTTGATAATGCTGGAGCACACAAGGGTGATAAAATCAAAAAGTTGATGGAACAGACAAATAACCGTTTTCTTTACACTATCCCGTATAACCCAGATACGAATATAATA
>Ga0172376_10000668_pt1 | contig 43971 bp, 39 predicted proteins | sample Lak35m_FD_121114 | JGI IMG/M metagenome (GOLD analysis project Ga0172376, IMG submission 121114) | Freshwater microbial communities from Kabuno Bay, South-Kivu, Congo - kab_092012_35m | ecosystem: Environmental > Aquatic > Freshwater > Lake | place: Democratic Republic of the Congo: South-Kivu...
AAGCTCGAGACGGGGAAGGTGGCCGACGCCAAGCCGATCGTCGACGGAATCCTCAAGGAAAACGGCAAGGACCTGGACGGCAAGTATCTGAAAGGTAGGATCGCGTTGGCGGAGAAGCGGCTGGACGACGCGAAGGCCCTCTTCGGGGAGGTCGTGAAGCAGGACGCGGGGATGGCGCGCGCCCGTCTCTACAACGGGCTGACGGAGATCCAGCAGGGGCAGATCGAGGTGGGGAGGAAAGAGATCGAGGAGGCGGTGAAGCTCGATCCGGGGAACGCGCGGGCCCAGCTCCTCCTGGGAGAGGTCTCGCTGCGATCGGGCGCCCCTGCGGCGGCGGAGAAGGCAGCGCTCGAGGTTCTGAAGAGGAACCCGTCCAACGCGCTGGCGGCGGTGCTCCTTGCCGATTCGTTTCTGGCAAGAAAGGAGTGGACGAAAGGGGAACAGATCTACCAGGCGATGATCAAGCAACTGCCGCAAAGCCCGATCGGCTACCTGAAGATGGGGCTGTCGCGGAAACTGCAGGGGAAGCCGAAGGATGCGGCGGGATACTTCGCCCAGGCGGTCGGGAAGAATCCGAAGGACCTGACGGCGATCAACGAGTACGTCTTCGCGCTGGCGGCGGCCAAGGAGACGCTCAAGGCGAAGAAGGTGCTGGACGAGACGGTGGCGCAGGAGCCGAAGAACCCGCTGCTGTGGGACATGGTTGGGCGTTTCCAGCTCGCCTCCGGGAAGCAGGCCGAGGCGGAGGCGGCGTTCCTGAAGAGCATCGAGCTGGCGCCGGAGTTCACGGCGCCGTACTACCAGCTTGGCGTGATCTACGCCGCGCAGAAGAAGTACCCGGAGGCGGAAAAGCGTCTCGCAAAGGTCATCGAGAAGAACGACAAGAACGTGGGGGCCCATGTCTTGTTGGGGATGGTGCTCAACTCCGAGGGGAAGATCGAGGAGGCGAACAAGGAGTACCGGAAGGTGCTGGCGCTCTCGCCGAAGCACCCGCTGGCGGCGAACAACCTGGCGTCGAACCTGGCCGACGGCGGCGGGAACCTCGACGAGGCGCTGAAGTTCGCCCAGATCGCCCGGGAGGCGGTGCCCGAGGACCCGAGCGTGGGGGATACCCTCGGCTGGGTATATTACAAGAAGGGATTGATCGAAACCGCCTACCCGCTGATCTCGGAAGCGGCGGTGAAACTGAAGAACAACGCCTCCATCCGCTACCATTACGGGATGGCCCTCGCGAAGAAGGGAAAGAGCAAGGAGGCGGCCGCGGAGTTGAGGTCCGCCCTGTCCCTGGACCCGAAGTTCCCCGGCGCCGCGGAGGCGAAGAAAACCCTCGCGGGGCTGAAGTAAAAACCCCGGGATCAAAACCCCAGAACAGGGACAGACATCAGAACAGGGACGTTCCTGAGAACTCCCGCAGAATGGGGACAGAGTCGAAATCATAAACGTTCCGCGACAGTGGGAGTTCTAAGGGATGTCCCTGTTCTGAGGGCACCTGTTATGGGGGAACAGAAATCGAGACGATAGTCTGCCCCACACTCATCCATTACACTCCACTGCGTTGCCTTTCACTGGATTCCGTGTTACACATATTTATGTGAAAGTGCCCATTGCGGGGGGATCGTCACACGTCACGGCAAACCAATCGCACGGGTAGTCCCCGTGGAGAAGGGATCCCCCTCGACGCTGTGGGCAAGGCGTTTTCTATCGGCGAGGATTACCTGATCACGGGCGACGGGGTGGAGCGCCCGTTAAGTCCGCCTACCGAAACAGCCGGTCGATGGCCTTTTGCCCGTCGTCCACCCGTTTCTTCCACCCCGGGCCTTTTGACCGTGCGGTATCGAACGCTTCATCCAGTGACTCGGGGTCAAGTTGTCTCAGGATCTGTTGCAGTTCGTGCGATTGCTGAAGGTCTTTCTGCGCCTTATGCTTCTGGCTTGGCTTCCGCTCGCGGGAAACGATCAGTTTGTGCACCGCGTAGCGAGCCGGTTGCGGTATTTTCACAAGGACAGGTTTGCGACCCAGCGCAACCGCCGGCACCGGATTCTCTATCAGATAATCCAGAAACCGCAAGGGGATCGCCGGAACCCCGAGTTGGCGTATTTTCAATGGCGCCCCCCTGTCCTTGCCGACGAGGGGAGTGAGGAATTCGACTTTGAATTCTCCTTCACCCGCCTTGTAACGGGTTCCGTAGTATGCGGGATTGAATTCGTTCATGGGCGAGAAGCCCATTTCGAGCCGTTCCAGCGCGGTTTGCGGGTTTGCAACCTCGTCGTGGATCGCGACCGGGATCGTTTTCCCCGCAAGGTCGACATCGGCGGTAAAGGCGGATGCGGACGGCAGTCTTGCCCCGAGGAGGCCGGAGAAGCAACGGTAGGCGATGGTGCCGATTAGGACTCCGCCTACGCGGAAGACACCCTCCGCGGCCAGCGCGGCGATGACACGCCACTCGACGGGATCCAGGGACGTCATTCCCGTGGCCCGCAACGCCTTGGCGGACAAATCCATTGCTGCGATCTCGCTCGCCGCGCTTTTTCTTGCCTGCTGAAACCTTTCCTTCAGCGCCTTCCCCCGATCGTCGAGAGGACCGAGATATACCTGCCGTTGCGACCCATCCGACAAACGGCCTTGAGCGTACAGATATTTCCCCCCTTTTACGGCCTTGGTGATCAGGGTGCAGGATGCGAGGCTCGCCATGGCGTTGCCGGCGTTCAGATCTTCAAGGCGTTCGAGGAGATCGGCGTAGGTTGTCCGGATCTGGATGGAGAAGGGTTGAGCGCGGTTATCATTTCTTTTCATGATCGAATGATAACCTGGACGGAGATTGACGGCAAGTCCTATGCCAGGCGCGTCGCGGTTCCGGGGTTCAGTGGACGGGAGTGTCAGTTCCTTCAGAGCGCGCACATATTCGCGCCCTCCCCAACGGCGTTGCCTTTCACTGAAGTTCATGGTACACATATTTATGTGAAAGTGCCTATTGCGGGGGGATCGCATGCAGAAGCGGAACGTGACGTTGTCGATGCCTACGGACCTGATCCGGCGCGCGAAAGCACTCGCCGCCGCCCGGGACAAGTCCCTGAGCGAACTCTTGAGGGAATCGCTCGAGGAGAAGGTCTCCGAGGCCAGCGGGTACCGGGAGGCGAAGGACCGGCAGTTGAAGCTCCTCGAGGCCGGGTTCGATCTCGGCCTGCGGGGGAAAGTCACCTGGTCGCGGGATTCGGTGCATGAAAGGGGATAAGGTTTTTCTCGACACGAACCTCCTGCTGTATGGGTACGATGCCGGATCACCGGTGAAGCATGCAGTTGCCGTCCGGATCCTCGAAGGTTTGTGGAAAAGCGGGACCGGTATTCTCAGTACCCAGGTGCTTCAGGAATTCTTCGTGAACGTCACGAAGAAAATCCCCAAGCCGTTGTCCGTAACGGTCGGCAGGGGGATCGTCGAAGATTTCCTGAAATGGAAGATCGTCGCCATCGAGGGCCGGACGATCCTGCGGGCGATCGACCTTCACGAAACGCATAAGTACGCCTTTTGGGATTCCCTGGTGATCCAGTCCGCCATCGAAGGCGGGGCGAAATGGCTGCTCTCCGAAGACTTCAAGGACGGTCAAAGAATCGGGGACCTGACGATCCGGAACCCGTTCCTCCACGAATAGAATCAGGTCTTGACGCGAAATGCATAGTGTGTAATATTGTTGCTGATAGTGTGTATAACGGGAGGGTAGGACATGGGCACGGCCCGCATGGCGCGAGTCAATCTGATGGTCGACAGGGCGAGCGTCGGAGAATTGCGCAAGCTGCTCGGAACACGTAGCGACTCGGAAACGGTGCGCGTGGCCGTGCAGCATCGCCTGGCCTCATTGCAGGCGCTGGACGCCCTCCGTCGGCTTCAGGGGATCGGGAAACTGGAGGATGTCTTCCGAAGAGATATGCGGATCAAGGGCTAACCCCTTGGCCGACGTCTTTCTTTTCGACACGTCCGTCTACATCGCCTACATCCGGAAAAAAGAATACTCGGAACTGGTGGACCGGGCCACAGAAAGCGGCAGGATCGTCCTGTCTTCGGTCGTGGCCATGGAGCTCTACGCGGGGGCGCGTTCCGTGGTGGAAAAACGGCTGCTGGATCGATTCGTCGAATCCATGAAGATACTATCGGCCTACGAAACACCGAGGGAGGACGACTGGTCACGGGGTGGTATTTTGTTGGAGCGTTTCACGAGATTCCGCGGACACGCCCAGGTCCGGGATCACTTCCGGGACATTCTTGTGATTCTTGGCGCCGTAAACAGGGGTGCGGTCCTCGTGTCCTCGGACGCTCACATGGCGAATTGGGGAAATATCTTGAAGAGGCAGGGAGAAACGCTTCGCTTGAAGATCTTGGAGCGAAAGGGGTGATGATGTGAAAGCGGCCGAAGGCTCCGGGAAATGGAAGGGGATTATCCTGGCGGGGGGGGCGGGGACCCGCCTGTATCCGATCACCAAGGCGGTGAGCAAGCAGCTCCTGCCAATCTACGACAAGCCGATGATCTACTATCCGCTGTCGGTGCTGATGCTCTCCGGCATCCGGGACATCCTCCTCATCTCCACGCCGATCGACCTTCCACGGTTCCGGGACCTGCTCGGGGACGGCACGCAGTGGGGGATTCGGATCTCCTATGCCGAGCAGCCGCGCCCCGAAGGGCTGGCGCAGGCGTTCCTTATCGGGAAGGAGTTCATCGGTCGGGACAAGGTGTGCCTGATCCTCGGCGACAACATCTTTCACGGCCACGGATTCCAGGGGATCCTGAAGCGGGTGGCGGCGCTCGAGTCCGGTGCGATCATCTTCGGGTACAGGGTCCGGGACCCGGAGCGGTACGGCGTGGTCGAATTCGATCCGACGGGGAGGGTCTTGAGCATCGAGGAGAAACCGACGAAGCCAAAGTCGAAGTTCGCCGTTCCCGGGCTCTACTTCTGCGATAACAGCGTGGTGAAGATTGCCGAGGGATTGAAGCCCTCCGCGCGCGGCGAGCTGGAGATCGCGGACGTGATCAACGCGTACCTTACCCAGGGGAAATTGCGGGTGGAACTCCTCGGCCGCGGGTTCGCCTGGCTGGACACCGGGACGCACGACTCCCTGCTGGAGGCCGGCGCGTTCGTCGAGATGATCGAGAAGCGGCAGGGGCTGAAGATCGCCTGCGTTGAGGAGGTGGCGTATCGGATGGGATTCATCGACGCGGCGCGGCTCGAATCCCTCGCGGGGCCGATGAAGAAGAACGGGTACGGGCAATATCTTTTGCAGATCCTGGACGAGGAGAAACGGTGAAGAGAGTGGAACCGAGGGCCCTCCGGGACCGCGATGCCGCCTGAAGGAACCCATCTGAAGGAGCGGGTCATCGTCGCCGCTGTGTCTGGCGGGCCGGATTCGGTGTATCTCCTGCGAGTGCTCTCCACGATCAAGGGTATGAGGATAGTCGTTGGGCACGTGAATTACGGGATGCGGGGGATCGATTCAGTAAAAGATCAGAAATTGGTTGAAAAGATCGGAAAAAATAATAGATTTGAAACAATAATTCATGCATTATGCCAAGCTGCCGACAGGGAGGTTCCCAAGGACGCTCGCGGGAATCGCAGGAGTTTCCCGTCCGGGTTCGAGAAGAAGGCACGGGAGGTCCGGTACCGGTTTCTGAAGGATCTTTCCGAAAAGGTTGGGGCGTCGGCGATCGCGCTCGCCCACACGGCGGACGACCAGGTCGAGACGATCCTGATGCGCGTCTTCGAGGGGGCGGGGATCGGCGGGTTGAAGGGGATCCCGCGCGAGGCTGAGGGCGGGATCGTGCGCCCGATACTCGATATCTGGAAGGAAGATATACTCCGCTATCTCAAGAAAAAGAAGATCCCATACCGGATCGACCGATCGAATAGCGACACCAGGTTCGAGCGGAACTGGGTGCGGCACGTCCTGATCCCGCTTCTGGAAAAGCGGTACGGCAAGGCGGTGAAGAAACGGATCTTCACCCTTGGGGAGAGGTTTCGCGAACTCGACGATTACATTGAGACCGAGGCGGGCCGGTGGATCGGGCGGAACGTGAAGGCGCTGTCCCGAAGGAAACGCCGCCCGAGGACAAACAGAAAGGAAAAGGGGGAGCGGTTCGGGAGGACCGATACGAGCGGGTTCGTTTTCCCGAGGGAAACGTTCTCTGCGCTCCCTTCCGTCCTGCGGATGAAGGTCCTCCAGCGGATCTGCTTCGACCGCCTCGGGGTCGCGCCGAACGAACGGTTGCTCAAGGTGATGGACACGAACATATCCGACGGCGGGCCCTCCGCGGGCGTGAACGCAGGCAAGAGGTGGAAGCTGATCAACCGGTACGAAGAGACATTCTTCCTGCAGGGAGAAAACGGCAGGAACCGGAAATCGGCGGGAGTGACGCACGGGAGGAAACCGTCGAGGGCAGAAGCGATTTCCATCGATAGACCCGGATCTCTTCCGGTCCTTATTCCTGCCCCGGGGGAGTACAAGATTCCTCTTGGGCGGCAAGGCCGGTCCGTTACGTTCTTCTGGGAATCCAATGGGGAGCGCACTCCGGCGCAGGCGAAGCGCCTGGCGGCGAAGGGCGACGCCGAAATGTTCGACGCTGCCGGCCTTGCATTGCCGCTCACGGTTCGCTCCTTGCGGGCCGGGGACCGGATCCGCCCGTTCGGGGTGGGCACCGGCAGGAATGCGAAGGACGGCGAGAAAAAGGTGAAGGAGATTCTCATCGACCGGAAGGTGCCGAGGGAAGAGCGGTGGGGGCGCCCTGTTGTCTGCGACGCGGCAGGCGCGATCCTCTGGATCCCCGGCGTTCTCCGTTCCGCACATGCCCCGGTGACCCAGGCGACACGGAAGGCCGCGATTCTGCGAATCCGTTCGGCGGAATAGACAATAACCGCTCCTGTGGTAAAATTACATATTCCTGTGCGGGGCGGGTTTCGATTCCACGACAACACGATCAAGGAGAAACGGACGCTTGAACCAGTTCTATAGAAATCTCGCCATCTGGATGCTCATCGCCCTGGCGATGGTCTTCCTCTTCAATACGTTCAACGCCAAGAAGGTCGACTTCGAGGAGGTCACCTTCTCGGCGTTCACGAAGAGCGTCGACGAGGGGAAGGTGAAAGAGGTCACGATCAAGGGGCAGGAGATCACCGGCAAGTACGCCGACAACGCGGGCAAGGAGAAGAAGTCCTTCCACACGTACGCCCCCGAAGATCCCGACCTCGTGAAGAACCTGCGCGCCAAGAACGTGCAGATCACGGCGCGGCCGCTCGACGACAACCCGTGGTACATGACCATGCTCGTCTCGTGGCTGCCGATGCTCCTGCTGATCGGCGTGTGGATATTCTTCATGCGGCAGATGCAGGCGGGTGGCGGCAAGGCGATGTCGTTCGGAAAGAGCCGCGCGAAGCTGCTGACGGAGACGACGAACAAGGTCACCTTCGCGGACGTGGCGGGGATCGAGGAGGCCAAGGAGGAGCTGCAGGAGATCATTGCGTTCCTCAAGGACCCGAAGCGGTTCACGAAGCTCGGCGGCAGGATCCCCAAGGGGGTGCTTCTCGTCGGCTCGCCGGGCACCGGAAAGACGCTCCTCGCGCGGGCGATCGCGGGGGAGGCGGGCGTCCCGTTCTTCTCCATCAGCGGTTCCGATTTTGTGGAGATGTTCGTCGGCGTTGGCGCGGCGCGGGTGCGGGACCTGTTCATCCAGGGGAAGAAGTCGGCCCCCTGCATCATCTTCATCGACGAGATCGACGCGGTCGGGCGGCACCGCGGAGCGGGCCTGGGCGGCGGCCACGACGAACGGGAGCAGACGCTCAACCAGCTCCTGGTGGAGATGGACGGGTTCGAGTCGAACGAGGGTCTGATCCTGATCTCGGCGACGAACCGTCCCGACGTCCTCGACCCGGCGCTGATGCGGCCCGGGCGGTTCGACCGCCAGGTTGTGGTCCCCAAGCCGGACGTCAAGGGCCGGGAGCAGATCCTGGGTGTGCACACGAGGAAGATCCCGCTCGACCCCGACGTGAAGCTCGACGTTCTGGCCAAGGGGACGCCGGGGTTCACCGGCGCCGACCTTGCGAACCTGGCCAACGAAGCGGCGATCCACGCGGCGGGGATCAATCTCGCGACCGTCACGATGGAGTGCTTCGAGATGGCCAAGGACAAGGTGATGATGGGACGCGAGCGGCGCTCGATGATCATCAGCGACGTCGAGAAGAAATCGACCGCGTACCACGAGGCGGGGCACGCGATCGTCGCGTCGCTCACGCCGGGCGCGGACCCGATCCACAAGGTCAGCATCATCCCACGGGGGATGGCGCTCGGCATCACGCAGCAGCTCCCGATCGACGAGCGGCACACCTATTCCCAGGTGTACCTGAAGAACAACATCACCATCCTGATGGGCGGGCGCGTGGCCGAGGAGCTGGTCCAAGGGGAACTCACCACGGGCGCGGGGAACGACATCGAACGGGCCACGGCCATCGCCCGGAAGATGGTCTGCGAATGGGGGATGAGCGAAAAGTTGGGGCCGGTGACGTTCGGCCAGAAGCAGGAGTCGATCTTCCTCGGGCGCGACATCACCCGGCACCAGGATTACAGCGAGGCAACCTCCCGGGACATCGACCAGGAGGTCCGCGAGATCGTCATCGCCGCCTACGACCGGGCGAAGTCACTGCTCCAGACCCACATCGAGGTTCTGCACGGGGTCGCGAAGACGCTGCTCGAAAAGGAAGTGGTCGACGGGGCCGAGATCCTGCGGATCATCCAGGGGGGGAATTCGCCGGGAAGTCCAGCGGACGCGCCGGCGCCGGCCGCAACGCAGGCCTGAGGTCGCCCCGCCATCGCGCCGCATCCCGCGAAACCGTTCCGCGTTCCGATCCCCGGGGGGTTCCTTGACCTCTCCGGCCCGCCTCTGGTCATGGGCATTCTGAACGTGACGCCCGACTCCTTCTCCGACGGGGGCGCGTACCGTTCCGTCGAGGAGGCGGTCGCGCGGGGGCTGGAGATGGAGGCGGAAGGGGCCGCGATCCTCGACGTGGGGGGCGAGTCGACCCGCCCGGGGTCGCTCCCCGTCCCGGCGGACGAGGAGATGCGGCGCGTGATCCCCGTCGTCCGGGCCCTTGCCGCCAAGGCGAAGGCGGTGCTCTCGGTGGATACGACCAAGGCGGCCGTGGCTGCCGCCGCGGTCGCGGCGGGGGCGGGGATCGTGAACGACACGAGTGCCCTTGCCGACGATCCGGAGATGGCGCGGGCGGTCCGCGACTCCGGAGCGGCGGTGGTGCTGATGCACCGGCGGGGGGCGCCGGCGACGATGCAGGATGAACCCCGCTACGACGATCTGTTCGATGAGCTGCTGGCCGAGCTGGGCGAGCGGCTTGCCGCGGCGGAAAGCGCGGGGATCTACCCGGAACGGATCCTCGTCGACCCCGGGATCGGCTTCGGCAAGCGCCTGTGCGACAACCTGGCGTTGCATCGCCACCTCGACCGGCTGCGGGTCCTTGGCCGACCGATCGTCTTCGGCCCGTCCCGCAAATCGTTCATAGGGACCTTGACCGGCGCGCCGCCGGCGGAGCGGGCGTTCGGCACCGCGGCGGCCGTCGCGGCGGCGGTGTTGCGCGGCGCCAACGTGGTGCGCGTGCACGACGTGAAGGAGATGCGGGAGGTGGTCGAGGTGGCGTACGCGATCCGGGGGGAGGCGGCATGGTAGGAGGGCTCCTCTCCATCGGGGTGGTCGATGTCCTCGACATCCTCCTGGTCGCCTTCATCGTCTACTGGATCCTCCTCTTCATCCGGGGGACGCGTGCCGTCCAGATCCTCTTCGGGCTGCTGATCCTGATGATGATGTACGTCGTCGCCAAGAAGGCCGGGATGGTCACCTTCCAGTGGCTGGTCGGGAACTTCCTGGAAAACCTGCTCGTGGTCCTTGTGGTCGTCTTCCATAGCGAGATTCGCCGCGGGCTGGCGAAGATCGGGCAGTGGCGGCTCTTCGGGGGAAGGGGGAGCGCCCCCGATCCGGACGTGATCGACCAGCTCTCGCAATGCGCCTTCCTCCTTGCGGCGGCGCGTACAGGCGCGATCCTGCTCATGGAGCGCGAGATGGGGCTCGAGGAACTCGTCGAACACGGCAGGAAGCTCGACGCGCTCTTCTCCCACGAACTGGCCGCCTCGATATTTTCGACGAGCTCGCCGGTGCACGACGGGGCGGCGGTGATCCGCGCCAACCGGATCGCGGCGGCGGGGGTCATCCTTCCCATCCCGGCCGAGTCGGTCGAGACGCGCGGGATGGGCACCCGGCATCGCGCGGCGTTCGGCGTGGCGTCCGAAACGGACGCGGTGGCGGTGGTCGTCTCCGAAGAGACGGGAAACGTCACGGTCTTCTCGAACCGGTCGGCGAACCGCGTGGAAACGGTGCAGCAGTTGCGGGATACGCTCGGGCTCCTCTTCCGGAAGGAGGTGACGCCGCGTGAGCCCGTCTGACCTCTTCCGGTTCCTCCGGCGGATCGCGAGTCAGAACCTCGGCCTGAAGGCCCTTGCCCTGGCGCTGGCCGTGGCGGCGTGGTGGTTCGTCGCCGGCGAGAACAAGGTTCTGGTCAGCTTCACCGTTCCGCTCGAGATGCGCAACGTTCCGAAGGGGCTGACGATCACGAACAAACCCGAGCGTCAGGTGGAAGTTCGCGTCTCGGGTGCGTCGTCCTTGCTGTCGGGGTTGCGCCCGTCGGAAATTTCCGCCGGCGTCGACCTGGCTTCCGGGCACGCGGGACGCCAGTACTTCGCCCTCGACGACCGTGCGGTCAAGGTTCCGCCGGGGACCAAGGCGCAGCGGATCTTCCCTCCCTCGGTCGAGGTGATCCTCGAACGTACGGAGCGGCGGGCGGTCCCGGTGTCGGCACGGATCGGCGGCGGAGCCGCGATCCGAAGGCGTGTCGCGAAGGTCGAGATCGATCCTCCGTCGGTAGAGGTCGAGGCGCTCCCGGACGAGTTTTCACGGATGCCGGTCGTCTACACGGAAGAAGTCGTGCCGGGGCGGACGGAAGAGACGTATTCCGCGGTTACCCGGGTGGAAACGCGCGAGGCGCATGCTAAGATCGTCGGTAATCCGAACGTCCGCGTGAAGATCCAATTCCGAAAGTAGGAGGATTCCGCTGGTGAGAAGGCTGTTCGGGACCGATGGTGTGAGAGGGGTCGCCAACACCGACCCGATGACCGTGGAGACCGCGCTTGCGCTGGGGCAGGCGGCGGCGCACCTGTTCCGCGGGGAGAACGGCCGGCACAAGATCGTCATCGGGAAGGACACCCGCCTCTCCGGATACATGTTCGAAACGGCGCTGTCGGCCGGAATCTGCGCGATGGGAGGCGACGTCCTGCTCGTGGGACCGATGCCCACCCCGGGGATCGCGTTCCTCACGCGCTCGATGCGGGCCGACGCGGGCGTCGTCATCTCCGCGTCCCATAACCCTTACCCCGACAACGGAATCAAGTTCTTCGGCCGGGACGGTTTCAAGCTGCCCGACGACGTCGAGTCCCGGATCGAAGGGCTGATGTACGGGGAGCACCTCAAGGAGAACCGCCCCCCGTCGCCGCAGATCGGGAAGGCGCACCGGATCGACGACGCGACCGGCCGGTACATCGTCTATCTGAAGAGCACCTTCCCGGCGCGCCTCTCCCTGGAAGGGTTGCGCATTGTGGTGGATTGCGCCAACGGCGCGGCGTACCGGATCGCCCCGCAGGTGTTCGCGGAGCTGGGGGCCGAGGTGATCCCGATCGGCGTTTCTCCCGATGGGGTGAACATCAACGACCAGTGCGGCTCCCTGTACCCGGAGGTCGTTGCGGCGAAGGTCCGGGACGCGCGGGCGGACCTGGGCATCTCCCTGGACGGAGACGCCGACCGCGTGATCGTGGTGGACCAGAAGGGGGAGATCCTGGACGGTGACCGGATCATGGCGATCTGCGCCGTGGAGATGGCACGCAGGAAACGGCTGGCGAAGAACACGGTGGTGGCCACCGTCATGAGCAACATCGGTCTCGAACTGTACTTCAAGGAGCGGAAGATCAAGCTCCTGCGCGCCCCGGTAGGGGACCGGTACGTCGTCGAGGCGATGCGGGCCGGCAAGTACAATTTCGGCGGGGAGCAGTCGGGGCACCTGATCTTCCTCGATCACGCCACGACGGGCGACGGGGTGCTCGCCGCCCTGCAACTTCTTGCGGTGATGGTCGAATCCGGGAATAAGCTCTCCGAGCTGGGAAAGGGGTTGGTCGTCTACCCGCAGATGCTGCATAACATCCGGATGAAGCATCGGGTGCCGATCGATTCGATGAAAGGGTTCCGGAAGGCGCAGGCGGAATTCGAGAAGAGACTCGGAAGCCGGGGGCGGATCGTGGTCCGGTACAGCGGGACGGAACCGCTGCTGCGCATCATGGCGGAAGGGGAAAATCCGGAACAGGTCGAGGAGATCGTGAAGGCTCTGGGCGAGAAGGCGAAAGAAGAAGGCCGATGACGCCGGCGCGGAAACGACTCGGGGTCAACATCGACCACGTGGCCACGCTGCGCCAGGCGCGGCGGGGACGAGTCCCGGAACCGGCGGCCGCGGCGTCGATCGCCGAGCACTCCGGCGCCGACGGGATCACGGTCCACCTGCGGGAGGACCGTCGCCACATCCAGGACCGGGATCTCGTGGTCCTCAAATCGGTCGTGACGACGCGAATCAACCTCGAGATGGCGGCGACCGACGAGATCACGCGGATCGCCTGCGACCTGAAACCGTACTCCTGCACGCTGGTCCCCGAGAAGCGCGAGGAGATCACGACCGAGGGCGGGCTGGACGTCCTGGGACACCGGGAGGCGATGGCGCAGACGACGGCGCGGCTGAAAAAGGCCGGGGTCGTCGTCAGCATGTTCATCGATCCGGAGCTGCCGCAGGTGCGCGCTTCGCGGCAGGCGGGGGCGGATGCGATCGAGATCCACACCGGCACGTTCTGCGAGGCGTTCGCCGCGGGAAAATACGAGGCGGAGCTGGCGAAGATCCGCGCGGCGGCTGCGTTCGGCGCTTCCATCGGCCTCAAGGTCCTGGCCGGCCACGGGCTCGACGTTCGCAACATCGTCCCGATCCTCGACATCCCCGAGATCGAGGAGTTCAACATCGGGCACAGCATCATCGCGCGTGCGGTCTTCCTCGGCTTGCCGGCGGCCGTGAAGGAGATCGCCGACCTTGTCCACGGGGCGTGAGGAAATCCCTCACGTTATGAATACGACACCGCGTCCTCCGAGGAGACGTAGCCGGGGGATTGAGGCTGTATGATCGCCGGGATCGGGGTGGACATCGTGGACGTCGCGCGGATCCAGGCGCTGCTGGACCGGTACGGGGAACGGTTCCTGCGCCGCGTATACACCGAGGATGAGGCGGCCTACGCGATGCGCGGCGCGAACACGGCGGAGCGGTTGGCTGGGCGGTTCGCGGTGAAGGAATCGGTGATGAAGGCGCTGGGAACCGGAAAATCGCAAGGGATCCTCTGGCGGGACGTCGAGACGCTGCGCGGGCGCTTCGGAAAGCCCGAGGTTTACCTGCACGGGCAGGCGGTAAAATGGGCGAAGTTGCATGGCGGTGGACCGGTACTCGTATCGATAACGCATGACGGCGGGAAGGCGATGGCGTTCGTGATCCTCGAAAAGGCGGGTGGGGCATAGATGAAAATCGTGACGGCGCGGCAGATGGCCGAACTGGATCGGGTGACGATCCACACATACGGCATCCCGGCCCTGGTCTTGATGGAGAACGCGGGACGGTCGTGCACGGACCGGATCTTCCGGATCCTCGAGGAGAAGGTGGGCGGCCCCCAGGAGGCCTCCGTGGCCGTGGTGTGCGGGAAGGGGAACAACGGCGGCGACGGGATGGTGATCGCCCGCCACCTGCATAACCGAGGCGCCTATGTCGAGGTCTTCCTCCTGTGCGAGGAGGGCGACCTGTCGTCCGACGCCCGGACCCAGCACGAGATCCTGCGGAGGATGGACGTCGAGGTTCGGGTGATCCGCGACACGGAAGGGGTGGAGGACCTGCGCACCTATCTCGAGGAGGTCCACCTGTGCGTGGACGCGATCTTCGGGACCGGTCTCTCCTCTCCGCTGAACGGGATCGTGCGCGAGGTGGTCGAGGTGATCAACCTCTCGATGGCTCCCGTCTTCGCCGTGGACATCCCGACCGGAATCGACGCGACGACCGGCCGGATCATGGGAGAGGCGATCCGCGCGGAAGCGACGGGAACCTTCGGGTTGCTGAAGCTGGGGCACGCCCTCCTGCCCGGTTCGATCCATTGCGGGGAGACGGAAGTCTACGACATCGGGATCCCGCCGCGCGCGGTGTTCGACGCGCAGATCAAGACCGAGGCGCTCGACGAGCAGGTCGTGAAAAGCATGCTCTCCGTGCGCCCGCCCGACTTCCACAAGGGGGACGCGGGAAGGGTCCACATCGTCGGAGGATCGCCGGGGATGACGGGGGCGCCATGCCTGGCCGGGTCGGCGGCGCTGCGGATGGGTGCGGGGCTCATCACCGTGGTCACGCCGGAGTCGCTGCGGCCGATCGTCGAGGGGAAGCAGATGGAGGTGATGACTCACGGGATCCCCGATGGGGGGACGGGGTACTTCGCTCCCGGGATGATCCCCGCCCTGATGGAGGTCCTTTCGAAGGCCGACGTGATCGTCGTGGGGCCGGGGCTGGGGATGACCGATACGATGCCCGCGTTCGTGAAGGAACTGATCTCGAACATCAAGGTTCCGTTCCTGCTCGACGCCGACGCGCTGAACGCCTTGTCGGGGGATGCGGTCGTCCTGCAGGCGGCGGCGGCCCCGTGCATCCTGACGCCCCACCCGGGAGAGATGTCCCGGTTGACGAAGGAGACGATCGAATCGGTCGAGTCGTCGCGGATTGACTCGGCGCGCCACTTGGCGGAAGAGGAGCGGGTCACGGTGATCCTCAAGGGCGCTCGCACCGTCGTGGCCACGCCGAAGGGGGACATCTTCATCAACACCACGGGGAACCCGTACATGGCCTCGGGCGGCATGGGCGACGCGTTGGCCGGGATGATCGCGGCGCTCGCCTCCCAGGGGCTCTCGCCGAACGACGCCGCCTGCGCGGGCGTCTTCCTGCACGGCATGTCGGCCGACCTGCTGGTGCGCGACCACCCGATGACCCCCGTGACGGCGTCCGACGTGATCGGCAATATCCGGGGGGCGCTGCAGCACACGCTCGGCGATCCCCCGCCGGAGGAGTAAGCCGTCACGGCGAAGTCTCCGGAGGGGGAGTTTCGAAGGGTCCGGCGGAGTCGCCGCAGGAGGAGGACGCAGTGAGGTAAAGCGCAGCCGTGCGGGTTCACCGCACGGCGAGCCACGAACGGAGTCCTCTCTCCGAGGCGGCGCAGCCGGACCCTCCTGATTGCCTTGATGTGTGATAAAAAACCTATCCTCTTGATATCCAACTCGCCGGAGGACACCCTGGAGATCGCGCGGGCGCTGGGCGCGGCGCTTCGGCCGGGCGACGTCGTCGCGCTCACCGGGGACCTCGGGGCCGGGAAGACGCTCTTCTGCAAAGGGGTCGGGGAGACGCTGGGGATCCCGCCCGACAGGATCGTCAGCCCGACCTTCACGATCGTGATGGAGCACCTCGGGCCGGTCCCGCTCACGCACATCGACGTCTACCGCCTGGCGGGCGCGCGGGAGGCGGACGAGATCGGGATGCGCGAGCTTCTTTCGGGCGACGGCGTCTGCCTGGTGGAGTGGGCGGAAAAGATCGCGAAACTGTTGCCAACCGATTGCATCCGGGTTACATTCTCGATTCCGCAGGACGACCGCAGGGAGATCGCGGTCGCGGGCCCGGACCACCCAAGGTTCGACGACTTCCGGGTTCGGACAAAACGTTTCCAAATTGCGTAGGAGGGCGACGCGCGCGATGGCACTCATTGTCCAGAAGTACGGCGGGACGTCGGTCGGCACCGTCGAGAAGATCAAGAACGTCGCGAAGAGGGTGGCCCGGACGAAGGCGCAGGGGAACGACGTCGTCGTGGTCGTCTCCGCGATGTCCGGCGAGACGAACCGGCTGCTCGGGCTGGCGAACCAGATCTCGGAGATGCCCAACGAGCGGGAGCTCGACGTCGTCGCCGCCACCGGCGAGCAGGTGACGATCGGGCTGCTGGCGATCGCGCTCACCGAGATGGGGTGCAAGGCGAAGTCGTTCTGCGGCTTCCAGATCCCTGTGATGACGGACGCCGCGTACGTGAAGGCGCGGATCCGCCAGATCCGCGGCGAGACGATCACGCAGGCGCTGAAAGACGGGTACGTCGCCGTCGTGGCCGGTTTCCAGGGGATCGACGACAGCGGGTCGATCACCACGCTGGGGCGCGGCGGCTCCGACACCAGCGCCGTGGCCGTGGCGGCGGCCCTCAAGGCGGACGTCTGCGAGATCTACACGGACGTGGACGGCGTTTATACCACCGACCCGAACATCTGCTCGGACGCCCGCAAGCTCGGCAAGATCTCCTTCGAGGAGATGCTCGAGCTCGCCTCCCTCGGCGCCAAGGTGCTGCAGATCCGCTCGGTGGAATTCGGAATGAAGTACGGGGTGCGGATCCACGTCCGTTCCTCGTTCAACGATAACCCGGGAACGATCGTGACGACGGAGGAGGAGATCATGGAAACGGCGGTGGTGTCCGGCGTGGCGTACAGCAAGAACGAGGCGAAGATCACGGTGGTCAAGGTTCCCGACCGCCCGGGAATCGCGGCGAAGATCTTCAAGCCGCTCTCGGAGGCGAACATCGTGGTCGACGTCATCGTCCAGAACGTCTCGGTGACGGGATTCACGGACCTGACGTTCACGATCGGGCGCACCGACTTCAAGAAGGCCGTCCGGATCACCGAGAAGGCGGCGAAGGAAGTGGGGGCCGAGAGGATCGTAGGGGACGACAAGATCGCCAAGGTTTCCATCGTCGGCATGGCGATGCGCTCCCATTCCGGGGTGGCGCTGAAGGTGTTCGAGACGCTGGCGGCGGAGGGGATCAATATCCTGGGGATCTCCACCTCGGAGATCAAGGTCTCCGTCCTCATCGAAGAGAAGTACACTGAGTTGGCCGTGCGTGTTCTCCACGGGGCGTTCGGGTTAGGGAACCCCGCCTGACCGCGGCGCATCGAACGGGGAACACGAGATCCGAAGGGCGGGACGCCGAATGGAAACCGTATATCTTTACGATACGACGTTGAGGGACGGAACCCAGTCCGAGGAGATCTCCCTGTCCGTGCTCGACAAGGTCGCGATCGCCGAAAAGCTGGACGAGTTCGGAATCCACTACATCGAGGGCGGCTATCCCGGCAGCAACCCGAAGGACAAGGAGTTCTTCGAGCGGGCGCGCAAGATGCGCTGGAAAAACTCGGTCCTGTGCGCCTTCGGAATGACCCGCCGGGTGGGGAAGAAAGTCGACGAGGACGCCAACATGAAGGCGCTCGTCGCCGCGGGGACGCCGGTCATCACGGTGGTGGGGAAGTCGTGGGATTTCCACGTCATCGAAGCGCTGCGTACCACCCTCGAGGAGAACCTGCATGCCGTCAAGGACACCGTCGCGTACCTGAAGCAAAACGCCGACAAGGTTTTCTTCGACGCGGAGCATTTCTTCGACGGGTACCGGCATAACCCGAAATACGCGATGAAGGTGCTTGCGGCCGCGGTCGACGCGGGGGCCGACGTGCTGGTCCTGTGCGACACGAACGGCGGCTCGCTTCCGTCCGACATCTCGCGGATCGTGAAGGAGGTGCGCAAGGCGACTTCCGCGGCGATCGGGATCCACACCCACAACGACGGCGAGATGGCGGTGGCAAACTCCCTGGCGGCCGTGGAAAACGGCGCCACGCAAGTGCAGGGGACGATCAACGGATACGGGGAACGGTGCGGAAACGCGAACCTGTGCTCCATTCTCCCCGCGCTGGAACTCAAAATGGGTCGGGCGGTCCTTCCGAAGGGGCAGCTGCGGAAGCTGACCGACCTGTCGCGCTACGTGGCCGAGGTGGCCAACGTCGGGCAATGGCTCCGAGCGCCGTACGTCGGGCGCGCCGCGTTCGCCCACAAGGGGGGGATGCACGTCTCGGCGATCCGGCGACACACGAAGACGTACGAGCACGTCGAACCCGAGACGGTGGGAAACCTCCGGCGGGTCCTGATCTCCGACCTTTCCGGACGCAGCAACATCCTCTCAAAGATCCAGGAAACGGGGCTCAAGTTCAAGTCGAGCGATCCCAACACCGAAAAGATCCTCGATGAGATCAAGGAGCTCGAGCACAAAGGATTCCAGTTCGAGGGGGCGGACGCCTCGTTCGAGTTGTTGGCCCGTCGCGCGATGGGAGAGCACGAGCCGTTTTTCGAACTGAAGGGATTCCGGGTGATCGACGAAAAACGGTCCGAGGGCGAGGCGCCGATTGCCGAGGCGACGATTCAGATCTCCGTGGACGGGCGGGCGGAGCATACGGCGGCGCTGGGGAACGGCCCGGTAAACGCCATGGACAACGCCCTGCGGAAGGCGCTGGAGAAGTTCTATCCCGAAGTGGCCGAGGTGAAATTGCTCGACTACAAGGTCCGGGTCATCCGGCAGGGCGGGACCGGTTCCTCGGTACGCGTTTTGATTAAATCGGGCGACAGGGATGCGGCCTGGGGCACCGTGGGCGTGTCGCACAACATCATCGAGGCGTCCTGGCAGGCTCTGGTCGACAGCTTCCGCTATAAACTGTGGAGGACGCGGCGTGCCGATTCCGGGGAGCGGGAAAAGTAGCGGAAAGCAGCGGCGCGCCCTCCTTCTCCTTTCCCTGATCCTGCTTATCTGGAATGTTTGCGCGACGGCGCTTCATGGGACGCCGACGTGGTTCCTCTCTTCGATCGACCGGGCCGATCCTTCCCGTATCGTACCGTCCCTCTCTGACAATGAAACGCCCCTCCGTTCCGCCGAAAATCCCCGAAGCGGAACGCTCACGATCCGTCAGAAAAATCTCCTTGGAAAACGGGTAGATATAAACACGGCATCCGCGGAGGAGATCTCGGAACTTCCTGGGATCTCCGACAAGGTCGCCGCCGCTTTGGTGGAGGAGAGGAATCGCCTTGGCCGATTCCGCTCTCCGGAGGATCTTCTCGGCGTCCGGGGGATCAAGACGAAACGACTGCAGAAAATCCTTCCCTTTCTCGCGAAAATACCGAATAATTGACTTATTCTGTCTTATAATTGTGCTCGGCATGGAGGGAAGATGTTCCGATCGATCCGGAACGACATCAAGGTCATCTTCGAACGGGACCCCGCGGCGCGCAGCGTGCTCGAGATCTTCCTCTGCTATCCCGGGTTTCACGCCGTCCGGTTCCACCACCTTGCCCATTGGCTCTGGACGCATGATCTCCGCACCCTCGGCCGTTTCGTTTCCCACGTCTCGCGAACCGTCACCGGGATCGAGATCCACCCCGGAGCGACGATCGGCGACGGGTTCTTCATCGATCACGGCATGGGGGTGGTGATCGGGGAGACGGCGGAGATCGGCGACAACGTCACGCTGTACCACGGCGTGACCCTCGGAGGGACGAGCTGGAACAAGGGGAAGCGCCATCCCACCCTCGAGGACAACGTGATCGTTGGGGCGGGGGCGGCGATCCTCGGAGCGATCCGTGTCGGGCACGACTCCAAGATCGGCTCGGGATCCGTGGTGAACAAGGAAGTGCCGCCGAACTCGACGGTCGTCGGGATCCCCGGGCGCGTCGTCTATCGCGAAGGGAACGTCTACAACGATCCGACCGGCGTGGCGGGAACGCCCGATCCCGAGGGAAAGGCGATCACCTGCCTTACCGAGCAGATCTTCGCCCTGGAGAAGCGGATCGAGGAACTGTCAAAACGCGTCGAGGAGGCGCCGCGGTCCACGGCGGCGGGGACCGGGACGTGAAGATCACCACGCGGGGGCGATATGCCGTCATGGCGATGGTCTCTCTGGCCGAGTCGTCCCGTGGGAACCCCGTCCCGATCCAGACGATCGCGAGGCGGGAATCGATCCCCGAGCCGTATCTCCAGCAGCTCTTCCTGCGGTTGCGCAAGCAGAACATCGTGAAGAGCGTTCGTGGCCCCGGAGGCGGGTTCATCCTTGCCCGGGACCCCTCGGGGATCACTGTCGGGGAGATCATCCGGACGGCGGAGGGGAAGCCTGCCCGGGTCGGATGCCGGCGGTCGGGTCGCGCGTGCGGAATGATCGACCGATGCCGGACGCAGGGGATGTGGGACACTCTGGAGACGCGGATCGAGGAGTTCCTCGACTCCATGTCCGTGCAGGATCTCTTCGGGGAACGCGGAGAGACGCGCAAGGAGGTGGGGGCTTGAGGAAGGTCTATTTCGATCACAACGCCTCGACCCCGATCCATCCGGAGGTGGCGGCCGCCGTGCAGCCGTTTCTCTCGGATCTCTTCGGGAACCCGTCCAGCATCCATTGGGCCGGGCGGGACGTCCGGAAGGCGGTGGAGGACGCGAGGACGGAGATCGCCTCCTTCTACGGATGCCGTCCGCTCGAGGTCGTCTTCACAAGCTCCGGGACGGAAGCCGACAATCTCGCGGTGAAAGGGGTGGCGTACCGGCCGGGAAACGCGGGGAAACATATCGTCACGTCGCAGGTGGAACATCCGGCGATCATGAACACGTGCCGTTTCCTCGAGACACAGGGGTTCCGCGTCACGTACGTCCCGGTGAATCGCCAGGGGATCGTGGAGCCGGACGCGGTCCGGAGCGCTCTGACGAAAGAGACGATCCTGGTCTCCATCATGGCGGCGAACAACGAGACCGGGTGCCTGATGCCCATCGGGGAGATCGGCGCCATCGCGAGAAACGCCGGCGTGCTCATGCACACCGACGCGGTTCAGGCGACCGGCAAGGTTCCGCTCTCCTGGGAGACGCTTCCCGTGGACATGCTCACCTTTTCCGGGCACAAGGTGAACGGCCTGAAAGGCGCCGGCGGCCTGATCGTCCGGCGGGGAATGGAGATCGAGGCGGTGCTGCACGGGGGGCACCAGGAACGCAGCCGGCGGGGCGGTACCGAAAACGTGGTGGGGGTCGTCGCGATGGGAAAAGCGTTCTCCCTCCTGTCGAGGAACATGACCGCGGAAGCGGCCGAGGTTCGCCGCCTGCGGGACGCGTTCGAACGCGCGTTGTTCGCGCGGATTCCCGACCTCGTGCTGAACGGTCATCCCACCCTTCGCCTGCCGAACACGGTCAATATCTCGTTCCGGTTCGTGGAGGGGGAGGCGCTTCTGCTGAACCTCGACATGCGGGGGATCGCCTGCTCCTCGGGATCCGCCTGCACCTCCGGCTCGCTCGAGGGGTCGCCGATCCTCCGGGCGATGGGCGCCGACCCGACCGATTCCCAGGGTGCGCTTCGCTTCTCGCTCGGGTTCGGGAACACGGACGAGGACGTGGCGTACGCGGTGGACGCCATCGAGACGGTGATCGACAAGCTGCGGGCGATGTCGCCGCTGTATACCTCCCGGGAGGCGAAATGCTCCACAAAAACACGATGACGGACTGCGCCGCCTCGGAGGGCAGGGCTTCGTTCGTGGCTTTACCTCACTCCGCCCTCCCTCCTCCGGCGGCTACGTATTTATTCTTTAGAATTGTGCCGAGGTTCGGTCGATGAGCAAGAGGCGTATTCTGGCGGCGATGAGCGGGGGAGTCGATTCTTCCGTGGCGGCGCTGCTGCTCCAGCGGGACGGGTGGGAAGTCATCGGCGTCTCGATGGACCTCTATGACTATTCGAACGTGACGCGGGACCGGGAAGGAACGTGCTGCTCGCTGGACGACCTCTACGACGCCCGCCGCGTCTGCGACACATTGGGAATTCCGTACTACGTCCTCAACCTGCGGGACGAATTCCGCAGGGAGGTGATCGATCCATTCGTCCGGGAGTACAGGGCGGGTCGCACTCCGAACCCGTGCATCCTCTGCAATGAGCACCTGAAATTCCGGGCGCTGCTGCGCAAAGCCGACGAGTTGGGCGCGGAAGGCGTCGCCACGGGACATTACGCGGTCATCCGTACCGGGCCCGACGGGCGTTGTCGCCTCTTCGCATCGCCGGACGTCGGGAAGGACCAGTCGTACTTCCTGTATTCGCTCGACTCCGACCGGCTGCGGAGGATCCGGTTTCCCGTCGGCGCGATGATGAAGGAACAGGTTCGGCAGATCGCCCTCGGGGCGGGGATGCCGGTGTACGAAAAGCGGGAGAGCCAGGACATCTGCTTCGTCACCGACGACTCCTACACCCGGTTCCTCGAGAGCCGCGGGATCAGCGAAGATCGGGGGCGATTCGTGGACCGGGAAGGAAACTTCCTCGGGAACCACAAAGGGATCCTCGGGTACACGGTAGGGCAGCGCAAAGGTCTCGGGATCGCATCGAGGGAACCGCTTTACGTCGTCGCGATCGACGCGGAGAAGAACGAGATCGTCCTCGGCAGCGACGGGGAGACGTTTTCCGGGGTGGCGACGGTCGCCGCCCCGACCTTCGTGGCCGGTTCTCCTCCTGGAGAGGAGTTCCGCGCGACGGCCCGGGTCCGATATCATCATCCCGGAGCGGCGTGCACGGTGAGGGCGACGGGGGATCTTCTGGAGGTCTCCTTCGACAAGCCCCAGCGCAGTGTGACCCCCGGACAGGCCCTCGTCCTTTACGACGGGGACGAGGTGCTGGGCGGGGGCTGGATCCGGTGCGCGGGCGACTCTCGGTCGTAACCGTCGGCTGCAAGGCGAACTTCGCCGACTCCGCGGCGATTCTCACCCATGCGGCCCGTGCCGGATTCGAGGTGGTGGAGAGCGGGGCACCCGCCGACGTTCTGGTCATCAACGGCTGCACGGTTACCCGCCGGGCCGACAGGGATTGTCGCGCGCTGGCCCGCCGAATGCGCCGGGAGCACCCCGATGCGGTCCTCGTGATGACCGGCTGTTTCGCCGAAACGACCCCCGACGCCCATGCCTCCGTGCCGGAGGTGGACCATTGGGTCGGGGGCCGGGAACCGTCCGCACTTCCGGGGTTGCTCCGTTCTCTGGCCGGGGACGCATCTTCTCCGGACAAAGAGCTTTCCGATGTCGCCGCGGACCGGCTGTTGGGGCACAGTCGCGTGTTTCTGAAGGTCCAGGACGGGTGCGATGCGGCGTGCGCCTACTGCATCGTTCCGAAGGCGCGGGGAGCCGGTCGGTCCTTGCCTCCGAGGGAGGTCGTCGATCGCGCGGTTCGTGCGGAACGGGACGGCGCCCGCGAAATCGTCCTGACCGGTATCCACGCGGGCCGATATGGAGCCGACCGGGGGGACCGTGGTGGCCTTTCCGGCCTCGTGGAGACGCTTCTCCATGAAACCTCCCGCTGCCGATTCCGTCTCGGCTCGGTCGAGCCCGGGGAGATCACGCCGGCGCTCATCTCCCTGCTCTCCACGCAAGGCCGTCTCTGCCCGCATCTGCATGTTCCGCTGCAGAGCGGCTCCGACCGGGTGCTGCTGCGGATGCGGCGGCCGTATACGGCGAGGCTGTATCGTGAGAGACTGATTTCACTCGCCGCCGAGGTCCCCGGGATCCGCGTGGGGGCCGACGTGATCGCCGGGTTTCCGGGGGAGACCCGGGACGATTTCGAGGAGACGCTGCGATTGATCCGCGACACCCCGTTGAGCTATCTTCACGCGTTTCCATACTCCCCCCGGCCGGGAACCGAGAGCGCGCGATGGGGGGACGACGTGGCCGCGGCGGAAAAAACGCGGAGGGTCGCGCGCCTTCGGTCGGCGGATGCGGCGATGCGGCGGGAATTTCTCGGACGGCAGGTGGGGAAGACGTTGGTCGTCGCGGTGTCGGGGAAGGATCGCCTGACCGGAGAGATGCATGGGATCACGGAAAATTACGCCGAGGCGGTCTTCCGCGCCGAGTTCGGCGCGCGCGGAGATCTGATCCCGGTCCGGATCGACGCCGTTCGGGAGAACCAACTGGAGGGGACGCCGGTTTGACGTTTTCCATCTTCGAGGAACGGATCGGATACCGGTTCTCCTCTCCGGATCTGCTGGAGGAGGCGCTGCGGCACGGTTCCGCCCCGGGGATCGAAGACGGGAAACGGTCGTACGAGCGGCTGGAGTTCCTCGGGGACGCCGTGCTGAACCTCTGCATTGCGCAGGAGATGTACCGGATGCTGCCGCTGGCGGGGGAGGGCATCCTCACGAAGACGCGCGCCTCGATCATCAACAACCGGAACATCGCGAAGGTGGCGGATCGGATCGACATCCCGGCATCGCTGCGGATCGACCCCTCCGTTCGCCGGAAGGGGGTCGGCGTTACCCGGAAGATGGCGGCCGACGCGGTGGAGGCGGTCATCGGGGCGATTTTCCTCGACGGCGGACACGGTGCGGCCCTCCGGTTCGTGCAGAGCCATTTCCGGCTTCCCGACCTGATGGGCGCGCTGGTCGCAAGCTTCGACGCGAAGTCACGGCTCCAGGAGTGGTGTCAGGGGGAGCATCTGCCCCTTCCGATCTACGCGCTTCTCTCCGCCGATGGACCGCCGCACAAGCGGCTCTTCCGGGTGGAGGTCCGCGTGGAAGGGCTTCCACCGGCGGGGGGAAGCGGAACATCGCGCAAAGAGGCGGAAATGGACGCGGCGTCGAAAGCGATATCGTCGCTCCACGCCGCCGGCGGGGAGACCCCGTGAACCGGAAATCCGGGTTCGTCGCCCTGCTGGGCCGCCCCAACGTCGGGAAATCGACGTTGCTCAACCGGATCGTGCGCGCCAAGGTCGCGATCGTGACTCGGAAGCCGCAGACGACGCGGGACAGGATCGCGGGGATTCTCACGGAGACGCGAGGGCAGATCGTCTTCCTCGACAGCCCGGGGATCCACAAGCCGACGAGGGCGCTCAATTCGCATATGGTCCGCACCGCCTGCCGGATCGGCGAAGAGGCCGACATCGTCGCTCATGTGATCGACGACCGTCCGATCGGGAAAGGCGCCGAGGATGCCATGGTTCGCGGGATCCTCGAAAAGATCGCGGTTCCGCGGATCCTCGTTGTGAACAAGATCGACCGGATGGGGCGGACGGCCGCCGACGCGGTCCGGAAGGCTCTCGCAAGGGACGATTTCTATGCGGCGTCGTTCCTCGTTTCCGCGACGAAAGGGGATGGCGTGGAGGCGTTCCTGACCGCGCTCTTCGCACGCTTGCCCGAGGGGCCCGCGTTCTACCCCGAGGAGGATCTCACCGACCTGCCGATGCGCTTTATCGCCAAAGAGGTGATCCGGGAAAAGCTCTTCGAGGGGCTCGACGAGGAGATTCCCTATAGCATCGCTGTACGGATCGATGAATTCAGGGAAGAGCCGGAGAAGAACCTGATCCGCATCCGCGCCGAGATCCTCGTGGAACGGGAATCGCAGAAGGGGATCGTCATCGGAAAGCGGGGCGCGTTTCTCAAGAAGGTCGGGACGGCCGCGCGCCTCGAACTCGAGAAGGAGACGGGGGCTCGCGTATTCCTGGAGCTGTTCGTCGTCGTGGAACGGGACTGGTCGAGGAGCGAATCGATGTTGAGGCATCTCGGATATGAGCCGGTCTGAGTTCACGGTGGCGCTGGTGGGGCGCCCGAATGTCGGGAAGTCCACCCTCTTCAACCGGATGACGCGGAAGCGGCGGGCGATCACGTTCGACCAGCCGGGGATCACGCGGGACCTCGTCGCCGAACCGGTGGAGTACGACGGCCGACGTTTCCTTCTCGTCGACACCGGGGGGTACATGACGGGGGAGGGGGACGACGACCTCCTGCCGAAGATCCGCGGGCAGGTCCTGCGGGCGGTGTACGAATCCGACCTGGTCGTCTTTCTGGTCGACTCCCGCGACGGACTTCTCCCCCTCGACAAGGAGATCGCCGGGATGCTGCGCGAGCGGGGAAAGCCGGTCCTGCTCGCCGCGAACAAGGTGGATTCGAGGGAAGGGAGGGAAGGCGTCTCCCAGTTCCACGCCCTCAACGTCGATACGATCCACGCCGTTTCCGCCGAACACGGAACGGGGGTGTCCGAGCTGCTCGAGGCGATCGTCGAGCGGATCCCCGCACGGGCCGGGGGCGAGGAAGGGGCGGACGCCGCCGCTGCGACGGACGCGGAGCTCCCACGGATTGCCGTGGTGGGGCGTCCAAACGTGGGAAAGTCGACTCTCGTGAACACCCTGGCGGGGTTCGAGCGGGTGATCGCCTCCGAGATCCCCGGCACCACGCGCGACGCGATCGACGTGATGGTGGAGCGGGACGGGAGGAAGTACCTGCTGGTCGACACCGCCGGGATCCGTGCGAAGCGGAAGACCGAAGGGGCGGTCGAGATCTTCTCCGTGATGAAGAGCCTCGACTCGATCAAGCGGTGCGACCTCGCGATCCTCCTGGTCGACGGTCCCTCGGGGCTCACCCATCAAGACCGGCAGGTCCTGCGCTACATCCTCGACGAGGAACGCGCGGTGGTCGTCGCCGCGAACAAGTCCGACGGATGGACAACGGAGGAGGCGCGCCGCAAAGGGCTGCACGCGATCGCGGAGGGGCTCGAGTACGCCTCCTTCGCGCCCGTCGTCCCCACGGTGGCCGTTTCGGGGAAGGGATTCCGGCAGCTCTTCCGGAAGATCGAGGAGGCCAGCGCGAACTTCCGCCTGCGCGTCCCGACGGGCCTGCTCAACCGGATGGCGCAATCGTTCCTCTACACCGTCCCGATCCCGTCCCCGGCGGGAAGAAATCGCGCTTTCTACATGACGCAGATCGGCGTCGCCCCGCCCTCCTTCGCCGTGTTCGTGAAAGACCGCAAGGGGATTCCGGACTCGTTTACCCGCTACCTGCAGAACAAGATCCGCGACCGCTTCGGTTTCGAGGGGTCGCCGGTCCGCGTCGTCTACCGGGAGCGATGATCCGCCGGGCGTCCAGGGCGTTCCAGCCCGTCACCGAGGGAGCGGCGGTCTTCTTCCGTAACGACGGTCTGGTCTACAGCGCGGCCATCGCGTTCAACTTGTTGTTCTCCGCGATCCCGATCCTGTTTCTCTCGTTCGCGGTCACCGGATGGATCATCGGGAAGAACGACCTTCCTTTCGCACAGCTCACGGATCTCCTGCGCAACACGTTTCCGTACGGGGCACGGGTTCTCGTTCCGAACCTTCGACGCCTCGTGGAGGCGGGGAGCGCCTTCGGGATCCTCGGGACGGCGCTGCTCCTCTTCACCTCCTTCTCCGCGACGGACGCGGTCCACACGTCGCTCTCGGTGATGCTGCGTCGAAGGCGACAGAAGCAGCTCCGGCGCTCTTTCGGTTTCCATATCGTCTTCGTGACCATTCTCATCGTGCTGACCGCCGCGGCGATCGTCGTGCCGCCGCTGTGGGAGGGGCTCTTCTACCTCACCAAGGGGATGCCTTCGAAGGTGAACCTGGCATATCGGGGTCTTCTGCAACTGGTCGCGGATATCCTCCTCGGCGGCATCATGCTGCTGGGGAGCGTCTTGAGCTACCGGTACCTCTCTCCCGGGAAAATCCGGCTGCGCAACGCGTTCGTCGGGACCGTGATCTTCCTCGGCCTGCTGCAGGGCATCAAGTTCGGCTTCATCTTTTACATCAGGAAATTCAGCAAGTTGAATCTTCTTTACGGTTCCTTGTTCAGCATCATTTGTTTTATACTCGTTGCCTACCTCTTCGCGGCGGCGTATCTGTACGGGGCCAGCGTCATCGGGGTTCTGGAGCGCACGGGCGGGGAGAGGTCCACACCTTCGGTGGAGGAAGGCGAACCGGTTGCGTCGGCTGGCGGCGATTGACATCGGGACGAACACGATCCGGATGCTCGTCGCGGAAGCGCAGGACGGGAAGCGGGCACTCCCCGTCGCCCGGCGACGGTCGATCGTCGGGCTGGGACGCCGGTTACGGGAGACGGGCCGCATCGAGGCCGCCGAGTTCGAGGCGGGCCTCCGTGTCCTTCGGGACTTTCATCGCGAGATGTGGCGCGGGGAGGTCGTGGCGTACCGTGCGTGCGGTACCGCCTGCCTGCGGGAAGCCGGGAACCGCGCCGACTTCCTCGATGCGGCGGCGAACGAGGGGATCGACATCGAGGTGATCGACCCGGCGGAGGAGGCGCGCCTCACCTGGGAGGGGATCCGGTGGGCGGTGGCGGCCCGGCCGGGAGATGTCGTGATGGACATCGGAGGCGGGAGTACAGAGTTCGCCTTCGGGCCGCATGAAGGCGAGTCGGTTTCCCTTCCGACGGGAGTGGTCGTCCTCGCGACCCTGCTGCCGCTGTCGGACCCGCCGGAGCCCTGGGAACTTCGGGCCGCGACGTATTATGCCGGGCGGCGGATCGGCGACGGGACGCGGCCGTTCGGACGGAGGCGATTTCACCGGCTGATCGGCACGGCGGGGACGTTCACGACGCTGGCCGCGATGGAACGGGGGATGACTCGCTACGACCCGGACCGGATCAACGGAGCGCGGCTTTCCGCGGCCGTCGTCCGGCGGTGGGCCGACCGGCTCGGGCGGATGACCGATGCGCAGCGGCTGCGCATGCCGGGGATGGAGAAGGGACGGGAACGGTACGTCGTCCACGGGGCGCTGCTGATCGTCGCCGCGATGGAGCGTTTCCGGGTGGACGGAGTGACGGTCAGCGACGCCGGGCTTCTCGAGGGGATCCTGGCGGGAGTCGGATGAAACGGGGGAGAGAAGGGATGAAAAAGGAAACGGGGAAGTCGTCGGCGGGGGAAATGCTGGAAGGGTTGACGTTCGACGACGTGCTGTTGATCCCGGCGGAGTCCGCCGTGATCCCGAAGGACGTCGACGTTTCCGTAAGCCTCACGCCCGACATCCGGCTGAACATCCCGCTGGTGTCCGCCGCGATGGACACGGTGACGGAGGCGGAGACCGCCGTCGCCATGGCGCGCGAGGGGGGGATCGGAATCATTCACAGGAACAACACCCCGGACGAGCAGGCGACCGAGGTGGACCGGGTGAAAAAGTCCGAGAGCGGCATGATCTCCGATCCGATCACGGTCGATCCCGACCAGCGCGTCGTCGAGGCCCTCGAGGTGATGAAGAAATATCGAATCTCGGGGCTGCCGGTCACCCGGGACGGGAAGCTCGTCGGAATCCTCACCAACCGGGACCTGCGGTTCGAGACGAATTTCGAGCAGCCGATCCGCGGCGTGATGACGAAGGACGACCTGGTCACCGTCCCTGTGGGAACGACCCTGGATCAGGCCCGCGAGATCCTCCACCAGAACCGGATCGAGAAGCTCCTCGTCGTGGACGGGCGGAACAACCTCAAGGGGCTCATCACGATCAAGGACATCCTGAAGATCACGAAATATCCGAACGCCTGCAAGGATGCCTTCGGGAGGCTTCGCGTTGGGGCCGCGGTCAGCGTGTCCGGATGGGAGGAACGGGTCCAGAAGCTTCTCAAGGCGGGGGTGGACGTCATCTGCGTCGACACGGCGCACGGACATTCGAGGGACGTTCTGCGGGTCGTCAAGGCGATCAGAACGACCTTCCGCGAGGTTCGGATGATCGCCGGGAACGTCGCGACGGCCGAGGGGACCGAGGCGCTGATCCAGGCCGGGGTAAATGCCGTCAAGGTCGGCGTCGGTCCCGGATCGATCTGCACAACCCGTGTGGTGGCCGGTGTCGGGGTTCCGCAATTCACGGCGATCTTGCGGTGCGCCACGGCGGCGAAGAGGAGAGGCGTCACCATCATGGCGGACGGAGGAATCAAATTTTCCGGGGATATCACGAAGGCGATGGCGGCGGGCGCCTCTTCCGTGATGATCGGATCCCTGTTCGCGGGAACCGAGGAGAGCCCGGGGGAGATGATCCTGTATCAGGGCCGCGCCTACAAGGTGTACCGCGGAATGGGATCGCTGGAAGCGATGAAGAAGGGGAGCAAGGACCGGTATTTCCAGTCCCACGTCGAGACGGAGAGCAAGCTCGTCCCCGAGGGGATCGAGGGACGGGTCCCCAACCGGGGGCCGCTGGCGGCCGTCGTCTTCCAGCTCGTGGGGGGCTTGAAGGCGGGGATGGGGTACGTGGGGGCGCGGGACATCGCGCAGTTGCAGAAGCGGGCGAACTTCCTGAAGATCACACCGGCCGGACTGCGCGAGAGCCACGTGCACGACGTGATCATCACCAAGGAAGCCCCCAACTACCGGGTGGAGTAGCACGTTGGACGGAAAGATCCTCATCCTCGATTTCGGGTCGCAAACCACGATGCTCATCGCGCGGCGCGTACGGGAGCAGCGCGTCTACAGCGAGATCCATCCCTTCAGCGTGGGAACGGAATTCGTGCGCGATTTCGCGCCGGCCGGGATCATCCTCTCCGGCGGTCCTTCCAGCGTATACGACGCCGATGCCCCGCGGATCTCGAAGGAGGTCCTCGAACTCGGGATCCCCGTGCTGGGAATCTGCTACGGGATGCAGCTGGTGGCGGACCTTCTGGGGGGAAAGGTCGGCAGGTCCGAGGACCGGGAGTACGGGGTCGCCGGCCTCCGGGGGCAATGGGGAAACCCCCTCTTCCTCGGGATCGAGGAGTTCCGCCACGACATGGAGATCCCCGTCTGGATGAGCCACGGGGACCGGATCGACGAGCTGCCGCGGGGGTTCACCTCCATCGCCCGGTCGGGGAACTCGCCCGTCGCCGCGATGTCGAATCACGAAGGAACGATCTTCGGCGTGCAATTTCACCCCGAGGTGGTGCACACCCCCCGGGGGACGGAGATCCTCAGCAACTTTCTGTTCCGCGTCTGCGGGCTTTCCCCCGATTGGACGATGCACTCCTTCGTCGAGACCAGTGTCCGGAAGATCCGCGAGAAGACGGGGTCCGAGGGGGTCGTACTCGGGCTCTCCGGCGGAGTCGACTCCTCCGTCGCGGCGGTTCTCCTGCACAAGGCGATCGGCGACCGCCTCACCTGCGTCTTCGTGGACAACGGGCTGCTGCGCGCCGGGGAGGCCGAGGAGGTCGTCCGGACCTTCCGCGACGCGATCGGGCTGCGGCTCGATTTCGTCGACGCCTCCGCACGGTTTCTGGAGGCTCTTTCCGACGTGGAGGACCCGGAGCGGAAACGGAAGATCATCGGGGAGCTCTTTGTCCGCGTTTTCGAGAAGGAGGCCCGCAAGATTCCGGGCGTTGGATTTCTCGCGCAGGGGACCCTCTACCCGGACGTGATCGAGAGCGTCTCGTTCAAGGGGCCCTCCGCCGTCATCAAGTCCCACCACAATGTGGGGGGACTGCCGGAACGGATGCACCTGAAGCTCGTCGAGCCGCTGCGCGAACTGTTCAAGGACGAGGTGCGCGAATTGGGACGGGAGCTCGGGGTGCCGTCCCGCGTCCTCGATCGACAGCCGTTCCCGGGGCCGGGTCTCGCGGTCCGGATCATCGGCCCGGTGGACGGGGAGCGATTGCGTATCCTGCGCGAAGCCGACGCGATCGTCGACGCGGAGATCCGGGCGGCGGGGCTCTACGAATCGATCTGGCAGTCGTTCGCAGTTCTCCTCCCGATCAAGACGGTCGGCGTGATGGGAGATTTCCGAACGTATGAGAACGTCGTCGCGGTCCGCGCGGTCCACAGCCAGGACGGGATGACCGCCGACTGGGTCCGGCTCCCGTACGATGTTCTGCAGCGGATCTCCACGCGGATCATCAACGAGGTGAAGGGGATCAATCGCGTCGCGTACGACATCTCCTCGAAGCCCCCGGGCACCATCGAGTGGGAATGAAGAGCTTCGTCCACCTCCACCTCCATTCGGAATACAGCCTCCTCGACGGGACGATCCAGTTCAAACCGCTGATCGAGCGCGTGAAGAAGCTTTCGATGCCCGCCGTAGCGGTCACCGATCACGGCGGGATGATGGGGACGATCGAGTTCTACGAGGAGGCTCGGAAGGGCGGCATCAAGCCGATCCTCGGGACGGAAATCTACGTCGCCCCGGGGTCCCGCGCCGAACGGAAAGTCGCCCCCAACGGCGAATACGCCTACCACCTGATCCTTCTGGCGGAAAACGACGCGGGATACCGCAACCTGATGAAGCTCTCCTCCCTCGCCCACACGGAAGGGTTCTACTACAAGCCGCGAGTCGACAAGGAGCTGCTGCGGAGGTACTCGGAGGGGCTGATCGCCACGTCGGCGTGCCTGCAGGGCGAGGTTCCGTTCGCGATGGGGACCGAGGGGGAGGCGAAGGCGATCGAGGTTCTGGAAGAGTATAAGTCGATCTTCACGGACGGGAGGTTCTACCTCGAGATTCAGGACAACGGGCTTCCCGACCAGGCGAAGGTGAACCCGCTCCTCATCGCGTTGGCTCACCGTACGAAAACGCCGCTGGTCGCCACGAATGATTGCCACTACCTGAACCCCGGGGACGACAAGCTGCAGGAGATCCTCCTCTGCCTGCAGACGGGGAAGACGATCTCGGACCCGACCCGGATGCGGTTCGGATCCGACCAGTTCTACGTGAAGACCGCCGAGGAGTTCGAGCGGGCGTTCGGTCACGTCGCCCCCGACGCCATCGCGAACACGCTTGAGATCGCGGAGCGGTGCAACGTCACGATCGAACTCGATGTGCACCATCTCCCCGAGATCCCCTTGCCCCCCGGCGTCACCGCGGACGGGAGGCTGCGGGAGATGGCGACCGCCGGGCTCGAGCGGCGGCTCGAGGAGCGGGCGAAGCGGGAAGGAGGAGTGCCGGAGGCGCTCGTCGAGGAGTACCGCCGCCGCCTCGCGTACGAACTCTCCGTCATCGAGAAGACCGGGTTCGCCAGCTACTTCCTGATCGTCGCCGACTTCGTCGGGTGGGCGAAGGACGGAAAGATCCCGGTGGGGCCGGGACGCGGCAGCGCCGCGGGAAGCCTCGTCGCCTTCTGCATCCGGATCACCGAGGTGGATCCGATCCGGTACAAGCTCCTCTTCGAGCGGTTCCTGAACCCGGAACGGGTGAGCCTTCCCGACATCGATTGCGACTTCTGCAAGAACCGTCGCGACGAGGTGATCGCCTACGTTCAGCGCAAGTACGGGGAGGAGAAGGTCGCCCAGCTCATCACGTTCGGGACGTGGAAGCCCCGGGGAGCCGTCCGCGACGTCGGGAGGGTCCTCGAGATGCCGTACGCCGAGGTCGATCGGATCGCCAAGATGATCCCGGCAGACCTCAAGATGACGGTGAAGGACGCGCTGAAGGCGGAGCCGCGTTTCCGGGAGATGATCGACGCGGACCCGAAGGTCGCCGACCTCTTCCGCTTCGCCGGGGAGATCGAGGGGCGCAGCCGTCACGCCGGGACGCACGCCTCGGCGGTGGTGATCGCAAACCGGCCGATCACCGAATACTCGCCGCTTTATCGACAGGCGACCGGCGAGATCACGACGCAGTACGGGATGGGTCCGACGGCGAGCGTGGGGCTCGTCAAGTTCGACTTCCTCGGCCTGCGCACGCTGACCGCCATCGACGACACCCTGAAACTCCTGAAGGAACTCCGCGGGATCGAGATCGACCCGAACGCCCTGGAGCTTACCGACCCGGATACGTACAAGGCGCTCGGGAGCGGCGACACGGTTGGGGTGTTCCAGGCGGAAAGCGCGGGGTTCACCAAGCTCGTCACGAACCTGAAGCCCGACCAGTTCAACCACCTGGTCGACATGGTCGCGCTCTACCGGCCGGGCCCGCTCCAGAGCGGCATGGCGGACGACTTCGTGGATCGCCGGCACGGGCGGCGGAAGGTCGAGTTTCTTCTCCCCCAGATGAAGGAGATCCTCGGGGATACGTACGGCGTCATCGTTTACCAGGAGCAGGTGATGGAGATCGCCAAGGCGCTGGCCGGCTTCACGTTGGGCGAGGCCGACGTGCTGCGGAAGGCGATGGGGAAGAAGGACGACGCCCTCATGGAGCGGCAGAAGGCCCACTTCCTCGCGGGAGCGAAGGGGAACGGAATCTCCGATGCGAAGGCGGCGGCGATCTTCGACCTGATGGCGCAGTTCGGCGGGTACGGATTCAACAAGTCCCACAGCGCCGCGTACGCCCTGCTGGCGTACCAGACGGCGTATCTCAAGACGCATTACCCCGTGGAGTATTTCAGCGCCCTGATGACCTCGGAGTCCGGGGACACCGACAAGATCATCCGGTACATCGGGTACTGCCGGGAGAAGGGGATTCCGATCCTTCCGCCGGACGCGAACGAATCGCGCTTCGCCTTCTTTCCCGCCGATCGGGCGATCCGCTTCGGCCTCTCCGCCATCAAGGGACTCGGGGCATCGGCGATCGAGGCCATCCACGAGGCCCGCGCGGAGAGCCCGTTCCGCTCCGTCCCGGATCTTCTCTCCCGTGTGGACCTGCGGAAGGTGAACAAGCGGGCGGTGGAAAGTCTGATCAAGTCCGGCGCCCTCGATTCCCTCGATCCGGATCGCGGAAAGGTGTTCGGGGAACTTCCCTCTCTCCTCGATGAGGCGCAGGCGGAGATCCGGAGGCGCGAGTCCGGCCAGTTCGCCCTCTTCGGGGAGACGCCCGGGGGAAAGCCCAGGAAGCGGGCGCGGAAAGGGGAAACCGCGGTTTCTTCGTGGTCCCGCCCGGAGCGGCTCACCTTCGAGAAGGAGACGCTGGGGTTCTACATCACCGGGCACCCCATGGATTCGTTCGCGGGAGAGATCGCGCTGTACGCGAACACGACCACCGGGAAGCTTTCCGGCCTGAAGGGCGACGCCGAGGTCCGGATCGGCGGGCTCGTCACGGGGTTCAAGGAGAGGATGACCCGGCGGGGGGAGAAGATGGCCACCTGGATCCTGGAGGATCTCGAGGGGACGGTCGAGGTCGTCGTCTTCCCGAAGACGCTTCCGGAAAGCCGCGAAACCCTGGCGAGTCCAGAGCCGGTCTTCCTCGTCGGCAGGCTGAAATTCGAGGAGCAGGGGATCAAGATCCACGCCGACGAGATCTTCCGGATGGAAAACGTCCGGGAACGGCTCGCGAAGTCGGTCCACTTCCACCTCATGCTGGACCGCATGAGCGCCGGAGACATCGCCGAACTGCGACAGACGATCCATCGATACGCCGGGGAGAAGAAGGGGTTTCTCCACGCGATCCGGCCCGGTGCGTTCGACGCCGTGATCTCGCTTCCCGACGGGTGCGGCGTCGCTCCATCCCTGGATCTTGCACGGGAACTTCGCGGTCGCTTCGGCTACGACGTCCTGCGCCTGCACGGATGATCCGAGAATCCCGCAGGGAGCGAGCCCTCCTCGTTTACGCCCACCGGAAGCGGGCTCGCGGGCCGGCGGCGGTGCTGCATGTGGCCGAAGCGATGGAAGAGCTTGCGGACCTCGTTCTCGCCGCGGGGGCGAGCATAGCCGCGTCCCACGTGCAAAGCGTCGATTCGGAGAACCCGGCCACGATCGTCGGGAAGGGGACCCTCCTCCATCTGAAGGAGCGGATCGAAACGCTGGGGGCGAATCTGGTCGTCTTCCAGAACCTGCTCAAACCGAAGCAGCAGGCGCTTCTCGAAAAAGAGCTCGACGTGAAGACCCTCGACCGGCGAGAGGTCATCCTCGACATCTTCGCCAGGCGCGCCCGCACGCGGGAGGGGAAACTCCAGGTGGAGCTCGCCCAGCTGTCGTTCCGGCTTGGGCGGCTCGCGGGGGGACGGAAGGAGCTGTCGCGGCTCGGCGGCGGGATCGGCACCCGGGGGCCGGGCGAGAAGAAGCTCGAGGAGGACCGCCGGCGAATCCGCGCGCAGATCCGGCAGCTCGAGCGGGAGCTGGCCACCGTGCGGAGGACGCGCACTCTCCATTACCAGCGGCGTCGGGAGGTTGGATTTCCCGTGGTCGCGCTGGTCGGGTACACCAACGCCGGAAAATCGACCCTCTTCAACCGGATGACGGGGGCCGACGTCTTCGTGGCCGACCAACTCTTCGCCACGCTCGATCCGACCGCGCGGAAGTTCCGGCTTCCCGGCGGCAGGGAGGCGATCCTCGTCGATACAGTGGGGTTCATCCACGATCTTCCGGACGAGCTGCGGCAGGCGTTCCTGGCGACCCTCGAGGGGATCGGGGAGGCGGATCTCCTCCTCCACGTCGCCGACGGAAGTTCCGATGCGATGGAGAGCAACGTCGCGTCGGTGAACGCGATCCTCGGAGAGTTGTCATTTCGCGAGAAACCGATCATTCTCCTGATGAACAAGCACGACCGAGGCCTCCCCGGGGCGCCCCCGCAGGAAGGGGCACTGTGGATCTCCGCGAAGTCGGGGGAGGGGATCCCGGAGTTACTGACGCGGATCGAAAGGGAGCTATGGTTCCACCGTCCGCAAGAGATCGCTTCGACGCGGCCGACCGGATCAACATCGCCAACGGGCTGACGGCGGCGCGGGTTCTCCTGGTCCCGTACTTCGCGTTCCTGTTGATCTCCGGGAAAGGGAAGGCGGCGCTGCTCGTGTTCGCCATCTGCGGCGCGACGGATGCGCTCGACGACCTGCTGGCCCGCTGGCTGCGGCAACGGACGCTGGTCGGGACGATCCTCGACCCGATCGCCGACAAGTTGTTGATGGCGACCGCCTTCATCGTCCTCTCCTACGTCCATATCGTCCCGCTGCGGCTCGTGATCATGGTGATCAGCAGGGATATCTTCATCATCGTGGGGAGCCTGCTCTACCTCCTCCTGCTCGACGCGAGCGATATCCGCCCGACGGTACTCAGCAAGGCGAATACGGCGGTCCAGATCCTGACGGTCATCTACTTCCTCGCGATCGCGGCGTTTCCCGCGGAGGCGAAGGCGCTCGGAGTCGGATGGCGGACCATCCCGGATCGGGCCGTCACCACGATCTGCGCCACCACGACGATCGTCTCCGGGTTGCAGTATCTGCACATCGGCATCCGCAGACTCTCCGATGCGTGAAGGGGTCGGAGCCGGTCCCTCCCGGATCGGCGTCGGAGTCGAAGCCGTGTCGCCCGGATCTCCCGCGGAACGCGCCGGGATCGTTCCCGGGGACCGGATCCTCTCCGTGTCGGGGCGGCCGGTGGAGGATCTCCTCGACCTGCATTTCATGACATCGAGGAGCCGGTTCACGCTTGTGTGGCGAGATGCGTCGGGAACCGGCCGGGAAAAGGTGTTTCGCCTGAGGGGGGAGATGCCGGGGATCTTCCCGGAGCCGATCCGCGTCCGTCGCTGCCGCAACCGATGCATCTTCTGCTTCGTCCACCAACTCCCGAAAGGACTTCGCCGCACCCTCTATGTGAAGGACGAGGACGTCCGTCTCTCCTTCCTCCACGGGCAATACGTCACTTTTTCGGACCTTTCCGACGAGGAGACGGCGAAAATCGTTCGGTATCGTCTCTCGCCGCTGTACGTGTCGATCCACACAACCGACCCGGACTTGCGCCGCCGCATGTTGGGGAATCCCCGGGCCGCGGATGTCCTGCGGACGATGCGTTTCCTGGTACGGGCGGGGATCGCCCTTCACGGACAGATCGTCGTCTGTCCCGGCGTCAACGACGGCACGGAGCTCGCGAGGAGCCTCCGGGAACTCTCCGGCCTGCGTCCCGGGCTCCGCACGGTCGCGGTGGTCCCGGTAGGGCTGACGTCCCACCGGGCCGGGCTGCCTCCACTGCGCCCGGTAACGCCGGACGAAGCGAGGGAGACGCTCGACCTCTTGCGCGCGCTGGGCAGGGAGTTCGGGAAGAGCGCGGACGGGGAGCCGTTCGCGGTCGCCGCCGACGAATATTACCTGATGGCAGGGCGAAGCGTTCCCGGCCGTCGGTCGTACGGATCGTTCGCGCAGATCGAAAACGGCGTGGGGCTGGTCCGGCGGTTCCGGGACGAGGCGGCCTCCCTGTTCCGAAGGAAACGATGGCCGGGGGGGGGCGAAGGGGGGACGGTCGTAACCGGCCGGTCCGCGTCGCGCCTTGTCACCGGATTTCTTGAGGAATTTTCCTCCCGCGCGGGGGCGTCGTTCGTGGCCGCGCCGCTCGTCAACCACCTGATGGGAGAGAGCGTCACCGTGACCGGGTTGCTCGGAGGAAATGACATCGCGACCGCCGTTCAGGGGAACGTCCACGGGACACTCTACATCCCCTCCGTCACCCTTCGGGACGCCGGGGACCTGTTCCTGGACGGTCTTTCCCCGGAGGAGGTATCGCGGCAGACCGGAGTCCCGGTCGTACTCTTCGAGCCCACCCCCCGGGGGTTCTTCCACGCGGTCTATCTGCGGAACCGGCCCGAAAATCATTGACATTTTCTTCCGAAGCCGATACGTTGTCTGATCCTGATCGGAGGAATGGGCGATTAGCTCAGATGGTTAGAGTACCTGCTTGACATGCAGGGGGTCACTGGTTCAAGTCCAGTATCGCCCACCATTTCTCTCCCCCGAACGGCGCGCATCACGGACGGCACGGTGTCGTGCCGCCATCGCGCGGGGATATTTTTTTGACGGAACACGGCAAGGAGCCTTTTTCGCGATGACGCTTCTCGAACTGGCAAGAAAAGAAGGTAAAGCGAAGGTCGCCCTCGCCGCCAGGGTGGACGGCGCGCTGATGGACCTCGCGCGTCCGATTTCCGACGGAGCGAAGGTCGAATGGGTCCTCCCGTCCGACCCGGACGGGGTGGAGATCCTCCGCCACAGCACGGCCCACGTCATGGCCGCCGCCGTCAAGGAACTCTTCCCGAGGGCTCTCATCACGATCGGTCCCGCCATCGAAAACGGATTCTATTACGACTTCGACGTCGAAACGCCGTTCACGCCCGAGGACCTCGTCCGGATCGAGGAGCGGATGCGGGAGATCGTCAAGGCCGATCACCCGTTCGTTCGTGAAGAGGCGACGAAGGAGAAAGCGCGTCTCCTGTTTCCCGGGGAGCCGTACAAGGAGGAACTTCTCTCCGACATCGCAGACGAGACCGTTTCCCTCTACCGGATGGGAAACTTCCTCGACCTGTGCCGGGGACCGCATGTCCCGGGAACGGGCCGGGTGGGCGTGTTCCACTTGATGAACACAGCCGGGGCGTACTGGCGCGGCGATTCGAAGAACAAGATGCTGACGCGGATCTACGGCGTCGCATTCTCATCGAGAAAGGAGCTCGACGAGCACCTCCGGCTCCTCGAGGAGATCAAGAAGCGGGACCACCGGAAGCTGGGCCGGGAGCTCGACCTGTTCAGCGTGACCGACGATATCGGACCGGGCCTCATCCTCTGGCACCCGAAGGGCGCGGTCGTCCGCAGGGTCATGGAGGATTTCTGGCGGGAGGAGCATGCGAAGGCGGGGTACGACCTGGTCTTCTCCCCGCACATCGCGCGCCTCGACCTGTGGCGGATCAGCGGGCACACGGATTTCTACCGGCAGGCGATGTTCTCCCCGATCGACATCGAGGGGCAGGAATACCAGTTGAAACCGATGAACTGCCCGTTCCACATCCAGATCTACAAGTCCCGCATGCGATCGTACCGCGACCTGCCGATCCGCTACGCGGAACTGGGCACGGTGTACCGATACGAGCCGTCCGGAACGCTGCACGGGTTGCTCCGTGTGCGGGGCTTCACCCAGGACGACGCGCACCTCTTCCTGCGCCCCGACCAACTCGACGAGGAGATCTTCACCCTTCTCGATTTTACGCTGTTCGTGCTGCGCTCGTTCGGGTTCGAACGATACGACATCTACCTTTCCACCCGCCCCGAGAAATACGCGGGAACGTTGGAAAACTGGGCCCTTGCCGAGAGTGCCCTTCGGAAGGCCCTCGAACGGAAGGGGATCCCTTTTGAAGTCGACCCGGGGGAAGGGGTTTTCTACGGACCGAAGATCGACATCAAGATCAAGGACATGCTTGGCCGATCGTGGCAATGCTCCACGATCCAGGTGGATTTCAACAATCCCGAACGGTTCGACGCGACCTATGTCGCCGACGACGGCGAACAGAAGCGTGCGATCATGATCCATCGGGCGCTGATGGGCTCCCTGGAGCGGTTCTTCGGCGTCCTCGTGGAGCATTACGCGGGGGCCTTTCCGGTGTGGCTCGCCCCGGTGCAGGCCGACGTCATCCCGGTGACGGAGAAGCAGAACGCGTTCGCTCGGGAGGTTGTCGCGCAGCTTCGCGCCGGCGGGTTCCGCGTGGAGGGCGATTACCGCAACGAAAAGCTGGGGTACAAAATCCGCGAAACCCAGATGAACAAGGTCCCGTACGCGCTCGTCGTGGGCGAGCGTGAGGCGGAAGCGCACAACGTCTCTCCGCGCCGGCGTGGAGGGGAGCAGCTCTCCCCCATGTCGATCGAGGCGTTCATGGAACGTCTCCGCGGGGAAGCGGCCAACCGGACGGAGTGAGGGTCTAACCAGGCCCTAAAGGAGGACGTCATCGCCAAGGAATCCAGAATCAACGCGCAGATCCAGGTACCGGAAGTACGGCTCGTCGGCCCGGAGGGAGAGCAGCTGGGCGTCGTGAAAACGTCGGAGGCGCTCCAGAGCGCGAGGGCCCAGGACCTCGATCTGGTGGAAGTGGCGCCCATGGCCGTGCCTCCGGTCTGCCGGATCATGGATTTCGGAAAGTTCAAGTACATCACGAGCAAGCGGGAGCAGGAGGCGAGGAAGAAGCAGACCGTCATCCAGGTCAAGGAGATCAAGGTCCGTCCGAAGACGGAAGAGCACGACCTGAACACGAAGCTGAAGCATATCCGCCGCTTTCTCGAGGAGGGCGACAAGGTGAAGGTGACCGTCCGGTTCCGCGGACGGGAACTCGCCTACGCGTCGCAAAGCGGCTTCGAGGTCTTGAAACACATCGTGGAAGCGATCGCCGATGTCGCGAAGGTGGAGTCGGCTCCGAAGATGGAAGGGAAGACGATGATGGCCATCGTCTCCCCGACGATGCATAAAAAGAAACCCGCCGGTGGTGCGGAAAAACCGCCGGCGACGAACGCGCCACCGGCGGCTCCGAAGACCGCACCGCCGGTTTCCACCGCGCCATCGGCGCAGAAACTGGAGGGATAATCCATGCCGAAGATGAAATCGAACCGGGGCGCGAGCAAGCGCTTCCGACCGACGGGAGCGGGCGGGATCAAGCGTGCCAAATCCGGAAAAAGCCATATCCTGACGTCGAAGGACCGGAAGCGGAAGCGCGCGCTGCGCAAGTCCTCCCTGGTCCACCATACGAACGAGAAGTCGATCCGCCGCCTGCTGCCGTACCTTTAACGGCGAGCGGCGACCAACAGCGAAGAAAAAGATAGAAGGGAAACGACATGCCTCGCGTAAAAAGAGCCGTCCATTCGCACAAAAAGCGTCGTTCGATTCTCAAACTCGCCAAGGGGTTCCGCGGGGGCCACGGTAGCCTGCTCCGCTCCGCCAAGGAGGCCGTCGCACGTGCCCTGCGGTACGCCTACCGCGACCGGCGGAACGTCAAGCGGGAGTTCCGGTCCCTCTGGATCGTCCGCGTGAACGCCGCCGCGCGGGAACAGGGGCTCTCCTACAGCCAGTTCCTGTGCGGGTTGAAGAAAGCGGGCATCGAGGTCGACCGGAAGATTCTCGCGGATCTCGCCATGAGCGACCCCGAGGGGTTCCGCGCCCTCGCCGATCGATCCAAAGCCGCCCTGGCGTAGCGGGGAGGTCCTGGGCTTGCCCGGCACCTCCGAGCGGATCACGCGCCTCCTCGAAGAGGGGATGGCGGCCATCGCGGCGGCAGGAAGCGAGAGCGACCTCCTTGACGCGAAGGGCCGATTTTTCGGGAAGAAGGGCGCCGTCTCCGGAATCCTGAAGGGAGTCGCCGGACTTCCCATGGAGGAACGCAAGGCGGTCGGAGAGGGTGCGAACCGGGCGCGTGCCGAACTCGAGTCCGCTTTCGACGGCCGGCTCGCGGAGATCCGCGAGAAGGAACGGCAGCGAAAGGAAGGCAGGGAACGGATCGACGTCACCCTTCCCGGAAGGGGACCGATCCCGGGGCACCGGCACCCCGTTTCCCGGACGATGTCGGACATCCTCGCCGTCTTCCGTCGTCTCGGCTTCTCCGTGCAGTGCGGCCCGGACGTCGAGAAGGATTACTACAACTTCGAGGCCCTGAACTTCCCTCCGGAACATCCCGCGCGGGACATGCAGGACACCTTCTATGTCGAATCCGCGGCCGGCGATCTTGTTCTTCGGACCCATACGTCGCCGATCCAGATCCGGACGATGGAGCGGATGAAACCTCCCGTCCGGATCATCGCTCCCGGCACGGTCTATCGCTCCGACTCCGACATCACGCATTCCCCGATGTTCCACCAGGTGGAAGGACTGGCGGTGGACCGGAACATCACGATGGCCGATCTCAAAGGGCTCCTCACCGAGTTCTGCCGAATGACCTTCGGCTCGGGGAAGCCGCTTCGGTTCCGCCCCAGCTACTTTCCCTTCACGGAGCCATCCGCCGAAGTGGATATCCAGTGCGTCATCTGCGGGGGAACGGGGTGCCGTGTCTGCAAGGAATCCGGGTGGCTCGAGATCCTCGGCGCGGGGATGGTGGACCCTGCCGTCTTCGGCTTCGTCGGATACGATCCCGAGGAGTACGCGGGCTTCGCTTTCGGCATGGGCGTCGAGCGGATCGCCATGCTGCGCCACGGGATTTCGGACATCCGCCTGTTCTTCGAAAACGACATCCGTTTCCTCTCGCAGTTCTGACGGCGCGGGGGGGAGGAAAGCGTTCCCTTGAAAATACCGTATTCGTGGCTGAAGGAATTCATCGACACGCGTCTTACGCCGGATCAGGTGCAGGAAGCGCTTACGATGGCGGGCGTGGAAGTCTCTTCCTGCCGTTTTCTCGGGGAGGGATTCGATTCCGTCGTCACGGCCCGGATCCTGGAAATGCGGCCGCATCCGAACGCCGACCGGCTTTCCCTTTGCAATGTGACCGACGGATCGACGACGTTCGGGATCGTCTGCGGGGCAAAAAACATGAAGCCCGGGGACGCGGTGGCGCTGGCGAAGATCGGCGCGCGGCTTCCCAACGGGGTCGAGATCAAGAAGGCGAAGATCCGCGGCCAGGCATCCGAGGGAATGCTCTGCTCGGAGCAGGAGTTGAAACTCGCCGAGGCGTCGTCGGGGATCATGATCCTTCCGGAAGACACGGTTCCCGGCAAGCCGCTTGCCGACGCGCTCGGTCTTTCCGACTGGCTCCTCGAAGTCGAGATCACGCCGAACCGGGGCGACTGCCTGAGCGTGCTCGGCGTGGCGCGAGAGATCGCCTCCATCACCGGGGAGAAGGTCGTTCTTCCCGACGCCTCCTTCCCGGAAGAAGGGGAGCCGATCGAAGGCCTCGTCCGCGTCGACGTCTCCGAACCGGATCTGTGCCCGCGGTACACCGCCCGGGCGGTCTCCGGCGTGACCATCGCCCCTTCCCCGGATTGGATGCGGCGGCGCCTCGCCCTGTGCGGGATCCGACCGATCAACAACATCGTCGATGTCACCAACTACCTGCTGCTCGAGGTGGGCCAGCCGATGCACGCGTTCGATCTCGATCGCCTGCGGGGTGCGCGGATCGACGTCTCGGCCCCGAAGGAACCGCTGACCTTCACGACGCTGGACGGATCGGAACGGAAGATCGATCCGGGGATGCTCCTCATCCGGGACGGCGAAGGGCCTGTGGCCGTCGCCGGCGTGATGGGCGGGGCGAACAGCGAGGTCGTCGACGGGACGACGCGCGTCGTCTTCGAGAGCGCGCACTTCTCGCCGCCCTCGATCCGCCGGACAGCGAAGCGGCTTGGGTTGTCGAGCGAAGCGTCGTACCGCTTCGAGCGGGGAGTCGACCCCTCGGGAACCGTCTACGCGGCGAACCGGGCGGTGTCGCTCCTTTCCCGATTCGCCGCCGTCTCCGTCGCCAAAGGAGTGATCGACGTCGGCGGAGAACGCGTGAAGCGGCGAACGGTGGCGTTCCGTCCGGAACGTGCGACCCGGATCATGGGAAGGGTATACGCACCCACGGCGTGCCTCGAGATCTTCGGTCGACTCGGGTTCCCGGTCGAAGACAACGAAAC